>Ga0307373_10004452_pt1 | contig 23554 bp, 21 predicted proteins | sample OX2MG_FD_202534 | JGI IMG/M metagenome (GOLD analysis project Ga0307373, IMG submission 202534) | Soil microbial communities from Risofladan, Vaasa, Finland - OX-2 | ecosystem: Environmental > Terrestrial > Soil > Coastal area > Acid sulfate soil | place: Finland: Risofladan, Vaasa | collected... | reverse complement strand
GGCCCAGGTGCCAGGACACCCGGGGCAGCGTGCTGGCGTCCCTGGTCCCCTTGAGGAACACGTCGAAGAAGTCCAGCGCCGGCCCGGTGTACAGGACCAGCATCCGGTCGAGCGCCTCGTCATTGACGCCGTGGTCGTTCTCCTCGGCGATCGGCGCGTGGCTCAGGTGATAGTTCTCGTGGTCGACCGAGTCGGCCGTGAGGTACTGGGCCGCGGCCCAGCCCGGCCTGCGTGACAGCGCCATGTAGTCCCGCATCGCGACGATGGAGAGGTTGTCGAACCAGCCCACGGCGTGCAGGACGGGGACCGGCCTGGCGTCGAACGGATGGCCGTCGGGGTAGATCGGCAGCGGCACGAAGTGCGGCACCGACACGTCATAGGCCGCCGACCGCACCCCGAGCGTCCTGAACAGGTCCTCGAAGACCTCGGTGAGCGGCCGCAGCTTCCAGTTCAGCTCGCGGGCGTAGATGTGATTGTCCGCCCAGTAGTGCGAGACGTAGTCGGCGTGCACGAGCCACGGCACGTCCTGCACCGTGCCCTCGGCATGCCGCTTGCCGAGCAGTTCGGTGCTGGTGACGCGGGGCACGATCGCCCTCAGCGCCGGATGGCCGCTGCTGACCGCCGCCCACTGGGTGAACCCGTAGTAGGAATCGCCGAACATGCCGACGATCCCGTTCGACCACGGCTGGGCGATGATCCAGTCGGTGGTGTCGTAGCCGTCGTTCGCCTCGCCGACGAACCCGATCGTCTCGCCCTCTGACCGGAACTTGCCCCTGACGTCCTGGACGACCATCGCGTACCCGCGCCTGGTGAAGATCTCGGCGACCCACTTGAAGAACACGTACCTGCTGTTCTTGTCGTACGGCAGCCGGACCAGCACCGCCTCAGCGGGCACCCCGTCCTCGGGCAGGTAGACATCGGTGGCGAGCCGGATCCCGTCGCGCATCCGCACCATGTACTGAGTCGCCGTGTCGGGCACGGGCTCCTCGGTGACGCGTTCGAAGTCCTCCGGCATGGCTGGTTCCTCCTGGGGGTCGCTTCGATCCGGAGCCTGACAGTCACGGCGATAGATTGTCAAGACTGACAAACAAGTGCTCTCGCGGTATCCTCGCGCCACGATTCGCCGACGTGGACGGGACGGGAAGACAGGTCATGGGACGGCCTAGCCTGGCAGCGCAGCGGCGCGAGCAGATCCTCGACGCCATCACCCAGTGCATCGGGGAGTTCGGGATCGAGGGGACCACGCTGGAGCGGGTCGCCGAGGCTTCCGGCTTCAGCCGCGGGCACATCCGGCACTACCTCGGCAACCGCGGCGACATGCTGACGCAATTCCAGCACCGGCTGTCGACTCGCTACGTGCAGCGGATGCAGGACATCTGCGACTCGACCGAGCCCGGCCAGCGAGGCGCGGCTCTGGTTCGCTTCCTGTTCGGCAAGGAATGGGGCCCTGGCCAGGACAGCGCCGCCATCAACGCGCTGCTGTGGGCGGCCGCGCGCGACGAGAACGTGCGCACCGGGCTCCGGGCGACGTACATGGCGATGGAGCGCACCGTGGCACGGGGGCTGCGGGCCGACTTCCCCGACGCCCCGGCCGCGGAGTGCGCGAGCACCGCGTACGCGCTGCTGTGCCTGGCCTTCGGGCACTCCTCGCTGCTCGAGCTGTCCTATCCCGCCGCCCGCCAGCGCACGGCGGCCGCCGTTGCCCAGCAGATCCTCGACCGGCTCGCCTCCTATCAGCCGCCAGCGCCCTGAACCCGCCGCGGCAGCCGCGACAGTATCTCGTTCTGTTACTTAGTCGGGCTTGACTATCTACTCCGGACCGTGCCACAGTCCTCGGATTAGCGGATGCCCTCACACCGCGCCTGAGTGTTGTCCCCTCGCAGTTCCGCTAGCTCGATAAGGGAAGTGGCCCGATGAGCGATCCCGGATCCCCCGCCCGCCTCAGTACATCGCTGGGCCGCCGCGTGACGCTCCCGCTCGCGGTGCTCGCGCTGGCCGTCGGCGGCGCGGCGTGCTCGAGCAGCGGCAATCCGGCTCCGTCGAGCAGCTCGTCCAGCGGCCCCGCCGCCAGGCTCGTCGCCACAAGCCCGCCCGCCAAGGGCGACCTGGCGAGCCTGACGTGGGACCTGCCGACCGGCGAGCCGACCACGCTGGACTACGTCAAGGCCGGGGACTACAGCCCGGACACGGTGATCTCGAACCTGTGCGACTCGCTGCTGCGGCTGAAGCCGGACTTCTCCTTCGGCCCGAACCTGGCGACGTCATGGAGCTACGGCACCGGGCACATGTCGCTCACGTTCACGCTGCGCTCCGGCGTCACGTTCTGGGACGGCCACCCGCTGACGGCGCAGGACGTGGCCTACAGCCTGCTGCGCAACATGAATCCGAAGAACAGCCCGGTGAACGGCGCGTTCTTCGCCAGCGTCAAGTCGATCACGGCGACCGGTACGCACACCGTGGTCGTCCAGTTCAAGCGCCCGGACGAGCTGTTCATCAAGGAGATGGCCACGGTCGCCGGTGACGTCTCGGAGGAGCAGTTCACCAAGGCCAAGGGGAGCTCGTACGGCACTGCCCAGGGCGGCGTCATGTGCTCGGGGCCGTTCGACCTGGACAAGTGGTCCCCCGGCCAGAACATCACGCTGACGGCCAACACTCATTACTGGAACAACGCCTATAAGCCCCGCGCGAAGAAGGTCACGCTCGACTTCATCACCGACACCGCGAGTCTTGTTCAAGCGCTGAAATCTGGTGCAGTACAGGGAGCCTTCGAGGCACCTATCTCGGAGCTGCCCGCGCTGGAAGCCGACTCTTCAGGCACCGTCTACCAGGGCAAGAGCCTGGCGATCTATGAGCTCGTGTCGAACCTGCCAGGTCCCGACGTCAAGATCAAGATGGCGCTGAGCATGGTGATCGACCGGACCGCGATGGCCAACGTGGTGTTCCACGACGCGGCCTCGCCCAACTACGCGCTGATCCCCCCGTCGGCGTGGGACCCGACCGCGATCGGCACCTACCAGGCCGCCCTTGCCGCGATGCCCAAGGCCACCACGGTGGACAAGGCCGCCGCGAAGAAGGTCATCGCCGGTGACCCGCAGGTGTCCAAGCCGATCACGCTGGGCATTCTGGCCGGCGACCAGACCGAGATCAACACGGCCACGCTGATCCAGCAGGAAGCCGCCACGATCGGCCTGAAGATCAGCATCAAGCAGCTGCAGCCGCTGCAGTTCTCCAACGCCTTCTACGTCCCGTCGGCGCGCAAGGGTCTCGGGCTGATCCTGACCAAGGGATACCTGGACGTGCCTGACCCGCTGGACTACCTCGGCCTGATCGTGCTGCCGACGTCGATCTTCAACTGGACGCACTTCGACAACCCGACGGTGAGCAAGGATGTGGCGCTCGCCCAGCAGACCTTCGACAACGCCAAGCGGGCCAAGCTCATCACCTCGGCCCAGGCGCAGTGGGAGGCCGCCCACATGATCGTGCCGATGCTGAGCCTGCACGAGGTGGTGTTCATGAACAAGGCCATCACCGGCGCACCGGTGTCGTTCGCATACATCTACGAGCCGTCGCTGGCGACGGTGGGCTCGTCCAAGTAGGGCTCCCGGTCGGTGCGGTCGGCGGTCCGGATCTGCGGCACGGCTCTCGGCACGCTGCTCGTTGCCAGCTTGCTGATCTACGGTGCGCTCGCGCTGGCGCCGGGCGACCCGGCCACCGAGCTCGCCGGGCCGCGCGCGACGCCGAAGCTCATCGCGCAGATCAGGCACCAGTACGGGCTGGACCGGCCGTTCCCTGTCCGGTACTGGGACTGGCTGACGGGCGCGCTGCACGGCGACTTCGGCATCTCGCTGCAGTTCCACCAGAGCGTCAGCTCCCTGCTGGCGCCGCGGGTGCCCGTCACGCTGGAGCTGGTGGCGTACGCGTCACTGATCATTCTGGTGATCGGGCTCGGCCTCGGCATGCTCCCCTCGCTGCTCCCCCGGCTGAACGTGCTGGTCACGGTGACTACCGGGCTCGGCATCGCGGTGCCGACCTTCGTCGCGGCGCTGGTGCTCGTCGAGATCTTCGCGCTCAAGCTCGGCTGGTTCCCCGCGGTTGGCACCGGCAGCGGGTTCGGCGGCCAGGTGCAGCACCTGACCCTGCCGGCGTTCGCGCTCGCGTTCTCCTGGGCCGCCTACGTCGCCCAGATCAGCCGAGCCAGCGTGCGCGAGCAGCAGGGCCGCGAGCACGTGGCGACCGCGCGCGGGCGCGGCCTGCCGTCCGCTCTCGTGTTCCGGCATCACGTGCTGCGCAACGCCGCTGTGCCGATCATCACGGTGTCCGGCCTGACGGTCGCCGGGCTGATCGCCGGGTCGATCGTCGTGGAGACGGCGTTCGGGATCGGCGGGATGGGCTCGCTGCTCGTGCAGTCCGTCTCAGCCAAGGACTACAACGTGGTGCTCGCGATCAGCCTCATCCTGGTGGTCGCGTTCGTGCTCGCGACGACGCTGTCCGACCTCGCGCACCTGGCGCTCGATCCGCGCATCAGGGACCGGGTGGCCCGGTCATGAGCCTCGCCTCCGCGACCCTTGTCACCGTCGAGCCAGGTACGGGTGCCCGCGGTCGCCGCCTCGATCCCGCACTGATCGTCATCGGGGCGGTGCTCGTGCTGCTCGTGCTCGCGGCGGTGCTGGCCCCGCTGATCGCGCCGTACCCGCCCGACCAGGGCAACATCCTGATCGCGAACGCGCCGCCCTCCCCTGCCCACCTGCTCGGCACCGACGCGGTCGGCAGGGACATCCTGTCCCGCCTGATCTACGGCGCGCGGCTCAGCCTGCTCGGGCCCGCACTGATCATCGTGCTCGCCACCGTGGCGGGCGTCGCGCTGGCCATCAGCGCAGTCTGGATCGGCGGCTGGTACGACCTGATCGTCGGCAGGATCCTGGACCTGCTGTTCGCGATCCCAGGCCTGCTGGTCGCGATGATCGCGGTCGCGGTCCTGGGCACCGGGCTGCTCGCCCCTGTGCTGGCCCTGTCGCTGGCGTACACGCCGTACATCGCGCGGGTACTGCGGTCGGTCGCGCTGCGCGAACGGCACCTCGCCTACATCGAGTCCTGCCAGCTGGTCGGCTACTCAGGCTGGGCGGTCTGCCTGCGGCACCTGCTCCCGAACGTGACACCGCTGATCCGGGCGCAGGCCACGCTCGCGTTCGGCGCGGCGCTGGTCGACCTGGCCGCGATCTCCTACCTCGGACTGGGCGTGCAGCCGCCGACGCCCGAGTGGGGAATCATGGTCTCGGACGGCCAGGCCTCGTTGCTGAACGGGTTCCCGCTGGAGTCGATCTCGGCAGGTGTCTTGATCGTCATTGTCGTGGTGCTGGTGACCCTCCTCGGCGAGCGGTTCGCGGCGCGCGCGGAGGAAGCCGGATGAGCGCCGGGGACGCTGCCGGGGCCGTCGCCGGGACGCTGCTGGAGATCGACCGTATGCGGGTGCAGATCCCGGTGCGCGGGCGGCTCCGCACGGTGATCCACGACGCCACGCTCGACATCGCGCCCGGCGAGGCGGTCGGCCTGGTCGGCGAGTCAGGATCCGGCAAGTCGATGACGGCGCGCACGATCATGCGGCTGCTGCCGCCGCGCTCGGTGACGTCGGGCTCGATCCGCTTCGCGGGGCAGTCCGTGCTGGACATGGGCCGGGGCGCGCTGCGGAACCTGCGCGCAAACCAGATCGGCATGATCTACCAGGACCCGCGCGCCCACATCAATCCGGTCCGCAGCAACGGCGACTTCCTGCTCGAGGCGATGCTCGCTCAGGGCGTCAAGGCGGCGGCTGCCCGCCAGCGGGCCATCGACCTGCTCGCCCAGGTCGGCATCGCGGACGGAGGCCGCCGGCTTCGGCAGTATCCGCACCAGCTCTCGGGCGGCCTGCTGCAGCGAATCATGATCGCGGCCGCGCTCGCGACCAGCCCGCGGCTGCTGCTGGCCGACGAACCGACGACGGCCCTGGACGTCACCACCCAGTCCGAGGTCATGGCGATCCTCGCCGAACTGCGCGCCGGCCGTGGTCTGGCGATGCTGTTCATCACCCACGACCTTGACCTGGCGGCCGCGGTCACCGACCGGATGGCCGTGATGTACGCAGGCATGATCGTGGAGATCGGCACCTCGGCCACGGTGCACGAGACCGCGCTGCATCCCTACACCGTCGGGCTGCTGCGATCCAGGCCGGCGGTCGGCACCCGGTCGCGGATCCAGGTCATTCCCGGGCGCCCGGTGTCCGCGTTCGAGGCGGGACCCGGGTGCGTGTTCGCCGCCCGCTGCCCGTACGCGACCGACCTGTGCCGGGCCGAGCGCCCCGAGCTCAGGCCGGTGGACCAGCAGCTCGCCGCGTGTCACCGGGCGGAGGAGCTGAAGGGGCGGGTTTCGTTCGCCGCGGAGACGGTTGCCCATGACTAGCCAGCTGGATGGCGAGGCGTTGGCGGCCGGTGCGGCCCGCGAGCCGGTGCTTGTTGTGCGCGAGCTGCGGAAGGTCTTCAAGGTCAAGGCCGAGGGTTCACGGCAGACCGAGGACTTCGTCGCGGTCGATGATGTGTCGTTCGAGCTGCCCGCATCGGGATCGCTCGGGATCGTCGGCGAGTCAGGCTCGGGGAAGACGACCGTGGCGAGGATCATCGCCGGGCTCGAGCGCCCGACCGGTGGCACCGTAGTCATCGCGGGGGCCTCGCTCCAGACGAGGCGGTTGCGCGGCGAGGACCGGCGCGCCAGGGGACGCCGGGTCCAGATGGTCTTCCAGGACCCGTATTCCTCGCTCGACCCGCGCCAGCCGGTCGGCGCCTGCCTGGACGAAGTGCTGCGGTTCCACACCACGGCGGGCAAGGCAGGCCGGCGGGAGCGCGCGCTTGAGCTACTGCACCAGGTGGGGCTCGACGAGCGGAACGAGAACTTGCGGCCCAGGTCGCTGTCGGGCGGTCAGCGTCAGCGGGTTGCCATCGCCAGGGCGCTGGCCTGCGATCCGGAGGTGTTGATCCTCGACGAGGCGGTGTCGGCGCTGGATGTCTCGGTCCAGGGACAGGTGCTCAACCTGCTCGCCGACCTGCGGGCACAGCTGCGGGTCGCGTACCTGTTCGTGTCCCACGACCTCGCGGTCGTGCAGCAGGTCACCGACGACACGATCGTCATGCACCGCGGCCGGATCGTGGAGTCCGGCGCGACCGACACGATCCTGCGCGAGCCAGCAGACGACTACACCCGCCAGCTGCTGGCGGCCATCCCCCGCCCGGGCTGGAAGGCAACCCGCCGCACTACCCACCCCTGACCGGTCGACTCCCACATTGCCGGTATCCGTTACTGGCTCCGTCCCGGCGGACCGCGGCGGCCAGCCGTCCAGCGCATGCAAGTTCGTTCTCGTGGGACTGGCGAACCACGCGGGGCCCGATGGCGCTGGCGCGTTCCCGTCCGCCGCACCCTGGTCCGCTACAGCGGCCTCTCAGAGCGGACCGTGCGCACCTGCCTGGACCGGCGCATCATCGCGCCCTGCGATCCGCACATCGGCTCGGCGCGCATCAAGCGCGCCGACCGGCGTCCCCGGGAATGGGGCCTGGACCTGACCCTGGTCCGCGAAGACGTCGCCGACGAGCACGCTTGCGGGCCGGAACACCACCCCCCCGCTCGCGGCCGCCAGCCCACTGGTCAGCGCCGGCCAGGCTATGACGGACACTCGAACGGCGGGCGGTCGCCGCACCCCGCGGCAGAGCCTGTGGCTAACCCGGCCGGCGAGGTGCGGCTCTTGCACCCCGAAGCCGGAATGGGGTGCAGCCAGCGTTCCGGCGGGGTGCGACCGGCGCAGTCACGGGGTGCAGCGGCTGCACCCGAACCGTCCGAGAAACCATCCACCGAACTGCCCGCCGCCAGCGCGCGTGCGCGCGAGGCACCGGCTGGCCGTGAGGCGGATGGCTGCAGCCCGGTCAGCGAGTTCTTCACCGTTCTCGGGGACGGCTGAAGGCTGACGGCGGCCCAGCAGGCCTGGCCCTCTCCGGCTGTGGACGCTGCGCTGAGCACAGGCTGGACCCCTGATTCCCTAGCCGCGTTCACAGGCGTTATCTCCAGCCCACGCCGCGCTGTCTTTGACGTCTAGCACGAGCCCTTGCGGTGCCCGGACGGCGTGCCGGGCGTGGTTATCTCCTGCCTTGTCCGTGACGTTGCTCAAGGAGGAGACGGATGCGCGTGCAGCAGGTGGTGATCGCTGGTTCCGGGACATGGTCGTGGACGGTGTTCGGGGACGATGACGTGCCAGTCGTCCCGGTGGACCGTTTCCTGGCCTATCTGACCGATGTCGGCAGGTCGCCGAACACGGTGAAGGCATACGCCCACGACCTGAAGGACTTCTGGGAGTTCCTCGGGTTCCGGGGCGTGGACTGGCGGGAGGCGCGGCTGGAGGATGTCGGCGAGTTCGTGGCGTGGCTGCAGCTTCCCCCGGCGGGGCGTTCCGGTGCGGTGGCGGTGCTGCCGTCGGCGGCGGCGCAGGTCACGGCCGCGACCGTCAACCGCAAGCTGGCCGCCGTCAGCGCGTTCTATGCGCATCAGGCGCAACGGCGCGAAGGTCGGCGACCTCCTGGCCGCGTGGAAGGCCGGCGGGCGGGGCGGGTGGAAGCCGTTCCTGCATCACATCAGCAAGGGGAAGCCGTATCGCAGGCGGGCGATCACGCTCAAGGTCCCGGCGAAACTGCCGCCCGCCATAACTCCTACCGGGTCAAACGACCCGGTGACCACGGCACCCGCCACCCAGGACCAGCCACGATCAGCCTGGTCAACCTCCGGCCGCACGGACTCCCAGTTTTCGTGTCAGGCTGAGTGGCATTGGATCCTGACCCGTGGATATGAGCGGCTGACGCTAAGCGGTGCTAGCCTTGCTGCCCAGTCATCCCCGGCGATACTGAACGATCTGCTGGACCTTGAGCTGAGTCAGCGGGTGGACGACCTTGAGGGCGCTACTAGAGCGCTGGACGAGGTGATCACCCGGTTGTCAGGCGCGGGCATGTTTGCCGTGGCTGATACGAGTGTCTACATCGAGCACGAGCAGAAGCTGGAGGACTTGGACTTCGTCCCGTTGCTGAGCATCTGGGAGGATCCTGTTCGCATACTCGTGCCGATCATTATCGTTGACGAACTGGAAGGGGTGAAGCGCAGGGGTGACCACTCTGGCTGACGGGCAGGTTACACGCTCGCGGTCTTTGATCGCCTCTTTACTAGCACGACCAGGCCTGCCCAGCTGCGGCCGGAGGATTTCTCGGCTCTCGGCTCGGGCGGTATGCCGAGGGGCGAGGTCACGGTGGAATTGGTCTTCGACCCATCAGGTCACATCCGGCTTCCAATCAATGATGACGAGATCGTAAGTCGCGCTTTGGCAATGCAAGCGCAAGTCGGTCGCGAGGTCACGCTGCTGACCTTCGGCACGGGCCAGTCCATGAGGGCGCGGGCTGCTGGCCTTACGGTCAGGAAGCTAAGCAAGCCATTGGGGATACGCGAGCGTAACTGGTCAGGTAGGCCATTCGCGTGGTGTCCGGTTGATGGCTGACACGCCGGAATCTTAGGGTTGACCGGTGATGCGATGGGCTGATCGTATTGTCCGGGTGTGCCTGATGATCGGGACCGGTCGCATGAGGTGCTCGCCGCGCTGGTGGCGAGCCTTCGGATCGAGCTTGCCCGGGCGCAGGCGCACAACGGCGAGCTGGTTGCGCGAGTCGCCGGGCTTGAGGCGCAGGTCAACCGGAACTCGAAGAATTCCTCGCAGCCGCCGCCGGCCGGCGGGCTTGCCGAAGGGGAACCGAAGCCGCGCTCGCTGCGCAAGAAGACCGGCCGCAAGCCCGGCGGGCAGGACGGCCATGACGGGACGACGCTGACGCAGGTCGCCAGGCCCGGTCGTGAGGAAGTGCATGATCCGGCCTGCTGCGGGGCGTGCGGGAGCAGCCTGGCCGGCGCGCCGGTCACCTCGGCGGAGCGGCGGCAGGTGTTCGATCTGCCGCCGGTGAAGGCTGAGGTCACCGGGCATCAGCTGATCGAGAGGCGGTGCGGCTGCGGGCGAAAGACGAAGGCCGGCGCGCCGGCCGGGGTGGATGGCCCGGTGCGGTACGGATCACGGACCGCCGCCATCGTCGTGTACCTGTACGCGGGCCGGTTCCTGTCCGGGCAGCGCACCGCGATGGCGCTGGCGGAGCTGTCCGGCATGGACGCTGATCATCTGCCATGCCCGGCGCGGCCTGGAAGGCATCCGGGCCCCGGGCGTGCTGCCCCGCTTCACCGGCGCCGCCGTGCACGACGCCTGGCCGCCCTGTGACACCTTCACCCGCACCACCTGCGGACCGGCGCTGCCGCCGGGCAGCGCGGCCGGAGCGGGCACCGGCACCGGCGCCGGCGGCCAGCGGCCAGCGGCCCGGTCCGCCAGCTTTGCGCAGCTCACGTCCAGCGCGAGCTGCCGGCGGTCACTGACACCGCCGGCGACGGCCAGTGGTGCTGGGCCGGGCAGGCCTGCGACGCACTGGCGGCCCTGCAGATCATGGCCGCCGGCGCCATCGAGCGCGGCCGTGACGCCCTGGATGACGCCGCGGTCGCCGAGCAGATCACCCGCCTGCGCCCGGCCGCCCGGATCGGCATCAGCCAGACCCGCGCCAGGTCCTCCAAGCTGGAGAAGAAGCACAGCGCGCTCGCCCGCCGGCTGACCGACCGGCAGGCCGGCTACCTGCGGTTCCTCACCGGCTGGCGGATTCCGCCCGGCAATAACGCGGCGGAGCGCGAGATCCGCATGATCAAATTCGGCAGAAAGTGTCCGGCGGCATGCGCACCCTGGCCGGGGCCGAGCAGTCCTGCGCAATCCGCAGCTACCTGGCCACCGCCGCGAAACACGGCATCCACTTCTTCGACGCCCTCGTCATCCTCGCCGATGGCCACCCCTGTACTACAGTCCGGGTTTGTTATCTTCCGGTAATGGTCTGGGTCATGCCGGGGTTGCCTGGAGCTGGGCCTGGTAATGGTGCCATCGGGCGCGTGCCTGGTGGCGTCGCCGCCAGATACTCCAGGCATAGCGGAAGGTCTGGTGCGCGGTCGCGGCGAGGAGCCTGCGTGCTTCGGGTACCGTGACGCGGATCAGGCCCGTGTCGCGGGGAGGCTGCTCGCCGGGGCGGACGGGGAGCTTGCCGGTGTCGCGCCAGTGTTGCGGCTGGTCAGTGGTGCCGGTGCCGGTGCCGGTCTGGGGCGGGGTGGTGGTGCCCGGACGGGGCGGTGCCCGGGGTATCGGCGTGCCGGGCGGCCGGGCGGTCGCGACGGCGAGCAGCGCGAGGGCGCACATGGACAGCACGGTGTGGCGGTGGAAGGACGGCCAGAGGCGGAGCTGGTGCTGGTCTAGTCCGGCCTGCCCCTTTCCCTGCTGGAAGCACTCCTTTACCGGCCACCTCTTCCCGGCGACCTTGATCAGGATGGACAAGGACACCAGCCCGGGCGCGCGGGCGTAGAAGAACGCGAGGCCGGCCGGGTCGGAGATCTTGCGGCGGACCAGCACCCAGTGCCGCGGGGAAGACGTCGCGATCATCGCCCGCTGGCAGTCGCGGTGGCCCTTGCAGCCCCGCCCGCACGTGCGGGTCTCCCAGCACCGGGCGGGGATCAGCCTGGCCAGCGCGGCGACGGTGGCCTTGCGGCCGGCCGGGGTCCTGACCTGGTGATTGACCGGGACCGCGAGCACGCAGCCTTTCCCGGCGTCCTCGCAGGCCGCCCGGAGCCTGGAGCTGCGGCCGTACACCTCATCGCCCGCGACCCGCCCGAACGGCACGCTCGCGGTGACCGCATCGGTGATCATCGCGGTGCCCTGCTCGGTCCTGGTCGCGAGCACCGTGCCGCCGGGGACCCGCGCCCGCCCGCGCCGCGCCGTGTCCTGGCACCACTGTCCCGGCAGGTAGAGGCGGAAATTGAACAGCGTGCGGGCTCGGGCGGTCACGTAGGCCAGGAACACCACGGTCTGGCAGTTCTCGATCTGGCCGGTGATCCCGGCGTGCTGCCGGGATACGCCGGCGGTCATCGTTCCCTTTTTCAGCTCCGCGGTCTCATCGAGCACCAGGATCGCCGCGGGGCCGGCCAGATGGGCCAGGATGAACCGCTGCAGCCGCTCCAGCACCGCGCGCCAGTCCCAGGCGTACCCGGCCAGCAGCGCCTGCATCCGCCGCGCCGTGGCATGCCCCGCCTGCTCGCCCAGCTGCCAGCACGACCTGCGGTCCCCGGGAGCCTCCAGCAGGGCCGCCACATACGCGAAAGCCGCAAAACGCGACCTGGCCTGCGCGAGCACCGGCGCGATCAGGGCGCACAGCTCGCCGTGCAGCTTCCCCGGCCAGGCCTTGTCTTCTGCCATGTCCCAGACGGCCATCTCGCGATCTTGTTGTCTCACAGCTCATGATCTTGAGATGGCCGTCTTGCATCCGCCAGGACGCGCCGGGCACTTCATGATCATCCAGGAGCTAGATCACAAACCCGGACTGTAGTACCAGCCGGGGTAAACCGAGAAAAGGGAAACTACCTGCGGCAACACCGCCTTCAGCCCGCGACGAATAACCTTTCCGGCCGCCGGTGCGCTCACATGATTGGCCAGCGCGTACGGCCCGCGCCCGGGTGCCAGTGGTCGGTCGTTTGTGAACGGCCGGGACATCGGCTGGTCCACCACGCAACGGCAGGCCGACCTCCGGGTCCGGTTCCGGGGCCTGCGCCTGGCCGCGAGCGCATTCCGGGGCTAGGCGGCTCGCATCTGCAGCACGTCTTGCGTTCGTAGCCACCTGCGCAGCGCCAGCCAGGGTATCTCGCCGCCCGTCTGGCGGCTGCCAGCTCGCGGGCCGCCACTTACGGGAAGCGCGCACGACCTGCGACTTGCCGCTGCTGATAGCTAGGCGGACCGGCCACTCGATCGAGCCGACCCGCTGCATGTCGCCTTGTGTGCCACCAGCGACACCGCCGAGGTTCGGCCACGGGGGTATTGACTTATATTCTGCGCGATGCTTAGATTCCTGCAACTTTACACTCTTACCGTAGACTTAAGTGATCCTGGTGGTGGAAGTCCAATGACCGCACGAGATGTCTCACGAACTGGCCCGGCGTTGGGCTTCCCCCGGGCACGCCCTCCGGGCGAGTTCGACCGGCGCACGCTGCTCAGGGGAGCGGCCGGCCTTGCGGCGTTCGGAGCGGGATCCAGCATCCTGAGCGCGTGTACTGGCAACTCAGGCACAACGGCAGGGCCAGGAGGGTCCGGCGCGATCAGTACGGTCACCTTTGGCATGGCAGCCGCCGTGCAGGACCTGAATATCCTGCGGGCTTTCAACATTCCATCACCGACGGTGCTGTCAAATGCGCTCGAAGGGCTGATGAGATTCACCAATGACTTGAAACTGAAGCCCCTGCTGGCAACATCCGTATCGAACCCCAAGCCGACCGTGTGGGTCTACAAGGTTCGGTCGGGCGTGAAGTTCCACGATGGCTCGACGCTCACGGCCGATGACGTCGCCTTCTCGATGAACTGGCACATGATCAAGGCGAACGGTTCCGAGTTCACGCTCTTCTACACCCCGGTTAAGGAGATTAGAGCTACCGGGCCGCTTGAAGTGACGGTGACGCTCCACGAGCCCGACAATCTCTGGCCATACACCCCGGCCCACACCGCCGGGCTGGTACAGAAGAAGGCCTATCTGGAGAACGCCGGCAAGAACGCGGGGACACCCGGCCACCTGCCGATCGGCACAGGGCCGTTCAAGATAACGGCCTTCTCTCCCTCACAATCGATCGACCTGGTCAGGAACGATAGTTACTGGGGCCGTAAGCCGACGGTGAAGCATGTTCAACTCCAAACGATCGCGGACCCCTCGACGCGTTTGCTCGCTATGCGCAGCGGAGCGATCAACGGCACATACGATGTCGACTTCTCGCAGGTCAGTCGCTGGAAGGGTCTCAGCAATACCCGCCTTCAGTCGGGCCCCGGCCTCAACCTGTTCTACATCTCTTTCAATGTCACTAAGCCCCCTTTCGACGATATCCATGTTCGCCGGGCCATCGCTCATTCGATCGACACGGCTGGATTGATCAAGTCGCAACTCAGCGGCGAGGGCCAGGTTGCGACCGGATTCGTGCCACCGCTATTCTGGGCGCCGCTGGGCGTCTCCGTCGCCGAGGTTGAGAGCTGGTACCAGCAGAACCCGCAGTACCCATTCGATATGAGCGCAGCGCGACGGGAAATCAAGCAGTCCAAGTACCCGAAGGGCTTTACGACGACAGTTCCATATCCCTCCGACTACCCCCGGATGGGTGCCGCGCTGCAGGACCTGCAGCAGAACATGAAGCCGCTCGGGGTCAATATCATTCTCAAGGAGATGACCGAAGACCAGTGGCTGACTCTGCTCTATGGAGCTAAGAACAACCTTGGCATGAACGTCGTGGTCTACTTCCCGGATTACCCGGATCCCGCTGATTACTCAGGCTTCGTTGCAACTACCCAGATCAAGAATGGCTGGAATCTCTCCAGCTATAGCAATGCGAAGCTCGACCAGTTGATGAACACGCAGCTTACGACAGCCGACAAGACCGCTCGGATCAACGCCCTGCGCCAGATCCAGACAATCATTGCCGAGGACGTACCTGTCTTTCCCGTCTGGTATGAGAACGGCATCAGCGCTGTCGATAACACGGTCAAATTGCCGTTGTCGCCAATCTTCTACTTCTTGCCGTGGGCTGCCCAGATCCAAAAGGCATGAGCGGCCGCAGGATCAGGTGGCCGGGCTGATGCGGCCGGGACTGCTCTCGTATGTCGGCCGCCGGCTCGTCACCTCCGCGATGCTGCTACTTCTCCTGACCTTCATCACCTTCTCTCTGCTTAAGATGGCACCCGGCAGCCCGGAGCGCCTGCTGCTCGGCACACGGCCGGCCACCCCGGCCAATCTGGCCAGCATCCGGCAGGATTTCCATCTGAACGAGCCGTTCTGGTCCCAGTACTGGCAGTGGCTGACCGGAGTTCTGCACCTCCAGTTTGGTCAGTCGATCACGACGTTGGCGCCGATCCGCCAGATGCTCGGGCAAGCCGTCGGCGTCAGCGTTGAGATCGCGCTGCTTGGTGCAGTCGTTGCGGTCATCGGCGGGTTGCTGCTTGGTGTCCTTGCCGCCGTCTACCAGGAGAGCCCTTTCGACCGATCGCTCGTCGTAATGAGCATCTTCGGCGTCAGCTCGCCCGCGTTTGTCACCGGGATCGTGCTGATCCTGATCTTCTCGGTCGAGTTGAACTGGCTGCCTGCCTATGGCACGGGTGCGGGCGGCATGGACACGGTGAGTCACCTCGTCCTTCCTGGCCTTGCTCTCGGTCTGAGCGCGATGGCTCTCGTCGTGAAGATCACGCGCACGACCATGGTTCGCGAACTGGCATCCGACTACGTCACTTTCGCGCGAGCACGGGGCGCGTCGCGGATGCGCGCGACCGTCGTCTATGCGCTAAGGAACGCGCTCATACCGATCGTCACGAGCGCTGGCCTGGTGTTCTCCTACCTGATCGTCGGCGCAGTGCTCATCGAGGTCGTGTTCACCTTGCCAGGACTCGGAACGATGCTCGTGACCGGCGTGACCTCCCATGACATCCCGGTGGTTCAGGCCGTGACACTGACCATTGGCATGGTTGTCATCGGCATCAACCTCGTCACAGATATCGCGTACCTGCTGCTCGACCCGCGGGTTCAGCCAGGCCGGACCGCCTCATGACTCACGCTGCAGATCTCGAGGCCACGAGGGGGGCCGACCGCGCAGCCTTTGGCCGGGGTACCTGGCAGCGCCGACCCACCCTGCTGGTGTTGATCGCTTTGGTCATCGTCGCCATCGTCGTGGCCATCGCCCTGTTCGGACGCCTGGTCGCGCCGCAGGATCCGTCGCTGCAGAACCTCACGGCTGCCACTGCTTCGCCTAGCGGCGCGCACTGGCTGGGCACCGACAACCTCGGCCGTGACATCCTGTCGCGGGTGCTGGCTGGCGGCGGTCAGGCGCTGATCGGCCCGCTCGTTATCGCGTTTGGCGCGATGGTCATCAGCGTGGTCGTCGGAATCTGGGCTGGCTACACGGGCGGATGGTTCGAGGGTGCCACCATGCGGCTCGTCGACCTGGGTTACGCGCTGCCTCCGCTTCTTGTAGCGCTCGTACTTGCCGGGGTCATGGGCGGAGGGTACTGGATCGGCGTCGCGGTCCTTCTTGTCCTGTTCAGCCCGTACGACATCAGGATCATCCGCTCGGTAGCACTTGAGCAGCGCGGTCTTCCTTACGTGGAAGCCGCGCGCACGCTAGGGCTCTCGCGCATCTGGATCATGACGCGGCACATCTTGCCGAACGTCGTGCCCTTCATGATCGTCGACTTCTGCCTCGACTTCGCCTTCGCGCTCGTGACACTCTCCGGGCTTTCTTATCTCGGCCTGGGCGCTCCGCCAGGGTCACCAGACTGGGGCCGCATGCTCTCCGACAACCAGAGCCAGATCTTCGGTAACCCACTGGGAGCCCTGGCACCTGGCCTGCTCATTCTGCTGACGGCCGCGGCGGTGAATGTCCTCGGCGACTGGGCAGCGGAACGGATGGCAGCGTCCGGAGGCATGTCATGAGCGCGCATGCCGAGGTCTTGCTGAGCGTCACCGACCTGCAGGTGCGGGCCACCGCACCCGGGGCCAGCCAGATGCTGGTGGACGGCGTTTCCTTCGAGGTTCGCCAGAACGAGACCATTGGCATAGTCGGGGAGTCCGGCAGCGGCAAGTCGCTCACCGCACGCGCGATCCTCGGGCTGCTCCCGCGCACCCTGCACGCCTCTGGTTCGATCAAGTTCCGCGGCCGGGAATTGCTCACGACGAGTGAACGGCAGCTGTCGAGGATTCGCGGGACCGGCATCTCGCTGGTGCTGCAGGACCCGTTCACCATGCTCAGCCCGACGCGGAAGGCGCGCGCTCACATCGAGGAGATGCTGCGCGCAGCGGACGGGACGCGGCTGTCACGGTCGGCGCGACGCGCTGATGCCGAGCGGCGACTGGGCGAGGTTGGAATGAGCCCGGACGTCGGCGCCCGTTATCCATTTCAGGTCTCGGGCGGGATGGCGCAGCGAATCGGACTGGCTGCCGCGCTTGCGCGGGATCCGCAACTTCTGATCGCGGACGAGCCCTCTACTGCTCTCGACGTCACCACGCAACGAGAGATCCTCGACTTGCTGCGCCAGACACAGCAGCGCCGCCATATGGGTCTCGTCCTGATAACCCACGACCTGCGCGTTGCATTTTCTGTCTGTGATCGGGTGCACGTCTTCTACGCGGGCCGGCTACTCGAGGTCGCGAAATCTCAGGAGATCATGAGTCGCCCGCTTCACCCGTATACGCACCGTCTGCTGCAGGCGGAACCGGACGTGCGTCGACGTAAGACGGTGCTGGCTGCGATCGCCGGCAAGGTTCCGCGCCCGGCGGATGTCGCCGATATGTGTGCGTTTGCTCCACGGTGCACATGGGTGGAAGACAAGTGCCTGACATCGCGGCCACCGATCGTCGAGACGGGTCCCGGCCGGCTGACGGCGTGCGTTCGCATCCATGAGATCGAACGCGACTTCCGGGCGACCACAGACGCGCACGACGACTCTTCGGGAAAGGGGACAGTTCCTCGCGATCCGATCCTGAGCGTCCGCGACCTCGCGAAGTCGTTCGCTAAGGGCAAGGCCGAGGCCGTGGTCTTGACTGACATCAACCTTGACGTGGCGCAGGGCGAAAGCGTGGGGCTCGTCGGTGATTCGGGATCCGGAAAGACAACGCTCGCGAGGTGCATCGTCGGGCTGGAGCAGCCGACTGCCGGCAAGATCACTGTCGGCGGGGTGGATGCATCGGACTTCGTCGCGATGCCTGCCGAGAAACGTCAGCAAGTTCGGCGGACAGTGCAGATGGTATTCCAGAATCCATACGCCTCACTCAACCCGGCGCGCACGATCGGCGCGACCCTTAACGAGGCGCTCACGGTTGCCGCGCCCGCAACGGAACGGCCATCAGCCGGTGACCTGCTGGAACGCGTAGGCCTGCCATCAGCCTATGCCCGGAAGAGGCCAGCCGGCCTGTCGGGCGGAGAACGCCAGCGCGTCGCGATTGCGCGAGCACTGGCGGTGTCTCCGCGACTGCTGATTTGCGATGAGTCGGTGTCCGCGCTCGACGTATCCGTGCAGGCACAGATCTTGAACTTGTTCCGCGACCTTCAGCGTGACCTGGGCCTTGCCTTCCTATTCATCACTCATGATCTCGCTGTCGTGCGTCAGGTCACCGACCGCATATACGTCGTGAGTGACGGCTGCATCGTCGAGACGGGAGAGACCGTCTCGGTCCTGGATAACCCGCGGCACGCATACACGCAGCGCTTGCTCGATTCGGTACCGGAGCCATCCCTCCGTGACACCGGTCAATGAGCGGCCGCCGCTGGTCCATGAACGACAGAGGAGGGCAGAACTGATGCCAAAAGCAGAGGTAAACGGAATTGAGATCAATTACCTGCTTGAAGGCGAAGGCGCTGACACGATCGTTCTGATAAGCGGACTGGCGGATGAGATCGGCATGTGGGACATGCAGATGCCGGGACTATTGGGGGCCGGGAACCGGGTGTTGCGATTCGACAATCGCGGCGTCGGCGCCACGTCTAAGCCGGCCGGACCGTACAGTACGCCCATGTTCGCCGCGGACACAAAAGCGCTGGTCGACTCGCTCGGAATTTCCAGATTTCATCTCGCCGGCGTGTCGATGGGCGGCATGATTGCCCAGGAGTATGCCCTCCGGTATGGATCGGACCTGCGTTCGCTGACGCTTGCCAGCACATACGCTGCACCCGGGCCCTTCTGTTCGCGCATGTATGCGATGTGGGCCGACCTCGCGCCAGTGATGGGCGTTCCGTTCGTCATGCGCGACGTAGCGTTGTGGGGTTTCACGCTGCCGTTCTTCAATGAACACCAAGTTGAACTGGCGGACTTCGAAAAGGCCATGCGCTACATGGACCAGCCCACCCACGCATATCTCGCCCAGCTGGCAGCCATCCAAGAACATGACACTCGCTCCAGGCTGAGCTCTATCAGCGTCCCGACATTGGTGCTCGCCGGCGCGGACGATATCCTGATACCCGTATCGCTGTCACGCGCGCTCGCTGATGGAATCCCCGGGGCGGTGTGGGCCACCTGTCCTGGTGGCCACATGTGTGTATGGGAAGACCCGGAAGATTTCACGGCGGCAGTCGTCGACTTCATAGCCATTCGCTAGCGGACAGGCCTTGGCACCGTTGTTCTCTGGCAACTCATTGAGGAACATTCATGGCTGAGGAGGGCTTCATCCCAGTCACTGGCGGGCGAGTATGGTTCAGGAAGGTTGGATCCGGTGGCGTGCCCTTGCTCGTTCTGCACGGTGGTCCTGGATTCTCCCACGACTACTTGGTGGCGCTCGAAGACCTTGCCGATCGCCGAGCCGTCTATTTCTTTGACCAATTGGGTTGCGGACGATCGGATCGGCCGGACGATGGCTCGCTCTGGACGGTCAACTTCTATGTTGACGAGGTGGAGGCTGTCCGGCAAGCACTCGGACTGCACCGTTGTCACCTCTTCGGCAACTCGTGGGGCGGAATGCTGGGAATGGCGTACGCGATCGACAGGCAACCGCCACTCGCAAGCCTCATAATCGCGAACAGCCCGGCAAGTGTTCCGCGGCATCTCGCCGATATCGCCGACCTGCGGGCGCAGCTTCCGGCCGAGCTACGGCAGCAGATGGATTGGCATGAGCAGAACAGGTTCTTCGATTGTCCTGAGTATGTAGCGGCCTCTGCCTTCTGGTTCAGACGGCATATTTGCCGATTGTCTCCATGGCCGCTTGGCCTGGAGCGAGCATTTGCTGGCGTCGGGGCAGGTCCGTACCATGCGATGTGGGGGCCCAGCGAGTTCTTCGTCACCGGAAATCTCCGCGACTGGGATGTGATGGATAGGCTGGCAGAGATAAACGTGCCTGCATTGTTCATCAGCGGCGAGTATGACGAGATTCGCGAGGCTCACGTCCGTGCGATGCACGAGAAACTGCCGGGCTCAGAACACCATCACTATATGCATAGCGCCCACCTGCCGTTCGAAGAGGAGCGGACTCTGTTCATGCAGCGCACGAACGATTTCATGGAGCGCGCGGAGGCGGGTGGGTGACAGCTTCGATACGGGTTTCCGAAGCCGCCCAGTTGGTCGGTGTAAGCCCATCCACCCTGCGGGAATGGGAGTCGCTTGGCCTGATTCACCCGTCTCGGCGGGGCCGATTCCGCTGGTTCTCGCCTCTGGATGTCAAAGAACTCCAGAAGATTGCCTCGCTGCGCGCCCGCGGCTACAACCTGAAGGCCATCCAGACCATGCTGCACCGGGACGGCAGCACCTCCCCCAATCCCCCGCGTACCTCCGATCCGTCAGCCAACGTTCCCGGCCGGACCCTAGGGCGGAACCTGCGAGCAGCGCGCCGGCGTCGCGGACTCAGCCTGCGGGAGGCCGCCGAGCGGGCCGAGATGTCGGTGTCCCACCTGTCCGCCATAGAACGCGGGACACATAACATCACTCTGGCCGGGCTTCAGCGACTCGCGGTCGCCCTGGGAATCCAGGTGTCCGACCTCTTCGGCGGCCGGCAACGTAGAGCAGGGAGGGTGGTTCGCGCCGGCGCGCGACCGGTCCTGGAGACGGGAGATCCAGGGGTACGCGTGGAATCGTTGTCTGTGGGCGCCAGGCTGCTCGAACCGCACATGTACGTTGCTCAGCCCGGGGGAGGATCTCAAGGCTCCTACCACCACGAAGGCGAGGAGATCGTCTACGTTCTGGAAGGCACCGTCGAGTTCTGGCTCAACGAACTGGAGCGCCACGTGGCCAAGGCCGGTGACTGCCTGACGTTCCCCAGCAGCCTCCGCCACCGCTGGCTCAACGCAGGCCCTGACCGGCTCGTCATGCTGTGGGTGAACACGCCAATAACGTTCTGACACGTCTCTGGGATACAGACGCGCAGCCTGCCGCCGAGGCGAACAATCTGTATGCGACCAAGAGTCGGCGTCTGTTGGAGTATTCGGCCGGCACTCAACTGTGTTCGCACTCATTCGGGGCGACGTGCGCACACAGACCCTACTGGACGATGCCGTCCGCTGCCTAAAGCGGACGGCACATCTGCCTGGCAGATCCCTGACCTACGCCGACCCGCACTGAAGCAGATGTCAGCTCGGGCGTATTGAGACTAGTCCTGATATCCCTGCGGGGGGACGCCGTGCCCCGGTCGCGGGCTGCCAGCGTGCCGTCCGTTTGCCGCATCGGTGCTTTCAGCCACCGGAGGGCGGCTATGGAGGGCCTGCCTCCATCACCGGCACAACACCGCAACCATCAGCGCGATCTTCTACATCGCAACCTCCAGTCGCGCTCGTGGCGCACAGTCGTCCGCGTGCCGCACAAGACGGTAGTTCGGCAGACCTTGGCGACGCCGCTTAGCCCTTCCATATGGGCTGGCCCCAGGCCCACCCAATCCTTGGGCGACGTATTCGTCCAGGACTGAGAGCGCCCGGCATGGTGCCGGGCCTTCGTGATTGGAGGCCGGCTGCGATGGTGGCTGTGTCCGAACTGGTGTCCGGGCTGGATGCCGAGCTGGTGCGCCTGGGCTATAAGGCCTCGACGATGGTGTGGTGCCGGGGTTGCTGGCGCCGCCTGGAGAGGTTCTTCGAGTCCCGTGGCGTGCAGGAGTTTTCGCTGGATCTGGCGATGGCGCGGGTCGATCATGCGTGCGGCGGGTTCTTCGCCAAGGAGCAGGCCGGCACGATCAAGCCGACCGATGTGTACTTGTTCCGCGTCGCGCAGATGCTCAGCGATTTCGCGGTGCACGGGGCGGTGCTGCGCCGCTATTCCCGCACCGCGGGCAAGCTGACTGGCGGCGAGGCCGACACGCTGGCGAGGTTCCGGGGGTGGCTGCGGGTTGCCGGCCGCGCCGCGCCGACGGTGCGGGCATACGGCACGGTGGCCGGTGAGTTCCTCGCTTTTACCGGCGGGCGTGGCGGTCTGGCTGGGCTGGACGCCGGGGTCATCGGCGCGTTCGTGGCCACCCTGGCTGGTTATCAGGCTAAGACGGCGGAGCACAAACTGTGCGCCGTACGGTCGTTCCTGCGGTTCGCCCGCGACAGCGGGCTCGCCGGCGAGGCTGTGCTGGAGGCGGTCCCGGCGGCGAAGCCGGCCAGGCAGGCCAGGGATCCCGTCGGTATGGGCCCGGTCGAGGTGACCAGGATCCTGCAGGCGGTCGACCGCGGCAACCCGTGCGGCAAACGGGACTACGCGATCATTTTGCTGATAACCCGGCTCGGGCTGCGCGGCATCGACGTCAAACGGCTCCGGTTCGGTGATCTCGACTGGCCCGGCAATCGCCTGTCGGTAGTGCAGGCCAAGACCGGCCACCGCGTGCAGTTGCCGTTGCTCAAGGATGTCGGCTGGGCGATCATCGACTACATCCGGCATGGTCGCCCGGGAAGTGACTGCCCGGAGGTATTCCTCCGGCACACCGCCCCGATAGGCCCGTTCTCCGACCAGGATCATCTGCATCAGATCCTGGTCAAGCACGCCCGGGCCGCTCATGTCCCGGTGGGCGAGAAACGCCGTCATGGCATGCACTCGCTGCGGCACACGCTGGCGACCCGGCTGAAATGGCGCGGAGTTGCATCAGATGCATCATTCCGGCGTTGGCGTGGGGAAGGCATGGTAGGGGTTGCGGCGCTGCCGGCTGTCCGCTGATCTGGGGTTGGGGTCGCGGGACACGCCGTGTTTTCCGGGGTTTTTCCTCGCCTGTTGCGCCTGATGACAGGATGCGGCATCCAGATCGGTGACGCTGGGTGACTGCCTGGTGCATCTCGTGTATGCGGGGAGGGGGACGGGTGGGGGCGGTCCCGGGGGTGCTCGCGCTGGTGGGCGCGGACGGCGCGGTGCCGCTTTCGCCGGGTGCGGCGCTGCTGGAGGAGATGCTGGCCGGCTGGCGGAATCAGCAGCGGGCGCGCCGGCTGACGGTCAGGCTGATCGGCGAGCGGCAACGGGTGGTGCGGCAGTTCGGTGAGTTCGCTGGCTGCTGGCCGTGGCAGTGGTCGGCGGCGCAGGCGGATGCGTGGGTCGCGTCCGGGGGGTGGGCGCATTCAACGGTCCGGTCCTATCAGGGGGCGCTGGCGCTGTTCCTGGATTACGTGTGCGATCCGCGGTACGGCTGGGTCAGCGAGTGCGAGCAGCGCGCGGGTACGGTCCCGGTCCAGGTGCTCGGCGAGCGGAACACCGCGGTGCACGTGTCCGAGCACGAGGGCCGGCCGGAGCGCCGGCCGCTGACCCGCGGCGAACTGCAGGCGTTCTTCGATACCGCCGACGACCACGTGGAGAGGGCCGCGGGATCACGGCGCAGGGGGTAGCTGGCGTCGTTCCGCGACGCGACGTTGTTCAAGGTGATCTACGGGTGGGGGCTGTTCTCTGGGGTTCGCCCGGTGTGCTCGAGGCGTGGCTTCTCGCGTTTGTGCAGCTCAG
>Ga0307373_10004450_pt1 | contig 23555 bp, 23 predicted proteins | sample OX2MG_FD_202534 | JGI IMG/M metagenome (GOLD analysis project Ga0307373, IMG submission 202534) | Soil microbial communities from Risofladan, Vaasa, Finland - OX-2 | ecosystem: Environmental > Terrestrial > Soil > Coastal area > Acid sulfate soil | place: Finland: Risofladan, Vaasa | collected... | reverse complement strand
CCGTTATTCGCAAAGGCGCCGATTATCTGCTCGACCAGCCACTCGGGCGACGACGCGCTGGCCGTGACGCCGAGCGCGCGCACGCCCTCGAGCATGTCGGGACGCACGTCGGCCAGCGAGTCGACCAGAAACGCGCGCGCGCCGCGCATACGCGCGACCTCGACCAGACGGTTGGCGTTCGAGCTCTGCCTGGAGCCGACCACCAGGATAGCGTCGCTCTGGCCGACCAGCTCCTTGACCGCGTTCTGGCGGTTCTGGGTCGCGTAGCAGATGTCGTCGGTCTTGGGCGCGACCATCGCCGGAAAACGGCGCTTGAGCGTTTCCATGATTTCACGCGTGTCGTCCACGCTGAGCGTGGTCTGAGTCACGGCCGCCACCCGCTCGGGGTCGGGAACCTCGGCCACCTCGGCCTCCTGCACGCTGCCGACCAGCAGCACGCGGCCGGGTGCGACGCCGAGCGTGCCTTTGACCTCCTCGTGGCCGGCGTGGCCGACCAGAATGACGCTGCGGTTCTCGCGCGCGTAGCGCTCGACCTCGAGATGCACCTTGGTGACCAGCGGACAGGTGGCGTCGATTACGCGCAGCCCCCGGCCGCGCGCGCGATCCCATTCGCTGGGCGCGACGCCGTGCGCGCTGAAGATCACGCGCTGGCCCTCGGGCACTTCGCCGAGGTCTTCGACGAAAATCGCACCCTCCTCCTCCAGCGCCTCGAGCACGAAGCGGTTGTGCACGATCTGATGGCGCACGTAGAGCGGACGGCCGTAAGTGCGGAGCGCACCGCGCACGGCCTCGACCGCGCGGTCGACGCCGGCGCAAAAGCCGCGCGGCTCGGCCAGGATTATTTTTTCGACGTGATGTTCACTCAGCGGCATCTGGGCTCCTGATTAACGGATGCCGGCCAGGCGGTCAACCGACCTCCGGACCAGCTATCGATGCACATCGATTCCGACCTGCATCATCGATGGGCGTGGCCGGGGGCGGGCGGATGCGAGGTCTGGCATCCGATCCACACCTCGCCGCCCTCGAAGTATTCCTTCTTCCAGATCGGCACGACTTCCTTGAGCCGATCGATCGCGAAGCGGCAGGCCTCGAAAGCTTCCGCCCGATGCGCCGCCGAGACCGCGATCGCGACCGAAGTCTCGCCGATATCGACCAGGCCGACGCGATGGCTTATCGCGATACGGACGATTTGCCATCGCTCGCCGGCCTCGCGCGCGAGCCGGCGCATCTCGCCAAGGGCCATCGGCTCGTAAGCCTCGTACTCCAGGCGGATCACGTTGCGGCCAACGTTGTCGGCGCGCGTGGTGCCGGCAAAAGTGACGATCGCGCCGGCATGCGGGTCGGCCACGGCGCGCTCCAGCGCCGCGACGTCGATCGGGGCGCGACCGATCGCGATCGGGCCAATCCACTTTGGATCGCGCGCCGGCCCGGCGCCGCCGCTCACCGGCGGGATGAATGCGACCTCGTCGCCGGGACGGGGACGATAGTCGTCGTGCACGTATTCCTGATTGACCGCAAAGCCAACGGAGTCGCGATGACCCTTGAGCCCCGGAAACTCCTCCGCCAGGCGCTGCCACATCTCGGCGACGGTCGCGCCTTCGGGAAATTCGCGGCTTAGCTCGGAGGCGCCGGCGCGCTCGCGCAGCGTCGCAAACAGTTTTATCGTCACCTGATTCATTGGCGGTTCATTTGCGGTCATTTGCGATTCATGGGCATCGTCAGAGCTTCAGCAGATGCGCCATGTGGCCGAGCTCGGGGATGAGCAGCTTTTCCATCGCGAGCCGGCAGGCGTCGGGCGAGCCCGGCAGCGACGCCACGATCTTGCCGGCCGCGATTCCCGCCACCGCCCGGCTCAAAAACGCCGCCGATCCGATCTGCTGATAGGAAAGATAGCGGAACAGTTCGCCGAAGCCCTCCAATTCCTTGTCGAGCAGCACGCGGACGGCCTCGATGGTCGAGTCGCGCGCCGCGATTCCGGTGCCGCCGTTGACGATCACGGCGTCGAGTTTTTGCAGATTGTCGAGCAGGGCCTTGCGGATGCGGCCGGGATCGTCGGGCAGGACTTCGTAGTACTCCACGCGATGGCCGGCGGCGGTCAGGAGGTCGCGGATGAGCCGGCCGCTCTCATCGGTTTCGACGCTCCGCGAATCGCTCGCGGTCAGCACGCCAACCTTGAGGCTCTTATGGCCGTGGTGATGATGCTCTTGTGCGGACACAGGAAAACTATATCACCACCGCATGGCATCGCGCGCCGCTAGCGCAGGCGCAGGTTGAACGCCTGCGGCCCCTTGTCGCCGGGGCGGACGTCGAACTGCACCTGGTCGCCGTCGCGCAGGTCTTCAAAGTAGACCTTGGGCGAAAGCCGCGAGCGATGGAAAAAAACTTCGTCGGTGCCATCATCGGGTGTGATGAAGCCGAAGCCCTTGTCCTTGATAACTTTTTTGATCGTGCCGAACACAGCGTCCTCCACGCGGGGTCACGCCCCTCTGGAGTTGAGCTTAGGCGAGCCGCACCGTATGTAAAGAGGGTCGCTCGACGCGGCGGAGGATCTTTCCTTGCTCAAAGCGGTTGGACTGGCGGAAATCGAGCGCATCTTCGCGGTGACCGACGCGCTGGGAATCTCGCGCGAGGCGCTGGTGATTCCGCTGCGTACCGAGCATCCCGGCCGGGTGCGCAAGCTCGGCGCCGGCAAGCTCGAAATCGTCGTCGATCGCGACGCCGGCTTCGATCAATGGCTCAGTCGTCTCGAGGCGGAGATTCGGGCGGTCTGGCCGGTATCGCCGCCGGACTGAGTTCGACCAGCCGCGCGCCGTGATCGACCATCTGCCCGGCCACCACGCAAATCTTCGCCACGATCGCCGGGCTTTCGGCGTACAGCGTCGTCTCCATCTTCATCGCCTCGAGCACAATCAGCGGATCGCCCTGCTCGACCGGCTGGCCCTCGGCGACCAGCACCTTGAGCACCTTGCCCGGCATCGGCGCGTCGACCTCCGGCGCGGCGAGTCCGCCCGCGCGATGCGCCATGCGCCCTTCGACCATGACGAACTCGGCCGCGTAGGGTCCCGCGGCCACCGCTATCGATGAGCGCCGCCGCGCGCCCGCGACCCGGACGCGCCGCCCGCCCAACTCGACCATCGCGCTGCCGTCGGGCATCGCCGCGACGGTCGCCGCGAGCTCGCGCCCGTCTATCTTGATGCGCACGGCGCGGGTGCCGTCCGCATCCGTGTCGTCCTGCCCGTCTTGATTTTTTTGCGTGTTTCGCACGAGCAGTTCGACCTCGAACTCGCGCGCGTCGCCCTGGCGCTTGAGTTTCATCTCACCGTTCTCCTCGCCCCCACGGTTCGAACGCCGCGAGCTCCGCCCACGGCGAGCGTGGGCCACCCCCTAAACGCCCGCCGTCGCCGCGCGCGCCGCGCGATAAGGACGACGCCTGAGACGGACGCGCCGATCCGAGCGCTCCTCCCGCAACCATCGCGGCCGCGGCCAGCAGGTTTTCGAACGCCTCGTCACCCGGACTCCATCGCGCAAAGAACTCCTCCAGAAATCGCGTCGACAGCCGTGCGTCGCGAAACGCCTCGCTCGCGACGACGTCGCGCAGGAAGGCCGCCGTGTTGGTGACTCCAAGCAACGAGAATTCGCCGAGCGCGGCCGTCATCCGCCCGCGCGCCTGCTCGCGGTCGGCGCCCCAGCAGACGAGCTTCCCCAGCAGGCCGTCGTAGTAAGCGGTGACGCCGGCGCCGGTCACCAGATGCGTGTCAAAGCGCACCCCCGGTCCCGCCGGAAGATTCAGGTAGAGCGCCTCGCCGGTAGCCGGGCGAAAGTTATGCTCGGCGTCCTCGGCATAGATGCGGCATTCGATCGCGGCGCCGCGCGGGGCCGTCGGCTGGCCGACGCGCCCGCCCATCGCGACCCGGAGCTGCTCGCCGACCAGGTCGCATCCAAAGCGCATCTCGGTCACCGGATGCTCGACCTGCAAGCGCGTGTTGGCCTCCAGGAAGTAGAATTCGCCGTCGTCGACCAGGAACTCCATCGTGCCCGCGTTGCGATAGCCGGCCGCACGCGCGACCTTCAGCGCCGCTTCGACCATCCGATTGCGGAGATCGCCGTCGAGCCCGGGGGCGGGCGACTCCTCGATGATTTTCTGATGGCGCCGCTGAATCGAACATTCGCGCTCGCCGAGCGCCACCACACCGCCGTGCTGGTCGGCGAGCACCTGCACTTCGATATGGCGCGGATGGGCCAGGTATTTCTCCAGGAACACGCGGCCGTCGCCGAAAGCAGCCATGGCTTCGCGCGCCGCCGCCGCCAGCGCCTCGGGCAGCTCGGCAGGCGTCTGGACCAGGCGCATCCCGCGGCCGCCGCCACCCGCCGCCGCTTTGACTATCAGCGGAAACCCGACGCGCGCGGCAAACTGCTCCGCCGTGCGCTCCTCCACCGTCTCGAGCCCCGGCACCACCGGAACGCCCACGCTCGCCGCCAGACGCCGCGCCGCCACTTTGTCGCCCAAGGCCGCCATCACGTCAGCCGGCGGCCCGACGAAAACCATCCCGGCCTCGTCGACGGCGCGGGCAAACTCGGGCCGCTCCGAGAGAAAGCCGTAGCCGGGATGGATCGCGTCGGCGCCCGTGGCACGCGCGGCCTCGATGATCGCGGCGATATTGAGATAGCTCTGGCTGGCCTCGGGCGGACCGATGAGACGGGCCTGGTCGGCCGCGGCGACGTGCGCGGCGCCGGCGTCGGCGGCCGAGTAGACCGCGACGGTTGCGAGCCCGAGCAGGCGCGCGCTGCGAATTATCCTGAGCGCTATTTCGCCACGGTTGGCGACGAGCAACTTGCCGATCGAGCCGCGTTTCATTCTGCACGCGAGCCTAGCACATGACGGTCGCGACACCGCGCTTGCGCGCAAGCGGCGGGCGGCCGCGCGCGCGGTCGGCGCCTCCAAACCCGGCGGCGGCACGGCGGATGAAAATTTTCGAAGAAAATTGCGCCGCGAGCCGTCAAATAGATTGATCGTCAGGAGGATTTCATTATCTTGGAAGGTCCGACGCACCCGGACCGTTCGCCCTGGCTATCGCGTCGAAGGAGAAAATTCCGAATGAGGGAGCGCTAGTGCAGGAAATGGAAGCAACCGACATTCGTACCGTGTACGACTTCCCCGTCGCCGGCCATCTCTGCAGCGATGGAGTGGTGCATTACGTCAAGCTGACCCGCCGCTCCGGCAGTCCCAAACCCCAGGGCGTCTGCGCGCGATGCCAGACGACCTTTCAGTACGAAAAGCCGCAACGCTCCCGCGTGCGGCACCACGGCAGCGAAGGCGCCAGTCATTTCTAGGCCGCAAAGGGCCTTCTCAACACATTCCTCTCACGACGCGGGCGCGCGGCGGACGACCCTCGCGGTGGCCGGCGAGCCAACGGAGCCGTATCGGTATGCTCCGGCGCGGAGGTGGCCTCGCGCTTGAAGGCGCCGCCGCCGCGGAGGATCACTGCGCGGCCGGCGGCGTGTCAGGCGGCGCCGTCAACTCTGGCGGCGCGGGCAATTCGAATTCCGGCGGCTTGGCCGGCGGCGCCATGCTCACCAGCAAAAGCTCAGGGCCGCGGTAGTAGCGCGACAGCGTCCCACCGACGAATGCGAAGTCGCGCAGGGGGTCGAACCACAGCTGGATGGTCGGTACGAACGGTTTCAAAAATATGTTGAACCATCCGAAGACCGGATACGCGTCGGCCTTGGCCAGCTCGCCGTCGTGCGGACGAAAATGCCAGGGCGCCCGCGCGAGATCCACGTGCAGGGTCAGGATGCGCGGGCCATGCGCGCAATCGAAAGCATGGATGTCGAGGTCGGTAGCCCCGCCGCGGCGGAACTGGTTCGCCACCGGCACCAACACGCCGGCGCCGGCATAGGTGTCCGAGGGAAATTGCAGGACGGCGGTCTCGATATTGCCCTTGCCGTCCGCATATTTTGCGCAGCTGGTTTTTCCGGTGACGGCGTCGGCCTTGGCAACTATCTGCAGCGCGCCGTGCGCATCGAAGTAGCTATGGTCGTAGGTAACCATCCGCGGGATCTCGCCGTCGGCAGCCTTGAGCGTGTCGTGCTCGATATCGCGCTCGCCGTCGATAAAGTCGTTGCGCCCTTCGATCGTCACCGTGCCGTCCTGCCGCGTGACGGTGTAGTGCGCCCGTCCCAGGAGCGTAGTGCCGGTGGTGTCGTAGATGTACAGGTTGGTGTTTTCGGTATTCGCCCTGGCCGCGGCGGGCGTCGGAGCGGCCGCGATCGCGAGATCCGTCCCGAGTCCGCGGCCCGATAGCAGCGCCACGGCGACGGCCGTCGCCGCGACAACCAAGCCTCTCTTCTTCAGCACGTCATCTCCGCTTCGCCGCCTTCGCCAAGTGCGATCCGCGACATCATCGGTTGCTCTCGCCCGTCGACGTCCTTGCGCCCGGGCATATTCCGTACGCCCGCGGATCCGCATCCGCTCCGGCACGCCGCACCCCGGAACTCGATCCCTCTATAACATCCGCCGGCTTTCGACGAAGCAAGAAGCTGGCGACGACCTTCAAGGGCGGATGCGCCGCCGGGCGTGAACCGCCAGGCGCCGATGGCCGCGGCGCGCGGACGGACCAAGCCCGCACTGTTCGATGCGGGCCGGCAGGCGAAACTTATGCGCTCTTGTTGGGCGTGAACAGCTTGGAGAGGGCCTCGATCGAGGCGGGCGGATGCTCCAGCGCCTGGAGGACCTCGTTCACGTGCGCCTCGGATTTCATCCCGACCAGCGCCACGTTGATCCCGGGCGCCGAGCGCACGAATTGCAGCGCGCGCTGCGCGTCGGTGGTCAGTCCCTCGAAGGCCTGCGCCATGATCGGCGGCAACCCGCGCGCAAGCCGCCCCTGCAACAGCGAGGCGCTGGCGCATACCGCGATGCCGAAGTCGACCGCGGCGCGCAGCGTCGTGCCGCGCCGGTCGGGCAGCTGCTGGTTGGCGAGCGTCAACGCCTCGGGCATCGCCAGGTTGAACGGGAGCTGAATCGCGCGGAAGTGATGCTGACGGCCGGCGATTTCGAAAGCAATCTTCACCAGCTCTTCCATCTGGAGGTACTGCCGCTCCTCGGGGTCCAGGCGAAAGCCGCTCCAGGTCGCGGCGCCATAGACCCCGATCTTGCCGCCGGCGACCTGCTGCTCGAGGAACTCGAACGCGCGGCGTATCCGTTCGATAAACTCCGGGCGCTCGATGCTGGCGAGCTGGGTTTCGGGGTTATGGATGTAATAGATGTCGATGGTGTCGAGGCCCAGGTTGGCGCGGCTCATCTCGAGCATCGCGCCGAGATAGCGCGGCGTCATGCAGTGCGAGCCGTCGACCAGCTCGCCAGGTCCAACCAGCCCGCTGCTGACGAACTTCTCCTCGAACCACGCCCGCGGATTGGCCGGCATCGTACCGTCGAACGTGACGTAACCGCCCTTGGTCGCCACCACCACTTCTTCGCGGCGCAATTCGCCCGCGGCAACCAGTTCGCCCAGCACTTTGCCGATCGTGCGTTCGCCGCGCTGGAAGCGGTAGTTCACGGCAGTGTCGATCAGGTTGATTCCGCCGCGCAGTGCGCTCCTGATGGATTGCGCGTACGCCTGGTCGGTCTCTTCGTCGGGCTCGCCCAGGTAAGTGCCGATCCCGACCGAGGAAACACTCAGCCCATCGAGCATCGGGCGGAAATTTCCCGGCAGCTCGGCGTGGCGGCGGGCATAGGCAAGCGTGCCTTCGGCCGTGGCGCAGTTCTTCAACATCGCGGATCTCCTTGGTGCGGCGCCGGCTCAGGTCTTGGGCGAACCGATATCGAGAGGGCTGATATTCGGTTCATAGAGCAGTTGGATGACGTTCCCGTCCGGATCGCGGATGTAGAATGACACCGAACCGTCGCGATGGCGGCGCAGCGGGTGAACTATATCCAATCGCTCCTCCTCGGCCCATCGCCATCCCGCTTCCAAATCGGCGACCGTGGGCACGATGAAGCCAAGATGGTCGAGCGCGCCGGCGCTGGCATCCCCCGGCGCGCCGCGATGGAGCGCGAGATTGTCGCATCCCGAGCTCAGGTAGACGTTGTCCGAATCCGGCTGCCATACCCGGCGCATCCCGAACACCCGCGCGTAAAACTCTTCCGCGCGAGCGACATCATTCACCCGCAGCGCGAGATGGCGTATGCCGCGATTGGTAATCATCATTGTTCCTGGAGGGTCCCCGGCCGTTTCCTTCGGTAGCCGAGCACGGCCCACAGCGGATCGCTCCCGCCAGAGCTCCGGTCCATCGTCTCTATCTTCTCGAAGGCCGCGCTGCGGGTAAAGTAGTCAATCACCAGGTCCACCCGCTGCCGCTCGCTCGCGTTCACCCAGATCGCGACCGCCTTGGTCGGAAACATCCGGTTGGAAAACGTCACGATGAATGGCGCGCCGGGTCTCAGCACGCGCCCGACCTCGGCGAAAACTTCGAGCGGGTGGATGAGATACTGCACCGAAACGGTCAGCACCGCGCCGTCGAACGACGCTTCTTCAAAGGGCAGTTGTGGCGTGCGATTGAGATTGTGCATGACGATTTCGCCGAGCGCGGGATTGTCCTCCATCTCGGACCGGTTAAGTCCGACCCCGACCACGCGCGCCGGCTGCAACTCGGGCGGCAGATGCGATCGCCAGCTACTCATGAGATCGAGGATCGCGCCACCGCGCGGGAGGCGGCTCGAATATATCTCGCCGACGGCCGCGATAGCGTCGTGGTCGATATGCACCACGAAACGCGGCGCGAGATAGAACAACTCGTCGTCGGAGTCGTCAAGGCGACGGAAGGACTCGGGTTGGAGTTGGATCGACATGACGGCGTTATCCCGGCTCGGCCCAACAGAAGGCTATGGTACGATTCATTAATTAAAACAATAGCTTACGGTCAATCAAGGGCGGAAGCGAACAATCGCGTTGACATCGACGAAGCCTGACGCCTAGATTAAAACGTTTTTCCAAACCGGCTCGGCCCGTTGCTCTGTCACGGCGGCGTTCGAGGAGAAGTTCGCCATGGTCAGGCGCAACAAAACCAACTACGTCATCCAGTCAGTTGCCCACGCTCTGGACGTGCTCGAACAGTTCTTTGGCGAAGTCGATGAACTCGGCGTCACCGAACTTTCCAAGCGCCTGAAGCTGCACAAGAACAACGTCTTCCGTCTGCTCGCCACCCTGGAGGCGCGGGGCTATATCGAACAGAACCGGGCGACCGAGAACTATCGCCTGGGCATCAAGTGCCTGCACCTGGGACGCCGCTATATTGATCACATGGGCCTGGTCCGGCAAGCGCGCCCGATCCTGTCCGACGTCGCACGCCGCTGCCGCGAAAGCACCTTCGTCGCGATCATGCGGCGCGAGGGCGTGGTACCGCTGGAATCGGCCGAGCCGTGCGACCGCGTGGTCAAAATTACGCCGCCGCTCGGCCAGGCGCTGCCGCTCCATTGCACGGCGGTCGGCAAGGTCCATCTCGCCTTCGACCTCGAGCAGCAATTGCGCGCCGACCTGCCCGAACAACTCCCGCGTTTCACCGACCGCACGATCGTTGACCGCGCGATGCTCTTCGAGCAGCTCGACGCGGTGGCGCGCGAGGGCTTCGCGATGGAGTCGTGCGAATTTTTCGAGGACGTCTCGTCGGTCGCGGTGCCGATTCGCGACTACACCCGCAGCGTCGTCGGATCGCTCGCCGTTGCCGGTCCGGCCTACCGCCTCGGGATCGAGCGCATCAACACCGAGATCGCCCCGCTAATCGTTGAGGCGGGCCGCGAGCTTTCGCATCGCCTCGGCTACAACGAGTAGCGCCGGGGCCGGCGCGCCGCGTCCGCCGCACGCGGGCGAACCGCCCGTTTCGTCACCATCCCAGCGGCTGTCCCGGCTGTTTCTGAGCCTCGGCCCCGGTTTGACCGCCCGCCGGGCCATTGTTAGTTTCTTTGCCGCCCCATGGGCCATCCGGACCCTGGCGACGCCTGTCAGCCACGATCGCTGAATGCTCGGCCGAATACACCTGGAGAGAGATTTTTTGCCGTGAAAATCCTGGTTTCCGTAAAACGCGTACCGGACCCCGCCACGACCATCCGCATCCTGCCCGACGGTTCCGGAATCGCCACCGATAATGTGAAATGGGTGATCAACCCCTTCGACGAAATCGCGATCGAAGAGGCACTGCGAATCAAGGAAAAGCAGGGCGGCGGCGACGTCGCGCTGCTGTCGATCGGCCAGCAGCCCTGGCAGGAGCAGCTACGCACGGGTCTCGCGATGGGCGCCGACCGGGCGATCCTGGTGCGCGCCGACCAGCCGCTCGACAGCCTCGCGATCGCGCGCGTGATGGCCAAGATCGTTGGCGACGAAAAGTCCGACCTCGTGATCGTCGGCAAGCAGGCGATCGACGACGACTCCAACCAGGTCGGCCAGATGCTCGCCGAGATGCTCGGCTGGCCACAGGCGACCTTTGCCTCCAAGATCGAAATCGTCGGCACCAAATGCACCGTGGTGCGCGAGGTTGACGGCGGCCTGGAAACCATCGCCTTCGACCTGCCGGCCGTTATCACCACCGACCTGCGGCTCAACGAACCGCGCTACGCCTCGCTGCCGGGGATCATGAAGGCGCGCAAGAAGGAACTGAAAGAAATCCCGGTCGATAGCCTCGGCGTCGACCTCACCCCGAAGCTCAAAATAAAAACGCTCGCCGCGCCGCCCAAGCGGCAGGCCGGACGCAAGGTCGGCTCGGTCGAAGAGCTGGTCGGCGTGTTGCACAGCGAAGCCAAGGTGATCTGACGCGCGCGACAAGCGCGGCGCATGCAGGTTGCACTATTTCCGCGTCTGCCGGCTTGGCGGGCGCGCCGGAGTGAATTCGAGATGGCTGATGTACTGGTCTTTGCCGAACACATCGCGGGACATTTTCCGAAGACGACACTGGTTGCGGTCAACGCCGGAATCGAGCTGGCGAAAAAGCGCGGCGGCGGCAAATGCGTCGCCGTGATTGCCGGCGAGAACCTCGACGGCCCGGCCGCCGAGCTGGCCAAATACGGGATGACCAAGGTCATCGCGCTCGACGACCCCAAACTCGCGCACTACCTGGCCGACGTGTACGCGCAGGCGATGACCGCGCTCGCCAAAAGTCTCGGCGTCGAGTACGTGCTCGCGACCGCGACCGCGATGGGCAAGGACCTGATGCCGCGGGTGGCGGCACGGCTTAACGCTCCGATGGCCTCCGAGATCGTCTCGATCGGCGACGACGGCACGCTGGTGCGTCCGCTATATGCCGGCAATGCACTGGCGACGGTCGAGATGGACGGTCCGCTCAAGGTCATCAGCGTGCGCGCCACGGCGTTCGATTCGGCCAAACCTGGGGATTCCGCCGCTCCAGTGGAAAAGGCGACGCCAGAGCTCGATCCTGCCGGGCTAAAGATGCAATTCGTCAGCTTCAACGAGACCAAGAGCGACCGGCCACAGCTCACCGAGGCGCGAATCGTGGTATCGGGCGGCCGCGGGCTCAAGTCGGGCGAGAACTTCAAGACCGTGCTCGAGCCGCTGGTCGACGAGATGGGGGCCGCGATGGGCGCGAGCCGCGCGGCGGTCGACGCCGGTTTCGTGCCCAACGATCTGCAGGTCGGGCAGACGGGCAAAGTCGTCGCACCCGAGCTATACGTCGCGGTCGGAATCTCGGGCGCGATTCAGCATCTGGCCGGGATGAAGGACTCCAAGACCATCGTGGCGATCAATAAGGACGAGGAGGCGCCGATTTTCAACGTCGCCGACTACGGCCTGGTCGCCGACCTGTTCAAGGCCGTGCCCGAAATGGTCGAGGCGCTGAAGAAGGTCAAGCACTCGTAGCGACGCGACTCGGCCGCGCCGAGCAAATTACCGGCCCGTCGTGACTCGACATGTCCGGCGCCGGGGATCCCTCCACCATAACGGCGCGGATTGAATTTGGCGCGCCGGGGGTGATTTAAGGTTCTAGCGGGTGCGCCGCGCGTCGATCAGTTTCGGCTGTCCGGCGTCGTGCGCCCGCAACCGGAGCCTGACATGAACCATCACGTCATTCGCGAGATTCTCTGGAACGTCCCCGTCGCGTTCAGAATCTTCCTTTATGCGATGCTTATCCCGCTCGGCGCCGCCTTCGTTTACGAAGGGATGCGATGGTACCGGATCGTCAGCCTCGGCCAGCCCGTCGACCACCTCGATCAACCAGGCCGACGCTTCTGGCTCTTGGTGCGCGACACCGCCGGGCATGACAATATGATCCGCGAGACTTGGGGCTGGATGCATTACGCCTTCTCCGTCGGCTTCCTAGGCCTGTTCATCGGCACGACGATCTTCTTCAACGACGGGATCGCCGAGGCGGCCGGATTTTTCGGTTTTCCCTATTACCTGGTGGGCACGATGGAGGTTCTATGATAACCGGGATTCTCTTCACCCTTTGCATTTTGGCTGCCGTGGGGGTTTTTTTCTACCAGCTCTGGCGCCGCTTTCAGTTACTGCGGAGCGCTGGCGCCGTGTCCCGCTTCGATCGCATTCCCGAACGCGTTCGCGCCGTGCTTGTCAACGCCTTTGGCCAGAGGAAATTCGTGCGCAGGAATCCGGGAGCCGAGCGGTCCGCCGGGTGGATGCACTTTTTCATCTTTTGGGGCTTTCTCATCCTCGGGATCCAGATCCTCACGATGTTCGGCCGTGCCTACTCCGACTCGTTCGTCGTTCCCGGCTTTAGCCTGCATCTCCTGGGCGGCCCCTATTTGTTGCTCCGCGACTTCATGGAGGTGGCCGTCCTGATTGCGGTTGGAGTGGCGTTAGTCCGATGGGGGATCATGCACGCGCCTCGACTTTTCGGCTATCTTCCGCCCGAGAGGCGCCTGCGCGATCAATCCCACTGGGAGGCCTATTTGATCCTGCTTTTGATCGCGATAATCATGGTGGCAGGCCTCGTGTACGATGGTGGGCGAATCGTTTCTCACCCGAACAACATGCGGATCGTTCGGGCGGCGGGATGGGAACCTATCTCAACCTTGGTGGGTGTCGGCCTGGCGAAACTTCTGGGCACGAGCTTCGCCTTGCAGGCGAGTAACGTGGCCTGGTGGGTGCATAACCTCGTCGTTCTCGTCTTTTTGGACTTGCTGCCGCCCTCGAAACACTTCCACATTATCACTGCAATCCCGAACATCTTCTTCTTGAAACTCGAGCCCAAGGGGCAGCTCTCGAAGCAGGATCTCGAAAATGATTCCCGCTTCGGCACCTCGCATATCGATCAGTTCACGTGGAAGCAGGTGCTCGACATGTTCAGTTGCACAGAATGTGGCCGCTGCTCCTCGAATTGCCCCGCCACGGCAACCAACAAACCCCTGGCCCCACGTCAATTGCTACTCGATCTGCGGGACTACCTCTACCAGCATCAGGACGAGATCATTGAAAAGAGGAGCCGCCCAGGCAAAGGGGATGGCACGGAACCCTTGGAGGTCGGAGAAAACATTGTCGGTCCCGTCATCCACGACGACACACTGTGGGCTTGTACCACCTGCCGAGCCTGTGAGGAGGCCTGTCCCCCGATGATCGAGTACGTCGACAAGATCGTCGACATGCGCCGTCATCTGGTGCAAGAGGAGGCCCGCTTCCCCAAGGAGCTTACCCGCACCTTCAAGAACATGGAGACGCAATCCAATCCGTGGGGGCTCGATTCCGGGCTGCGGTTCGAGTGGGCCGAACGGATGAACGTCCCGACCCTCGCTGACAAGCCCGACGCCGAGTTCCTCTACTACGTCGGCTGCGCCGGTTCCTACGACGACCGCAACAAGAAGACGACGCAGGCTTTCGTCCGCGTTCTGCAGAAAGCAGGCGTAGACTTTGCCTGCCTCGCGCGCGAGGAACTTTGCAACGGCGAAACGGCCCGTCGGCTCGGAAACGAGTACCTCTACCAGTCGATGGCCCAACCGCTGATCGAAACCCTCAACAAATACAAAGTTCGTAAAATCATCGTGAACTGTCCCCACTGTTTCAACACGATCAAGAACGAGTTTCCCCAATTCGGTGGCTCGTACGAGGTCATTCATGCCTCCGACCTCGTGCGGCAATTGATCGCTTCGGAGCGTCTCAAGATCTCTGCGGAATTCCCGAAGCGGACCGTATACCACGACTCTTGTTACTACGGCCGTTACAACGGCGTATTTGACGAGCCACGGATGCTGCTCAGCCGCGCGGGTGCCCAAGTTCAGGAGATGGAACGCCACCATGAATTCGGCATGTGCTGCGGTGCTGGCGGAGGGCGGATGTGGTTGGAGGAAGACCCGGATAAACGGGTGAATCTGCTCCGCACCGAGCAGGCGCTTCAGACTGACCCTGAGGTCATCGCGGTCTCTTGTCCTTACTGTATGACGATGCTCGGCGACGGCATCAAGGCCAAACAGCTAGAGGAGAAGGTCCAGACCCTCGACGTGATGGAAATCGTCGACAAGGTCACCCGGAGCCGTGATGCAGAGTCCTGAAAAGACCTTCTTCGTGCAAGAACCGCACGTTCTGTTGCGGCGCGGGCGCGGGATGCTTCTGGAAGGAGGAACGCGAGGGTTCGCGTATCCATCCTCAGCTGGAGGACGGGTTACTCGGGACAAAAAAGCTTTCACGCTCGCTCAGAGCAAGAAGCGAAACAATCCTTCTTTCCCAAGGCGACAGCCTCGAAGAGGAAGTCGCATCGGCATTTTTCGATCTATTCAACAAGACGCGTAAAAACGTCGAAGCAATAAACGCAGCGATGTCAAAGTTCCAAGAGCTGAGCTAGCTGAGCCGATACCCAATGTGGATATTTCTTAACGATGCATTTCTCTCGGTTGTCGCACAACGAGACCGACCGAACCACTTACTCGTTCGCGCGCGTCTCAAGGGCGACATCCAGCGAGCGCTTAAGAACACAGGCTCGAAATTCACGGTTCGCCACACCCCCGAACACGACTACCAATATCGCGCCGTAGTCCCGCGTTCGGTCCTGACCAAGGCCATGGCGCGAGCGGTCGCCAGCATCAAATACGGTAACTTCAAGGCATCCGTCGTCGAAGCCGATCGAGAAATCGCATATACGAGTGTCTGGTCGGTAATGGCTGATTTTGCTGATCGGCGCGAAAAGCTGAGACATCAAGATGAGCCTAAGTCTCGCCGCTCAGAGCCCGAAACTCACGCGAAGCCAAGGAAACTCCGCAAAGGACAGCGGTAATCACGAGTCAAGCACTACGTGGCGTTGGCAGGCCTTCGGGACCATCTTCCCCAATACCACAGGGAAAACAAGATGCAGACGATTACCTGACCTAGCCGCCCCAGCCATACCAGCGCACCTGCCAGGTGAAGAACACCACGAAGACGATCGACACCACGATCAGAATCTTCGTCAACTGATCGAGCTTGCGCGGCGCGCCGAGCGCGATCAGCGTCAGCAGAAACGGATAGACCTCCACATAGTAGCGAGCGCCGAGTTGCGCGAACCCGTTGGCGTACCACAGCATCCCGGGTCCCGCGCATAGCGCCGCCGCCAGCGCCACCAGGATCGTCGTGGGCCGCAGAAAACTCGGCCGCAGCGCCAGCACGAAGGCCGGGCTCGTGAGCATCAACGCCTGGCCCAGGAAGTCCGGACGGATGTACGGAAATTTGTCGCTGTAGCGCGGCGCCATGAAAAGCACCGTGTAGAGATTGAATGGAAAATGGCTCAGCGCCAGCGGGCCGCCGGGACGGGCGAAGCGGTATTTGTCCTGGCCGTACCAGAGCCACATCCCGATATCATACGGTGTGCCGAAGCGGGCCTCGTTGAACGCCACGAACACCGCGAGCGCCGCGGCCATCCACGGCAGCATCGACAGCAAATCGCGCGGCCTTCTCCCGCGCAGCCATAGCAGCCCCGCGTAGAACGGCCACGCGAAGATCATGTCGTTGCGCGCGAGCGCGGCCAACGCGGCCAGCAGGCCCACGACCCACGGACGCGCCTCGCCAAAGACCTCGGCGAGCGCGCCCAACGTGAACGGTATCGTCGCCAGCACCACGAAGTCCCATGAACTGCCGAGCGTCGCTTCGTACCAGAACGTCGTGCCCACGCCGAAGAAAAGCGTCAGCCATATTCGCGCCGCGAGGTCGAGACCGATCTTACCCAAGAGCCGCCATACCAGGCCGAGCGAGACCGCCCCGACGACGACCGAGATCGCGGTCTGGTTCGTCGCCAGTCCCCAGATAGCCACCGCGGGAAGGGTGATGAGCGCCGCCAGCGGCGGATGCAGCAGGTAGCTCCTGCCGTGCCACACCACGTGCTCCATGTAGCTTGGCGCGTCGACCCAGGTGCGCCCATGCAGGAACGCATACGCCTGCCGGACCGGCTCGGTATACGGCGTGGGCGGCGAGATGGTGGCGGCGTAAAAGGCCAGGAACAGGACTCCGACGGCCAAGGCGCACCATCCGTCGGAAGCGAGCGCGTCTTCGAGCAAGTCCCATCGCCCGGCGGCGGCGCGCCGCGGGCCGATCGCGCGGTCGGCGACTATTCCCGCCAGCGCAAGCGCGAACGCCGCGACCACCAGCGCGTCCGGCAGTTCATGTTTGAACCACGGGGCGATTAGAATGCCGAAGAGCGCGATCAGCGCGGCGGCGACGAAAAACCATCGCGCGGCGGCTCGCGCGTCTTCCCGCACATTTTCCCGCGCCTCCGCGCCAAGACTCATTTTCGCAAATCGGCGAGAAACTCGAGCATCGCGCGATTGACCTCCTCGGGCTTCTCCTGCTGGGTCCAATGGCCCGAGCCCTCGATCAAAACCGTCTTGCTGAGGTTCGGCACCCACATCTTCATCCCGTTCGCCATCTCGGGGCGCAGCACGATGTCCAGTTCCGCCGTGATCATCAGCGCGGGCTGGCTCACCTGCACGGGCAGGTCGGCGCTCTGTTCCCAGTTGCGATCGATATTGCGGTACCAGTTGAGCGGCCTGCGAAAGCCGCCTTTCTCGAACGCGCGCACGAAAACCTCGAAGTCGTCGTCGCTGAGGAAGCTGCCGTGGGGCAGGTCGGGCAGATAATCGAGCAGTCCGCCTCCCGCGGGTCCCAGCACACCCGAGGGCAGCTTGCGCAACTCGGCAAGGTCGGCGCCCTTGAACAATTCGCCGCCCTGGTAGAACGAGCCGAGGCTGCGGCGCACGTCGCGTCCGAGTTCCTTCTCGGCCACGCCCGGCTCCTGGAAGTAAACGATGTAGTTGAAATTGCCGGCCGCCATCGCGCGGATGAAATCCATCGGCTTCATCGGCGTGCGTGGAAAAAAAGGCGTGTTGAGCGCAATCACGCGCTCGATGCGCGCGGGCGCCATCAGCGCCGCGTTCCAGGCCACGAAGCCGCCCCAGTCATGGCCGACGACCACGCATTTTTCGATCCCCATCGCGTCGAGCATCCCGACCAGGTCGGCGACGATCTCGCGCTGGGTGTAGGCCTCGATCGACTCGGGCCCGCCGGTGTCGCCGTAGCCGCGCTGGTCGGGCACGATCGCCCGCAGGCCGGCGCTCGCCAGCGCGCGCATCTGATGGCGCCACGAGTACCACAGCTCCGGAAACCCATGGCACATCACGACCGGGTAGCCCTCGCCGGCTTCGGCGACATGCATCCGAATCCCGTTGGTGTTGACGACGCGATGGCTGAACTCGCTCATTGAAATAACCTCGCGCATCCCCCCTGAGAAGACCTCGGCGATTTTCAAGGCTAGCACGCGGCCGGGTAACTGGCATCGCCGGCCTTTGACTTCACCGCGACGCGTGATGGACGATGGGCGGGCCTCGCCCGCGGCGCGAGGCAATCCAGAACCGCCGAGGAAGAGCCCATGGCCTTTACGGTACAGCCGGACAGCTTCCGCTTCGAGAACGAGTTCCGGGCCGGCGTCGCGGACAAGCGCGTCCTGATAACCGGGGCGGGCAAAGACGGCGGGCTTGGCCAGGCCTTCGGGCTGGCGGCCGGTCTCAACGGGGCGGCCAGCGTGGGCGTGCATTTCCATAGCAGCTACTCCGACGGCTTCGACCTGGTCGGCGCGCTGCGCAACCTGGGCGTCAATGCGTTCCCGGTGCAGGCCGACGTCACCAACCTGGGCGACCTGTGGGCGACGCGCAGCTACGTGATCGAGCAGATGGGCGGCAAGCCGCCGAACCTGCTGATTTGCAATTCGGGGCTGACCGAGAAGGGCTATGCGTTCGGTCGCGCGCTTAAGGAGATTCCCGACGAGCCGCTCGCGATGCGCCGGGCGCGGGTGCGCCAGCACTTCATCGACAGCCTCCACGAATCGCGTCTGGTGCTGAATACGAAGATCGACGGCTTCCTCGCGATGACCCATCTGTGGGCGGGCGAGGCGGTCTACCACCAGGAATTTTTGCAGCTCATCTACGTCTCCTCGCGACAGGCTATCGATCCCGGACTCGCAGTGCCGGGATATGTAATTAGCAACTGGGGCGTGCTCCAATTGCCCAACGTGCTCGCGGTCAATCTGGGCCAGAACGCGAAGTTTGTGGGCTCGGCCTGCATCCTGTTGCCGTTCATCCGCACCAGCATGACCGACCAGTACGCGGACAATCCCAAGGTGTTCGGGCGATGGCAGCCGCGGATGCTGGAACCCAACGAAGCGGCCAAGGCGTTCCTGCAGTTGCTGGCGCGCCCGCGGGCCGAACTCGATAAGGGCCTGTTCGAGCTGATGGTGGACGGCGCGCCGGACAAGGTCGACGTCACCTGGAAGCGAGTCGCAATCGAGGTACGCGAGGAGCCGATGGAATGGAGCAGCAGCGGCTCTTTGGAATTCCATGGCCGGCGCGTGGCGGCGAAAAAATAGAATTCCTTGCGCTCTTCTGAATCCTCTACAGCCGTTCGCGTAACTCGCGTGGTGGGGTTTTACCTCTCCTTGTCAACCACGCCCAAGCGGCGGAGGCGGGAGGCGCACCGTTGGTGCGCGTCCCGCCTCCGTATGGCGCTTACTCCGGCGCCTTGGTGCCCGGGGGCGGCGCGCCAGCGCCCGCGCCGCCTGGCGGCGGCGCTCCTGGAGCACGACCTATGGAGCGACGCTCGTAGCCGGCTGGCGCAACGAAGGTGTCGGCGGGGAGATCGCGCGTGGCAATCTTGGTCACCACCGTCTTGGTGGTTTGCGGCCCCCGCTTGGCCATCATTTCCTTCAGCCGGGCGGCCTGTGCGGGCGCCATCCCGGGCACGGAGAACCCGGCGTTCATCGTGCGCGTCGAATCCATCGTCAGCGGAATTCCGCTGGGCATTTTACCCCCCATCGCCTGGGCATTTTTGAGCTTTGTGCCCATCGCCTGGGTGAATTCGGTGAACTCGGCGGCGCCCGGCGCGCTGGTCGAGAAGCAGCCGGAGGTCGACACCGCGGCCATCATGGTCTTGCCCGCGCCGCGGTACTCCTCACACCGGTAGTCCAGCACCTTGGACTTCTTGCCGGTCTTCTGAAAATTGAGGTCGAGCTGTTTGCCGGCCCCGTTGGACATCCCCTGCGGCGGAAACGGCATCTCGGCATACACCTTCTGCTTCGGATCGATCAGCATCATGGTGCCCTTGTCGAGATCGATCACGAACATGTTGCGCTCGCTGATCATCTTCTCCTTGTGCCCCTGCACCATCAATTCGCGGTTATGGGTCACGGCCGGCGCACCACCTTCAACGACGGTCACCTGTTCGTCGATCACCACCCCGGCGCGTGCGATTCCGCTCAAGCCCGCCGCCGTCAGCAGGCAGGCCAACATTGCAATCATCGTTTTCATAGCGACTATTCCCCTGGCGCGCTGCTGATTTCCAAAACCCGGGGCGACCCGCCCGTCGCAAGGTCGGCGCGCTCGACGACCAGCCGATGAACGGTCAGGCTCACAAGGCCGAAAAATACCCACACCATCTCCTTGAACCTGCGCAACAACCCCACCGCAAAGCCGATGTCGGCCGGGTAGCCCAACATCGCCATCACCAGCGCTTTGCCGCCTTCCTGGCTGACCAGCTTGGCCGGAATCATGAAGGTGGCGCGCTCGATTAGCTGGCCGAACACCTCGACCAGCAATGCAATCTGCCAGCTCGCGGGCTCGTGCAGGAGCAGGAGCAGGATGTAGATCTCGAACGGCCCGAGGCTCCACGCGACCAGGTAACACAGGCACGAAGCGACGAGGCGCCAGCGATGCTGGGCGTAAAACTCCAGCAGCTTGGTGTCGGCCTCGGCGGCGGCCTCGCGCATCTCGTCGTTGACGATGCGCGAGAGGTCCAGATGCACCGCCGCGCGCCACAGGTGCGAGAACGGCCGCTTGATCTGGACGTAGAAAAAGCCCGCGGCGAGCGCGATCGCCAGCGCGAGTCCGCCCAACGCCGGCCATAGCAGATGATGGAACCTGGCCTCGAAGGGCATCACCGTCAGCATCCCGCCGGTGATGAATCCCACCTGGCCCAGCATCTCGGCCAGCGCCGCGACCACCACCGTGACCAGCCCGGCCGCCATCGGCAGCTTGTTCCGCACCATCATCGCCATCACGAACTGGCCGCCAAGCTGGGCCGACGGGGTCACGTAGTCGACCGCCTCGCCGGCAATGCGCGCGGCAAACAGTGCGCCGAAACCGAGTCGGCGCGGACAGTTCTCGATCGTCACCCGCCATCCCAGCGTGTTGGCCACGCGCGCCACCGCCTCCAGCGAGACCGTCAGCATGAGGCCCCATCCCGCGAGTCGCACGTAATGCAGGACATCGGCCCATCCGAACCGATGCAGGAACCAGGCGTAAAAGCCCAGCGCAAGCAGGACGATAAGAGTTTCAGCGCGTCGCATCAAAGCAGGGTTTTCCGCTAATCGAAACGAGACTTGCCGCATACCGCGGCTCGGCCGCGGTGCCGATGCATTCTTTCAACGCCACCCGCCCGAGGCAAGCCACCCCGCCAGCCGCGAAGGCCGTTTATACTCAGACCTTGAACCTCACGTGGATGATGTCGCCGTCGCGAATCACGTATTCCCGGCCCTCGAGCCTGAGCTTGCCGGCCTCGCGCACCTTGGCATCCGAGCGCAGGGCGGCGAAATCCTCGTAGCTCACGATCTCGGCGCGGATGAAGCCGCGGGCGATGTCGCTGTGGATACGGCCCGCCGCCTCGAGCGCGGAGGCGCCACGCGCGAGCGGCCAGGCATGCGCCTCGGGCTCGCCCGCGGTGTAGAAGGTGATAAGGCCGAGCGCGCGGTAGAGCGCGCCGACCAGCCGATCGCGGGCCGGCGCGGCGAGCTCCGCCGCGCTCAGCATTTCGCGCTGGCCCTCGGCGTCGAGCTCCCACAACTCGGCCTCGAACGCCGCGGCGAGCCCGAACAGTTCCATCCCGTGCTCCGCCGCGGCCTCGACCGCGTCGGCCGCGGGGGCGGCCCCGGCGCGCTCGGCGTCGCAGTTGACCACCACCAGGGCGGGCTTGCGCGAGAGCAGACCGAAGCTCGCAAACACGGTGAGCTCCTGCGGGGTCATCTCGAGCGAGCGCAGCGGCTTACCCTCCTCCAGCCACTTGACGCAACGCTGGAGCGTGGCGCGCTCGAACTCGGTAACCGGGTTGCGCTCCTTGATCAGGCGCTCCAGGCGCCGCTCCCCCTGGTCGAGGTCGGCGAACACCAGCTCGGCCTCGATCGCGGCGAGCGCGGAGGGCAGCGCGGCCTGGTTACCGGCAAACTCGGGGATCACGATCAGCAGCGCGTCGAGGTCGCGGATGAGCGGGAGCAGGCTCGGGTCGAGCGCGGCGCCTTCCTTCTGCTCCTTGGGGTTGGGCGCGAAATCGAGCACGGTGAGCTCGACCTCGACCCTTTTCTTAGAGCCGTAGGTGCGCTCCAAAAAATCCAGCCGCTCGTCGGCGACCTTGATTTGGCCGGGGCGGGCGCGGTTACGCCCCTCGCTTTGCCCGGCCAGCGGGGTAAGCCCGGTGAGGGCGTGGAAGACGGTCGATTTGCCCACGCCACGTGCGCCGATAATTCCGGTTTTCAAAAAGCATCGCTCCTGATCCCATCAGCCTTACACATACGGCCGCGTGGCGAAAGCGAGGTTTATTCGCCCACGCTCGCACCCGCGCATGCGTCTCGCTCTAGGATTCCGCGTAGGGTCAAGCAACCAAGTGCGCATCCAGGTGCGCATCGTGAAAGTGCGGCTGGCGAAGTCTTTAACCGGGGCGAGCGGTGGGTTAATCTCGTAACCGCTTTTCCGGGGCAGCGGCCACCCTAGCTCAGCTGGTAGAGCAGCTGATTCGTAATCAGCAGGTCGTCGGTTCGAATCCGACGGGTGGCTCCAATGAAATCAAGGGTTTCTCCTGTGCAATCTCCTCAAAATCCTCCGTAATGCCGATCTGATGCCTGTGGAGCGACCGTAGCGGATCCGGACGCCACTTCGGGGTCGCCGATCGCCTTGGGGACGATCCGATTTGAGCGCCGATCATACAACGATAGTCGCGTCAACCTCCGACCGTTCCACGACTGTGCACCGAACCATCCAGTCTTCAGCTAAGCCTCACACTTGACCTTGCACTTGGATCTAGGTTGCAGGCTCGTCTTTCGGGACAACGTTTCCGATGTCCGCGTGGATGCCGCCTAACGGCATACGCGATCGATCTGGACAATGCGCCTGTCGCAGACTGTGCTAGGCGAACTTCAATACACGTTCTCAAGTCGGATGCTTTGGAAGGAGCCGTGGCGCGATTAGCACCGCGAATTCCTTGAACATACGCACCGGTCGAGAGACGTATCGTTTACCGGTTCCTTTCCGTTAGCATGAGCAAGGCTCCAGCTATTCTGGGGCATCCAATGCTCGTCCGAGAGCAGCCTGAGGGTGCGCACTGCCGCCGTTCTTCACCTCGCATCTACTTCCTCCTTGACCACCGTTGCGCGCTCGAACGAATTATAGTCGCAGGCGAGTGAAATTCAGGGATTTATCAACAGCCTCGTATGTAGCGAAGGTAGTATAAGCATCGAGGGACGTGGCGCGGCAGGCCCGTGCAGCCTTGGAGAAAGTACCCCGTCTAGCAGCGAAGGTCGCCGCGCCTTCACAGCGCTCAAGCCCGAACGGTTGTAAGGGAAGAAAATCCCGGATTGCAAGACTGGGCAAGCAGCGTGATGAGGTGCGGTGATGATGGATGTCAAACGGTATGTTGGGATCGACGTGGCCAAGGTGCAGTTGGACGTGGCTCTGGGGCCCAACGGCGAGCGCTTGGTGGTAGCCAACGACGAGCGCGGAATCAGCGCGCTGGTTAAGTGCCTGGAACCCGCTGACATGGTGATTATCGAAGCGACCGGCGGCCTGGAAGTTCCCGTCGCCAGTGCCCTGGCGACGGCCGGAATCGGGGTGCGGTGGTTAACCCACGGCAGGTGCGCGACTTCGCGCGCGCCACTGGGCAGCTGGCCAAGACCGACGCGCTCGACGGCCGCGGTCCGGTCGCGGTAGCGCTGCTCGATCGAATTCATGGCGTCACGATCGCCTGGCCCGCGGTACGACGCCGGTGCTACGCGGCCTCGATCGGGTTCTCCAGCGCACCCAGCCCTTCGATCTCGATCCGCACGCGGTCGCCCGG
>Ga0307373_10004449_pt1 | contig 23567 bp, 19 predicted proteins | sample OX2MG_FD_202534 | JGI IMG/M metagenome (GOLD analysis project Ga0307373, IMG submission 202534) | Soil microbial communities from Risofladan, Vaasa, Finland - OX-2 | ecosystem: Environmental > Terrestrial > Soil > Coastal area > Acid sulfate soil | place: Finland: Risofladan, Vaasa | collected... | reverse complement strand
GCCGCGGCCGGCGCCGCAGGAGCGCAGGTGAACGCCGGCCACGGCCATGGCCACGACACCATGACCGACTACGATATTGCCGTGGTGGGCGCCGGGCTGGCCGGAGCCTGTGCCGCGGCGCTGCTGGTGCGTCATGCCGGCATCGCCGCCGAGCGCATCGTGCTGCTCGCGGGCGCGCTGCCGGTTGCGAGCGCGGCGGGTGCGCCGCCGGATCTGCGCGTCGTGGCGCTGTCACGGGCGAGCGAGCGAATCCTGAGGGCGGCCGGCGCGTGGGCGCGGCTGCCACTGCAGCGGTTGTGCGCGTATCAGCGCATGCGGGTCTGGCACGGGTCGGCAGACCCCGACGGTGCCGGTGCGCTGTGCTTCGACGCGGCCGATCTCGGGGAGGCCAACCTCGGCTACATCGCCGAGAGCGCGCTGCTGCAGCGAGCCTGCATTGACAGTTTCCGGGAGGCCGGCGGCGTGCTGCGCACCGGGCAGGTGCACTCGCTCGCGACCGACACCACGTGCGTGCGGTTGCAGTTCGCGGATCGCGATGGCAACGGCAACGGCAGCGGCAACGCCGACGCCGGTCCCGGCGCCGGCGCCGGTGCGCTGAGCGCGCGGCTGGTCGTCGGTGCCGATGGCGCGCACTCGCTGGTGCGCGCTCAGGCTTGCATCGCCGCTCGCATGCATGACTATCATCAGCTCGCGCTGATCGCGACGGTGCGCACGGCGCGGTCGCACCAGCACACCGCGTGGCAACGCTTCCTGCGCACCGGTCCGCTGGCGTTCCTGCCGCTGTTCGACGGCAGCTCATCGATCGTCTGGTCGCTCGATACGGCGCACGTGGCGCCGCTACCCGACTGTCCGGCCGCGCAGTTCAGCGAGCGTCTCGAGGCCGCGATCGGCGGGGTGCTCGGCGCGATCACGCTCGCGAGCGAGCGGCGCTGCCTCGCATTGCGCAGTGTCGCCGCCGACTCATACGTGGCGCCACGCCGTGCACTGATCGGGGATGCGGCACATGTGATCCATCCGCTCGCGGGCCAGGGTGCGAACCTCGGCCTGCTCGATGCGGCCGCGCTGTGCGAGGCGATCGGCGGGGCCGTGGCGCAGGGCGAGGATCCCGGCGCATTGCGCGCGCTGCGTGGCTACGAGCAGCAGCGGCGTACCCACAACCTCGTCATGGATGCGGCGATGAGCGGCTTGCAGCGCGGCTTTACGGCAGCGAGCCCGCCAGCCGCGTGGTTGGCCATGCGCGCACTGGGCCTGGTGAATCGAAGCGCGATGCTCAAGCGAGCCTTCGCGCGCCAGGCCCTCGGCAGCCTTGGCGGGTTCGGGCAGTTGCCGCGATTGGCGCGCTGATCAGCGCTGCGGGATGCGGTCGAGCTTGGCAGCGCAGATGAAGTCGTTTTCGCTCAACCCGCCGATCGCATGGGTGGAAAACCGCACGCGGCAGTAGCTGTAGCCGACCTCGAGGTCGGGGTGATGGTCCTCGATGTTGGCCAGATGCGCGAGCGCATTCACGAAGCTCATCGTGTGGTAGAAATTGCGGAAGCCGAACTCGCGCCGGATGGCGCGGCCTTCCTCGGCAAGGTGCCAGTCGGCCGAGATCTGTGCGAGTGCGGCCTGCGCCTGCTCGACGGTATACGGTGCCACGCCGCCCTCGCAAGGCTGGCAATGCTTCTGTGTCAGGCTGCTGCCTTGTGTGGCAGGTGCGTTCGGTGCGGCAGGTGTGGCAGGTGTAGGCATGCTTACGGCTCCTTGGGTGAGTCGGCGGTCACGGTTGCGCCCCCGGCGATCCGCGCGCCGCCGCCGGCGCCCTGTGGCGCCGCATCGTGGGGAGCGCGGCGCGTGTAGCTGCGCTCGACGTACTGCTCGACCAGCTGCTGGAATTCCTCGGCGATGTGATCGCCCTTGAGTGTGACGGTTTTGGCGCCGTCCTCATACACCGGCGCCACCGGGCGCTCGCCGGTGCCCGGCAGGCTGATGCCGATGTTGGCGTGCTTGCTTTCACCCGGACCGTTGACGACGCAGCCCATCACCGCCACCGTCATCGTTTCCACGCCCACATAGCTCTTGCACCACGCGCGCATGCGTTCGCGCAGGTGGCGCTGGATGCTGTCGGCCAGCGTCTGAAAAAACGTGCTGGTGGTGCGGCCGCAGCCGGGGCAGGCGGTTACCAGCGGCGTAAACGAGCGCAGGCCCATAGTCTGCAGCAGTTCCTGCGCGACCAGTACCTCGCGCTGACGATCGCCGCCAGGCTCGGGCGTGAGCGAGATGCGGATGGTGTCGCCGATTCCCCGCTGTAGCAGGATCGCCATTGCCGCCGAGGAGGCGACGATGCCCTTGGAGCCCATACCGGCTTCCGTCAAGCCGAGGTGCAGCGCAAATTGCGAGCGCGCCGCCAGCTCACCATAGACGCCGATCAAGTCCTGCACCGCGCTGACCTTCGCTGACAGCACGATGCGCTCGCGCCGCTGCCCGAGCTCGACCGCGCGTTCGGCGCTGTCCAGGGCCGATCGCACGATCGCCTCACGCATGACCTCCTGGGCGGATAGCGGCTCGCTCGCGCGGCCATTCTCGTCCATGAGGCGGCCGAGCAGATCCTGGTCGAGGCTGCCCCAGTTCACGCCGATGCGCACCGGCTTGTCGTTGCGGCAGGCGATCTCGATCATCTCGGCGAATTGCGTGTCGCGCTTGCTGCCGCGGCCGACGTTGCCGGGATTGATGCGGTATTTCGCCAGCGCCCGCGCGCACGCCGGGTACTGCTGCAGCAGCTTGTGGCCATTGAAGTGGAAATCGCCGATCAGCGGCACATCGCACCCGGCCTGCTCGAGCCGTTCGCGGATGTGCGGCACGGCTGCCGCGGCCTCCGCGGTATTGACCGTGACGCGCACCAGCTCGGAGCCCGCGAGCGCCAGTTCGCGTACCTGGCTCACGGTCGCCTCGACATCGGCGGTGTCGGTGTTGGTCATCGACTGCACCACGATCGGTGCGTCGCCTCCGATCAGCACGCCGGCGACGTCGACCGGTACGGTGGGGTGGCGCGTAGACGTGGACGTGGACGGACGGACGCTGGCGGAATTCATGCGCTCATTGTAGTGGCGGCGACGCCAAAACATAGTGGCAAGATGCCGGGCGCTGCTATCATCGCCGCCTACCCGTCGGCCTAGATGATGCACCGCAGCATGCAATGGCGCGGGCCGTGGGCGGTACGTCGAGCGCCATCGGGGGGATGAACGGGGCCGCAGTTCTCATGAGCAAGATTCCCGCAGAGTTGAAATACACCCGTAGTCACGAGTGGATCAGGGCGCTGCCCGACGGTCAGGTCGAGATCGGTATCAGTGATCACGCCCAGGAGACACTCGGAGACCTGGTATTCGTCGAGCTGCCCGAACCCGGGCGCCGCCTGACCGCCGGCGAGGTCTGTGCGGTGGTGGAGTCGGTCAAGGCCGCGAGCGATATCCTCGCACCGATCGCCGGCACGGTCGTGGCCGTCAACGAGCAGCTCGCCCGCGCGCCCGAGCTGATCAATCGCGATCCCTACGGCGATGGCTGGATGATGCGGCTGAAGCCCGCCGCGGCGCAGCCCGATGCGGCGCTGATGACGGCGCGCGAGTATGAGGTGATCGCAAAGTAGCTGAACCTACCGGTTCGAATCGGGTCTGTGACTAAAGGTCAGCGCACGGCGACGATCAACCCTAAGCCGGCGGCCGCAAATTTCAGGACAGGCACTATGAAAGATGAGCGACGGCCGCGGTGGATCCAGAGTGGCAGAGCGCTGGCTGCCACTGCGTCGCTGGCGCTGGCAGCGCTGGCGCTGTCACCGCTCGCCGCCGCCCAGGGCGAGGCGGGCACCGTATTGCCGGTAGCGGTTGCGCCCAGCGGGCCGCTCGCGTCCAGTGACCCGTCTGCATCCGCTGACCCCCCGACCGCGCTCGAGCCGCGGGCGCCCGCGGCGCAGACGCCCCTGCCCGCCCGGGGCCGCACGCCGCCGGGTCGAGAGAAACTACCGCCGGGCGTCCCGGCGGGCGTGCCAGTGCCGCTGACCGAGGTGGCGTCGGCCTCGGACTGGGCGGCCACGCTCGATCGCATCGCCAGCAGCGTGGTGGCGATCGAGATCGACGAGGACCGCTCGTTCGACACCGAACGCAATATGTCCGCCCAGGCCACCGGCTTCGTGGTCGACGCCAAGCGCGGTTTGATCCTGACGAATCGGCACGTGGTGACGCCCGGCCCGGTCACGGCGCAGGCCACCTTCCTGGACCGGGAAGAAGTGCAGCTCTACCCGGTGTATCGCGACCCGGTGCATGACTTCGGTTTCTACCGCTACGATCCCAGCAAGCTGAAGTACATCCATCCGCAGGCGCTGGCGCTGGTGCCGCAGGATGCGCAGGTCGGTCGCGAGATCCGCGTGGTCGGCAACAACGCCGGGGAGCAACTGTCGATCCTCGCCGGCACCGTGGCTCGGCTGGACCGCCAGGCCCCGAATTACGGCGTTGGGCAGTACAACGACTTCAATACTTTCTATATCCAGGCTGCCTCGGGGACCTCGGGCGGCTCCTCCGGCTCGCCGGTGGTGGACATCCAGGGGCACGTGCTGGCGCTCAATGCCGGTGGCGCCAGGGGGGCGGCATCGAGCTTCTACCTGCCGCTCGGACGCGTGCAGCGCGCGCTGAAGCTGATTCAGGAGGGCAAACCGGTCACGCGCGGTACGCTGGAGACGGAGTTTCGCTACCGGCCGTTTGACCAGCTGCGACGGTTGGGGCTGCCGGGTTCAATCGAGGCGCAGGTGCGGGCCGCCGAGCCTGCGGGTACCGGCATGCTGGTGGTCGCGGACGTGCAGCCCGGCTCCGTGAGTGATGGGGTGCTCGAGCCGGGCGACGTGCTGGTGCGGATCAACGACGAGCTGGTGACGCGCTTCGATCCACTCGAGGCGGTGCTGGACGACTCGATCGGACAGAAGGTGCAGCTGACGCTGTCGCGCGGCGGCAGGCTTTATACCGCGAGCCTGAAGGTCGGCAACCTCGACTCGATCACGCCGGATGCGTACCTGCAGATCGGCGATGCGGTGGTGAACACCCTCTCGTACGAGGAAGCACGCGCCTTTCATCGCCCCATCCGCGGCGCGTTCGTCGCCGCGTCGGGCTACATCTTCGAGGCCGCGGGAGTGCCACGCGGGGCGATCATCACCGAGGTCAATTCCACACCGGTCGCCTCGCTCGATGATTTCGTCAAAGCGATCGAGGGCTTCGGTGATGGCGCGCAGGTCGCGATCCGCTACGTGACCATCGACGATCCGAACAACAGCCAGCTACGCTCGATCCGCGTCGACCGCCACTGGTTCCCGGCGCGCCGCTGCCGGCGCGACGATGCCGCGGGCTACTGGAAGTGCGTTGCGCTGCCTGCGGTGGCCAAGGCACCCGCGCCGACCCCGATGTCCGCGCAGCTGCCGCAGGTCAATGACCCGCGCGCCGCGCCGATCGCCCCGTCGCTGGTCTACGTCAGCTTCAGCATGCCCTATACGGTCTCGGGCGTGACCGAGCGCTACTATCATGGCACCGGCCTGATCGTCGATGCCCAGCGCGGCCTGATCATCACCGATCGTGACACGGTGCCGGATTCCCTCGGTGACGTACGGCTGACCTTCGGCGGCACCATCGAGATCCCCGGCCAGATCGTCTATATCCATCCGTTGCACGACCTCGCGGTCATTCACTACGACCCGAAGCTGATCGGCAGCACGCCGGTCAAGGCGGCGCAGCTCGACACCCGCCCGTTCGAGCCGGGCGAGAGCGTCAACGTGGTCGGACTGGATAACGACGGCGATATCCGCGCGCGCACCACCACGATCGCCGACGTCTCGCCGCTGCAGCTGCCGCTGTCGCGTACGGTGCGCTTTCGCGACAGCAACATCGACGTGGCCTCGCTGGTCAATCCGCCGGACGACTTCGTCGGCGTGCTGGCGGATAGCGACGGGCGCGTGCGCGGGCTGTGGGCGAGCTTCGCATCCGACAGCGGATCGGGCCTGCAGCAGCAGACGCGCGGCATCTCCAGCGACCTGGTGGCCGAGACGCTCGAGCGGGTGCGCAGTGGCCGCCCGCTGCACTCGCTGGAAGCGGAATTCGTGCCGCAGACACTCGCCTCGGCGCGCCAGCTCGGCCTGAACGAGTCCTGGGTGCGACGCATCGCGCAGGCCGATCCGTCCTCGCGCGAAGTGCTGAGCGTCGAGCGGCTGGTGGGCGGCTCCGATGCCGCCAGGCAGTTGCAGCCTGGCGATATCGTGCTCGCGATCGACGGTCAGCCGGTCACGCAGTTTCGCGAGGTTGAGCGTGCGGTGGAGAACAAGGACCAGGTGAACGTGACCGTCTGGCGAGTTGGCGGGGCGAAAACCCTGACGGTGAAGACCGCGGCGCTCTCCGGCGATGATCTGAACCGCGTGGTCGAGTGGGCCGGCGCGACGCTGCAGGACCCGTACCGGGCCATGAGCGCACAGCGCGGCATCGCCCCCGAGGGAGTTTATGTCGCCTATTACCAGTTCGGCTCACCGGCTTCGCACTACGGCCTGGTGCCGGGGCGGCGGATCGTCGAGGTCGATGGCCACCCCACGCCCAACCTCGACGCCTTTTTGCGACAGGTCAAGGGCCGGCCGGACCGCTCCTCGCTGCGCATCGAGACCCTGGATTGGAATGGCGCACCCGATGTCATCACGCTGAAATTGGATCGGCACTACTGGCCGCCGTATGAGCTGCGTCGCACTGCCAACGGTTGGCAGCGCGATTCACTCGAATAGTCTCGAACCGCAGCGCGCCGCGCCGGTACAATCGGCGCCATGGTAACGGTTGTACGGGCGACGCAGATGGAGCTTGCCACCGCCGTGCAGGCGCTGCGCGACGGTGAGCTGGTGGCGTTTCCGACCGAGACGGTTTACGGGCTGGGTGCGCACGCCGCCCATCCGGCGGCGTTGCGGCGGGTGTTCGAGCTCAAGGGGCGGCCGCAAAGTCATCCGCTGATCGTGCATCTGGACAGCCCGCGCTTCCTGACGCGCTGGGCGCGCGAGGTGCCGGTGGCGGCTGAGAAGCTCGCGGAGCGCTACTGGCCCGGCCCGCTGACGCTGGTGCTGCCGCGCGCGCCGACCGTGCATGCGCTGGTGACGGGCGGACAGGATACGGTGGCCGTGCGCGTCCCCGCCCATCCGATGGCCCAGCAGCTGCTGACTGCCTTCGGCGGCGGGATCGCGGCCCCATCGGCCAATCGTTACGGACGGCTCAGCCCGACCCGCGCCGAGCATGTGCGCGATGAGTTCGGCAGCGCCGTGCGCGTCATCCTCGACGGCGGGGAATGCAAGATCGGACTGGAATCGACCATCGTTGCCTGCCTGAACGGCAGCGTGCGGCTGCTGCGCCCCGGAGCCATCAGCCTGACACAGCTGCGGCGCGTGGTTCCCGAGGTATGCAGCGACCCTGCAGAACAGGCGCCTCGGGTGCCTGGGAGCTCGACTGCGCACTACGCGCCGGTCACGCCGCTGTCGATCGTGCCGTCCGATGCGATCGAGCAGCTTGCTGATGCCCAGTCCGAGAGTGGAGCGCGCATCGCGGTGCTGGCGCAGCGCCCGCCGCTGGGCACCTATCGCTCGGTCACCTGGATCAACGCCGGTCCGCGCCTGGAGGCGTACGCGCACGACCTGTATGCCCACCTGCGCACGCTCGACAAGGCAGGCTGCACGCGCATCCTGGTGCAGGCGGTGCCGCCCGATGAGCGCTGGGACGCGGTGCGCGACCGGCTGCGCCGCGCGGCCGCCGCCAATGCGGGCGATGACGCCGACGAGGGTGATGACTCGATCGCCGCCGGCATCCTGCCTTAGAAGGCTGTTGCGCGTTGAAGGCCATCGATCCGTTTGAGCCGCAGCAGATCCGGCGGCTGGTGCGCGAGTTCGGCTCCCCGCTGCTGATTGTCGACTGCGAGCGCGTGCGCGCGCAGTACCGCCGGCTGCACCAGGCGCTGCCGGGCGTGACGCTGCACTACGCGCTCAAGCCGCTGCCGCATCCGGCGGTGGTGCGCGTGATCACGCAACTGGGCGGGCGCATGGACCTGGCCACCACCGGCGAGGTACGGCTGGTGCAGGCTCTGGGCGTCGACCCCGAGCACTGCATTCACACCCATCCTATCAAGCGCGAGCGCGACATTCGCAATGCGCTCGAATACGGCGTGCGCACCTTCGTCGCCGACAATCCCGACGAAGTGCGCAAATTCAAGCGTTACGGCCAGCGCGCGACGCTGCTGCTGCGGGTGTCGTTCCGCAGCCCGGGCGCGGTGTGCGATCTGTCGCGCAAGTTCGGCTGCGACCCGGAGGATGCGATCGCTCTGGCGCGGCTGGCAGCGTCGCTCGGCGTGGATGTCAGTGGATTCTCGTTTCATGTCGGCTCGCAGGCTGCCGATGCGCTCAAGCACGTCGATGCGATCGAGGTGTGCGGCAAGCTGCTCGCCACCGCGGCGCGTGAGCGGCTCGGCAGCCTGGACACGCTCGACATCGGCGGCGGTTTCCCGATCGACTACCTGCAGCACGCGGCCGATATCCGCACGTTCTGCGCCCCCATCCGCGCCGCGCTGGCGCGGCTCCCCAAGCGCGTGCGCGTGATCGCCGAGCCGGGGCGCTTCATCGCGGGCCCGGCCGCGCTCGGCGTGGCCACCGTGATGGGCCGCGCGCGGCGTGAGGGACACTGGTGGTACTACCTCGACGACGGCCTGTACGGGTCCTACAGCGGGCAGCTCTACGATCACGCGCACTACCCGGTCGAATCGCTGCGAGCGGGGGGGCAGGTGCGCGCCGGCGAGCCGCTGCTGCCCTCGGTGCTGGCCGGCCCGACCTGCGACAGCATCGACGTGATCGCCGAAAACCTGATGCTGCCGCAGCTGAAGGCCGGCGACCTGATCCTCGGCCGGGCGATGGGCGCCTACACCTGGGCGAGCGCCTCGGAGTTCAACTTCTTTCCGAAGGCAACGGTCGTGGCGGTGAACCGCACCGCAGGGGACCAGGGCGGCGTGGAGCAGGGCAGGGCTCCAGACTGATAGCTATTCGGCTATCATACCTGCATGCCCCGTGACCACTCCGGCGCGCCCGCACGGTCCAGTCCGTGGTCGCGCGTATCGAGAATGGCGCGACGAGCCCGAGCTGCAGGACGCTGGATCATCTCGTGCGCAGCGCCGGGTTCGACGACCTTGCTGCATCGGCCATCACGTACGAGGCATTCGGAGTCGAAGTGCGTGCAGCGAGCCTCGAAGATATTCTGCGCTCGAAACGCGCCTCCGATCGGCCGCAGGATCGGCAGGACGTCATCATCCCTCGTGAAATGCTGAAACGGCGCTGACGCGTTACGCACGCTCAACGGAGGGCCTCGTCGATCAAGACCGTCCAGTCGGGGGCCGCGGGCGGCGCGCGGCACTACTGCGCGCGCCCGTGGCGCGCGAGCTCGGTGTCGATCAGGCGGCGCAGGCGCGCGACCTCGGCGGGGTGGGCCGCTGCCTGGTTCACGGTCTCGCGCGGGTCGGAGACGAGGTCGTAGAGGGCGTCGTGCAGCGGCGGCATCTGCGGGTAGTGCGGGTGACCGATGTAGTGCACCAGCTTCCAGCGTCCGTCGATGACGGCGACCGAGCCGGTGGTGAGCCTCGCGTAGCGCGGGTTCTGCTCGAAGTTCATGCTGAACACGGGCGCGTTGAACAGGGACGCGCCGGGCGCCGGCGCGGTGGCCGCGCTCCCGCAGGCACCCAGCAGCGAGTGCCCCTCCCACAGCGGTGGTGGGGTGATGCCGGCCAGCCGCGCCAGCGTCGGGGCGATATCGACCTGCTCGGACAGCGCGTCACAGCGCGTGCCGCGCGTCTGGCCCGGCAGCTTGATGATCAGTGGAATGTGGATGATCTCGTCGTACAAGCCGGGCCCGGTGTGCGCGCCATAGCCATGGCGGAAGCTCTCGCCATGATCGGCGGTGACGACCACGACGGTATTCGGACCCAGCAGTTGCAGTGCGCGCTCGAGGAATGCGCCGGCGTAGTGATCGGCGTAGCGGACGGATTCGTCGTAGCGAGCCTCGAGGGTCTGCGCCAGCGGTGGGGAAACCGCGCTCATCGCGTACACCCAATGCGGCGCGGTAGCCGCGAGAGTACGAGCATCATTGGAAGGATCGAACAGCCCCAGCCACGGTGCCGGCGCGGCATACGGTGCGTGCGGCGGAAACAGGTGAACCCACAGGAATACCGGCTTGCGCTTATCGACGGTCCGCAGCCAGGCCAGCGCCGGCCGGATCGCCAGGCGCGGATCGTAGTGGTCATGGCCGAGGCGGCCGTGCAATTCATCGGCGAAGGTGACCAGCTGCGCGAACAACGGCATCGCGGCTACGGCACAGGTGTACTTGAACACGGCCGAGAGGTTGTCGGTGCATAGGTCGAGATCCCGGATCCGGTCACGGCTGGCGAAGCCGAAGTAGCCGCCCAGCCCATTCTTGGACGCGCCGGCCGCCGCGTTGGTGGAGACATAGGCAGTCTGGTAGCCATCACGCTGCAACAGCGCCGGCAGGGATTCACGTCGCGTGGCGGCCTGCGGCCAGCTCGGCAGCTGCAGCGCGCGGTGGGTCCAGGGCCGGGTGCCGGTCAGGATCGAGGCGACGCCCGGAGTGGTGAAGTTACCGTTCGAGTAGGCTCGGTCGAAGGTGGTGGCGCCGGCCGCGAAGGCGCTAAGCATTGGCGTCGTGGGGCGTGCCGCGCCGTACAGCGACATGTGCTCAGCCGACAACGCATCGATCGTCAGCAGCAGGATGTGCGGCCGGGACGGGTCCGATGTGCTCGTCGGCGCCGCCGCGCCAGCACCGGACTGCCAACCCAGGAAAGGGATGCTGATGGCCGCCAGCGCGCCGAATGCCGCGCACCAGGCGGCCGGCCAGGCCGAACGGATAACCAGGGCGCGACCGCGGGAGGTCGCGGCGAGCACGACGCCGAGTGCCACGGCCACCCAGATGAGCTGCCTGCGCAACGAGACCCCGCCGAGCAGCCCGAAGGTCTGGACCCACACCAGCAGGCAGTAGAGTAATGCCCCGATGGCCGCGACCGCGGCGGCTGCCATCAATGCCGTGCCCGCTAGCCGGCGCAGCGGCCGCAGCGCGCGCACGCTGCCCAGTGCTTCGAGCACCAGTGCCAGGATCAGCCACGCTGGGGCCGCGATGATCGCCAGGAACAGCCAGGCCGTGCCGTAGGCCGGCAGCAGGTCAGCGGGCCGCAGGTAGTAGAGGAAGTCCCCCAGCTGGGGCACGAATACCAGCGGCAAGACCACGCCGAGCAGCGCGAGCGCCGGCAGCGCCGCGATGCGCCAGGCTGGATCGTCGCTGCCGGCGCCGCGGCCCTCCCGTACGGCAGTCATGCGCTAGCGCGCCATCGCTGTCATTGGCCTAAGGCATCGGCGCACGGCGCACCGGCGCGCTAGGGTTCGCGCTCGTCCTGGGGCCGGGGGCGTTCGCCACGTACGGCCATGACCACCGCACCGATGAGGCGGCTGCAAAGCCGGGCAATATGCCGCCGCAGCGCGGCAAACATGCCCGCCGCGGCGATCAACAGCGGAAATAGGAATTGATACAGGGCGCCGGCCGAGTTTGGGTCGATGTAAGCCTGGGCGGACTGCAGCGGTATGACACTGAGAAAGCCCGCAAATATCAAAAGCATCGCACAGCCGGCGGCTCGGCGACGGGTCTGAGGGGGTGAATGCGCCATGTCTTGACTCCTTTGCCTGCGAGGTCATTGCGTCAGATTGCAAAGTCGATGCCGCCGCGGAATGAAATACGGCCCTCACCGCGGTTGCATCACAGATGGCCCCCTTCATGGGGAGCGCGGGTGCCGCCCGGACGTTGACACGCGGGCGTTCAGTCCTACATCGGAAGTGCCCGATCGGGTCGGTTCTCCAAAGCGCGCACGTGCCGCCGCCATGACGGCGTCGAACTGGCGAACGGCGCCGTCATCCGGTAGCGATGCGCGCGTGCCGGGATGGACCGTGATCCGCGCGGTTGCCTGATCGATGCGCCGGTCCAATGATGCGCAGGACATACCGGGAACGGGGCCGATGAATTCCAAAACGCGCGCCAGCGCTCGCCTGGGATCGGCGTGCAACTGCTCGAAGTCGACCCACAGCAATTGCTCTGGGGGCATTTCACCGAGGCAGCGCGTCAGGGCATCAGCGCCAGCCCGCAACACGTCCTGCAGAAATTGCTCCAGCAGCGCGGCCGGGCAGGGCCACAGCGCGTACACGGCCATCATTGCGCGCCACATTTTCAGGTTGGACAGCAGTACCTCCCCGGTATGGCGAGCGACCCAGATGAACCGGGCGCGCGGGAATCGCGCACGCAGCAGCGGCAGACGGAAACTGTGATTGGGTGACTTGAGCAGCAGGCGGCTGGCAGGAGTCGCGGCGGCAATGGCGCGCACGAACTGCTCCCAGCGCGGCAGCACCGCCGGTTGTGGCAGCACCGCCGGTTGTGGCTGCGCCGCCTGCCATTGCGCCTGGCCACACTCGCGCAGGCGACGAGGATCGATGAAGCCGCGATAGACCGAGGGCTCGCCGAGCAGCAGCAGTGCGAATTCGTCCTCCTGGGGACTGTCGGTGGCGATGCGGCCCGCGTCCATCGGGCGCCGCGCCGCTTGCGCGACCGGGGCGGCGGTGAGGAAGCAGGTGGATGGGTTGAAGCACTGCCAGGTCAGCGGTGTCGCCCAACGGGCGCAGGCTGCCAGCAGTTCATGCAGTGCCGTGGTTCCTGAGCGCCAGAGTCCGACGATGAACACCGGGTCTTCGGGCAGCGCGAGCGGACCCAGACGCGCCACCTCGGCATGCCAGTTGTGCTCGAACCAGTAGGCGTGCCACCCCAGCCGTGCTCCGTGTGCGATCGTCGGCCGCTGCGGCCGGCCCCCCTGCCGTACCCAGTCGGCCAGAGCGCGACCACCGTAGAGGCGCGCCACGGAGGTGCGATCCACGCCGGTGCCACCCGCGTCAACGGCCGACCCGGCAGAGCGTTCTGGTGCCATATGTTTACTGTAAGCCCAAGTCGCGCCGGAATCCTCACTGCCGGACATCAGCCTACTGTCATACTTTGCTGACTGCCTGCGACCCACCGCCCGCGCTCTGAGAACCTCCAACGATATGCAACGGCGCCTTGAAATTGACGGCGCCCTTGGGCTGATGCTGCTCTGGATGACTCTGACGCATCTACCGACGGTGCTGACGCCCTGGGTCAACCAACCGTTCGGCTTCTTTTCGGCCGCGGAGGGGTTACGCACGCAGCTCCCGCCGCGGGCAAAACATCGTGTTTTGCACGCTCCGGAAAGCACCCATGCAACCGCGCGCCCAGGAGTGGTGTGCGCACAGTGCGGGTGGTCAGCGCAGAACTTTTACCCAGCGGTCTCGCTCGGCCCGCATTGTCTCGTCGAGCTGCTTTTTGCTCCTGGTGCCGGTTGCCGGTCGGCTCAGGCGGCCGGGCAAACCTTCTAAGGCGACGCGCTGCGGGTACTCGTCTCGAAGCGGTACTCGACCCGGCCTGCGGGCGCGCCGGCCTGATCCCAGGTCCATTCACTGAAGCACGCGTGGCCGTCGCGGTCGATCAGCAGGATCGTCGAGCAGCGTGTCCCGTAGCCCGGTGCGCGGATGAAGGCGCTCGACAGCAACCGTTCCCACTCGACGCTCAGGCCGGTGCGCGGTAGCTGCGCATCATCGGCGCGGACTTCGTCGCGCAGCAGCTGCAGCAGTGCCTGCTGATCGGGCAGGTGCGTCAGCCCGGCGGCCAGCGCCGCCTTGGCGCCGACCACCTTGGGCCAGGGCGTATCCAGGAGATGATTGGATAGCCCGTAGACGCCCGGGCCGAGCAGCCGGCCCTGCCGCCGGGCGCTCTCGTAGACGGCGAGGCTGCCAGCGTCGCCAAACAGCAGGTTGAACGCGTTGTAGCGGCTCGAGGTGCGCTGCAGCTGCTGCAGCCGCTCGCTCGCCCGCACCGGATCCGCCAGCGTCTGCGGCACGATCGCGCCGCGGCTCGGCGCATCGGGCCGCGGGATACCGCCGGCATTGAGCTCGCGATAGTTGGTCAGCGCCGCAAATTGCCCGCTCCGCGTGACACCGAGCCAGGCACCGCCCGCCGTCAGGTCGCGTCCGGCGAGCATCGGCGGCTCGCGCCACCACGCCGCCGGCGCCGCCGCGCGTGCATGCAATTCATCGCGGTTGGCGGCCAACACCAGCGGGTAATCCGGGTGCACGCGCCAGGCAACCAGGATCAGGCACATTGGCGATGTCTCATAGGCCCGCGACCTTACACGATCCGGGCTGATTGCTGTGCCGGGCCGCCGCGCTTGCCGTGGCCAGTCCGCTTGCGGTGCTGAAATTTATTCTCTAAAGCGCAGGACCCGATCGTCCTGCGCGAATCGGGCGTGGAGCCCGATCGCCATAACAGGATGGCATCCGCGGCGTTACCGTCTGATGTCGGCCGTGGACGGTCCGGCGCTATGATCGGCCCCTTCGATGTCGGCCACAGAGAACCCCACATGATTGCGCACACAAGCCTGCCCGTCAGCGATTATCCGCGCGCCAAGCGCTTCTACGCATCGGCGCTGAAGCCGCTGGGGTACGTCAACAATATGGAGCACGGTGAGAGCGCCGGTTTCAACGACGGCAAAAACACCGACTTCTGGATAAGCCATGAGCAAACCATCGTGCCGCTGCACCTCGCGTTCGAGGCACGCAACAGCGATGAGGTAAGGGCGTTTCATGAAGCGGCGCTCGCCGCTGGCGGTCGCGACAATGGCGGCCCCGGCTATCGCGACTACTGGCCGGGCTACTATGCGGCCTTCGTGCATGACCCGGACGGGCATAACATTGAGGCGGTCTGGTACGACTACGGCAAGGCAAAGTAGATCAGCCGCGCGCCATCGGTGCCATAATCGGGTCGCGTTGGCCTTGGACCCGGGGGAATGCGTCATGAGACTGCTTGCGACTTGTGTTTTGTTCGTTGCTGCGTTGCCCGTCATGGCGGCTGAGCCTGATGGTTTGAGTTTGCCTCCCGGCTTTCACGCCACTGTGGTGGCCGAGCACCTGGGCAACATGACGCGCCACATGGCCTTCCGCGATGCCAACCGCCTGTACGTCTCGACCAGCCCGCGGAAAGAAGGCGCGCCCAATGCCGGTATCATCGCGCTGCACCTCGATGCGCATCATCACGCCGATCGGATCGAGCATTTCAGCAGCATCGAGGGCGGCACCGCCATCGCCGTTCACGGCGGCGCTCTGTATGCGGCATCCCCCAACACGCTCTATCGCATACCGCTCTCCGGCAAGGCGCTGGTGCCGACCGCAAAGCCGCAAGCCGTGGTCGTTGATATACCCGGCCGTCCCGCGTTGGCCTTTGACGGTAACGGTGGGCTATATCTGGCGGTCCCCGGCTCGGGAAATACCTGCGTCCCCAAGGACACGCCCGAGAACGCCCAGGCTCGCGGATTGACACCTTGCCCGGACCTGGCGACGCGTGCGGGGGTTTGGCGCTTCGATGCGGGCAAACTCAAGCAGAAATTCGCCGACGGCGAGCATTTCGCCACCGGCATCCGCGATACCAATTCGCTGGCCTGGTCGGCAGGCGACAAGGCGCTCTATGCCGTCAACTACGGCCGCGATGGCGCCGAAATGACCTGGTCAAACCTCATCAGCCCCGAGGACGCAGAGCACATCGCCGACGAGATGTTCAAGGTGACCAAAGGTACCGACATGGGTTGGCCATATACCTACTACGACAGCGCCAGGCATTTGCGGTTGCTGCAGCCTGAATATGGCGGCAACGGTAAGACGGTGGTCACCGACAGCAAATACGCCGTGCCAGTGGTGGCATTCCCTGCCCATGTCGCGCCGATGGACATCACATTCTATGGTGCCCGCCAGTTCCCGGCAAAATATCGCGGCGGCGCCTTCATCGCCTTTCACGGCGCGGGCGGCTGCGATCCGAAGGACTTTGACGGCGGCTACGACGTCATGTTCGTGCCGATGGATAAATCCGGCGAGACGGGCAGGCCCGAGGTATTTGCCGACGGTTTCGCGGGCCCCACGCACGCAGACAAATGTGGCAATCGCGCCGCCTATCGTCCCGTGGATGTGGCGGTAGGGCCGGGTGGCGCGCTCTATGTGGCGGACTCGCAGCAGGGGCGGATCTGGCGCATCGCATATGGCGGTCAGCGATAGAGTCCTAAAGGGCGTTGCCGCTCAGTCCGTGTCGCATACCAGCGCGAGCGCAAAGCCGTCGTAGCCTCTCTCCCCGACGGTCTGCAGCGCGGTGGCCGACAGGCGCGGGTTGGCCGCGATCATCTCGATGTAGCGGCGCAGGCCGCGCACGTTCGGATCCGTGGTGCTCGCGTCGGCGACGCGGCCCTCGCGCACCACGTTATCGGCCACGATCACCGTTCCGGACCGCGATAGCTTCAGCGCGGCGGTCAGATAGTCAGGATAGCCGTCTTTGTCGGCGTCGATGAATATCAGGTCGAACGGCTCGGCGCGCTCTGCGATCAGCTTCGAGAGCGTATCGGAGGCACGCCCGACGCGGACCTCGGCGAATTCACCGACGCCGGCGCGCTGCAGGTTGCTGCGGGCAACCTCGGCGAAGGCAGGGTTGAGTTCGCAGCTGATCAGCCGCCCTGCGGCCGGAAGTGCGCGGGCGAGCCAGATCGTGCTGTAGCCCCCCAGCGTGCCGATCTCCAGAATGCGGCGCGCTGCTACGGCGCGCGCCAGCAGCATCAGGAACTTACCCTCGGTGGGGGAGATCTGAATGGAGGGCAACCCGGCGGCGTCGCTGGATTGCACGGCGGCTTGCAGGGCGGGATCTTCGCGCACCAGCTGGTCTTTGAAGTACGCGTCCATTTGAGTCCAGATCGCTTCTGTCATGGCAACTCCCGAGCAGGAAACGCATCCTGCGGTTGAACTTAAAGCGCCGCGCCGTGCACTAGCCGCCCGCCACGCGCACGTAGCCGTGCAGTTGCAGGTTCACCAGCGCACTCAGTGCCCACAGGTCGAGCTGCACGGCGGGCAGTATATCCTTTGGCGCGATGTGCTCGGCCAGCACGGCCTGACCGCAGACGCGCAAATCCACGCCGGCGTTCTTCATGGCCGTAATCAGGGCGGCGTCGGGATTGGGCTTACCGTGATGGCGGGCGGCGAACGCGGCGTTGCTGAGCACGAACTGCGTGGCCGCACCGTGCAGCACGATCACGAGCTTGCGCCGGATGGGCGGTACGCCGTAGGTCGAGAGCGTGTTGAGGTAGCGCGCGGCCTCGGCCAGCGTCGGATGGATCCTGTCCAACGGACCGGCCTTGGACATGTCGAACACCACCTTGTACGTGAGCCCCGGGTCCGGCACCTCCTGCATGCCCGGCAGAAATCCGGGCAGTCCCTGAGAGGGCAGCGGCAGTTGCTGGGCTTCGGCACGAGTCGGGGCGGCCGCCACGAGCGCCAGTCCCAGCAACGCCAGCCCCAATAGCGGCACAAAGGACCTTGTCAACGCATGGGACAATTTCATAGCTCGTCTGTCCTTCTCTGAAATAGATGACCGTTGGGTGGCTATTTTGCGCCGTGTTCAGGTCCGCTGAGTTCATGTATCAGCGCCGTGAGCGAATCGATCGCCGCGCTGCAGACGGTGCCCCGGCACACATAGGCCACCGCGCTGTCACCCGCGGGCTTGGTGGCGATCGCCGTCGGCAGGGCGGCATTGCTCGCGGTGCCGGCGGTGGCGGTGGGCACCGCCAGCGTGTAGCGGCGCGGCTCGAACAGTGCATCGAGCTGCTGCCGCCACGGCTCGATCGCCGACGCTGGTCCACGCAGCAGCACGATCGGGGGCGGATCGAGGTAATCCTCCAACGCCATCAGCATCGAGGCGTGCCCCTCGGGATGGCGGCTCATCGCGGGCCAGGCGGCGCGCAACGTGCGCTCTGCGGCGCTGAGATAACGCGGCTCGCCCAGCAGCCAGCCCAGCCGCAATAGCACCTGCGCGACGATTGCATTGCCGGCGGGAATGGCCTCGTCACTGAATGACTTTGGGCGGCTGATCAGCACCTCGTGATCATCGGCGGTGAAGTAGAACCCGCCATGCTCCTGATCCTCGAAGTGTCGCAGCAGCACATCTGTGAGCTCGATCGCCCATTGCAGCTCCCCGGCGTCGAAGCGCACGCGCGCGAGCTGCACAATCGCATCGATCAGGAAGGCGTAATCGTCCAGGTAGGCGGCCAGGTGGGCGCGCCCCGCGGCGCTCACGGCCAGCAGCCGCCCGTCGCGCCAGTGCACCTGCCGCAGATAATGCAGCGCCGCCGTGGCGGTCGCGGCGCATTCGGGCAGGCCCAGGCAGCGCGCGGCGCTCGCCAGGGCGCCGATCGCCAGGGCGTTCCAGCTGGTGAGTACTTTGTCATCGAGAGCCGGTCGCACCCGTGCCGCGCGCAGCGCGAACAGCCGTCGCTGCGCCTCACCCAGCGCGGTGGTCACCTCCTCGAGCGAGAGGTGTTGCTGGCTGGCGATTGCCGCGGCGCTGGCCTGCACGGCCAGGTGCCATTGGCCCTCGAAATTCGGCGCGCCGCCGAGGCCGAAGCGCGCCGCCAATACGCTCCACTGCTGCGCCGGCAGCGCAGCCCGTACGGCCTCGCTCTGCCATACGTAAAAGCGGCCTTCGTGCCCTTCGGAGTCGGCGTCGAGACTGGAATACAGCGCGCCCTGCGGGCTGGCCAGCTCGCGTTGCAGGAACGCGGCCGTGCGCGTCGCGGTGTCGCGAAACAGCGCCTCGCCGGTGGCGAGCGCACCCTGTGCGTACAGCCCCAGCAGCAGCGCGTTGTCGTACAGCATCTTCTCGAAATGCGGGATTTGCCACGCTGCATCGACCGAGTAGCGAAAGAAGCCGCCGCCGAGCTGATCGAACAGGCCGCCCTCGGCCATGCGGGTGAGCGTCAGGCTGGCCATGTACAGCGCCTGCAGGTCCGGCACGTCGGCGCGAGCGCTGGCGTGCCAGTCGCGCAACAGCCGCGCCAGGTCCGGCGCGTGCGGAAATTTTGGCGCCGGACCGAAGCCGCCCTGATCGGGATCGAAGCTGTGTTCCAGATGAGCGCGGCAGTCGCGCAGCGGCGCGTCGGTCAGCGCCGCGGCATCGGTACCGGCATCGCCGCTGTCGGGCACCTTGGCGGCGGTGTGCAGCGCGCCGAGCGCCTTGACGACCTGGGCGGCATTCTCGCGCAGCTCATCGGCGTGGCCATGATAGTACGCCGCCACCTGCCGCAGCACTTCGCGGAAGGCCGGCAGCCCGAAGCGCGCTTCCCGTGGAAAATAAGTGCCGCCGAAAAACGGCCGCTGGTCCTCGTGCATCAGGAACATCGTCAGCGGCCAGCCGCCGCCGCGGCCGGTGAGCAGGTGCTGCGAGAGCTGGTAGAGCCGGTCAAGATCCGGGCGTTCCTCGCGATCGACCTTGATGGCCACGTACAGCTCGTTCATCGCCGTCGCGGTGGCGCGATCCTCGAAGGACTCGTGCGCCATCACGTGGCACCAGTGGCAGGCTGCATAACCGATCGACAGCAGGATCGGCTTGCGCTCGCTCCGCGCGCGCTCGAGCGCCTCCGCGCCCCACGGGTACCAGTCGACCGGGTTGTGCGCGTGGGCGCGCAGGTACGGGCTGCTCTCGTTCGAGAGCCTGTTGGTGAACAGCGTCGCCGGGGCTACGGCGGGACCAGCTTGCTCGCGCTCATCCATAGGCCCACCGCTTTCCGCTAAGATGGCCCGCCACTATAGCGGATCGACCCCAACCCTGATGCCTGCCATTGCCGAACTGCCTGCCGTGCCGGGTGCGGTCTCGGAGCCGCCGGCGCTGCGCCTGAAGCGCGGCGAGGATCGGCGGCTGCGTGCCGGCCACCTGTGGGTGTTTTCCAATGAGGTCGACAACGAGGCCACGCCGCTGCTGGCAGTGCCGTCCGGTGCCATGGTGCGGGTGCTGTCGGACCGCGAGCAGTTCCTGGGCTACGCCTATGTCAATCCGCACGCGCTGATCTGCGCCCGGATCCTGAGCCGCAGCCCCATGCACCCGCCGGATGCCTCGCTGCTGGAGCACCGGCTGCGCGTGGCGCTAGCGCTGCGCGAGCGGCTGTACACCGCACCCTATTACCGCTGGGTGTTCGGCGAGTCGGATGGTCTGCCCGGCCTGGTACTGGACCGCTACGGCGACATCATCGTCGGGCAGATCGCCACCGCGGGCATGGAGGCGCTGCGTGTGCAGATCGAGGCGGCCGTGACGGTGGTGCTGGCGCCGGCCGCATTGATCTGGAAGAACGACGGCGCGGCGCGCGAGCTCGAGCAATTGCCGCGGCAGGTGCTCAAGCCGATCGGCCGCGCTCCCGAGGAGCTGCGGGTGCTGGAAGGCTCGCTCAGCTTCAGTGTGCCGCTGGTATCGGCGCAAAAAACCGGCTGGTTCTATGACCAGAGCGGCAACCGCGAGCAATGGCGGCGCTGGGTGAGCCCCGGCATGCGCGTGCTGGACGTGTGCAGCTACGCCGGCGCCTGGGCAATCGGCGCGCTGTCGCGCGCAGCCGGCGCTGCGATATGCGTGGATTCTTCCGAGGCCGCACTGGCGGTGGCCACCCACAATGCGGCCGCCAACGGCGTCACCCTCGGTACCGAGTGCGGCGATGCGTTCGAAGTCCTCGACCAGCTTTTGCGCCGCGGCGAGCGCTTCGATGCGATCGTGCTCGACCCGCCGGCGTTCATCAAGCGCAAGAAGGATATCGCGCGCGGACAGGCCGCTTACCGCAAGCTCAACCAGGTGGCGATGCGGCTGCTGGAGCGCGATGCGCTGCTGGTGAGCTGCTCGTGCTCCTATCACCTGTCTGCCGAGGAGCTGTTGGGGCTGATCCAGGGCGCGGCGCGCCATGCCAACCGCTTTGTGCAGGTGCTCTACAGCGGCGGGCAGGCGCCGGACCATCCCATCCATCCGGCGATACCCGAGACACGCTACCTCAAGGCGTTCTTCTGCCGCGTCACGCGCGAGTGACGGGCGCAGCAGCGCGAGTGACAGGCGCAGCAGCGATGCCGGCAACCCGGTAGAATGGCGGGATGATTCCTTATCCGCATATCAATCCGGTTGCGGTCAGGCTGGGGCCGTTGAGCGTGCACTGGTACGGCATCATGTACCTGGTGGGCTTTGCGGCAGCGTGGTGGCTGGCGCGCCACCGCGCCTCTCAGCCCGGGTCGAGCTGGCGGGCCGTCGACGTCGATGATTACCTGTTCTACGCGATGCTCGGCGTCATCCTCGGTGGGCGCATCGGTTACGTGCTGTTCTATGGGCTGCCGCTGTGGCACGGCGACTGGTTGTACCCGCTCAAGATCTGGCAGGGGGGCATGTCGTTTCACGGCGGCCTGATTGGAGTGCTGGTAGCCACCGCGGTGTTTGCGTGGCGCGGCGGGCGCCATATCGGCGATGTGTTCGATTTTGGCGCGCCGCTGCCGGGGATCGGCCTGTTCTGCGGGCGCATCGGCAACTTCATCAACGGCGAGCTGTGGGGCAAGCCGACCGATGTGCCGTGGGCGTTCCTGGTGCCCGATCCCAACGGCGGAGCGCCGATCGCGCGCCATCCCTCGCAGCTCTATGAGGCCTTTTTCGAAGGGCTGGTGCTGTTCACGGTGCTGTGGATATTTACCCGCAAGCCGCGGCCGCGCTATGCGCCATCGGGCCTGTTCCTGGTCATCTACGCGGTGGCACGCATCGGAGTGGAGTTCGTGCGCCTGCCGGATGTCGGCATCGGCTATATCGCCTTCGGCTGGCTGACCATGGGACAAATACTGTCGCTGCCGATGCTGCTGGCGGGCATCGTGCTGCTATGGGCTGCCTATCATTACCGTGCACGCTCGGGCAACTACGTGCGCGCACCGGCGGTGGCGGCGCCGAACGCCGCCGATGGCCTGCGTTCCGGGACCGCCCGAAGCACGCCGTCCGCCCACTGAAGTGGCGCGCTGCAAGAGCGCTGCCGCTGTGAACGCCGAACCGCGAACGCCGACACCATCCCAATAAAGCGCCCCGGATAAAGTTCTCGTCCCAAGCCATGAAGCCCTACCTGGACCTGCTGCGCGCGGTACGCGAGCGCGGCGTCCGCAAGGACGACCGCACCGGTACCGGTACCCTGTCGCTGTTCGGACAGCAACTGCGTTTCGATCTGGCGGCGGGCTTTCCGCTGGTCACCACCAAGAAGCTGCACATGCGCTCGGTGATCTATGAGCTGCTGTGGTTCCTGCGCGGGGAGACCAACGTGTCCTATCTGCACGAGCATGGCGTGACGATCTGGGATGAGTGGGCCGATGAGCGCGGCGAACTCGGGCCGGTCTATGGCAAGCAATGGCGTAGCTGGGGCGCGCGCGACGGGCGCCAGATCGACCAGATCGGCTCGTTGGTGCAGCGCATCCGCTCCGAGCCGCACTCGCGCCGTCTGCTGGTGAGCGCCTGGAATGTGGGTGAGCTCGAGCAGATGGCGCTCTCGCCCTGTCACGTGCTGTTTCAGTTCAATGTCGCCGGCGGTGCGCTCTCGTGCCAGCTCTATCAGCGCAGTGCCGACATGTTTCTCGGTGTCCCGTTCAATATTGCCTCCTACGCGCTGCTGACCTGCATGCTGGCGCAGCAGTGCGATCTGGCTCCGGGCGAGTTCATCTGGTGCGGCGGGGACTGCCACCTGTACCTCAATCACCTGCAGCAGGCCGGGCTGCAGCTCGCGCGCGTCCCGCTACCGCCGCCAAAGCTGAATCTGCGGCGCCGTCCACCGACCCTGTTCGACTACCAGTACGAGGATATCGAGATCATGGATTACCAATATCACCCCGCGATCCGGGCTCCGGTCGCCATATGAGCCGCAAGCGGCGGCAGGCGCCGCGGCGCATCGCGGCCCGGCCCGGGATGATCCACGTGCGCCGCTCGCGCCTGCACGGTCGTGGTGTGTTCGCGCTGCGGCGCATCCGCAAGGGCACCCGTATCATCGAATATCTGGGCGATCGTATTTCGCATCGCGAAGCCGATCGACGCTATGCCGAGAAGACCGCCGACGATAATCACACGTTCCTGTTCATCGTCGATCGGGGAGTGGTGGTCGACGGCGGTGGTCACGGCAACGACGCCCGCTTCATCAATCACGGCTGTGATCCCAATTGCGAATCGGCGATCGAGGACCGGCGCATCTTCATCGAGGCGGTGCGCACCATAGCGCCCGGGGAGGAGCTGACCTACGACTACCAGATCGGGCGCGACCGCTCCGATCCGCCCAATGTGGACGAGGTTTTCGCCTGCCGTTGCGGGGCGGCGAGTTGCCGCGGTTCGATGTTATGGCCGCCCAAGCGCAAGCAGCCGAAGCCCAGGCAGGTGGACCCCAAACGCTCGAAGTCCGCGAGTGTGGCCGGACGGCCAAAGCCGCACGCTTGAAAGCCGAGCACACCGCGTTCGCGACCGTGATCGGCGCCATGGGCGTGGTGTATGGCGACATCGGCACCAGCCCATTGTATGCGCTCGAGAGCTCGCTGACGGCGGCCGGGACGC
>Ga0307373_10004447_pt1 | contig 23571 bp, 15 predicted proteins | sample OX2MG_FD_202534 | JGI IMG/M metagenome (GOLD analysis project Ga0307373, IMG submission 202534) | Soil microbial communities from Risofladan, Vaasa, Finland - OX-2 | ecosystem: Environmental > Terrestrial > Soil > Coastal area > Acid sulfate soil | place: Finland: Risofladan, Vaasa | collected... | reverse complement strand
CCAGCTGTACCCGCTCCAGCGCGTGCCTGGCGCGCTTGCGGCGCTCCTCGGCGCCGATGCCGGCGTATACCAGCGGCAGTTCCACGTTGTGGAGGGCCGTGGCGCGCGGCAGCAGGTTGAACGTCTGGAAGACGAACCCGATCTCCTTGTTCCGGATGCGGGCCAACTGGTCGTCGGACATCCGCGAGACGAGGGTGCCGTTGAGCCAGTATTCGCCGGAGGTCGGCGTGTCGAGGCAGCCGATCACGTTCATGAGCGTGGACTTCCCGGAGCCCGACGGCCCCATGATGGCCACGTACTCGTTGCGCTGGATGGCGATGTCCACGCCACGCAGCGCCCGGACGATCTCGCCACCCATGTCGTAGTGGCGCTGGATGCCGCGGGTGACGATCACCCACCGGCTGTCGGGAGCCTTGCCGGCCTCCGAGACCACCGCCGCGCGTTCCGCGGTGGAACTGACCGGTGCTTCCGCCGTTTGCTGGCTCACTGGGACCCCGCCTGAGGTTTCTTGGTGTCGACCTTGGTTTCCTTCACCACCATGCCGTCCTTCAGGTCGCGAATGGCCTGATAGGTGCCGGCCACGATGCGCTCACCCTGCTTGAGCCCGTCCAGGACCTCGAAGTCCTTCTCGCCGGCGATCCCTACCTTTACGGGGCGGAACGTCACTTTGTTGTCGGACCCCACCACGAACACCCCTTCCACATCCTTCTTGCCCACGTCGACCTTGGGCTTGGGCTTGCCCAGGCCGACCGCCGTGTCGGCGTTCTGCAGCGACTGGTTCTCCCGCACCGTGAGGGCGATGATGGGGATGGCCAGCGCGTTCTTCCGCGTGTCGGTGATGACCTTGGCCGTGGTCGAGAAGTCCGGCCGCGTGTCCTGGGGCACGTTCAACAGGCGGATCGTGACCTCGTAATCTACCGCCTGGTCGCTGCTGGTGGCCGTGGCGGTGGCGCCGGTGACCGAGCTGTTGGCGATCTCGGTGACCCGGCCCAGGAAGGTGGTGTCCGGGAAGGCGTCGATCTGGACGACGGCCGAATCGCCGACCGCGATGCGCGCCACGTCGGTCTCATCCACCTTGACCTTGGTCTCGAGGTCGGACATGTCGCTGATCGTGAGCAGCGTGGCGGCGTCCTTGTTCAGCGTTCCCTGAATGGCCGTCTCACCCGCTTCGACGTTGAGCCGCGTGACGCGGCCCGACATCGGCGCGTAGATCGTGGTCTTGTTGAGCGACGACTGCGCGTTCTCGAGCGACGCCTGGGCCTGGTCCACCTGGTGGCCCGAGGCCTCGAGCATGGCCTGGTTCACGTCCACGGCGGTCTTGAGCTGGTCCAGCGACTCGGGCGACACGAACTGGGCGTTGGCCTTCTTGAGCTGCAGCGAGCGGTCGTAGGCCTTCTGGGCCTGGATCAGGTTGGCCTTGGCCTGTTCCTGGGCCGCCTTGGCCGACGCCACGTTGGCTTCCCATTGCTTGACCGTGGCCTGGGCGAGCGACGGGTCGATCTGGAGCAGGAACTGCCCCTTGGTCACCATGTCGCCCTCCTTCACGGCGAGCTTGGTGATCTTGCCCGAGACATCGGAACTGAGGTCCACCTTGGTGTGCGGGCTCACCTGGCCGCTGGCCGTCACCGAGGCCACCAGATTCATGCGCTGCACCGGCTCGATGCGCACGAAGACGCCCGCATTGGACTTCTTGGCGGCCGCGGCGGCGATGATGCCGCCGAGGGCGAGGACGACGACACCGCCGATGGTCAACTTCACGCGCTTGGTCATGGAGGTCCTCAGGGGCTATCGGAGGGGGCGCCCCACCGCGTTTTCCAGCGCGGCGAAGGCCCGATGATAATCATAGACGGAATTCAGCCGGTCCACCTGCGCCTGCACGAACGTGCCGTGCGCGGTGGTCACGTCCAGGTACGTGGCCTGGCCCACGCGGTACCGCTCCTCTGCATACTGGAACTCTTCACGCGCCTTGTCGGCGTTCTGCTGGCGGAGGCCGATGGTTTTGGACGCGAGCTGCAGGTTGAGGAACGCCTGCGTGACGTTGGTCCGCGTGGCCAGCTCCTGCGCCTTCACGTTGTACGCCGCCGCTTCCTTCTGCGCGATGGCCTGCTGCACGCTCTGCTCGCGGTTGAAGCCGTCGAAGATGGGCAGCGACAGCCCGGCCGAGACGGACAGCGGCGAGCGCGTGAACTTGAACGGGAAAACGCTGTTGCCGCTGCGGATGCTCTGGATCTCGGCGCCGGTGAGCGTGGCCGAGCCGCACGGATACGCCCCCAGCCCCACCGCCGTGCGGATCGAGTCGGTCTGCAGACAGCCGTTGTAGCTGCCCATGGCGGCCGCCTGCGCGCGTCCCACGAGGTACTCGGAGTTGGTGTACTGATACGCATTGCCGCCCCACCCGGTGCTCACCGTGAGCGTGGGTGTGTAGCGCGACCGCGCCGTGCTCACGCCCAGGACGGCCGCGCGCTCCTGCGAGCGCAGCGCCCGGATGGCCGGGTTCTGCCCGCGCGCCATGTCGAGCAGCGAGTCGAGCGAGAAGTGGGGCGTCTCGATGGCGAATGTGGTGGTGAGGTCGACGCCGCCCGGCGGTTCCGGCACGCCGATCTGCTGGTACAGCGTGACCTTGGCCACCTCGACGCTGTTGTGCGCCGTGAGGGCCGCGATCTGCGCCTGGCCCAGCGCCACCTCGGCGCTGCGCACGTCGAGAATCGTGCCCTGTCCCACCGCCATCTTGGCGTTGGCCAGGTCGAGCTGCCCCTGGGCGGTGATCACCAGCGTGTCCTGGAGCGCGGCGTTGGCCTGCGCGCCAAGCGCGTTGAGGTAGGCCGTGGTCACGTTGGCGCGGACGATCTCCGCCTCGCCCGTGATGTTGGCCTCGGTGGCGTCGCGGTTGGCCTTCTGGAACTTGGGGTCCATGAACGACGCCGCGCTCAGGCTGTAGTTCACGCCCACGTTGTAGTGCGACGTCATGGCGTCGGACGAGCCGCTGAACGTGAGGCCGTTGAACACCTGGCTGCCGGCCTGCTGGTACCCGACGCCGAACGATGAACTGACCGTGGGCAGAAACGCGCCGTACGCGGTGCGCACCGCGGCGTCGGCCGACCGCCGGCCGGTGGCCATCTGCAGGTACGTGGGGTTGCTCTGCCTGGCGAGCGCGACCGCTTGCTCGAGAGACAGGGGCGTGCTGGCGGCGGGAGGCGCCCCCTGGGCGGCCGCCACCTGACCGACAAGCGCGAGCAGCGCTGCAGACACCGAAAAACGCATCGAGAAGGGATCCTGTGGTGAGGGTCAGCCTGCCGTACGGCGAGGGGCCGGCCGTGGTTTCAAGACGGCCCTGCCGCACGCGTTAGACACCGCGCGCGGCACCTCCGATGTCACGATGCGCCGGCCGCGTCAGCGCGGCAGGTCGTCTCGCTGAGCCACGAGGCCCTGGGCGGCAATGGTGACGCGGAGCAGGTGCCCCTGCGCGTCCACCCAGATGTCCCGGGTCGCGCCATTGCCGCCGACCAGCGCGTAGTGCCGGGCGCCGACCGTGCTGCGTCCCACGCGGATCGACTCCTGGCCTCGTTCCTCGAATCGCAATGTAGCCTGTGTACCGGCCCTGGGATCGATGGCCGCGAACGACGCCGGGTGGGGGGCGAGGGTGGCGAAGTAGTAGGGGTCGAACGCGCTCGCGTCGAGGGCGAGCGGGTGGTCGCCCATCACGTAGTCGCGGGCCGCTTCCCCGTGGACGGTGCGCACCAGCGTGCTGAACCGCCCCGGGCGGCCGCTGCCGTCCACGTGCGACACGACCTGGCTCTGGCCGGGGACGTGCACCTCCACCTCGTACGTGAGCGGCGCCCCGGCGGAATCGGTGGTCAGGCGGAGCGTGAGGCGGTTGGCGTCGAACGAGATCGTGGCCGTGGCGCGATACGCCTGCCCGCCCACGCCGGCGGCGCGCACGATGCGGTACGCCTCCCGCCCCACCGGGGCGCCGTTGCGCGTGATCACCAGCGTACCCTCGTCCACCAGGCTTTCCTGCGCCATGGCGGTGGCGTGCACGGACGCGGTGAGGGCCAGAACGAGCGCGAGCGGGACCAGTCGCATACGTGGAGGGTACCCAGACAGGGGGGTCGGGTTCAAGGCGTCCCGGCCGGCGCGCCGAATACGCGCTCCCGGACCCGGTTCCGGATCCGCTCGTACAGCAGGCGTCCCTTGGCGGCCGTTGCCAGGGTGGGTCTGCCGATTGAGCCCGGGCTCTCCCCGGGTACCTTCAACCATCCGCGACGGTACCGTCGCAGCTCGTCGGCCGACATCGTATAATCCTGCGCCAGCGACATTTGCACCAGTTCCGGCGCGAGGTACAGCAGGAGCGACGTGTCCACCTCATCCCCGTGCATGGGTTCCAGCTGCCCTTCCAGCAGGTCGCTGAACTCCAGACCGAATATGTTCACCGCCCGCAGCCGCGCGCCCGACGTGATGACGGTCTCCAGCGCTTCCAGATGGGGATCGTGCTCGTGCGCGGTGAGCAGCACGAATTCGCGCACGCCCTCCGCCTCCCACGAGTCGATGAGGTCGTTCATGGTGCGGTGGAGCGTCTTGCGGCGCACCGACGCATTGCCGGCAAATCGCCGCGCCGTGGCCACGTTCACCCCGTACTCGATGGTGGGGGCGCGGAGCACCCCGAACTCGGTGGACAGGTCGTCGGCCAGGCGCTCGGCGATGATCGTGTCGCTGCCAAGGGGCAGGTGGGGGCCGTGTTGCTCGCAGGTGCCCACCGGCACGATGAGCCGCGGGTCAGCGGCCAGTGTGGCCGCCACCTCGGCGGGACGCATTTCCTTGAGTCGCCGCGGACGCGGGACACCGGCGTATGTGGGACTCATCGGATGGAGGTGAGCGGTGACGGCCGCGCGCGCTGACCGGCTGCGCGCGGCCTACTGGCCGGTGGCCGCGGCCCTGGCGCTGGTTGCCGCCTGCCAATGGCTTAACGGTACGAGCGTAGAGTACCTCGTGGCCGCGGCCCTCGCCACCGCAGGCGCCGCGGCGGGGCTCCGGACGATCCCGGGAAGCGGGCGCCTGTGGGCCTCGGTGTCCACGGCGGCGCTGGTGCTGGTGGTGGGGCTGGCCGGCGTCGCGCAGTGGAAGCTGTACGGCATCGACAACCGGTGGCCCTCGGTACGCTCGGCCCTCAACGCCGATGCCCTGGCGGCCCTGGATGGCCGGGTGGACCAGGCGGCGTCGGACCTCCAGGCCTCGGCCCAACGGGCGCTCGACGCGCCGCTCGACACCGCGGCAGCGTTCGGCGCCCTGGCGTCGGTCGTCCCTCCGCGCGGGGATGCCGGCGTGGTGCTGTACCAGGGGGGCGAGCCGATGGCGTGGGCGGGCCGTATCCACGTGCGCACGGACTCGCTCCACGAGACGATCGGCGTGGCGCGCAGTGCGTTCTACACCAGCCTCTATGCGGTGGCGGTGCGCGGGACGCGGCGGGCCGTGGCCACCGAGTTGCTGGACGCCACGCCGCCGGCCGACCGGCTCAGCGCGCCGATCGCGGGCGAGATCGCGAAGCTCGTGGGCATCCCGGGGTTCGAGTTCTCCACCGCGCCGGCCGCGGCCGACATGGTGGAGTGGCAGGCGTTGCGCGCGCGCGCGCAGCTTCTCGTGTACGCGCGGCCGGCGCCGGTGACCCAAGCGGCGCTGCGGCTGGAGACGCTGGAGCGCGCGCGCCTGGCGGTGGCGCTGGCGGCGGCCATTGCGCTGGCCTGCTTCCTGGTGGGCACATGGCGCGTGGGGCGGCTGTTCCGGTGGCGCCTGGCGGCGGTGGCGGTGGCGCTCACCTGCACGGCGCTGGTGCCGCTGGGGGCTTTCTCCAACTATTCGCGACTGTTCGATCCGGCGCTGTACTACACGGAGATCGGCGGGGCGCTCACCGCCAACGCGGGAGCGTTGATCATCACCGGCGTGCTCACCCTGCTCATCCTGCTGGCGGCCGTGCGCCGGCTGGCGCGCGGCCGTCCACGCTGGTGGTGGGGGCTGGCGGTGCTGGTGATCGCGGGGTTGGGACCGTTCCTCATGCGCGATCTGGCGCGGGGCATCGCGATTCCGGCGTACGGCGTGAATCCGTCCCTGTGGATGATCTGGGAGGTGCCGATCTTCCTGGCCGGGACGGCGGTGCTCCTGGCGGGCGCGGCGGCGGGCAGCCTGGCGCTGCGGCCGAGCCGCGGCCTCACGCCGTGGGCGGGGCCGGCGCTGGCGGCGCTGGCGGCGATCCTGGGCCCGGTCACGTGGGAATCCTCGGGGCGGTGGCCCTGGTGGTATCCCATTCCGTGGATCGTCGCGATCGGCGCGCTGGCGCTCGCGCGGCGGTCGCGGGCCATCGTGTCCAGCGTGGCCACGGTGGCGGCGCTGGGCGCCGCGACGCTCGTGTGGGGGGCCACGACGCGCGGGCGCGTGGCGCTGGCCGAACGGGACGTGCGGGGCCTGAGCGAGATCGATCCGTACGTGGTGTCGCTGCTCTCGCGGTTCGCGGCGAGCGTTCACCTGGCCGGTACGCCCGAGGCGTCGCGCCGGTGGCTGCTCCGCGCGTACGCCACGTCGTCGCTGGCGCCGGCCGGATTCCCGGTGTGGCTGTCGGTGTGGAAGTCGGATTCGGCGCCGGCGGCCACGCTTCCCGCGGCCGCGTTCGACGTGCCGCTCGATCAGGTGCGGTCCATCGTCGCCCAGGCGCTGCGTGCCGACACGGCGGTGGAGTATCCGCTCATCGCCGAGCCGGCCGTGGAGGTGGGGATGGCGCTGCCCACCGACAGCGGCGTGGTGGTGGTGGTGGCGTCGTCGCGCACGCGGCTCATCGCCGCCGATCCGTTCGCCAAGCTGCTCGGCATCGACCAACCGCCCGAGGCGGAGCCGCCGTACACGCTACAGCTGGCCGAAGCGCCGCTGCGCGTGCCGCTGGGTCCGCCGCGCGTGGCGTGGCGCCGCGAGGGCACGGCGCTGCACGGCGACTGGGCGGCCCGCACGGGGCTGGGCGCGTCGCGCGTGCACGTGGAAGTGGAGTTGCGCTCGGTGGGGGCCCTCGTGCAGCGCGGCGCGCTGGTGGTGCTGGGCGATCTGGCCATCGTGGGCCTGATCTGGCTGGTGAGCGTGATGGCCGATGGCGCCGTGGGCCGGTGGCTGCGCGACCGGCAGCGCCGCTGGCGGCGCAGCTATCGCACGCAACTCACGCTGGCGCTGTTCGCGTTCTTCCTCATTCCCGCCGTCGCGTTCGCGGCGTGGTCGTACCAGCAACTGGCCTCCGACGCCGCGCAGAGCCGCGAGTTGCTGGTGGCGGCCACCCTGCGCGCGGTGGCGCCGGTGTCCGACGAGCGGGCATGGCTGGCGAGCGAGAGCGGGCGCGTGCAGGCGCCGCTGTTCCTGTATCGCAGCGGGGAGTTGGTGGGGGCCAGCGATTCGCTGCTCGCCGCGCTCGCGCCCATGGGACGGTTCCTCCAGCCCGACATGCAGATGGCGCTCGTGGTGCGCGACGAGGTGTCGGAGAGCCGCGACGTGCACCTGGGGGCGTCGCACGCTTTGTTCGGGTTCCGCGCCGTGGACGATCCCGCGGGTCCGGCCGTGATCGCCGCTCCGGCGCGCGCCGACGACGTGCCGCTGGAGCGCCGGCGCCGCGACCTCGTGATCCTGGTGATGTTCTCCACGGCCGCCGGCGCGTTGGCGGCGTTCTGGCTGAGCGGGATCGCGGCGCGCACGCTGGCCGGCCCCATCCGGTCGCTGCGCCAGGCGGCGCTCACCCTGGCGGCGGGCGGGCGCGCGCCGGTGCTGGAGCGCAACCCGACGGAGGAGTTCCGCCCGGTGTTCAACGCGTTCCAGCGCATGGCCAGCGATCTCGAAGCGAGCCGCGCCGCCACGGCGCACGCCGAGCGCGTGCTGGCGTGGGGCGAGATGGCGCGCCAGGTGGCGCACGAGATCAAGAACCCGCTCACGCCCATCCGGTTGGGGGTGCAGCATCTGCGCCGGGCGCGCGCCGACAAGCGGGTGGACTTCGATCGGGTGCTGGACGAGAACGTGGAGCGCATTCTCGCCGAGATCGACCACCTGGACGAGATCGCGCGGGCGTTCAGCCGCTACGGGGCGGCGCCGCACGAGCGGCCGCCGGTGGAGGACACCGACGTCGCCGCGGTGGTGCGGGATCTGATCGGGCTGGAGCGCATGGGCGAGGGCAATGTCCGCTGGGCGCTGGAGGGGGCCGAGGCGCGGTGCCTGGCGGCGGCGCAGCGCGACGAATTGCGCGAGGTGCTGCTCAACATCTACGAGAACGCGCGGCTGGCGGGCGCGGCCACGATCACCACCACGCTGTCCCGCAATGGGACGGTGACGATCGAGGTGCGCGACGACGGGCACGGGATCGCGCCCGAGGTCCTGCCGCGCATCTTCGAGCCGCACTTCTCCACGCGCACGAGCGGGAGCGGGCTCGGGTTGGCGATCAGCCGCCAGCTCATCGAAGGGTGGGACGGGACGATCGACGTGGCGAGCGTCGTCGGCCGGGGCACCACGGTGCGCATCGTCCTCCGGCCGGCGTGAGCTACAGCCGCACGCGCACCGTCTTCACGTTCACGAATTCGCGCAGCCCGAAGCCGCTCAACTCGCGGCCGTAGCCCGACGTCTTCACGCCGCCGAACGGGAACCGCGGGTCGGACGCGACCATCGCGTTCACGAACACGCTGCCCGCCTCCAGGTCGCGGGCCAACCGCCTGGCCTCGGCGGCATCGCGCGTCCAGGCGCTGGCGCCGAGCCCGAACCGCGTGTCGTTGGCAATCCGGATGGCGTCGTCGAGGTCGCGGGCGCGGAACAGCGACGCCACGGGGCCGAACAGTTCGTCGGCGTACGCCGGCGAGCCGGGCGGCACGTCAGCGAGCACGGTGGGCTGGAAGTACGAGCCCGCCCCGTCGATGCGGCGGCCGCCGGTGAGCACGCGCGCCCCAAGCTCCACCGAGCGCCGCACCTGCGCTTCGAGGTCGGCGGCGAGGCGCGGGCTGGCCAGCGGCCCCACCTGCGTGCGGTCGTCCATCGGGTGGCCCACGATCAGCGCCGCCATGGCGCGCACGAACCGCTCGGTGAACGCGTCGGCCACGGCCTCGTGGACGATGAACCGCTTGGCGGCGATGCACGACTGGCCGTTGTTGACGGTGCGGGCGCGCACGGCCGTCTCCACGGCGCGGTCGAGGTCGGCGCTGGGCATGACGATGAACGGATCGCTGCCGCCCAGTTCGAGCACCGTCTTCTTGAGATGGCGGCCGGCCGTCATCGCCACCTGCGAGCCGGCGTCCTCGCTGCCGGTGAGGGTGGCCGCGGCCACGCGCGGGTCGGCGAGCAGGCCGGCCACGTCGGCCGACGGTATGAGTAATGTCTGAAATACGCCCGGCGGGGCGCCGGCGTCGGCGAACAGCGCTTCGAGGGCCAGCGCGCACTGCGGCACGTTGGACGCGTGCTTGAGCAGCGCCACGTTGCCGGCCACGAGCGCCGGGGCGGCGAACCGGATCACCTGCCAGAACGGAAAGTTCCAGGGCATCACGGCCAGCACCACGCCCAGCGGATGGAACTCCACGCGCGCCTGCTCGCCGTCCACGGGCACGCGCTTGGGAGCGAGGATCGTATGGGCGTGCTCGGCGTAGTAGCGGCAGGCGGCGGCGCACTTGGCGGCCTCGTCGCGCGCGGCGCCGATGAGCTTGCCCATCTCCAGCGTCATCAGGCGCGCGTAGCGTTCGCGATCGTCGTCGAGCCGCGCGCCGGCCCTGGCCACGACGCGGGCGCGCTCGGCGGTGGGCGTGTCGCGCCAGGCGCGGGCCGCCGCCGCGGCGCGCGCCAGCCGCTGTTCGACGTCGGCGGCGGTGTGCGGGGCGAATACCCGCACGCGCTGGCCGGTGGCCGGATCGATCGTCTCGATGGGCATGTGGCTATGCCTGGCGCGTCATGCCCCGGCGGGTTCGTCCGAACCCCAGAGCCCGGTGCCGCCGTCGCCCCCCAGCCAGCGGCGCCACCAGGGCGCGCGGCGTTCGCGCTGGGCCACGGCGCGCACGGCGACGCGCCAGGCGCGCTTCATCACCGCGGCGTCCTGGAAGCGGTGCCGCACGTCGGGGTCGAGCCCCTTGCGCAGCCAGTCGGCGATCTCCTCCGGAAATCGCTCGAGGTCCGCATCCACCGACAGCGCGCGCGCCAGCACCGAGCGCACGTCCGCCTCGCCGTACGGGGGCGCCCCGGAGAGCGCGAAGTACACGATCGCCGCCAGCGAGTAGCAGTCGGCCGCCGAATCCTGCGTCTCGCCGAGCAGCTGCTCGGGGGGCGCGAATGCCGGCGTGCCCGCGGCGGTGGGCGCCTCCTGTCCCCAGATGTTGGCGATGCCGAAGTCGGCGATGCGCCAGCGGCGGTAGCGGTCGATGACGATGTTCTCGGGCTTGAGATCGCGGTGCACCACGCCGATGGCGTGCGCCGCCGCCAATCCGTCGAGCACGAGGTCCACCTGCGGCGCGATCTCGGCCAGCGGGCGGGCGCCGGCGCGCTGCACGAGCTCGGCCACCGAGCCGGCCTCGGCCAGCTCCATCGTGTACCACGCCACGCTGCCGCGCGAATCGAAGTCGTAGATCGGGACGATCGCCGGGTGGGCGAGTTGCGCCGCCAACTGGGCCTCGCGGCGGAACTGGCCCACCGCCACCTCGTCGCGCGCGATGTGCGGATGCAGGAGTTTGAGCGCCACCTCGCGCCCCAGCGACAGGTCGCGCACGCGCCACACCGAACCGAACGATCCCGTGCCCAACGGGGCGAGCACGTCGTAGTCGTCGCCCAGCGCCCAGCGCAGCCGCGCCTCCTCCGACTCGCCCGGCTTGGCGACGTCCTCGTCGCCGGAGATGAGCATGGTGCGACTGCCCACCACCCGATCCACGGCGCGCAGCATGGCGGCCACGCTGGGGAACCGCTCGTCGGGATGCTCGCGCAGCGCGCGGTCGAGCACGGTGGCCACCGACTTCGGACAGTCGGGGCGCACGAGCGCGATGGGCGGCACGTCGCTGGGCGGAGGCTGCTCGCCGGTGAGCGCGAAGAAGCAGAGCGCGGCGAGCTGCCACTGGTCGCTGAGCGGCGTGGGGGCCCACGCGCCGCCGGTCCATTCGCTGGGCGTGGCCAGCCACGCCGGGTCGGGGGACAGCCCCGCCGGGATGTCGGCGGTGGGAATGGCCCATTCCCAGCCGAGCATCCAGAGGCGGCCCATGGGCGCGATCCACACGGTCTCCGGAGACACCGCGCCGTGCGTCGAGCCGGCGTCGTGCAGATAGGTGAGCGCCGAGCCCACCTCGCGCAGCACGCGCAGCATGGCGGGCACGTCGTCGATGCCGGCGCGGCGCACGTGCGCGCCCACGGTTTCGCCGGCGATCCAGCGGCGGAGATAGCCGGGTCCATGGCGGCTCACGCCGTACGTGGCCCAGTAGTGGTAGGTCGTGGGCACGGCGGGGTGATTGCGGTGCGCCAGGTGCCGCGCTTCGGAGGCGAGCCAGGCCTCGTGCGACGCGTCGGGCACGCTCACCAGGGAGAGCGAGCGGCCGAGGGCGTCCACGAGCTCCTGGTAATGCCGGTGGCCAAAGCGCAGCCCTTCGGGGCCCCACGCCCAGTTGGGGGGCAGCTCCCAGTTGGCCAGATGCGGCGGGAGTTGGTGGGTGACCGAGTATGGCTCGGACGAAGCGATATGCGTCACGCCGGGGTCCGCCTACATCCGGGATTCAGAGAGGATCTCCTGCGCGCTCTGGGCCAACTCGGGGATGCCGACGCCGTCGGGTCGCACGAACACCTCCACCAGCCGCACCTGCAGCGGGGCGCCGCCGCCGTCGGGCACCGACCTGGCAGAGGGGACGTGGACCGTCACCGCCACCACCCGCCAGCAGGTATTCGGCCCCGCGGCCTCGCCTCGGGCGTCGAGCGTGTCGAGCACCAGCGTCTCGCCCCGCGCCGGCACCACGGTGCTCGTGCAGTCCGCCAGCACCAGGTCCTGTCGGTCGTGTCGGATCACGCGCAGGGTGTACATCGGGCGGCTCCGGAGAGGGCGGGATGCAGGGGCGAGACAGGGGATGCGCGCCGGTCGCCGGCGCACCGAAAAGCTATCGGCCGACCGGGGGAGGCACTAGTGTTTGCCGTCACGTTCGGATCACGCTGAAACCTCCGTGCGGCGGCGACGTAGGGACACACGAGAACGCTACTGGGAGATCCCGTGTTCCAATTCATCGGCTTTGCGGCCACCGTAGCCGCCACCGTGTTCGGGTACATCGCCGCGCGCCGCTTCGTGGAGCAGAAGCTGCGGTACGTGGACAGCATCCACACGCTCAAGGCCCCGATCGTGGCGGGAGTAGTGGCCGCCCTGGTGGCGGCGCCCATCGTCTGGCTGCTGCCGCTGGTGGGCGGGGGCACGGCAATCATGTTCGGCGCGAGCGTGGCGCTGGGCGTGTCGAACGGATCGCGCGAGGTGAGGAAGCAACTCGGTTCGGGGTAGGTCCGCGAGCGGTTGAATCGCCGATCCCACAATTGCGCGACGGGCGCCCCGATGGGCGCCCTTCGTGCGTTCCGGGACGAGGATTTGGCCCCCACGGCGGGAATCTGGTTGGGGGGCCCCCGCACCGGCGCGCCAACTTGCCCCGCATGCTCGCCGCCATCCGCTCGGCCGCCGTGCTGGGCATAGAAGCCTACGACGTCACGGTCGAGGTGGACGTGTCGCCGGGATTGCCGCAATGGAGCATCGTGGGGCTGGCGTCCAGCTCGGTCAAGGAGAGCCGTGAGCGCGTGATCGCCGCGCTCGCCAACTCGGGGCTCGCCCTGCCGCCGCGGCGCATCACGGTGGGGCTCTCCCCGGCCGATGTGCACAAGACGGGCTCGGCGTTCGACCTCCCGATCGCCATCGGACTGCTCACCGCGTTGGGCGTGGTGCCCGAAGGGATGGCGGCGCGCGTGCTGGTGCTGGGCGAGCTGGGACTGGACGGGAGCGTGCGCGCGGTGCGGGGCGTGCTCCCGGTGGCGCGGCGTTCGGCGAGCGCGTCCGGCGGCCGCACCCTGGTGCTGCCCAGCGACAACGCGGCCGAAGCGGCGCTGGTGGATGGCGTCAGGGTGTGCGCTCCGCAGACGCTCACCCAGCTCGTGGAGTGGATGCGGGCCGATTCTCTGCCGCCGCCGGCACTGCCGCCGGTGGCGCGCGGCGGCACCGACGGGCTGGACTTCGCCGACGTGGTGGGGCAGGAGAGCGCCAAGCGGGCGCTCGAGATCGCGGCGGCGGGCGGCCACAACGTGCTGATGGTGGGCCCGCCGGGCGCGGGCAAGACCATGCTCGCGCGCCGGCTGCCGTCCATCCTGCCGGCGCTCACGAGCGACGAAGCGCTGGAGGTGACGGCCATCCATTCGGTGGCCGGCCTGACTGCGGGCTCGGGCGCGCTGTGCGCGGAGCGGCCGTTCCGGTCGCCGCATCACACGATCTCCACGGCCGGGCTCGTAGGGGGCGGCAGCAGCCCGCGGCCGGGCGAGGTGAGCCTGGCGCACCTCGGCGTGTTGTTCCTGGACGAGATGCCGGAGTTTCCGCGCTACGTGCTCGAGGCGCTGCGGCAGCCTATGGAGGACGGGCGGGTGGTGATCGCGCGGGCCATGCAGGCGGTGGGATTCCCGGCGCGGTTCACGCTGGTGGGCGCCATGAACCCCTGTCCCTGCGGCCACGCCGGCGACCCGTCGCGCGTGTGCGTGTGCGCCGAGAGCGAGGTGCAGCGGTACCGCGCGCGGCTGTCGGGGCCGCTGCTCGACCGCATCGACATGCACGTGAGCGTGGGGGCGGTGCCGATGACGCTGTTCGGCGATGGGTCGGCGGTGGCGGGCGAGCCGTCGGCGGCGATCCGCGCCCGGGTGGACGCGGCGCGCGGCGTGCAGCGCCAACGATATGCGAAGTTGAATAGCGCCCGGTGCAACGCGCACGCCGGCGGGCGGTGGCTGGACCTGCATGGCGGACTCACGCGCGAGGCCCGGGCCATGCTCACCAGCGCGGCCGACGCGCTGCGCCTGTCGGCGCGCGCGTATCACCGCGTGATCAAGGTGGCGCGGACGATCGCCGATCTGGCCGGCGAGCGCGAGGTGGGCGCGGCGCCGGTGGCGGAGGCGCTGCGGTACCGGCCGCGGGTGGGGTAGGGACAGCGCCCGCCCCACCCGCGGCCGTCTACAGATCCCTCTGATTGAAGTGGTACAGCGCCACGGCGAGCGCGACGCCCAGATACACCGCGGCGTACGCCACGGCGGTGAGGCTCGGGATGGACACGTTGGCGAACGGCGAGAACGACAGCGACCCCGCCAGGGGCGTCTGCATCTCGTACGCGGCGCGGCGCCAGAGCGACTCGCCCGGCATGAGCAGGCTCGACACGATCCCCAGCGTCACGATGTGCACGCTCTGCGAGAAGCCGCTCACCTGTTCCAGCCACCCGCCCATGAACGCCACGCCCTGCAGCCCCAGCACCATCACGCCGTTGGTGAGCGTCGAGAACCAGGTGCCGAACATGAACGTGAGACTGAGCGCGAGCACGCACTCGAACACGACGAGCAGCAATCCGCGCACGGGATGCTGCGGGAGCACGCCCGTGGTGGCGTACGCCACCCAGATCGTGGCGTAGAAGGTGACGACGACGTACGCCGAGATCATCCCCACGAATCCCAGGAACTTGCCCACCAGGATCTGCCAGCGCGCGATGGGCTTGGTGGCGATGGCGTGGATGGTTCCCGAGCTGATCTCGCCGGCCAGCGTGTCGATGGACGTGAGGATGGTCAGCACCACGGCCAGCAGGTCGCAGGTATAGAGGCCGATCATGAGCATGCCGGCTTCCACCTGATAGCGCACGAAGGGCGACATCGCGCGCCCCTGGAATTCCATCACCTGCAGGTGCATCGCCACGGCGAACACGGTGAGCAGCAGCGCTCCGGCCACGAGCGCCGTCCAGAGAATCTTCCGCCGCGCGGCCTCGCGCAGGGTGAGGCCGGCCATGATCCAGATCGCCTTCATAGTCCGCGGTCCTCCCCCATGAGCGTGACGAACACCTCCTCGAGCGACAGTCGCTCCGGGGTCACCCGGAACACGTCGGCCCCCGTCTGCACCAGATGCCGCACGACGTCGGGCAGGACGCTCTCGGCGGACACGCTGAACTGGAGCTGGTCGCCGTCGAGCTGGGGCGCCGAAGTCCACTGCGCGAGGCCGGCCATGGCGTCGTTCGACACGTGGCGGGCATGCACGACCACGCGCGTCTCGTCCTGCCAGCCCGTGCCCAGGTCGCGGGTGGCCACCACCTCGCCGTCCCTGATGAACGCCACGCGGTCGCACGTCACCTCGATCTCGCTGAGCAGATGCGAATTGAGGAACACGGTGGCGCCGCGGTCGCGTTCGGCGCGCAGAATGTCGCGCACCATGCGGCGCCCCATCGGGTCGAGCCCCGACGTAGGCTCGTCGAGGAAGATGAGCTGCGGCTCGTGCACCAGCGCCTGGGCCAGCCCGATGCGCTGCAGCATGCCCTTGGAGAACCCGCGCAGCGTGCGGTGGCGGTGCGGCGTGAGCCCCACCAGGTCGAGCACGTCGGGCACTCGCGTCCGCAGTTGGGCCGCGGTCATCCCGCACAAACGCCCGTGCAGTCGCACCAGTTCCCTGGCCGTGAGCCATTCGTAGAAGCGGAAATCCTCGGGCAGGAAGCCGATGTGCCGCCGTACCTCGACGTCGCCCACCGGGGCGCCGAGCACCAACGCCGTGCCGGCGGTGGGGCGCACCAGGCCCAGCAGCATCTTGATCGAGGTACTCTTGCCGGCGCCGTTGGGCCCCAGGAACCCGAAGATCTCGCCGCGCGGCACGGCGAGCGTGAGGCTGCGCACGGCCACCTGCGGTCCGAACACCTTGTGCAGCGCGTGCGTCTCGATGGCGAAGTCCGTGGATGCGGTCATGGGGCGGTCCCCGCGTCGGGCATGGAGTTGGCCAGCGGGACGGCGTCGGCGGAGCTGCCGTAGCCGGTGAGCGAATACACGCGTCCGCCGGCGGTCCACAGCAGTTCGTACGTGGGGCCGCGCCGGCCGGCCGTGTTTAAGAGCATCGCGGATGCGCCGTGCACCTGCACCATCTGGTACGACCGGATGAAGCGCGGCATGGTGAGCGCGAGCGCGGCCGGCCACGTGACCGCCTGCTGAAAATCCCTGGCCTGGTTGGGGCTCATCCCGGCCACTTCCACGGCCACGCCGGCCAGTTGCTGCATGTCGAGTCCCGTCGGGATCTGCGCCGTGACCACGGGGCGCTGTTCGAGGATCACGCAATCGCCGTTGTCGGTGGAGGCCGGCGGCCGCTGCGCGATCTGATTGGTGAGCGTCTGCCCTTCGTCCACCGGACAGTGTCCGTATCGGGCCCGGATGGCGGCCGGCGTGTCGATGGTGAGCGTGGCGCCGTCGATCGCCGCCGGCAGCGCCGTGGCGGACAATCCCGCTTCGGTGAAGATGGTGCGCAGTCCGTTGCGATTCACGCGCATCGTGATCGAACGCGCGCTCTCCACCGACAGCGTGGGCGGATCCTTGCGGGCGGCCGGCAGCCGCGGCGTGAAGCTGGCCAGGCGCGCGGCGGCTGCCGCGTCGGCCACGGTCGTATCGCGCGCTTCGCGGGTGACGTGGGCGCTGTCGGCCAGCATGCCGGCCACGGCGTCCTGCAGCCGCCGCGAGCCGGTGGGGCCGGAGAACGCGGGCACCGTCACGCTCACGCCCTGCGGACGCGCGATGCGCAGCGCGGCGAAGAACTGTCGTCGCGCGGCGCGCCCGGACGCGGTGATCGTGAGCCACAGCACGATCGCGAGCGGAATGATCGCCAGCCAGCGCCATCGGCGCGGCCGGGTAGCGGACCCGTCCATGGGGAGTGCCTCTATCGCGCGCATCGGGGGGGACGCCGCACGTTGCGATGCGGCTGCGAAGCGATGATAGGGGCCGTACACGGCGCGCGGTAGTGAGAATTTACGAATGCGCCGTGATTGTCAGTTTGGTGTCAGCTTGGGCGGGTGCGGGGGTATGTACAGTATATTCCGGCGAGACACGGTTCACGGGAGGCCGCGTGCGACTCGGCAGGGTCTTGGCGACGATCGTGATCGTCGCCGCGTGGTGGCCGTTGCGTTCGGCGTTCGGCCAGCGCGTGGTGGTCCGCGTCCTTGAGACAACGACGCGGACGCCGATCGCGGGAGCGTCCGTTGTCCTTGATGACTCGGCGCGCCTTGGGGCCACGGATTCGGCTGGCATACTGCGCGCGGCTGGGGTGAGGTCCGGGAGGCACGCGCTCAGGGTGGGAAAGATCGGCTACCGGCCGACGGTCACCACGGTCGAGGTGGGTGCCGATGCGGTGGCGCCGGTCCAGGTCCTGCTCGACGTCTTGCCCGTGGACCTCCCATTGGTCGCCGTGAACGCCCGGAAAATCGATATGCGGATGTCGGACTTCGAACGTCGCCGAGCCGACGGTGGCGGGACGTTCTTCACTCGCGCACAACTCGACAGCAACGCGGGCCAGACCGTTGTGGACCTGCTGCGCGCCCGCAGTGTTGCCCACTTCGTACGCGCAGAAGATGGCTCCGAATACCTTGCCTCCGCCACGCAGCAAGGACCGGACGAATTTCGCGGACCGCCGCGCCCATGCTTCGCACAGATCTTCGTGGATGGCATCAACGTCTACACGCCTGACCCCAACGTGCCGAGCGTGCTTCCGCCTGATCTCCGCGACTTCGGCGTGTCAGATCTGGATGCGGTGGAGTTCTACTCCAGCGTGGCGCGCACGCCGCCGGAATTTCGGTCGGGGGCGCCGGCGTGCGGAACGCTTGTGGTGTAGAGCCGCACGGGTCGGTAGCACGCTCCGCTACGGGCGATGCGGTCTCGGAATTGGCAGCGCGGCCTTCTCCGCGAACACCGCGGCAACGCCGCCGCGCGCGTCACAGCGGTCGGCGGTGGGCGTTCCGCTCAGATAGGTGCCGTCCTTGCAGCGCATGGTCGTGCCGGCGGGGGGCGGCCCGCTGGGTGGGGCCACGGAGCGCGACACGCTCGGCGCCGCGGGTGCCGGCGCGCGGGCCGGTGGCGGCGGGGGCACGCGCGCCGCGGGTGGCGCGGGAACGGCGAGCGATGCGGCAGCAGGCGCCGCGCCGCGCGGCGCGGGCGCGATGGGCGGCGGGCTGGCCGGATTCATGGCCTTGACCGGCGCGGGCGTGGCGGCGCGTCGCGCCGCGGAAACCACTGGCGCGGCGGCAGGAGGTGGCGGCGCGTGGGGCGGCGCGAGCGTGGGCAGGGGGCGCGTGTACTGCTCCGGCTTGGGCGGCGCTGACTGCGCGGCCGCGGCGCCCGCGGCAAGGGCCACCGCGAACGCGGCGCCAACGCATGGGGTGACGGGCAGTGCGCGGATCAACGCGCGGAGTGGGCGCATGGTCATGGCATCACCGTGAAGGTGTTGGTATACGATTTGTAGTTGGCGGCCGTGAACGTCGCGCTCGCCGTGCCGGCGCTGAGCGCCTTGACGTAGAAGGTCACCGACTGCGCGCCGGCGGGCACCGCGATGCTCGTGATCACGCTGCTGGTCGCGCCGCCCGTCACGAACTCGATGTTCGCATTGGGCGTGAGCGTCCACGTGGTGGCGGCGAGCACGTTACGCACGTTCTGCGAGGGATCGCGCGCATACAACGTGATCGCCACCGAGTCGGCGCCCGACAACGAGAGCGAAGTGGGCCACCCGCCGAGCGGGTCGATGCGTCCGCTGTCCACCACCGTGTACGCCGTGGCCGGGTTGTGGAAGGGCGACGACGCCGATGCGACGAGGGTATCGGTGCCCGCGGAGGCGCCGATCACCCGGAAGTACGCGTAACTGCTCCCGGCTGGGATGACCACGCTGGCCGGTGCCGTGGTGCGGGCGGTGCCGGGATGCGCGAGCGTCACGGTGAGCGGATTCACCTGATTGTCCGGCACCGAGACATAGAAGTAGTTGTCGGCATACTGCCCGATGCCGAGCGTGTTGAAGTTGCCCAACGTGAGCGACGGATTGATCACGGCGGTATTCACCGTGCCCGTGTTGTACTTGTAGATCGCGGCGCGCGTGTCGGACGCCGAGAGCTGCGCCGTGCCTACGAGCCCCGGCGACCAGGTGGCGAGGTTGTTGTAGTAGCCGCCCGCCGGGATCGTGACCGTGGTCGAGTCGAGCGACGCCACCGTGGGGCTGGACGACGCCAGCGTCACGGTGACGTTCTCCGTGGTGTAGTGCGTGGTGCCGTTGGCGTCCTCGGCGTACACCGTCACGCCCTGCTTGGGCGATGTGGTGTTGACCTGGCCGCTGGTGTAGATCTGGAACTTGGGCTGCGTGACCTGCGCGGTCATCGAGGTGGCGCGGTAGCCGGTGGCCGTGGCCTGGATCTGGATGGTGCCCACGGTATCCAGCGCCGTGACGCCGAAGTAGGCGTAGGTCTGTCCGGCCGCAATGGTGACCGAAGCCGGCACGGTGGCCACGCGCGTGCCCGTGCTGGCCAGGGTCACCACCAGCGGGGTGGCCACGGCGTTGGGCACATAGACGTACACGCCCGACGCGCCGGTGGTCTGCCGCATGCCGAGGACGGTGCTCGACGTGCTGAGCGCCAGCGACGGGCCGGTGACCGTGACGGTGTTGGTGGTGGAGGGCAGGTAGCCGGTGCCCGCCGAGTCGGAGTAGGTGATGGATGCCGTGCCCGGACCCACGATGTTCACCGTGGTCGAGGCGTAGTAGGCGTTCTTGGGAATGCGGAAGTACGGTTGCGCCGGACGGATGACGTTGGTGTCACTGGACACCGCCGCGATGACGAGCGTGTCGGAGACGTAGTGGGCGCTGCTCGTGATGCTGTCCTCTGCGTACACGTTGACAGTGAACGGCGGATTCGTGGTCGTCGTGCTGCCCGGCAATCCGCTGGTGGCCAGCTTGGGCGTGGTGACCGTGACGTACGCCGTGTCGGGCAGGTAGCCGGTGGCCGTTGCGACGATCGTGTCGGCGCCCTTGGTCAGGCCGAAGAACGAGAAGTACTGGTAGTTGCTCGCCGCCGGGATGGTGAGCGAGGTGGCGGTGAGCGAGTCCACCGCGGCGTGCTTCTGGGTGAACGTCACGGTCACCGGCGTCGGACGGCTGTTGGGGGTGTAGGCGTAGAAGTCGGTGGGGCTGCGGTGCTGGCCCTTGCCGATCGTGTAGTTGTAGAGGGTGAGATTGAGCTTGGGCGTCTGGACGGTGAAGCTGTTGCTGTCCCCGCGCTGCCCCGCCGCCGTGGCGTAGAGCTTGGCCGTGCCGACGCCGGTCGGGGTCACGGTGGCGGTATTCGCGTAGTACAGGCCGGCCGCGATGGTCACCGACGACGAGTCGGAACGGAGCACCGTGGTATCGCTGGACGACAGCGACACCGTGAGCGGCGTCATGCGGTAGTGCGCCGATCCCACGGAGTCTTCGGAGTACACGGCGATGCCCTGCGCGGGGCCGAAGTTGTTGAGCGTCGTGCCCCCCGACAGCACCACGCGCGGCGTGGTGACCGTGTACGTGGCCGTGTCGGCCTGGTAGCCGATGGCGCTGGCGATGATCGGCATCGTGCCCAGGCCGTTGCCGCGGACATTGAAGTACGCGTAATTGCTGCCCTGCGGAATCGTGACCGTCGGCTGCACGCCGACGATGCTCGTGTCGGCGCTGAGCAGATTGACCACCAATGGGGAGGTCACGGCGTTCGGCGTGTACACGTACAGGTTCACGTCCTGCTGCCCGAGGCCGAGGCGATTGGCCGTCCAGCTCAACGCCAGCTTGGGCCCGGTGACGGTGTACTGCGTGGAGTCGCTCGTGTGCCCGCTCGCGCTGGCCACGATGTACGCCGATCCGCCCAGCCCGCCAGGAATCACGCGCGCCGTGCCGTTGTAGTACGTACCCGGGGCGATCGTCACCACCGAGTCCAGCACCTTCATCACCGTCGTGTCGGTGGAGTGGAGGCGCACGACGAGCGAGTTGGTGCGGTAGTGCGCGGCCTTGAGGGAGTCTTCCGAGTACACGGCCACCGTGACGGCCGGGCTCGTGGTCACCAGTGCGTAGCCGCAGCAGATCCCCACGTGCGGCGCGGTGTTGAGCACGGCGAGCGAGTTGGTCGTGGTCCACCCCGGCGCCGACGCCGTGATGGTGGCCGTGCCAGTCGCCAGCGCCGTGGTGGTGAAATACACGTAGTTGCTGCCGCCGGGAATGGTGACCGTGTGGGGCACGGCCGCGATCGTCGAATCGGAGCTGGTGAGCGTGATCGCCACCGGCAGGTTGTTGGACGTGGGGATGTACAGATAGACGCTGGGCTCGTACTGGCCCGCGCCCAGCCGGATGCTCGTGTTGTTGAAGCGCAGCCACGCGCCATACGCCGTGAAGTTCGACGCCGTACCGTTCACCCCGATCGCGGTGGGCGTGATGGTCGTGGTTCCGGAGTCGACCGCGGTGATCTGGATGTCCGCCGCCAGTTGCCCGGCGGGAATGAACGCCGGACTCGGCGACACCGCCGCCACGCCCGCGGTGCCGTAGTTGAACGTCACGTACGTGCCGCCCGCCGGCGACGGATCGGACAGCAACACCTGCGTGTTCACCTGATCGGTGGTGTTGATCGCGTAATACGTGCTGGTGAGCTTCATCGACGCCTGCACGGCCAGCACCGCCGTGGCGCTGGAATAGCCGGTGCCGCTGCTGTCGACGGCGGTCACGATCGTGGTGCCGGCGTTGTGCCCATTGAGCGTGGCGTTCACCGCCGTCTGTCCGGCGGGGATCACCACGTTCGCGCTCGACCAGAACGCCGTCGTGTCGCCCACGGTGAGGTGCACGGTGACGGGCGCCGCATTGGGCTTGCTCAGGTAGATCGGGATCGACGCGCTCGAGCCGCGCCCCACCGACAGCGTGTCGCGTCCGAACGAGATCGCCGCCGGCACCGTCCCGCCCACTGTGATCGTGGATTGATTGGACGTGATCGACCCGCTGGATGCCGTGATGAACGCCGTGCCGTTGGCCACGCCGGTCACCGCGCCGGTGCTCGCATTCACCGTGGCCACGCCCGGCGATCCCGACGTGTACGTGAACGTGCCGCCCGAGATGAACTTTCCACGCGCGTCGAGGCCGCGGGCCACAAGCGCCGCCGACCCGGTCACGGCGATCGTGTCGGCGGCCGGCGTCAACTGGATGGACGCCAGCACCTGCGACACCTTCAGTGTGGCGCTGCCGGTGATGCCTTGCGCCACGGCCGTGATCGCCGTGAGGCCGTTGGCCGCCGCCGTGGCGCGCGCGGTGGTGGCGGTGATCGAATCGAGCACGGCCACGGAGCCGTTGGTGGACGTCCAGGTGAACGTCACGCCGGTCATCGGCGCGTCGAGCGTGTCGTGGGCCACGGCCGTGAACGTGCGCGTCGCGGTGAGCGAGGTGAGGGACGTGGTGTCGGTCACCGGCAGGGCGGAGGAATCGCGGCCCACCACGATGCGGGTGATGGGCGTGAGAATGCCGATGGTCGCCACGCCGGTGATCGAACCCGTGGTGGCGCTGATCTGCGCCCCGCCGAGCCCAACGCCGGTCACGAGACCGGCCGAGCTCACGGTGGCCACCGCCGGCGCGTTGGTGGCCCAGGTGAACGTGGGCGTGCCCGTCATGGCATGGCCGCGGCCGTCCACCGCCGCCGCCGTGAGCGTGTACGTGCGCGTGAGGTAGATGTTGCGCGCGGAGGGCGTGATGTTCACCGTCGCCACCCGTTGCTGCACCACGATCTGCGCCGAATCCTGCTTCCCGCTGGCGTCGCTCGCCACCACCCACGTGCTGCCGTTCGCCACGGACGTCACGACGCCCGCGCTGCTCACCGTGGCGGTGGCCGGCACCCGGCTCACCCAGGTGAACGTGTCCGCGACCACCGCATTCGCGGTGTCGTGCGCCTGCGCCGTGAGCGTGTACGTGTCGCCGAGCGAGGTGAGCGTGTCCAGATGCGGGGTCATGAGTATCGACGCGACGCGATTGGTGGTCCCGATCAGCGTGGCCGTGAACGTGACGCTGAGGCTGCCGCTCGTGGCGTGCAGCGACTGGGCGCCGGTCGCTCCCACGGTCCATCCGCCCACGGTTGCAAGCCCGGCGGCGTTAGTCGTGACGCTGGCGCCGGTCACGCTGCCGCCCCCCGACGCGACGGCAAAGGTCACGGGGAGTCCGGCGACGGGATTCTTGGATGCATCGGTGATCTTGACGGTGGGCTTCACCGGCACCGCGCTGCTCGCGGCCACGGTCTGGGTGTCGCCCGCGGTCTTGGTCATGACGGCCGCCACGCCAGCCGCGGCGATCTCGTGGAACGTCGTGCTGATCGACGTGCCGACCGATGCGGTGACCACGTACGTGCCCACGGTGGCGCCGAATACGAAGCTGGTCTGCGCCTTGCCGCTCGAGTCGGTCACGGCGAGCGGCGGCGTGAGGGTGCCGCTGCCCGTGGTCACGGTCCAGGTCACGTGCGCGCCGGCTACGGCGTTGCCGTGGGCATCGGTGACCTTCACCACCAGCGGGTTGGTGAGTGCGGTGGCGAC
>Ga0307373_10004445_pt1 | contig 23576 bp, 19 predicted proteins | sample OX2MG_FD_202534 | JGI IMG/M metagenome (GOLD analysis project Ga0307373, IMG submission 202534) | Soil microbial communities from Risofladan, Vaasa, Finland - OX-2 | ecosystem: Environmental > Terrestrial > Soil > Coastal area > Acid sulfate soil | place: Finland: Risofladan, Vaasa | collected... | reverse complement strand
GAGGTGACGCATGGCTCGTCAACGTCGCACGGGGCCGCCACGTGGTAACTGATGACCTTGTCGATGCGCTGCAGCGGAATACAATCGGCGGGGCCGCTCTTGATGTGACCGATCCTGAACCACTCCCAGATCGCCATCCGTTGTTTCATCTCCCAAACTGCATCATCACTCCCCACACTGCAGATACGCCAGAGATGATTCGACCCCTTCTCGCTCAACGCATCGAAACCAACGCAGCGCATTTCCTCGCGGGAGAACCCCTTGAGGGTGTCGTCAACGTTGAGGCTGGTTATTGATTACTGCTCACGATCAGTAATCAGCGTGTCTCAATGAAACGCTTGCTGTATTGGTACATCTGAGACCGAGTTCACATCGCGGGCATGTCCGAACCGGACAAAAGGTGCAGTTGTTGCGCGTTGACCGATAGCTAGCACCCATGCATCGCGAAGATGTTGCGAGCATCTACGATGCTCAGGCCGATTCAGTCTCCGAGCGGCGAACAAGGTAGTTCCATCCCGCAAGAATCTGTCCGTCGGCCCAGACCTCGGCACGCTTTGCAACAGTGTCCTCTTCATCTCCAAATCGAGTGACGGTGCCAGCCGCCATCGCGGTGAGCTGAATTCGACATGCCCTGTCAAGCAAGATTGCCGTCATGACCGCGGAGGGAATATCCTTGCCCACGGCAACGAGACCATGCTGGGGCATCAGACAGGCGGGTGCAGATCCGAGTGCTTCTGCAAGTGCCACGCCGAGCTCTTGTGTCTTGATCAAGCCACCGGTGAGGGTAAATCGAGGAACATCGGGAAAGCTGAACAGGCTCCCCGCATGGCTCAATGCCCTCATCGGCGCGTCGAGCGCAGCGAAGGCATTTGCCGCATCCGAGTGGGTGTGCACGACGGCCCCGACATCACTTCGACGGTTCATGATTTCGGTGTGGATCGGATATTCGATGTGCCGCGTGTTCTTCCCGTTGAGCACCTTGCCCTCCGCGGACACAAGAACGACCTTTTCCTCGTCGATCTCCTCAAAACCCCAGCCTGAGCCCTTCATCCACACGCCCTGTCCGTCGAAATCGCGCACGCTCGGGTGGCCCCAGACCATGTCGTCTTGTCCCCCGGTGGCCAATACGTGACAGGCCTGCACAATCAGGGCCCGGGCCTCGACTACATTCGAAGGCATCATTGTCATGGTCTCCCCTTTATCCTCGCGTTCACAACGCACCAGAATCTGCATTGACCAAAGGACTCAACGCTAAATCAGCTCCTCACGTTAGCCTCTCGGACACAACAGACAACAATGCAAACGCACAGTTCCCCCCTTGCTTCGTACACGCTCACCGAAGATCTCTGTCAAATTGCGACCGGGCGCGCCATACGAGAGTCCCCTATCCGGTTACAGGTCGTTCCCGGCATAAGAGAGATTGAAACTCTTGTTCACAAGGGGAAAGTCCGGGACGATCGTGTCCTTGAGAGCAACCGAAAGTGCTGGCCAGTTGAGAAACGACGGATCAACGACCTTGCAGCGCGTGATGCTCCCTCTGGCATCGATCTCGACACGATGGACGATGCCTCCGCGCCATCCCTCGACGATGCCGAGTCCGGATCCGCCTCGAACCGACCCAATGGCGGAGGTAACCCTGAGATCTGGCGCCCGCTCAAGAAGGTCCCTGATGAGCAAGAGCGAGGTTCTGACCTCCCGCACGCGTAAGAGAAATCTCGCGAGGACGTCGCCCCCCTCCTCGACGACTGGTTCGAACGGTTCATCGAACCTCAGGAAGGGATGGGTCAACCGTGCATCATCTGCCAGTCCTGAGGCTCGCGCAACCAGACCAATGACGCCGATCCCAGCAACATCTTCCAAAGAGAGCACCGCGGTGCCTCGAAAGCGCTCCATGACCACACTGCTCGACGTCGCAAGTTCAATGAGATCCTCGAAGTCATTCTCGATCGAATCCAACTCCATCGGACCTGGAAGGCGCAAAAGCTCCGTTGACCCGGGTCGAATCGCACCGCGCAACAGGCGGTGTCCGGTAATTTCCGCATTGAGTCGCAGCAGTCGTTCTCGCAACACGAGTGCGCGCGATTGGGCAATTCCAAAACCCACATCGTTACAGAGGTCACCGATATTTGAGACATGGTTATAGACGCGTTCAAGCTCGAGCAGGATCGCCCGCAACACCAGTCCCTCTTCGGGAACGGTAATCCGACAGGCCTCTTCGATCGCCAGGCTGTAGGCAAGATTATGACCGACCGCGCTATCGCCTGAGATGCGCTCGGCAATCTCGACTCCTGAATCGACCTCGCGCCCTTCGAAGAGCCTCTCGATTCCACGATGGACAAACCAAAGACGAGCCTTCATCTTGATGATCGTCTCGCCAACGACCGAAAATCGAAAGTGACCTGGCTCGATGACACCCGCATGGACTGGTCCAACGGGAATCTCGTAGACCTCGCGACCTCCAACCTCGACGAACGGGAACGGTGGGGCGTCAACGAGCATCGGTGGCACCTCACCTGCGTCATTCAGCATCGGATGGAAGTCCTCTGGCCAGTGTTGATGAAGTACGAGGCGACGGAGAAAGGGATGGCCCAGGGGTTCGATACCAAACAGGTCGCGGTTTTCACGCTCAAAACGACTTGCCGAGAATGAAAGGTGGCTGAGCGAAGGCACCGAGGGATGCTCTTGGTCAAGTCGTACCTGAAGTTCGACTCTGTGATCCGGTGGTCCAGCGAGGAATACGTAAACTACTCGTAGGGCGTCGCCATCATCATGAGCCGCAATCATCGCCAATCGGTAGTGCTTTGCGAACAGCCCGGTCGCACGGAGTACGAGCTCATCGATCGGGACCAGGTCGCTCTCACGTGCGCTGTTATGGCCATAGGACTTTTGGGATGATCTCATCGTGGACTCTTGGTCCTCAGAAAGTTCCATCTATGGGACAATCACGTAGGCCGCGGCATGAAGGAGCGGTGCAAGGGGCCAAGCGAGGATCCCGAAAAACGCAGACGCCACAAGTCCAGCAATGAGCGGGACCGTGAATGTTCTCGCAGTCGGCCGATGATTGTCTGGCGCCGGCGAGTCACCAAGTAACAACGCGCGAGCGTGTGCCATGACCGAAACAAAGATGATCGACATCAGCACCAATGAGATTGCGGCAACCCAGGTGAGGCCGACGGCAATCTCGGCCCTTAGCATGTTGAGTTCGCTGACAAAGAGACTAAATGGAGGGAGACCGAGAAGGGCCACGAGCCCGAATCCGAAGATGCCACCAAGCATCGGCCTTCGCGACAAGAGAGCCGGGACCTGGTCAATCGCGCTTGATCCCTCAACGAGGTAGATCTCTCCTGCGGAGAGAAATAACACAGCCTTTACTATCCCGTGTCCAAGAATGTGCAAAAGCACGGCGGCGATAGCAAGCGAACTCCCTGCAGCGGCACCAAGGGCGATGAGACCCATGTGTTCTATGCTGTGGTAAGCAAGCATGCGTTTGTAATCCTTTTGGGTCAACAGCAACGACGCCGCAACGAAGAGCGAGCCGAGGCCGACCACAACGAGAAGTGAACGCGTGTAACCAACTCCGAGGGCACCATCCGCGATTGCCTTGAAACGTAAAAGTGCATAAAAGGCAACGGTGAGCAATACACCCGACATGAGCGCCGAGACAGGCGCTGGAGCCTGACTGTGAGCGTCCGGAAGCCAGCTATGCATGGGCACAAGGCCAACTTTTGTGCCATAGCCAAGAACAAGAAGCGCCACGGCAAGGCGCATGACTCCAGTGTCGAGATGATGTGAGATCGCCATAAGCGATGTCCAGTCAAGCGCACCCGCTCCGTGCAGATCTGAGCGAGGACCAACTACGTGCAGCGCTGCGAAATAGACCAGCACCGTGCCGAGCAACGCAAGGGCGATCCCCACCGAACAGATAATCACGTATTTCCAAGAGGCCTCGAGCGCACCGGCAGTTCGACGGTGTCCGACGAGAAAGGTCGTTGCAATCGTCGTCGCCTCAATCGCCACCCACATCACCCCAAGGTTTGCAGACAGCACCGCGAGGAGCATGCAGGCAACAAAAATCTGCACGAGCACGACATAGAGCGACGCGTGGCGAGCACTCGAGCTGCCCCTGTCAATCTCGGTACTCAGATAGCGGACTGTCTGGCTCGTCGCGAGCAGCGATACAGCGCCGATCACGACAACCATGAAAGAGCTCAGCGCGTCGGCACGAAGGCCACCGTCGAACGCTCCGAGCGCCTGGTGGTTCACGGTTTTGACACAGAGCCCGATACCGAAGGCGAGCACACCTCCGTTTGCGAGTGTCGTCATCCATCCGACCCATTGCTTCCATGGCGCGAACCCTGCAACGATCGCAGCCGCGATAGGCAATCCAAGAATAATGTAGATCAGCATCAGTCGTGGAGCTCTTGCATCTGGTCGAGATCAAGCGCACCCGACTGCGCACGCATCGCTGTTGCAAGCACGCGGAGAACCGCAACAACAAGGAGAACATCGAGCGATGCACCGAGCTCAACGACAAGTGGTACGCCCGCGGTGAGAAGGAACGCAACAAGAGCGACTCCATTGTCGATCATCAAGAGTCCGACGATCTGTGAGACCGTCTTCCGTCTTGTGACGAGCAAAAGAAACCCGACGAGCACCGTCGCGATACCGATCGGTACGAGACGCGAGGCAGGGTTCGGAAATAACGCGGTGATCTTGCCGCTCGCGAGATAGGCAATAACGACAAGCACGGCCGCGCCCACCAGCGATGCCGGTACGTTGATCAGCGGTGAGGCCTCCCGACTGCCAGGATCACGGCGCACGACCTGTCGAATCAGCATTGGGATGACAGACCCTTTGACAATAAAGACAATCGCGGCGGTGATGGCCAACGCACCGTCGTGGATATGAGCGGCGAGCACTCCTGCGACCACACCAAGAGCGACACCTTGAATTGACAGGATCGAGATGATCGCACGAAGGTCGCTTCGCCACAGCGTCAAGATCGCACAGACGAGTACCGCACCCGCTGCAAGATCAAGTATCTGGATATAGCTCGATCCGCTCATCGCGCCACAAGACCTGTGACGACCGCGAGGACGGCGAGCACGAAGCCCCCTGTGAGCAGCTCGGGTACGCGGAAGAGGCGCAGTTTCGCGGTTGATATCTCAATCAGCGTTACCCCGGTAGCGATGATGGTCGTCTTTGTGCCGAGCAGCACTATCCCCAGTAACAATCTTGCAGGATTTGAATTCGACGCGATGCCCCATGGGAAGAACAGGTCTGCCACGAGAGCGAACAGGAATCCGAGGCGCATAGCTTGGCCAAGCATTACGAGACCGAGTTCGGGACCGGAGTATTCAAGGATCATCGCCTCGTGAACCATGGTCAGTTCAAGATGGGTCGATGGGTTGTCGACCGGAATCCTTCCCGTCTCTGCAATCACAACGATGAGCAGTGCGACAAATGCGAGCAGACGTTCGGGGTTTGCAATCCAGTCCGGGTGCGCAAGCGTTGCCGACACAATCTCTGGAAGATTCGAGCTTCGGACCTGAATGGAAAGCGCAAGCATCGCCACAAGCAGTGCCGGCTCCGCGAGCGCACCGATCGCCATTGCCCGGCTTGATCCCATTCCACCGAACGCGGTGCCTGAATCAAGACCAGCGAGGGCGAGGGAAACCGAACCGGTAAGGATCAAAAAGACAATGACAAACAGGTCCGCAGACCGACCAAGCACGGGAGAGGTCGTGACAAGCGGAGTGATCGCTATTGCGACCGCGATGGAGGCGACGAGCAGGAGCGGCGTGATGACAAATACAACGCTCGTGTGCTCAGAATGAATGCGTTCTTTACCCGCTAGCTTTCTCAGATCCAAAAGCGGCTGTCGAATTGGTGGGCCTTTACGACCCTCTGCCCGCGCACGGATCTTGACCATCAAGCCCATGAGAAGGGGGCCACCCAGCACAACTACGACAAGCTGAAGCAGCGATGCCCCAATCGCCGCGCCAAGTCCAGATGTCGAAGCGCTGGCAATCATGCGAGCACCACCAATATGACAACCAGGGCTATAAATCCAAATGCCAGATAGCGATGCGTGCTCCCGTTCTGAACGCGGCGCGCAATATTTCCCCAAGCCATCACATAACGGATCAGGGGCCGATACCAAGAACGCTCGATCGCGTCGTCGATTTGTAGTCGATAGTTGATCTCATGTTCGAAATACCGAGATTCGGCGACGTGCGTAACTTCGGCATCATGACTCGGACGAAGGACATCGACAAAGACACGCTGGAGAGGTTCGGCAAACGACGTCGCGGTGTACTCCATCTTCGGTGTGAGAAGTGCTCGACCACTCCCCCACGCCTCAACTGACCGCGCTTGACCGCGGGCGGAATGTCTCGCCACGAGTTGCAAGACACCCCAAGCAAGGATGAGCGCCGAAAGCAGCGCGAGAAGGAGCAATACCGGCTCAATCATGCCCGACAGTCCCGAGAGACGAAGCCCAAGACCGCTTTGAACGGATCGGGGGAACGTGCCTCCGAGCCCCACATCCGTTGCTCGACTAATCACTGGCAGGACGACCCCGGGAATGATGCCAAGAACGACACAGGGAATGGCAAGCAGAACCATGCCGCTAATCATGGAGGGCGCGACCTCGTGGGCGGTTGACGCCTCCGGGGTTCGTGGCTGGCCGAGGAATCCAATTCCGAGCGCTTTCACAAAAGCTGCGGCGGTGAGACCACCGGTCAGGGCAAGAGCTCCTACGCCCGCAAGGAGTGCCACCGCTGTGATGGAGTTCTTTGTTGCAAAACCGTGCAGCAGCCCTTGAAAGAGGAGCCACTCACTTGCAAAGCCGTTGAAGGGCGGCAAGGCACTGATCGACAATGACGCAATGCCAAACAGGAATGCTGTAGCTGGCATGCGCCGAACAAGGCCGCCGAGATGATCAAGATCTCGCGTCCCCGTCGCGTGTTGGACAGAACCCGCAGCGAGAAAGAGACAGCCCTTGAACGCCGCATGATTTGTGAGATGAAAGAGCGCTGCGAGCATCGCCAACGCGGCAAGAAGTCGATGTCCGGTGTCCGCCAATGCTCCAGCCGCTCCGACGCCGATCAAAACGAGGCCGATATTGTCGATCGTTGAAAAGGCAAGCAGTCGCTTCAGGTCCGAACTCGCTACCGCCTGAACTGCCCCATAGAGCGCCGACGCGACACCAATTGCAAGAACGACAAGCCACCACCAGAGAACTCCGCCGCCAAGGAGGCCGTTGCCGACGCGGATAATTCCATAGATCCCAAGATTCACCATCGCGCCCGACATGAGCGCCGAGACCGGACTCGCAGCCTCAGCATGGGCGCGAGGGAGCCAAACATGGAGTGGCACCGCGCCAGCTTTTGAGGCAAAGCCGATCAATACCAGTAAGAAGACCGTCGAGCGCACACCTAGAGACAGTCCAGGCGCGTGCAGACGAATGACCGCAAAGCTTTGAGATCCGGCATGTGCAGCGAGGACAACCAGACCGATCAATATCGCAGCAGCTCCAAACTGTGTCATCGCCGCGTACCATTGAGCCGCGTCTCTCGCTTCGGGGCGAGACCGGTGCTCTGCGAGAAGGAGCAGAAATGAGGTAGCTGCCATGAGCTCCCAGGCAACCATGAAGGTCACAACACTGGCCGCCACCGGTACGAGCACCAGACATGCGAGAAAGAGCGGAAACATACCCGTCTCGATGCGACTCTTCTGTATCTTTCTTGCGTAGCCGACTCCGTAGAGGCTTGTGGCAATCCCCAACACCGCCGTCACCACAATAAACAGCGCACCGAAAGGATCGAGCAAGAGATGTACCCCGGTAAATGGAAGCACGGTTGATGTTTGATACACACTCGTCTGCCCGTCAAGAAGCGTCCGCGTGGCTGCGATGAGCGTCATTGCACAGCCAATCGAGCCCAGTAATGCAGCACCAGAGACTCGACTTCTCGCTGGCAAGAGCGTTCCCGCGAGCGCGCCTGCAAGGATCAGGGCAAGACCATAGAGATAGAGATGCACCGTCAACGACCAGTGAGCCCTCGAAGGGCCGCAACAATCGCTCGGGGATCTGGAGGACAGCCGGGAATCTTGACATCGCATTCGGCGACTTCGTCGAGCGAGGACTCCACTCCGTAGGCACCGGTGAATATGCCACCGTTGACTGCGCAATCGCCGCACGCGATGACCACGCGAGGCTCGGGTACAGCACGAACGGTATGACGGAGTGGATCTGCCATATTGCGCGTCACCACTCCGGTAACAAGCAGCCCGTCCGCGTGCCGAGGTGATGCAACAAGGCGCACGCCGAACTGAGCGACATCGTAATGGGGCGCAAATGCGGAATTGATCTCAATTTCGCAGCCATTACACGAACCCGCGTCGACATGACGTAGTTGCAAAGAACCAGGAAATGTGGGAGTGACCGAAGTATCTGGGCTGGCGGAATCCGGCTCGGTAACCGGGCGCGAAAAAACTGATCGCAATGCAATTGGACGCCGCATATCTGATGATGTTATCAACTTCTCATATGATGAACGTTGAAAGCGCCGTATTCGCAAGAGGTGAATTTCGCGACTCTCAGGACTTTTGCCAAGAACCGCCTGCACCAAAAACCGAGCAACAAAGCAGAATCACAACGCTCAGCTCACCCGCGAACGAAGTCAACGGAAACAAAGACTAAGGTCAGGCCTGACCACGAGAGCGAGTTCGATCAATGCGCTCGCCGAACTCTAATGTTTCGAGTTCAGCCAGTAACTGGCCAGACTCTGCGAGTGATCCCGTCAGGATCGCCTTGGCAACCTCGAGCAATTCGAAAATTCGGTTGTCCGTCACTGAATAAAGAACCGTGGAGCCGTCCTTGCGCGCTTTCAAGATATTGGCTCTGCGCAAGATACCTAGCTGCTGAGAGAGGTGAGATGCCTCGAGGCCGACCTCCGGTATGAGTTCTCCAACGGAACGCTCGCCATCACGCAAGAGCTCAAGCACCCGAATTCTCGCGGGGTGAGCCAGGGTTTTAAAAAAGTCGGCCTTCACCTGGTAGATCGGACGCGTCACGCGGATTCCCGTCTTTGTTCGCAAGGACCGGAAGCAACCGTTGCGCGATCGCTTGAATCTGATGGTTCCCAGTGATTTTGATCTGAGGGGTGCATCAATTGGTCAATCTATCATGTAGTTTTCCATTTCAGCCGCTGTACAAGCCACTCAGGTCTGGAATGGACCCCGACTATTGGTCAGGTCGATCAGTTCACGGAGACCTTGTCACGAGACCCAATGACGAATCCACGTGGATTATCTCAAGGAGACGCGGCTACCCGTATCTGATGGTCAAAAAAGCAATCTGACCAGGTGGCAAGCGTTTAATTGAAAGTTGAGATCATGTGCAGTTATTCACATTTGAACTCCAGCCCCACTATAAGGTTTGTTTATAGAGGCATAACGAGAATGAGGTGGTAGCGCGTAGCCGAAGAATGTTTGATTGGGGTCGCGATTTTGACGGGTCGAGCGAAGCACATTCAGTCACAGGGGCCACATTCTGCAGCTCGCCCGAGATTATGACACTGGAAGTGAGATGCCAGACTCTTGGTTTTTGCAGGCCATCCAAGACCAGTGACTCGAAGCTGCCAACAAACGGTTCGGAGATGGCTGATACTGAGTAGACCCCTCGGCGCAGGACGATGTCTGGTTAGGAGACGACGTGCTTGTCATCGATAATGAGATGGTTGCTTCGTTGCTAAAGGTAGAAGACGTGATAGATGTTCTTCGTCAGTCTTACCTCGATTTAGCAGCTGGAGCTGGTATCTGCAGGCCAAGAATAGACATGCGCATACCGACAGGTGACGGGGAGTCCGTCTATCAGTGGGGAACCATGGAAGGAGGCTCAACTCGTTCGGGTTATTTCGCGATTCGCATGAAATCTGATGTTCTTACAGAGATAGAGCGGGATGGTAATCGCACCCAGGAGAAGTACTGCATTCAACCGGGCACTTTCTGTGGCTTGGTCCTTCTGCTTTCGATCAGAAATGGAGCGCCGCTCGCGCTGATCAATGATGGGGTGCTACAGCACATGCGTGTAGCGGCTGATTCAGCAATCGGTATCGGTTATGGTGCGAACGAACACGCTCCTATTTTAGGGATGATCGGTTCAGGAGGCATGGCCCGAAGCCACGTTGAAGCTGTTTTGGCGGTACGGGATCTGAAACGCGTTCAGGTTTATAGCCCGACAAAGAAAAACCGGGAGCGATTTGCAGACGAAATGAGAGAAAAGTACGGCCTGGAGACTGCATCGGTGAGCGAACCCGAAGACGTATACCAGGGCGCCGACATCATCTCGGGATGCACAGACGCGGTGGGCCCAGTGGTCCACGGCCGTTTTTTGGATCCTGGAACCCACGTGACGTGCATCGGTGGCCGTCCCGATGGTGAGGCCTTAGTGCGATTTGATCGTTGGTTGCGCCTTGCGGACGCTTCGGTTCCTCACGACAATTCTTCGTTGGCAACACAGGACGAACACATCTCCTATGTGGCGAACGATAATGATCCAGTTTGGCAAAAGCATCAACACAGCAATCGCGTCTGGCGTCTTCCGGTAAACGACAAAAGAGTTGTCTCATTGACCCAGGTGATCAATAGCGAGGTTAAAGTCCGGAACAGTGAGAGCGACATCACCTTTTCGGAAAGAGGAAATGCCCAGGGTGCCCAATTCCATGCAGTTGCCGGTCTCATCTATGAAAATGCACTAGCCAATGGAGTTGGGAGAGAGATCCCGACGGAATGGTTGGTGCAAGACATCAGAGATTGAATGAGGTTGATCCTGTAAGGCGGTATGCAGCCTCAAGATGTAGCTTCAAGCTTCGGTTGCTGATAGTTGTCAAAAGGTCCGGGTCCACTTCACTTCCCTTGCTGGAAGCCAAGGGCGTGGATATCTTAAGTCTGTGAAGCCGTCAGCGATCTTCCCCCACATTCTGGGGATGGCATACGTGGCCACCGGCGTTTGGACTACTCGGGCTAGCAAGCGTGACCACCAGCCCACTTAATAGCTGGCGCGCTTGGTCAGCGCTGCTGGGACAGGAAGTGTTCCTCGTAAGCTGACGCGAGATCGTTCAGCGCCTTCTTCCCATCTCCGCTGAATGATGAGCCGTGCATGAGCGCGAGAGTCCTTGGTGCGAGGTCGCCGAGTCTGCGCATGACCGCGGCCGTATCTGGCGCGAGGGAGCTGAATCGGAACAGAGACTCAGCCTCGATGGCTGGCGCGACGAGATCATTGGTCGTGAGCGCGGGACCGTCACCTGTATGGGTGAAGAGGTCGCCGCACAACAGGGTCTGCGTGGTCTCCTCGAAAATGACCCGCGCCTCCCAGCCGTGGGGCACGTGCGATGTATCGAGGTGACGAACTCGTCTGCCGCCAAGGTCGAGCACTTCTTCGTCGGCGAGCGACCGGGGCGGGCGATCCGCCATCTCGTTGAGCGAGACGGCACATCCGAGCCCTCCGTGAGCAACCTCCGCCTGGGGGGCGAGCGCGAGCAGCTGGTTCATCGATCCACACTCGTCCGATTCAACGTGTCCAAAGGTGATCCAGCGCAGCCGTTCCAGCGGGACGACCTTCGCGATGGCCTCGACCACCGCGGGAAACATCGAGCGATGCCCCGTGTGAAAAAGCAGTGGCTCGTCTGCGTCAATTACGAACTGGTTAAAGGTGAAACCATTCGGCCCGATCCCCGAGACAAACGTCGACAGCCGGTAGATACCGTCGGCTATCTCGTCGACTCTCGTGATCATAATAATCCTCCCTCATCCCATGCGCGCGGTACCACGTTCAATGTGCCAAGCTGCACGGATCATCGCGCCAAATACTAATGGTCAGGGTCGAGACTGACGCGACCGTCAAACAGATCTCGTCGCCGTTCAGCAAGTTGGTACGCGAACGGTATCCGAGGAACCTGTCTGCCAGTCGGCCCAACTGCTTCTATAGGTTCAACTCCGCAAGATTTAAACCGCCCTGAACTGCACTTTTATAAGACAGACTGTGATCACCAGCAGTCCATTCTGCGTGAATTGTAGAGATTTTGTAGGTGTCGCGCAAAATGATGCGGAATTAACACACCGGCACCTCGGACCTTTCGGTTAATCCGATAATGAAGACCAGTGACCCCCACCTTCTTGATTCTGATTACGCAATTGCCTTGTCCAAGCGGCTTTACGCGTTACGTCGTGACATGTCGGGAAGGCCGCACCAACGATCTCCGGCTGGCGGGTAGCTGTCCTGAGTGGACATCAACACCTGAGCAAGCCGAACCAAGAGCGTTGAGTGCGGCATTACGACGGCGCGGAGAAACCTAACCGTAATCGGTCAGGTGGGAATCTTCCTTATATCTCGTCGAGAATCACGATCTCACTTTCGCGTGCAGTACCACTCGGTACCGTTCCATCGACGCAGAGGTCTGCCCGATGTCTCGTGCCGTCTGTCAAGAAAAACTCCTGTTCGACTCGCATCCACTCGATCCATAAGTCCCGCGACGCATCACCATCACGCGTAAGACCGCGTGCAAGCCGAACCTCCCTTGGTGCCTCGACCCAAATCCGAAAGGCAAGATGGTCGGCAATGGCTCGTCGCGTGCACGTCACACCCTCAAGGATGATAAGAGGTGACCACCGTGCGATCTTCCACCCATTGAGCGACGAGCCCATCGGGTCATGCTGCCAGTCGCGCACCTGATAGTGCGCATCGTTGCCTAATAGCAAGGGCTTCAGGACTTGATCATTGAACCGTGGCCACCAACCTGCGAAGTCGGTCCACGAAACAAAGTCGTCGATCTCCACGAGAGTCGCAGCCGTTTGGTCAACAAGCAGACGAGCGAGACTGGTCTTTCCGGAACCGCTCGGACCATCGATGCCGACGATCCGAGTGCCCTTGACCACTCGCGACCAGAGGGCTGCTGCGACATCAGTCAGAGCTACTTGATTCATGATCGAAATGATGTCGCAGAGGATCGGCAACGGTCAAATAGCGCGAGTGCGTTTCCTGGTTCACCAAGTCCGGCACTCACGTTCTAGTTTCGCGACTTCCTCATTCCGGGCGTCGTCATTGCTTCGGTTTCCAGTCGCACAGTCCGCGATTCCAAGTCATAGATAAGCTGGCACCGTGCACTGGCAGCTTGACCAAGCCAAGACCTGATTGGCGTCCGAGGAGGGACGCGCCCGATCTGCTACCAAGCACTGGCGTCTTGAGCCCTGGCGTACGCGAAACGCGTGAGCGTCGCCTATCCGGCGGTTGAGGGGGCACTCTGACCCGCTACTCGGATGATCATTATGAGGCGCCCGTTCGGTACGGCTTGCCGGTCGGTCAACAGCACGCCGAGCCATCGTTATCCGTAGTCGTGGAAGAGTGTCCACGGCGTAGCTTTCGCGCAGTTCTGACGCCGTCGTAGGCAAGTGGCCTAGCACGACGTAGCCAAGTCCGCACGCTGTCATTTCGCAAGAGCACTAGCATTCCCACCATGACCGATGGCAAGCAGACCTACTTTGTGTCCGATGCCACGGGTGTAGAACTCATCCGGAGTGGGGCGGGCGACGCTACCAAGTGGTACTTGTCTTATTGCGTCTCCGAAGAAGGTCGGGAACTTCGCCTGATCTCCTCCCCAGAAAACGATCTCGGGGGGGACTTGTACCCATGGACCGATACCGAAAAGATCGTTTCTCGCATCCACGACCGTTTGGCCGCGAAGTACGCCCTTGAGCCTCCAACAATTTGTCAGACGACGGGTGAGGACATCGTGGCCCGATGGGACTTGACCGATCGCGCTTAAAGAGTGGCAACAGGTCGGCGAGTAACAGCGAAGCACCATCGACCGGACTTAGAAAAATGTTGCTTCTTTTTTTGAGCTTTCCGGTCCTTCATTGCAGCAGGCTCGCGGCCGCACTGATCATAAGGCCGACGATGACCGCGCCGAACAGAAACGACAACAAAGCACGCCGTAGTGCGATGTGTCGGATTCGTCTCGAGGCGAGATTGGTATCGGAGACCTGAAACGTCAGGTCGATGATGAAGGAAACGTATGCGAAGTCGAGAGAGTCGGCGGGCTCTCTTCATTTAAGTTGACCCCGCCCGCCGTCTTTCCGCCGTAGTAAGCCCGTGCATAACGAAGCGTGAAAACGGTGTGGAGACAGGCCCACGAAAGCGCCACGCTCAATACGCCGATCGCGATCAAGAGCGCCTGGGTTCCGCCGTGAGAATATGCTGCCTTAATGAGTATGAGCCCAACGGCTTCAAGACATGCCAATCTTGCCCCGATAATTACGACATCAGCAACTGCCACACTTGGGTCTTCTCGTGCAGACGCATTTTTGGTGCCTGTTGCATCAAGACGCCCGATTGCCGACCATACCCATACGAGGAACACGCAGGCACCCACATTCCAACCAAGCAGCGGTGCGAGCCTGCCAAGCAATAATCAGGACCGCCAGCGGACCAACGACGCATCCGACGGCTGCGACGGCCAAGACGGGACGTGCCGCTGGTGCTACTTGGGGCCGTCTTCTCACGGGTTAGAAACTACAGCTACTAGGGCCCGCGAGAGTTGCGACCTGTGTTCGGGATACCGCTCCGACTGCACGGTGGACTTGACCCTCTGGACCGATTGGGTAGAATGTCGCCATGTACATCGGCGGCGGTCTTGGCCTCATTATCGTAATTGTGATCATTGTGCTGTTGGTGCGCCGCTGATCATCCGTTCGACTCGGTAGAGCTGACCGGTGAGGCTGCGGCGTCGGGGCATTGCCGGACCGCTCCGTCCGAACGGCGAAACCTATTCCCAAAAGCATTGACCCATCCGAGGAGTTCACAGAGGGTCGGACGAATGATCGCGAATGTTGCGAAATGAAACTCCACCGCCGGATGAAGCTCAACCTTCGCAGCCTGATCCGTTTAGCCGTTCTCTGCCTGATCGTCGTGGTTATCCTTAAATTGCTCAATGTCATTTAGCAAGAAAGGGTAGCGACCGTCCGGATCGACCTGACGGAGTTTCACGTTCCCGAGCCGAGGCCTCACCCGTCGCCAGTTCACCCAGTAGAGATTGTGCGTCGGCCGGCCGCACACGCATGGTCTGGGCCGGGAGCCACTGTTCTTCGATGAACTCGCTTCGGGTGAGCTGGGATTGCGGGACGTAAGTACCCTCGCACACCTTGTTCATCGCAACCTGACGCGCTGCCTTCGCCTCAGCAATGGTCCGGAACTCCCCGACCCACTGCTGTCTCCAGCGACCCGTCTCGGAATCGCGTCCAGTCGAGACCACGCACGCGTAGCTCTTCGCTCGTTTGTACACGCCGGGGACGCTCGTCTTCGATGCCGAATTCGCCATAGCTCTGCTCTCTTCAGCTCCGGCTAAGAACGGATTCTTAGTAAATTATTAGCAAGAGGGCAGTTTGGACATCTGACCGCCGATAAGAGGAGGCAACTTCACCTCAAAAGACCGGCTCAGGACTGGTGTCGGAGGTGGGACGCGCTCGTTCTGCTACCAAGCATTGGAGACTTGCGCTCTGATGGTCGTTCTTAGTTGGTGTCGGAGGAGCGATCACTCGACGCGACATTCTAGGCGGCTTCATCCACGAGTACGACCGAGCTGCCTGACTTGGCACGCGTCGTTACTGATGCTGACAATCTCGAAAACACGACACCGTCTTGAGAAGGAACCACTTTCGCTCTCGGCTGTGCACGGAGGACGCGGACCCGATCATCCTCGGCGAGCTGTCGTTCGGCCGGTAACGCCTGACGACCAACCTACGTGAATTAAGGCGCATCAGGTTTCTGGACCCTTCAGGTCAACGCCTCTCATGGGCCGAGTTCCCTCACAAGGGGCTCTTCGGGTTCGCGCGCGGCCGCTCGCGCTGGACGCAATTGCGTAAAGCTCGCGCGTTTCTCCCGCCGCTCCTGGCGACACGCCACACAATCACGAGCGCACAGGGCACCGTGACGACGTTCGGGAGGAACACCGGAATGTTGCGGATCACGATCCCGTATGCTCCCCAGCTGATCGCCGAGACGAGCGCGAGCACCCAGGCCGCGAGGGACGCACCGGTGACATCAGGTTCGCGGAGAACCTTCATCAACTGAGGGAGGTAGAGCGTGACCGATCCAGCAACAGCGACGGCGGAGATGATATCGCGTGCACCCTCATGCACGCTCAACACAATGAACACCGCGACGCCGACGCTGAGCAGGGCTGCTGTGACAAGCAAGCGGACCGTCGTTGCGAGCCGACGACCCACGAGTACCACGATGACAAGAGCGAGTAAACCGTTCGGGACGTTCGCCACGATTACCGCCGGTACGTGAGCGAACACACCATACGCGCACCACAGCTCGGAGGGGACGAGAACGAGGATCCAGGTGGCTGCCGACACGCCGCTCGCGCCCGAGCACAGCAGCCGAACGGCCTGGGGAAACGCCCGTCCGACCGACAGCGTCGGCGAGAGGACAGCAAGCACTCCGGCGGTGGTGAGCCCGATAGAGGAGATCACTCCCGCCGCCACTCGACGATCGACAACCCCCAAAGCTCAGTGTGTGACCTCCGCACCCCGATACGAAAGCCCGATGCGGTTTCTGATCGCATCCATCGTCGAGACGACCTGGAGCGTCTCGCCAAGCGGCATGACCGAGCCCCTGGACAAGCCCGCGCGGACACGACGCGCGACCTCGTCTGGTTGGTGACGATGGCCAATTCCCCCCTCCCGAACGTTTAACTGTTCGCTCGAACCATCGAGCTTCGTCACCGCGAAGGTGGTGGGACGCTCTCGTGCTACTACCAAGCATTGGAGACTCGCGCTGTGATGGTCGTTCTTAGTTGGTGTCGGAGGGGATCTTAGGATCCACAGTTTCGAGGACATGATGTGTCAGGGGGACTTGAACGCCCACGAGTTTGCACTCACCGGCCCCTCAAATGCTTGAGGGTGATCTGTTTAGAGTGTTGGAATCCGTGGGGTGGTCCTGAGCAGAGAGATTTCGTCATTGAAATCTATTGTGTGTGGCTCGGTCCATGTAATGACATAGTTTTCGTGTCCAAACTATGTCCAAACCGAACTTCACCGAAAAGGGGAAAAAGGAGCTTGGAGTACCCGAAAGCATTCTTCGGGTGGGAGGGCCTTGGAAAAGTAAAGCCCCTGCACCGACCCACAGCCAAGCCGGCGGAGCTCGGTGAGTTGTGCCTCGGTCTCGACGCCCTCGGCGGTCACGGCGAGATCGAGCGACCTTCCAATCGCGAGGATCGCAGCGACGATCGCGTGGTGCGCCTTGTCGGTGACGAGTCCTTCGACAAAAACCCGGTCGATCTTCAATTCGTCGATCGCGAGACCCTTGAGATAGGAGAGCGAGGAGTATTTGGTCCCGAAGTCATCGATGGAAATCCGCACTCCGAGTCCGCGGATACGACTGAGGACTTCGGAGACGATCTCTCCTTCGACAAATGCCGTCTCGGTGATCTCGATGCAAAGTGCGCCCGCCACAAGACTCGAACGCTCGGTCGCCTGATTGATCTGATCGAAAAAGCCAGGAGCGTGCAGTTGGCTCGCAGCAACGTTGACCGACATGTGCCAGTCTCCAGATCCGGGTGACACATCGCGCCACTCACGCAGCTGTTGACAGGCTGCCTCGAGCACCCACCTGCCGATCGGAACAATCAGACCGATCTCTTCCGCGAGCGGAACGAACTCGTCTGGCTGGACGACACCCCGCTCGGGAGATCGCCAGCGCAGAAGCGCCTCGGCTCCAACATAGCGGTTCTCACCAAGCGATGCGATCGGCTGGTATTCCAGAAACAGTTCGTCTTGATCGAGTGCCCGACGCAGTTGTGCCTCGAGGGCAAAACGCGACCTGACCTGTTGGCGAAGTGCGAGATCGTAGATCTCGAACCGGTTTCTGCCTTTTTCTTTGGCGCGGTGCATCGCAAGGTCCGAATCGCGCACCAGCGCCTCGGGAGTGCTGCCCGGCACACTCAGTGCAATACCGATGCTCGTCGTGATGTGGTGCTCTCGATTCTCCATCTGTTCCTCGGTATCCCCCCCGGCATCGAATGGGAAGGGCTCAGCGAAGATTGCGATGATGCGTGCGGCGTGTTCTGCCGCCTGAGAGGCACTCGTGAGGTGTTCATAGATGATTGCGTACTCATCTGCACCAAAGCGTGCGACGGTGTCGGTCGTACCCGTACTCGAAGTCAGTCGTTCCGCCACCGCTCTGAGTAACCGATCACCGCGTTCTTCGCCCTCGGCATCATTGAAATGGGTGAAACGATCAAGGTCAAGATAAAGAACCGCGACGATTGACCCGCCTACGCGGGCACGTGCCAAGGCCCGGGCGAGACGGTCAAGGAACAGATACCGGTTGGGCAGGCCGGTCAGTTGATCATGCAGCGCCTCGTAGCTGAGACGGATCTCTGACTCCTTGCGATCGGTGATGTCCTCGACGACACCGGTCAGCGCGATCACCGAACCAGAGTCATCTGTTTGCACATCAGCTGTCAGTAAGAGCCAGCGTTGCTCGCCATCGAGACGCGTGATGCGGAGTTCTACCTCCGCGCGCCTTGCATCCTGTCGGACCCTGATCAGTGTCTCCATCAGCATCTCGCGGTCGTCTCGGTGAACGAGATTGAAAAAGTCGATATTGCGGACTGCGGTACCCTGTTCGATCCCGAGGATCTTGTAGGTCTCGGGTGTCCAGGTAAAGACCGACTCTGGGCCGATCTCGGTCCGCCAGCTGCCAATGTGCCCGACCGCCTGGGTGCGCTCGAGGAACTCGTTGAGCTCTTGTAGTTCTTGCACCCTTCGTCGGCGTCGGTCAAGACCATGCGCGATCGACGATACGCCGATCACCTCACCTGCATCACCAAAGATTGGCGAGATCCGTACCTCGACCTCGACTGACGTGCCATTTGCGCCGCGTCTCGTCCCCTCGATGACACTTCGCTCTCCTCGTGCAGCCTGCTGGAGGATCTTTTCACCGAGAGCGAACTCACTTTCTAGGTAGAGAAGCGAGATATGTTTTCCAATGACTGCATCGGCTCTATAGCCATAGAGGTTCTCCGCGCCAGGGCTCCATTCGGTGATCACTCCGTCGAGGCGGGTCGTAATCACCGCATCGCGGATGTCCTCGAGAATTGCCGCTACGCGAGCCTTCGCATCTGGCGCTCCTGCAATACTCCCCGTCACCCCGCCATCCATGAACTTCCTCCATCTGGATCACCACCACCACGGGAGCATGTACTCAATATCAACTGGCCCAGACAAATCTAGATGAGTCAGAGGTCGGGAAGTTCACGAAGCCAACAGCAAGCGCCGAATCGACCTCGGCGGGCCGACCACTCGGTTCTCCGACTGGCGCCTTAGCCCCTGGAGCACTCATGACGTCTGAACCGTGCATATCCGGCTTTTTGGGACAACGATGGGGAACAACTCCAAGTACCGTGAGTAAACCCCACAATTCACGGCGAGATGAAATAATGTCTGCCGTGCGCGGACTTGCTGCGGTGACGGTCGTCGTTCTTGCTGTAACAGGGATTGCTACCGGAGCGTCGGCGTCCGCACAGAACAGGCAGAGCTGGGACCTCAGTTGGTCCTGTGCGTCATCATTCACTGCACCCGCCTACCCGTTGCATTCCGGGAAGGCTCCCGTCATTCCCGTAGAAAAAGCCTGTTTTGGACCGGACATGCCGAAAGCCTTTAGAGGCGGGACGCCGGTGCAGGTGCGCATCCAAATGACGAACCCCGACACCGGCAAGGCGAGTACTGGTCCGGTCATTATGGCCTTCGATGATTTGTCCGATACCCATCTCTTTGTGACCTACGGACCTAGGTCACTTTGGCTCTATGACCACCTGACCACAAGCGGCTCATCTGCTCTCCGGGTATCAGAGTCAACGGGCAAAGTTGTCCAGTCCGTCAAGATACCGGGCATCAACGACACCTTCGGATACGCCAACACCGGTGGGTTGTGGATTGCGGAAGGTGATCAAGGAGTCCAGACAACTCGAATCACCGTGTACCACATCGCACCGGATTCAAACGATGTCCAGATATTGAAGAATCAATCTCTCAGCAGCTTTGCATCGAAAGCGCATGACGGATACCCGGGGTGAAAACGTGGTTATCCCATACGAACCGGTCGGTGGCGGTCGCGAGGGTCAGGCCCTGCCCCCTCGCAAGACCCTCAATTGGGTGTCACCATTGGAGGCGTTGAATGAACTTGTTGCGTCGACCGTCTGAACCCGCACCCGCAAACGGCATGCGCGGCAAATTCAGAGATTAAACGGTGAATAACGGCGATCCGACCTTTCGCCGATTGTTGGTGGCGGAGGTGGGACTTGAACCCCCCACGAGTTTGCACTCACTAGCACCTCAATCGTCCCGAGTCACCTCTTTCCAACTCTTGCGTCACCGTTTTACCAGCTCAGGCCGCATATGGTTCTCAGTGAGTCGCACCTTTTCTCAGCCCATTTCAGCTCGGCTTTTAGCAAATTCTTTACAGAAAGCGTGTTAGCCATATTTCGCAAAGGGCTAGTGAGCACAATTCCTGTAAAAATCACTGCTGCATTATTGCTTTGAAGAGGTTAACTCTTTCGCCGCCTCAGTACGCGATCAAACATTTTGCGATTGTGAGCGCATTTGCAGGCAGCTGCGTGCAGTTGTGGAAAGTTGGTGGAACGGTCGCGGTAAGCAGTCTCAGATTTTTGAGATTCGGTGTGAGTAGAGCAAACGTCTCGATCATATGGTTATCGCTTCCAGTACCGATCAATTCAATGGGAGCGCCAGTCGACTGATTGATCCATTCAGTGAAGGTGCCAGGAGTACCCGACGAGCCACAGGTCGAAATAAGACAAGAGACCTCAGTTGCCTCGACGCCATTGAGGACACGATGGCCAAGGACACGGATCTGCTTCGAGGCAAGCGCTTTTCGTATGGATGTTTCGGTTTGTGATATCGAAGGAGGAGCTGCTCCCTGAAATGGATTCGGTATCCAGGTGTGGTCCGTGAAATTCACCCCGTCGCCGACGAATTTCCCAGGGCGATATGTACCAAATTCTTCGCGTACAGGTACATCTTTCGCGTTGAGATCTTCGGCTCTCATCGAGTTGCCGTGTCTCCATTCGATAGAAGACCGAGTGATCTGACCGCGGTTGTCTCTGTAGACATATCGAGTGACCAAGATGACATTCTGTTCTTTTTGTGACAACTGCACAACAACGAGAACACTGGGGTGTACCAGAGGCATCGTTGACGATGCGGAAGCAATGGCATTTACCCCAAGAATCGTAAATACTCCGGCGCCAGCCAGCCCGACAATCATGCACAAAAAGACTCGTGCTATCCCAAGTGTTCTAGCTATGCCCACCCTCATCGACTGAAGAATATAGGGAACGCCCAACTAAAGGTAGATTTAGCCATATGCGATGATATTCATGAGCAAAAGTCTGACTCCATCTTCTCTTCCAAGGTATGGAGCCTCCTGTATTTCCAGTCCGATTCAGTTTGCGCATCACTGATGGAAGTTGACATCTGCACCGCCCGATGTCTTCTGACTCTTACTGGAGAAGTCTAATCCCCGCAGACCAGATCGATTGTTGTACAGACTTTCCTGCAGGTCACACTTGGCCCGCGGCGTGAAGTGCTGCCAAATAGCTATAGGTGAACCCGCCAGTCAGATGAAAACCAGCGTTGTACCCAACTCCGTGCCAAAGCGTGGCAGCCACCAATCCTGAGGCATACAGTCCCTCAATAGGTTCGCCACTCCAGTGAATGACTTGGCCATAGAGGTTCGTCACCAAACCACCGGGACTTCCATGGCTTCCAGCGCGCAGTTCAAGACCATAAAAGGGAGATCGAATGAGCTTTCCGAGCTGGGGATTTGGAAACGCGTTTTGTGTACCAGCACCGATGGCTTGGTAAAACGGGATCTCTCCGAGATGAAAATCGGTATCGGAATTTCTGTCACAGAATTCATTGAACCGCTCGATGGTCCCTTCAAGACCAACTGGATCAACGCCCAACTTCGTCGCCAGCTCCACAACTGTGTCGCCCCTTACAATCCAATCTGGGACAGGTGAACCACGTCTGTTCGTACCCAGACCTACCTCGTCGACATATGTCTGGTCGAAGACGAAGTAGCAGGGGTCATTCGTGTATTCAAAAGCATCTGAATCAAAGGCAAGCAGTTCTCTGCCGGCTTGCTCCCTGAAGTCCGATTCATTGGTAAATCGAAGACCCTTCCGATTCACGATGACGGCGTGAGGCGCTCCAAAATCTCGCAAAGAGAGGAGCCACGGCTTCCCCTCTACGTTTTTCTCGGACCTGGATACCAAACTCGCGTATCGTGCCTCTCCGTATCTGACTGCCATTGCCGCGCCATGCTCTAAGGCAGCGCCGAGTCCCTCACCTGTCCAGGATCCGGGAATTGGTGAATCAATCCCGAGCTCGTGAGTTCGATTATTATCTATCCAGTGCATCAAATGATGGTTCTTCGATGCGCTGCCGGTGCCCAGCAATACGCCCTTCCGAACACGTAGAAGTGTGCGCCTTCCGTCTCTCACATACAACACACCAGAGATTGCTCCGTCTTTCACAATGAGGCGTTCGAGCGAAGCATTGTTCATGATTCGCACACCGCTAGAGATTGCAGCTGACAGAAAATGACCGGCGAGGCCCGCGCCCCACGTGCGCACATCGTGCGCTTCTCGCTCCTTGATCACCTCTGCGTCCCAGTTATCTTGTCCAAAGCGCCCACCCCAGAGACTCACCTCTTCAAAGGTTGCGCGCTCGATATATCGCGAGTGAGCCAAAAGATGCCGGAACGGCCCAAGAGATTCCGTAGCAAAGGGCTGAACTTGCAGCATTCGACCAGAGAGTCGGGTTCCTGGAGCCTTCGGATAGTGGTGATCTGCCAGGTTTTTAACGACATAGAACGGAATCCCGAGTTCCTCCGCAAAATACCGAAGAGCAATCGGAGCAAATCGAAGATAGTTTTCCACGTGCTCGGATGACTCCAAACCTGCGCCCATCCAGTACATATATTTCCGGGCGTCCTCGAGCGAATCGCATACCTCGTTTGAATCTTGCAGATGATTGTTTGGCACGAAGAGGATCCCAAAGGAGTCCACCGTAGCGCCGCCTAATGCATTTTCCTTTTCCAATAAAATCGTCTCCAAGCCGAGACGCGCGGCTACGACAGCTCCTGCGGTGCCGCTTACTCCCGAACCAACGCAGACAAAATCCACCTCGTCCTCGTCATCAACCATCGATCCTTCAATATCGAGCAACCTCAGCTCACCCCTTGCTCAGAAACGTTTGCACTTCAATCCCGATGGAAGGACCCCAATACCTAAGCCACTAACTCTGCGAGTCTCTGTTGGTTCCTGAACCTCCAGGTCTCTGCGAACTTGGCCGGAGTCTGTCGACGTAGTGCGCTGTGGGTTCGCTCATGATTGTATTCGTGTCGCCAGTCACCAATCAGCACCTTTGCCTCAAACAGACTGTCGAACTGCTGGCCGTTCAAGAACTCGTCACGCAGGCGTGCATTG
>Ga0307373_10004444_pt1 | contig 23579 bp, 16 predicted proteins | sample OX2MG_FD_202534 | JGI IMG/M metagenome (GOLD analysis project Ga0307373, IMG submission 202534) | Soil microbial communities from Risofladan, Vaasa, Finland - OX-2 | ecosystem: Environmental > Terrestrial > Soil > Coastal area > Acid sulfate soil | place: Finland: Risofladan, Vaasa | collected... | reverse complement strand
GGGTGGGGGATTTTTCGACCGGCGAAATGGGGAAATTTCAACCGGCGTTGACAATCCGAAAAAAGTCGGCGTTTCACCACGGGCTGCTAGTGATTAAGAGTCACTTGCTCTGCCATTTGAGCTACCGGCCCCCGTTGCGTGAACAAAATTTTACCACAGCGGCGCGGGCACAGCACCATCGTTCACCGCGCCCCAGGCGCGCGCCGCCGCCCCGGCCGGCTCCCCCCGGGCGCGGGCACCGCTCCGGCTGGTCGCAGTCCCACGCGCGGCATTGGAGCGAAATCTTACGTCGCCGTGGGCCTGCGCGACGTCCGGGATGCGCCGTTTTCCCCAAGAGCAGCCGCATGCAACCGATGCGACTGTCCACGCCTGCGCTGTTTGCGCTCGATCTGCGCCCAGGGGACGGTTCGACCATCCCGAGGTGCGACCGTGCGCGCGCTGGCGATGCGGCAACGCTTGCCCGCCAAGCGGGGTGGCCGGCGTCTCCGGGTGCGTGGAGGACGTGGCCAGTTGTCCGTCCAGGCCGCGCCCCGCCTGCGGCGGCCCCGCCCCGCCGGCCAATGGCAAGTTACTACTTCTTCTTCCCGGTCCCGAAGTTGCGGGTCAGGTAATCGGCCACCGTTAAGATCTGCGGGTCGGTAAGTTGGGCACCTTGGTTCACCATCTGGTTCACGGTGGCCGTCCAGCCGTCCTTATCCTGGTGCATGCTGGTGATGACTTCGAGGCCGTGGCACAAGTTGCAGGTTTGCGCCACCAAGTCGCGGCCGTTGCCGGGAGGCAGGGTAGCGGCGGCGGCCGAATTGGCGCTGTTCATGGCCGTGGCTGGCGCGGCGGCGGCTGGCCCCACCGGTGGGGGCAGCGCATGGGTCATGCGGCCCTCGACGCCGCCGGGGAGCGCGTAGGCCACCACCAGCACCGGCTTCGCCCGCCGCTCCGCCGCGGTCAGGGCGGGTTGGGCGAATGCTTCCAAGCCACCGCCCTCGACCGTCGCCACATATTGGTGCCCGTCTGCCAGATAGGTCATGGGCGTGGCAATCGCCATGTTCTCGAGCGGTGTAGACCAGATCTGTTTGCCAGTCTTGGGGTCGAAGGCGCGGAACTCGTAGTCTGCAGTTGAACCGATGAACAGTACCCCGCCCGCGGTGACGATGGGGCCGCCGGCGTTGGCCGTGCCGGTGATCGGAACCCCGCGCGCGGTGAGCTGTTTGTACTCGCCCAACGGCACCCGCCAGACGAAGTCCCCGGTGGAGGCGTTGATGGCCATCAGTTCGCCCCACGGGGGCGCGCTGCACGGGTAGCCTTCAGGGTCGTTGAAGGGAATCTTGCGCTTGGCGTACGAAGGCAGCACGCCCGAGGACAGCGTCGGGAAAAGCTGCGCCATCGTGCCCAAGTCGCGTGTGTTCACAAAAATATAACCGAGCGCGGGATCAAAGCTGGCGCCCGACCAGCTTCCGCCGCCCTCGGAACTGGGAAACGTCAGGCTGGGCTCCATCAAATAGGGCGTGTCAGGCCCCTCCTGCACCGCCTTGTCGTATTGCGCTTCGCAGGACTTGGTCGCAGCCGGCGAAATCCGGCTGACTTGGTCGCGCGTCATGGCGAGGCGGGAAATGGGCAGGGGCTTCTGCGGGAACGGCTGGATCGGGGAGGCCGAATCGCCGGGGGCATCGGTGGCGGGCGCCGGCCGCTCTTCCATTCCGAACAATGACTCGCCGGTGAGCCTATTGAAGATATACAACAGGCCCTGCTTCAGGCTTTGCGCCACGGCGGGGACTTCTTTACCGTTCTGACGCACCTCGATCAGGGTGGGGGGCGCGTTCACATCGTAGTCGAAAATGTCGTGGTGGGTGAGCTGTTGGTACCACACCAACTTGCCGGTCTCCGCGTTGAGGCAGATCAGGCTGGTGGAGTACAGGTCGGTGCCGGGCCGGCTGCCGCCGTAGTTCTGATCGGTGGCATTGCCCAGTGGAATGAAGACCAAGCCACGCACCGTGTCAACCGTCATGGGAACCCAGCCACCCGGTCCAAGCCGGTCCTGCCATCCATTCGCGCCCCAGGTTCCAAAATTCGGCTCGCCGGGCCGGGGAACGGTGTGGAAGCGCCAGACCTGCTTGCCGGTGTCGAGATTGAAGGCGCGGGGATCGCCAGGATGGCCATAGCGGCCTTGCTCGCCCGTTTCAGGAATCACAATCGCCAAGTTCTTATAGATTGCCGGCATGGCGGCGGTGGGATAGAAGTTGCCGTACTTCTTCATGCGCAGGTCCACCACCCAGGGCTGGCCGTCGCGCTCGGCCAGCTTGCCGGTCTTAAGGTCTACTTGGATAAGGTAGCCGTCGCTGGTAGCAGCGACAATGGCGGCGGGCATCTGCGCGTCGCCAGGCCAGTAGGAGATGCCACGGGCGGCAAAGCGGCTGGTGGGCGAGACGGCTTTGGCGTCAAAGGTCCACAGCGGTGCCCCGGTGGCGGCGTTCAGGGCAGTCAGCTTGCCGTCCATGGTGGAGAAGTACATCACGCCGTTAATCACCAGCGGCGTAACCTCCCAGCCGCGGAAACCGCCGCCGTGCTCGCCAGTGTCGTAGGTCCAGGCCTTCACCAAGCGATGGACGTTGGCGGGGGTGATTTGCGCCAGGGTGGAGTACTTCATGCCGCCAGGATCATTGCCGGGGTTGGGCCAATTGGCTTGGGCACTGAGCAGCACCGCACCGGCGAGGATTGCCGCCGCCAGGCGAAACGTTCTCATGATCGTGTTCCTCAACGTACTTCGGCCGAGAGCGCCCCGTCCAGCAGGCCGGAAGGGCCGAACTCCATGCGCAGGGCGAGCAGATCGCGCTTCATGTTGCCGAGCACGATGGCGCGGGGCAGGCTGAGGTGGTCGCGGGCACTCTCCGCGCCGCCATTGGGATACTCGGACTGGATCTCGACTGGACCGGAGAAGTTGATTTCCTTCAAGATCGCTGCCAGCGTGGGCAGATCCACCATGCCGGTGTTGAGCGGCACGGCACGTTCGCGCCATCCTGGTTTCATGCCGCCGAAACCGCCGCGGCCCCGGCCACCGCGCCCCCCCCGCCCCGGGCCCGTCCCGCGGCCGCCGCGGCCTTCGCCGGCTGCGCCCGCCAGCCCCGCCTGGAGCGGCTCTCCCTGCTCCGGCGGCGCTGCTTCCGGCGCGCCCCGCCCGCGGCCCCGGCCACCGCCGCGGCCTCTGCGGCCGCGGGGCTGGCCCAGGCGGGCCGCCACCGCGGCGGGCATCGGGCCTCCCTCGTTGACCACCAACGTGGGCTCGATGACGTAGTCCTTCACCGAGAGGCCGGCAATGTAGGGAGCAGCCGCGCGCAGGTTCATCTCCCACGTGCCGCCGCCTCCGGCGATCACCATGTGCCCGCTATCGTAATGAAATCCCACCTGCTTGGGGTCGAAATTGCGGAGCACGTGGAGCAGATCCCAGATGCCGGCGCCGACCGTGACCGGACCGGAATAGGTGTGGTACATCGCCGTCATTCCGTACTTGGCGTTCAGCGCCGCCAGCTTCGCCACCCGCGGTTTCAAGGCGTCGAGCTGGGGTAGGATGGGCTGGTTGGGAGCGTAGCGGAAAGTTCCCCACCAGTAGTGGTGGATGCCCAAATCCGCAGCGGTTTGCAGAATCTCTTCCGCGTGGGGCGAATCGGCGTCGGTGATCGGACAGGTGATGGTGACCACCTGCAGGCCGTGCCTGCGGATGGTGTTGACGAACGGCGGCAAATCGGTTTTCACCCGTGCCGGATCAACATGTCCTGGATACGGACGCACCGTGATATCCACCCCGTTGTAGGCCATCTCGATGGCGGCTTCGGCCACCTCGTCGGCGGTCCGCAACCACTGCAGGTGGCGCGAGTAGACGTCCACCTTGAGCTTGCCGGCGCGGGGGCTGGAGACCCCCTCTTGGGCGAAGGGAGAGAAGGCGGTCGGCGCGGCATGCGCGGTGAGCCCGCGCGTAGCCGCCAAGCCGAGCAGCGCCCCAGCGCCAGAATGTAGGAATGCGCGACGTCGCATACGCGGGATTGTACGCCCGACGCCCACCAGCACGGCGGGGGTTACGGTTACACCACCGTGCACAGGGCGGAGGCGGAGCGGATCGGCGGTCTGGGACCGTTACGGTGCCGGTACCGTAACCACCGGCCGCCGCGCGCTCGGTCCGCTAAACTGACCCCATCGTTCTCGCCCCAACAACCTCCATGGCCGATCCCCATACCGAGCCCGGCGCCGCACCGGCCTCTGCACGCGCTCCGATGCAGGCGGGCGAGCCGGGCTCTGCGGCTCGGCCGACCCAGGTGCACCAGGGCGTGGTGGGCTTTGCTGTCGCCTTGGCGGTGCTCTCGTATCTGGACCGGGTGGCGATCGCCCAAGCCGCCCCCCTGATCGCCCGCGACCTCCACCTGAGCACCATCGAGTTGGGCTCGGTGTTGGGCGTTTACGCTTTTACCTACGCCATTTTCGAAATGCCCAGCGGGTGGCTGGGAGACCGCATCGGTGCCCGCAGGGTGCTCACCCGGATTGTGGCCTGGTGGTCGGTGTTCACCGTGTTCACCGGTCTGGCGTGGAATTACTGGTCCATGTGGGCTCTGCGCCTGCTGTTCGGCGCTGGGGAGGCGGGCGGGTTCCCGAACATCGCCAAAGCCATGGCCACCTGGCTGCCGCTGGAGGAGCGGGTGCAGGCGCAGGCATGGGTCTGGGTGGGGGCGCGTTGGGGTGGCGCCTTCACGCCGTTGTTGGTGGTGGCGCTGTTGCGCTGGATGAACTGGCGCTGGGCCTTCGCGGCGGTGGGCTTGGTCGGGGTCGTCTGGGCGGGCTGGTTCTACGTTTGGTACCGCGACCGCCCGGCGGATCACCCGGGGGTGAATGCGGAGGAGCTGGCCCTGCTGCCCTCGCTGCCGCCGCGGCACAAGGCTTCAACCACGCCCTGGAGGGCCATCCTGCGCCATCCCGCGGTGATCCTGCTGTGCGTGCAATACTTCTGCCTCTCGTTCGCTTGGTTCTTCTATATCACATGGCTGCCCACCTACCTGCACGACGCGTTTCATCTCTCGCTCACCCGCACCGCGGCCTACTCGGTGGGGCCGCTGTTCTTCAACGGGCTCGGCAGCCTGTTCTGCGCCGGGGTGAGCCGGCGCTGGGCGCGCCGGGTGGGCGACCTGGGCCGCAGCCGGCAGTGGCTGGCCGGCGCCGGGCTGAGTTTGGCGGCCGTGTTTTTGGCCTTGTCGGCGTTTATGCCCACGGTGGGCGCCGTGGTGTTGATGATGGCCCTCTCCTGCTTCTTCAACGATTGGGCGATTCCGACGTGCTGGGCTGCCTGCATGGACGTGGGTGGCGATTATGCCGGCACGGTGGCGGGCTTGATGAACACCTTCGGCAGCCTCTCAGGCTTCATCGCCACCGTGCTCACCGGCTACTTTCTTCACTGGACCGGGGGCAACTGGCACCTGTTCGTCCTCATCATGGCCGCCATGTACGTGCCCGCGGTGCTGTGCTGGCCCTTCCTGAATCCGGTGCGCTCGTTCCGCGCCGGGAACGCCGCCGGGATCTGACCCATGCGGGTCGTCTGGCTCGGACACGCCTGCTTCCTGATCGAGGGCGCTGGGCTTCGCCTGCTCACCGATCCCTACCAACCCGAGGTGCTGGGCCTTCCCCCGATCCGAGAGCAGGTGGATGTGGTGATCCGCAGCTCCGCGGACGACCGTGCCCACGGCTGGGTGGAAGGATTGCCGGGCGCACCCCGGGTGGTCACCGCGACCGAAGTAGGGCCGGAGGGCGCCGTGGCCGCAGGCCTGCGCATCGATGCGATACCCGCGCAGGAGAGCCTGGAGGCCAAAGCGCAGCCGCGCGACAACGCCATGTACCGTTTCGCGCTCGAAGGCGTCGCCATCGGCCATTTTGGCGACGTCGGCAATGCGGTCACACCTGCCCAGCTCGCACGCCTGCGCGGCATTGAGGTGGCGCTGGTGCCGGTGGGAGGACCACCCACGATTGGCTTGGCAGACCTGCGCTCGGCGCTGCGGGCGCTGCGGCCCGCGCTGGTGATCCCGATGCATTACCGCATCCCCGGCGCCAAGCCACGGATGCTGCCGGTGACCGAATTCACCGCCCTTTTTCCGGCGGAGCAGGTGGAGTGGCGCAGTGACCCTGTGCTGCGGCTGGAGCGGACGAGGCCCGGCAACGGCGCCGCCCCGCGCATTCTGGTTCTGCCGCCGCAGCTTTAGAGCTAAAACAGCGTCGCCGCAGCCCGCGGCGGGAAAGAGCGTGCGGCTTTTCCTGATGGAAAAGCCGCACGCGACCGTTGGGCTAGGCTACACCAGGGCTGTTTTTGCTTTAACTTCGCGCCCCGTGCCCTGGCACCGGCTCAAGCTGGGCGTCCGCTTGGGACTCCGGCTCGGGCGCTCCGTCGTTGCCGCCGCGCAGGAACGAGGCGATATCCCAGTACCCGGTGCGGGGCATGGGCACGTCGCCCCTGGTCACCACCTCGAGCAGATAGGGCCGTCCGCTGGCCAGGGCCCGCTGCAGCGCGCCGCCGAGCTGTTCCGGGTCTTCCACCCGCGCCCCCTCCATCTTGAAGGCCTGCGCCAGCAACACGAAGTCGGGATTGTAGGGCTGCCCATCCGGAGTGGTGAACTCCGTCCCATAGGAGCTGTTGAAATAGGTGGTGCCCACGGTGCGGATGGTAGAGAAGCAGTAATTGTTGAACAGCACCCAGAGGACCGGCACGCCCAGTTCGACCGCCGTGGTCAGCGCCCCGACCACCGAGAGCAGTCCACCATCCCCCACCAGGCAGATCACCGGTCGCTGGGGCGCGCCCAGTTTGGCGCCGATGGCCGCGGCCGGAGCGAATCCCATGGTCGCCAATCCCCCCGCGGTGATGAAGCCGGCGGGCTGAAAGCAGGGCAACTGCTGGCCCGCGCCATTTTTATTCCAGCCCACGTCGGTGACAAATATGGCGTCGCGCGGCGCCGCTTTCGCCACCTCGGCGAGCAGGCGAGCGGGGTGGATGGGTCGGCTGGCGTCCCCCTGCGACTCCGCAATTTCGCGCTGCCAAGCCTGCTTGCGCTCGGCAATCATCGCCGCGCGAGCGCGCCGCGGCCGGCCTCCGTTGCCGGCGGCAAGCAGTGGCCGCAACCGCCCAATCAACCCGCGCAGCGTGGCTTGGGCATCGCCCACCAAGCCAAGTTCGGCGGGATAAATCTTGCCGATCTCCTGCGGATCGCAGTCGATCTGGATGAGGCGGGTGGGCGGAATCGCGAAGGTGAAGTCGGGATTCCAGGAGCTGCAATCGGCTTCCCCGAAGGTGGTTCCCACCGCCAGCAGCACATCCGCCTGGCGGGTGGTCTCGTTGGCCGCGCGCGTGCCCCAAATGCCGCACGTGCCCACCGCCAGCGCATGATCCTCGGGCACCACGCCCTTGGCCATCAGCGTGGTGGCCACGGGAATTCCGGCCAACTCGGCCAGTTCCCGCAGTTCCCCCGCCGCCTCGCTCAGCACCACCCCGTTGCCGGCAAAAATCGCCGGACGCTGCGCCGCTGCCAGCAGCGCCGCGGCTTGCTCCAGGCCCGTATCCGGCGCCGCGGCGCGGGTGAATTCCGGACGGCGGCCCGCAATGGCCGGAGGGGCGTCAATGGGAGCCGAAAACACGTCCATGGGCACATCCACCAGCACCGGGCCGGGCCGCCCGGTCTGAGCCACGTTCAGCGCCCGCGGAATCACGTCGCTGAGAAACTTGGCCTCGTCCACCCGCCACACCCGCTTGCAGAACGGACGGTATAGGTCTCCTTGCGAGGCATCGGCATGGAAGCGGATGCCTTGGTGGGGTTCGCGCGCGTTGTTGTAGGTAGGCGTATTGCCGGCGAAGACCACCATGGGAGTGTTGTCCGCCGCGGCCGAGGCCACGCCGGTGATCGCGTTGGTGAGGCCGGGCGAAATATGCACGTTCATCACCGCCAGCTTGTGCGATACCCGGAAGTAGGCGTCGGCGGCGTGCGCCGCCATCTGCTCGTGCCGGAAGGAAATGTAGGCGATGCCCACCCGCCGACAGGCATCAATCAGGGCGTAGTTGGTGTGGCCGCATTGGCCGAACACCTTCTCCACCCCTTCGCGCTTCAGGCACTCGGCAATGAACATGGCACCGGTCACGTGGCCTCCTCCTCGCTCAAACTCAGGGTGATGAGCCGCTCTTCGGTCATTTCCCGCATGGCATACTTGGGGCCCTCCCAGCCGATGCCGCTGGCTTTGACGCCGCCAAACGGCATCATGTCCACCCGGCTGCTGGAGGACTCGTTGATGTGCACCACGGCCACCCGCAACTTCCGCGCCAAGTCCATGGCGCGGTCGATCCGACGGGTGAAGATGCCGGCGGCGAGGCCATAGGGCAAAGCGTTCATGTCGGCGATGACGCGGCCCAGGTCGTCGAAGGGCAGCACGCTCATCACCGGAGCAAAGATTTCTTCGCAGATCACACGCTCGCCGGCGGGAACATCGGCCAGGATCGTGGGCGGCAGCAGCGCCCCGCGGCGGGCGCCGCCGCACAGCCGCCGGGCCCCGGCGGCCACGGCGGCCTCCACCCACTCCTCGGCGCGGCGCGCCTCGGCCTCGCTGATCATCGGCCCGACCGCGGTGGCGGGATCGTGCGGGTCGCCCACCTTGAGCTGGCGCGCCGCGGCCAGCAGCGCTTCGAGAAAGCGCTCCTGGATCCCCCGTTGCACGTACAAGCGTTGAATCGAAGTGCAGGCTTGCCCGGCCCGCCGAAACCCCGAGTTCAGGCAGCGCGGCACCGCCCGGGCAATGTCGGCGTCGTCGCAGACCACGGTGGGCGACAGGCTGCCCAGCTCGAGCGCTATAGGACGCATGCCCACCGCTTGCCGCAACCCCTGGCCCACGGCGGTGCTCCCGGTAAAGGCATAGAAGGCGATGCGGGGGTCGGCGGCCAGCCAGGCGCCCACCTCCGCGCCCGGTCCCTGCACCAAGCTGGCATGGGTCGGGGGCAAGCCCGCGTCGATCAGGATCTCCATCAGCCGCGCGGCGCTCAGCGGGGTGGCCTGCGGCGGCTTTATCACCACCGTGTTGCCGGCGGCCAGGGCCGGAGCCACCTTGTGGGCCACCATGTTCAAGGGCGAGTTGAACGAGGTGATGCCGCATACCACCCCGCGCGGCACGCGCAGCGTGAACCCCATGCGGTGCGCGGCGCCGGGCGCGCCCGCCAGCGGCACCAGTTCGCCCACCAGGCGCTTGGCCTCCTCCGCCGAGGTCAGAAAGGTCTGCACGGCGCGGGTGACTTCGTTCTCCGCGTCGGCAATGGGGAAACCGGCTTCGGCCACTATGGTGGCCACCAGCTCCCGCCGCCGACTTTCGATCAGTTCCGAGGCCCGCTGCAAGATCTGGAAGCGGCGGTAGGGCGCCAGGGGCTGCCGCACGAACGACTCCGCCGCGGCGGCGACCGCCGCCGCCACCTGTGCCTGGCTGGCACGCTGGGCGCGGCCGATGACGTTGCCATGATACTTGTCCAGGACCGGAAAGGCGGCAACGCCGTTCTGCCATTGGCCCGCGACCAGCAGCAGCGCACCCTGTTCATCGCATTGAGCCTCGGACGGCATGAATGCCAGCCTACCACCGGACCGCGCAACGGAGCTAATGGGTAACGGTACAGACACGGTATCGCTGCCATGCCTCCAGCGCGGCGTGCGATCCTGAAGCGGTGATGGTCTCCGGCGCTGGCCCGCTCGCGGGCATTCGAGTCCTGGATCTGGGCAGCTATATCGCCGGCCCTTATGGTTCGGCACTGCTGGCCGACTTGGGGGCGGACGTCCTCAAAATCGAATCCCCTGACGGTGATCAACTCCGCCAATATCCTTCAACCCTGCCCCGGCAGGCGGCCTCGGAGTCACGGGCCTTTCTCGGGGTGAATCGGGGCAAGCGCGGTTTGGTGCTGGATCTGAAGCGTCCGCAAGCGCAGCAGGTGCTGCGCCGTCTGGCGCGCCAGGCCGATGTGCTCATCCACAGCCTTCGTCCTTCGGTGCCGGCGCGGCTGGGGATCGGCTACGAGCAGTTGAAGCCGGAGAACCCGCGCTTGATTTACTGCGCCCTCTCCGGCTACGGCGAGCGCGGGCCGCTGCGCGACAAGCCGGGCTACGACCAGGTATTGCAGGGTTTTACCGGCATCTGCACGTTCCAGGGGGCGCAGCGCGGCAACCCCGAAATCGTGCTCGGCTCCGTGGTGGATTTTTATGCCGCCGCCCTGATCGCCTATGGCGTCGCGGCGGCGCTGTTTCATCGCCAGCGCAGCGGCGCGGGAGAGTATGTGCGCGTCTCGCTGCTGCAGGCGGCACTGGCGATGCAGGCGCAGCGCTTCATTTGGGCGGAGGGGGAAGAGCCCGGGGTGGAACGGGACATGCGCTCCGGCGGCGTCACCGGCATTTATCCGGCCCGCGAAGGCCATATCTACGTCTCCGCCAACACCCCGCACTTTTGGCAGGCGCTCTGCGCGGCGCTGGAACTGCCCGAGTTGGCGTCGGACGCGCGCTACGACACCATCCGCAAGCGGGCAGGGCGCGCCGCCGAGATTTTGCCCAAAGTGCGGGCGGCGTTCCTCTCCCGCACCGCGCTGGAATGGGAGGCGCGGCTGGGGGAGCGCGTGCCCTGCAGCGCCATTCGGCCCATCGAAGCCATGTTCGATCATCCCCAAGTGGCGGGCAATGGTTGGGTGCGGGAGTACGAGCATCCCGTGGCCGGCCGCTACCGCGGCTTGGCCTCGCCCTTGGAGTTCAGCGCCTCGCCCCCGGAGCCCGCCCGCGCCGCGCCGGCGCTGGGCGAGCACACGCGCGAGATCCTACGCGAAGGCGGCTTCAGCGACGACGAGATCGAACAGTTATTTGCCGCGGACTGCGTGCGCTGAAGGGCTGGAGCCGCGCGGCGGGCCGGCGGGCTCAGGCCGAGCGCGGCGACGACGGCGCTGAATCGCGGGTCGCGCCGCCACGCATCAAAGTTGGGATCCACATTGATGCAAACCAACTCGAAGCTGCGGTCCTTGACGGCGCGGCCCAGCCATTCGAAGGCGGAATCCCTCTCGCCCGCCGCGTGGCTGATCAGGGCGAACTCGATGGGCGAGACGTAACGACCCGGCGACAAGCCGCGCAGTCGCTCCAGGATCTCCTGGCAGAGCCGGCGCTCGCGCGCAACGGCATAGAAATGGCCGAGCGCGCCCAGCATGCGGGGCGCGCCGGGAGCGAGGCGGATGGCACTCTGAAAGGCTGCTGCGGCTTCTTCCATATCGCGGCGCAGCAGTTGAATGCGGCCCAGCGTCCAAAAAGCGGGCGCGAAGTGGGGATTGAGCTCGATGGTATGGTCGCACTCCTCCAGGGCCAGGTCGAGCTCGCGCCGGTAGTAGTGGATCACGGCCACGTCGCGCGCGATGATGGCCGAGACCGGGTCCAGCGATCGAGCCAGGCGAACCTCGTCGAGGGCTTCCTCGAGCCGGCCGAGCGGGGCCAGGCAGCTCATCGCCAGCCAATGGTGGGCGGTGGGGTAAGCCGCATCCAGGCTGATGGCGCGGCGGTACATCAGTTCCGCGCCCACCCAATCCCAGTCCTGGCTGGATTTGATGTGCGCCAGCGAGGTTTGAGCTTCGGCCGAGTTGGGGTCGAGCATCACCGCACTGGCGGCATTGCAGGCGGCCTTGCTCCACACCTCGACCGGCGCCAGCACGCCGTAATGGCCGAGCAGGGAAAAGCTGTCGGCCAGTCCGCTGCGCGCCAAGGCCAACTGCGGATCTTCAACCAGCGCGCGCTCGAAGAACTCGGCGGCGCGGCGCATGCCGTCCTCGGTGCGCTGGGCGAGGTGGTAGCGGCCCTGCAGGTAAAGGTTGCGCGCGGCCAAGTTCTCGGTCGCCCCGCGGGACCGGGGGCCGATGCGGGCCGCTTGGCTCTCCAGTTTGGCGGTGACCAGCCGCGCCGCCTCCTGCTGCAGCTTCCAGCGGTCGCGGGCCGCGCCCTCCAGGCTGCCCGACCAGAAATAACAGCCGCTGGCGCCGTCCACGAGATGCAGGATGAGGCGCAGGGCATCGTCGGCCATGCGGGCACTGCCGCCCACCAACACCGCCGCCGCGGTCCCGTCTTGAGCCGCGCGGGCGCTGCTCAACTCGGGGGGAAGAGGGGCGAGAACTCTCAATCCGGGCACTTGGGCGAGCGCAACAATTACCTCCTGCCGCAACTCCTGACAGTAGGTAGCCAGCTCGCCGCCCGGCGTGAAGTCCACGAACGGACCCACGCTGACCGTGTTGCGCGCGGCCAAAGCCACCGCCAGCGAAGGATTGCCCGCCGCCTTCGGCGGCCCCTGGAAAACCGGAAAGTAGCCGCCCTTGGGCAGCTCGATGACCAACTCGCCGCCTCCGGCCTCTTCCCGGTAATACCGCCCCAAGATGGCGCGCAGCCGGCGGGCGCGCACGCGCACGATCGGATCGGTTCGGGGATCGAAGCTGGCTGGCTTCTCAAAGACCGCGACTCCAACCACGTACTCCTTGATCTGTTCCTTGCGGCCGGCCAGCGTCTCGCCCACAATGAATTCGAGGAAGCGGCGCAGGCGCGCGGCGCCGCGGAAGGTGCTGCTTTCGCAGATCCGGCGCAACTGATCTTCAACCTGCCGTTGCACGGCGGCGGCAGTTTGAATTTCAGGGAGGGCCACGGTGTCAGTGTAACGCCGACAGCCCGCGGCGCGGCGTGGCGCCATGGGCGGTTTCGGGGTGTAGGCCACCCGCCGGCGCGGCAGCCTCTACCCGTCCGGTGCTCTAAAACGTCACCTTCAAAGCCAATTGCATGATGCGGGGCGAGTTCATGCTGCCGATGATCCGCCCCAAGCTCGAACCGCTATTCAGATTGGACCCCGGCAGGCTGATGCCGGGATGGTTGAGTACATTGAAGCCCTCCACCCGCAGGCTCAACTGAGTGCGCTCGGTGACTGGGAACGTGCGCCACACGGCGGCGTTCAGGTTCCAGCCGCCGGGCCCATACAGCGAATTCGGCGATTCATTGCCATAGGCACCGACCCCGGCCGGCACGAAGGCACACGGATTGAACCAATTGCTGGTCGTGCCGAGCGCGCCCGGCGCCGTGCAGGTGGGATTGGACGCCACCGGACCCGCGGTGAACGGATTGGCAACCACATTGGGCCGGTCTGCCCCCACTCCCGTAAGGGAATTGTCGGTTCCGTCGCTCACCGTGAACGGGCTCCCGCTCGACCAGGTGAAAATGCCCGACGCGCTCCAATCTCCCAGGACTCGATGCTCCCAGCTTGAGCTGAATCGGGGACTCTGCGCCACCAGCGACAAGTTCACCGCATGCCGGCGGTCAGTGATGCAGTTGCCGTAGTCGCCCGCCGGATTGGCCGGATCCTGGAAGGAGTTGCCGATGTCCTGACCAGCATTGGCGTTGTCGAGGCAATGGGACCAGGTGTAGTTGGACAGGATCGAGAGCCCGTTGCTGAGCCGATGCCGCAGCGACAGGAGCAGGCCGTTGTAGGTCGCGCGTCCGATGGATTGCGCCTGCACCACGCCGCCGTTGAACAACGGACCCGCGGTGGGATTGGCCAGCGTCAATTTGCGCCGCGCGTTTTCGTTGTTCACGCCGTTGACCGAGGTGCGCGAGCTCGAGTTGCACTGCGGGAAGGTCACCGCCTGGCCCAGGTAGAGCAGGGTGCAGGGGCCCGAGGTGCCACTCATCTTCGAGGTGTCTACGATGCCCGGCGCCGTCATGCCGGCGGTGATGACCACCGAAGGATCCAGATTCACCCCCGCCCAAATGCCGCTGGTCCTGCTGCCGATGTAGGTGGCCGACGCCAGCCAGTTGGCGCCGAACTGCTTCTGCAGCGAGACGTTCCATTGCTGCGAGCGCGACAGTTTGGCGTTCTGGTCCTCAAACACAAAGGTGCCGTTCGACGGAAAGACGAAGCTGGCGCCGGGCGCCGAGGTGGGGAAGGGGTTGCCGCCGGGGACATTGAAGAACGGATTGGCCACGCCGCCGCCCGCCAACGGGTCCGCCGACGAGGCATTCACCGGCAGGGGCGTGAAGCTCAGGGTCGAGCCCCAGGGGGGATTCAGCACCACGTGCATCGTGTTCCACAGGACCGAGGTGTCGTAGTCCACGCCGTAGCCGGCGCGGATCGATTCCGAGCCCTTCCCGGTCGGATCCCAGGCAATGCCGACGGTGGGCGCCCACTGATTGAGCGAGTTCTTGGTGTCGGACAAGCCGTTGAAACCTGCGTCGCCAGGAAAAGTCATGCCGGGGGGCGCGTTGGGGTAGATATGGCTCAGGGTGCCGGCGCTATAGCCGGCGAGGGTGAAGTCCGAGTTGTAGGCATAGCCGCTGTGCTGCGGAAAGAAGGGCTGCCAGCGCACCCCGTAGTTGACGGTGATCCGCGGCGTCGCCCGCCAAGCGTCCTGGAAATATACGGAGGAGATGTTTTGCGCATCGCGGCTGATTTGGCCGTTGCCCTGGCCGTACCCATCCAGGTTGCCGGTGACGAAATCGGCCATATTCTCGCCGGTGTAGGAGGTGGCGCCGGTGCTAAACGAGGGGCGCGGGTTGACCTGGAAGACGCCGTCGCCGTTCATCTGCACGTGCTGCCAGCTTCCGCCAACCTGCAGATAATGCGTGCCCCGCTGCCATCCGAGCGACTCGGTGATGCCGAAGACGTTTTCGAAGTCATATCCCAGGAAGCCGGGGCTGTTGAACAGCAACTGGACCTGGTTGGGCTGCATGCAGGTGGTATGGGCGCCCAGCGCGCACAAGGTGGGAATCTGCGGGTTCGAGGTGCGCACCGTCGCGGTGCGGGAGAAGCTCAGCCGGAAGGAGTTGACCATGGTGGGGCTGAGGGTGTGGGTGTCGCCCAGCACCAGCGATTGGAAGCGGTCGGCCAGCCCGGCGCCGTTGCTGCTCAGCAGGTTGACCTTGCCGGGGGCGAGGTACGACTGCAGGTTGTAGTCGTCCACGAAATACCGTGCAAACAGCGCGTCGCTCGCCGTGCGTTGCCAATCCACCCGCACTACGTTCTGGTACTCGTTGTCGGGGTTGTAATGCGAGAGCGTCACGTCGCCGCAACCATCGGTCGGCGCCGGCAGCAGGGCCGCGTACTTGGCGGCAATCTGGGCCGAGGGCGTGTTCAGCCACTGCGGCAAAAGGATGTTGCTGCCGGGAGCGGTGGTGAGGGGCTGCGCCGGACCGCCATTGGGCGAGGGCACGGTCGCGTGCAGGGTGATCGGGCGCCCGTTCTGGCAGGCGGCGCCCAGAAAGGTGGTGAAGTCGCCCGCCAAGACCGCCGGAGTGGGCACAATGGTGTTGCCCGCCGCGGTCTGCTGCCGTTCCGTCGTCCCCTGGAACCCGTAGAAGAGGAAGACTTTGTTGTGGACGATGGGGCCGCCGATGGTGCCGCCAAACTGGTTGCGCTTGAGATTGTCGCGCACCGACCCGCTCAGGCTGCCGTTGGCTTGGGCAAAGCCTTCGGTGGCCGCATCCATCGAGCCGTTGCGCAGGAACTCGAAGACATCGCCATGGAAGTTGTTGGTTCCCGACATGGTGGCGGCGGTGACGGAGCCCCCCGGCCGGCTGTCGCTGTTGGCCGGCTGGGCACTGGAGGACACCTTGAATTCCTGCAGCGCGTCCGGGAACGGCAGCGGCTCGCCCACGTTGGTGCGGTAATCCATGTTGGGCGCGCCGTCGAGGGCGTAGTTGGTGGCATTCTGTTGGCTTCCGGCCACAGAATAGGACACCGCGGTTGGGAAATCCAAGGTGTTGACCAATCCTCCGGACGTGCCCACCACCGCCGCCCCGGAGAGCGCGATCAGATCGGTCGCTTGCCGCCCATTCAGCGGCAAATCCACCACCTGCTCGGGCTGAATGACCTCGCCCACGCTGGTGTCCTGTGCCTGAACCATCGATGCGTCAGCGCGCACCTCCACTGTTTGCGCCATGTTGCCGATCTGCAAGCTCACGTTTACGGTGGGGTTGCTGTTGACCTGCAGCACAATGCCCGACTGGGTGAATGTCTTGAAACCTTGCTTTATGACCGCGAGCTTGTAGGTGCCTAGAGGCAGCGCCGGCACGGTGTAGGTGCCATCCGCGGTTGTCTCTGCGCTCCGCGAAACGTTGGTGTTCAAGTTGGTCGCGGTCACTTCAGCGCCGGGCACCGAGGCCCCCGACGCCGACACCGTCCCTGAAATCCGAGAGGTGGCCTGCGCCCCGGCGACCGCTGCCAGCCAACCAGCCAGGAAAACCAGCAAGGCGATGCGTTTCATCATGGAATCCTCCAAACCTCGCAGAGCGTAGTGGGCGCGGGCGGCGGAGTCAAGCCGTTTACGGTGCCGCTACCGTAGTAGCTGTGTGGCAGGCCTGCTTGCTACCATGGACCTATGTCCACCCCGGCTTGGAGTTCCGTACCACCGCGCCAGGCGCGCGGCGGCGCTGCCCGCTTTGCGGCCGTGCACAGCCTCAGCTTCACGGGCCGCTTGGTCTTGGCCGGGGGCAAGGCGGCGCCGCTCGCCGTTTGGTTGGCCCCCCACCTCAGCCGCATCCGCATCGAGCTCACTTTGCCCGCGGGCAAATTGGTGCAGGGCTACGACGGCTTTCAGGCGTGGCAAATCGCCCCCGGCGAAACCCAAGCGCAACCGTTGGCTGGCGCCGCCGCCCGGCAGGTGGAGACCAAGCCCTCAATTTCGTGGAACTTATGGCCGATCCCGACGTCCACGTGGCCTTGGCCGGGCAGGGTCATCAAGGCGGCCATGACTTCTATAAACTAGCCTTCACCCTGGCCACCGGCGACACCTTCGTCCAGGATGCGGGCTGGGTGCTGGTCCATCCCTTTGACGACGCCGCCATCATCGCCGGCCAGGGCACCTTGGGGCTGGAGGTCATTGAGGATCTGCCCGGTGTCACCGATGTCGTGGTCAGCATTGGCGGTGGCGGCCTGGCCACCGGCGTGGCGGCGGCCGTCAAGCTGCAGCGGCCGTCGGCGCGCCTTTGGGGGGTGGAGACCGAAGGCGCCGACTGGATGTCGCAAGCCCTGGCCGCGGGCCGTGTGGTCACCCTCCCGGCCATTACGTCCATTGCCCGCACCTTGGGCGCGCCCGCCGCATCGCCCTTGCCCCTGCGCGCTGCCCAGACGTGGTTCGAACGCGTCGAGGTCGTCTCCGACGCCGCCACCGTGCGCGCGCTCGATTTCCTGCTCGAGCGCTGCAAGCTGCTCACCGAGCCCGCCGCGGCTTGCACCCTGGCCGCCGCCGAGCGTCTCGCCGCCCGCTGGCAGCCCGCCGATCATGTGGTGTTGGTGCTCTGCGGCTGCAACCTCTCGGTGGCCGACCTTTGCGCCTTCGCCGCCCTGCGCGCCCCTGCAGGCTAGCAGCTCACCCCGGGCCGTAGGGCTCGGGCGGATGCTGCCGGTGCCAATCGCTGTGCGCCTGCAGTTGCTGCGCCGCGCTCAGGGCGGCGCCGTCATTCAGCGCCCGCGCCAGGAACTGCACACCGATGGGCAGCCGGTTCGGCGCCTGTCCCGCCGGTGCCGTCACCGCGGGCAGCCCGCACAAACTCGAAATCCCGTCCGGTTGCAAGCTGTCGCGCGTGAAAGCGCCGCCGCGTCCGCGCCCGCCCCGCGCCAAGCCCCGGCCTCCGCCCCGCGCCGCCCGCGCCGGCGGATTGATCAGCGACGCGGTCGTGCCCTCACCCGGCGCTGCCGGCACGTCGAAGTGGTCGAACAGCGCATCCATCTGCCGCGCCAACTGCAAGCGCAGCCGCTGCAACTGGATATCGTCAGTGGCCGTGAACTGGCTGCTGGCATAGCCGTTGATCTGGCCCAGCGGATCCTCCAGCAGCGCGCAGCGCCCGCTCGCGATCAACTCCGCGTAGGCGCTGGCCGCCTCGACCAGGATGACCAGCTCGCTCGCCTCTTCATAGGGCCCGGCGGGGAAGGCGCGTCCTCCACCGCCACCCCTTGCGCCCGCAGCACCCCCAGGGCGCGATCCACCGCTTGGTGCAGTTCCGGCTGCGCGTTGGGAAAAACATTGGTCAGTCGGCCAATGCGCAGCGGCCGCTCTGGCGGCATGACAAAGACCGCCTCCGCCTCCGGCAGCGAATCCCAATCCAGCGGATCATGCCCGGCGATGGCGCCCAGCACCAGCGCCAAACAGTCGGCGCTGCACGCCATCGGCCCGATCTTGTCCATGGTCCAGGCGACGGTCGTCACCCCGTGCCGGCTCACTCGCCCAAAGCTGGGCCGCATGCCCGAGATCCCGCACCAGGTCGATGGGCAGATGATCGAGCCGCGCGTGTCCGAGCCCAGCGCAAAGCCCGCCAGCCCGGCCGAGGTGATCGCGCCCGAGCCGCTCGAGGAGCCGCAGGTCCAGTACGCCGGGTTCCAGGGATTGTGGCAGGCGCCGGTGAGCGAGGCATGAGGCCCGCTGTAGCCCAGTCCCCCCGCCAGCTCGATCATCGCCGCCTTGCCGATCAGGATCGCGCCCGCTTGGTCCAGGCGCTGGATCACGGTCGCGTCGGTGGCAAAATGCTGGTTCTCATACGGTTTCGCCCCCCATGTGGTGGGGTAGCCCGCCACCGCGAGCAGATCCTTGGCGGCATAGGGAATGCCGTGCAGCGGCCCGCGGTCGTGCCCCGCCGCCAGCTCCGCCGTCGCTTGCCGCGCCTGGCGCAGCGCTCGCGCCGGCGTCAAGGTGGCGTAGGCCTTCAGTTCCGGCCCCAGCCGTTGGCTGCGCTCCAGGTAGGCTTGCGTCAGCTCCAGCGGGGTGAAGGCTCCTGTCCGCAGCCGCGTCCCCAGCTCCCGGATCGTCAGGAACAGGGGCTCTTCCTCTACATTCGGTGAAGGAATCAGGTTGGGGAATGGTGAAACGGGAGGAGGGCCGCCAAACTTGGGCTGCTCCGGTATTGTTCCGCACTTTTCATGGCGAACACCTTCGTGCCCGAGCCCAATGAAGTGCGCGTGCGCGCGGTCACGAGCCTAAACGGCGGGGTTACGGTGGATCTCGTCAGCTGCCGGGGGGCGGTGGCGTGCCCTCGATGCGGAATGGCTGGTGACCGCGTCCATAGCCGATATCAGCGGCGGCTCCAGGATCTGAGTTGGTCGGGAGTGCCGGTGGCCCTGGAGTTGAGCGTCCGGCGTTTTTCTTGCGACCGGCGAGAGTGCCCGCAGCGCGTGTTCGCAGAGCGTTTGGCGGTGACCGCGCCCCGGTATGGCCGGCGCAGCGCCCGCGCCCAGAACATGCTGGGGTGGCTCGGGGTTGCACTCGGTGGCGAGGGCGGGGCGCGGGCGGCGGCGCGGCTGGGCGTCGGTGCGAGCGGAGACACCATCCTGCGGGCGCTGCGGCGCATGAGCGTGCCGCCGCAGCCACCTCCCGGAATGGTTGGCATTGACGATTGGGCCTGGCGGCGTGGACAACGCTATGGCACCATTCTCGTGGATCTGGAGTCGCGCCGGCCGGTGGAGCTACTGCTTGATCGGAATGCGGAAACCAGCGCCGAGTGGCTGCGCGCCCAGCCACAAATGGCGGCAGCTCGCAGGCGCCCTGAGCAGAGCGGGCGCACCCTGCCGGGAAGCGAAGCCACGGCGCTGAGCGACCATCGGGAGCGACCCGAGTCAGGTGTGGAGTATCCACTCCAGGTGGTCAGCCGTGACCGGGCGCAGGTCTACGCCGACGCCGCCCGGCGTGGAGCGCCGCAGGCCGAGCAGGTTGCCGACCGCTTTCATTTATTAAGGAACTTGCGGGAGGCGCTGGAAGAGGTGACCCGCGCCGTGCGTCTCCCGTCGGAGGCGCAAACCACCGAGGCAGGCCCGGCGCTCGCCCCGCCGCCGGCTGAGCCACTGCCCGCCGGCGCTCCGACTCCCGGCCGCCAGCGCCGCCAACAACGCTACGAGCGCGTCCTCGATCTGCTGCGCCAAGGCCGGCCGCGGCGGCGCATCGCCGCAGAGCTGGGGCTGGACGTTCGCACGGTCCGGCGCTGGCTGCGCGCCGGCGGCTTTCCCGAGCGGGCCGGAGTTCGACGCGCCTCCCGCCTGGACGCTTGGACGGAGGCGGTGAAGGCGCGGGCGCAAAGCGACGGCCCCGGTGCCTCGCAGCTCTGGCGGGAACTCCACGCCCAGGGCCTCCCGGGCTGCGCCAGCAACTTCCGGCGCTGGTTCGCCCGGCATTATCCCCAGCTCGGCCGGCGGACCACCCCGGCGCCCCCGCCGCGCGCCCACCACCCCAATCCGCGTTTGCTGAGCGCCCTCTTGCTTGGCATCGTGCGCTCGCCCCGGCCCGAGGACGAGGCCTACCTGGCCCGGCTTTGCTCGGCCGCGCCCGAGATCGACACCTGCCGCGGCCTGGCGCGCCAATTTCGCGATATGCTTCGCCAGCGCGACGACCAGCCTTGGGACGCATGGATGCTCGCGCTCCAACAATCCCGTTTGTGCCGCTTCGCCGCCAGCCTTCGCAACGACGAAGCCGCCGCTCGCGCCGCCATCCAATCGCCCTGGAGCCAGGGCCCGGTCGAGGGCGCCGTTCACCGCCTCAAACTGATCAAACGCCAAATGTATGGCCGCGGCAAACTCGATCTGCTGCGCATCCGGGTTCTGCGCGCCCATTAGCCCGCCGCCGCGCGCGCCAACCCTAAAAAAGCCCCACCGCTTCACCGAATGTGAGGAAGAACCCATTTTTAACGAGCTTTGACAGACATCGTCTTCGCCGTTGACGCCAGCGCCCGATTTCGGCTATTCTGCTTGGGACAATTGAATAGCCCGATTCAGTACCCCTGAATCTTATCAAGAGTGGCTGAGGGAACAGGCCCGACGACGCCACGGCAACCGGCTCCGCAACGGCGGTGCGACAAGGTGCCAAATCCTGCCCGCAAGGGAAAGATGAGACGGGGCTGCGCGACACCAAGCCAGCCATTCCACCGTATTTTCCTCTTCCTTTTGGGAAGGGGTTTTTGATTGGGCGGAAGGAAGGGCTGTGAGCTTTGAGCTAGGTTTGCGCTGCCGCCATTGCGGCAAACAATTTCCCTCCCAACCATTGGCGGGCTGCGACGAGTGTTTCGCGCCGCTCGAGGTCTATTACGATCTCGAGGCGATTCGCCGGGCCGTCCAGCCGGCGGACCTGCGACAGCGGCCCCACACCCTCTGGCGCTACCGCGAACTGCTGCCAGTGCCGCTGACGGCGTCTCCGAACGAACGCCCGGTCGGAGGCACGCCCTTGCTGCCCGCACCGCGCCTGGCGCAAGCACTGGGAATTCGCGAACTCTATCTCAAAAACGATGCAGTCAACTTTCCAACGCTCTCGTTCAAGGACCGCGTGGTGGCGATAGCGTTGAGCAAGGCGCGCGAGTTTGGCTTCCGCATCGTTGCTTGTTCGTCCACCGGCAATCTCGCCAACGCCCTAGCTGCGGGAGCGGCGGCCGAGGGCTTGGAAGCCTACATCCTCACCCCGGCCGACCTGGAAGAAGCCAAAATTGCGGGCACCCTGATCTTCGGCGCGCGGCTCATCAAGTTCCAGGGCAACTACGACCAGGTGAACCGCCTCTGCTCGGAGCTGGCGCAGCGCTACCCTTGGGGCATCGTCAACGTCAATTTGCGGCCGTACTACGCGGAAGGCTCCAAGACGGTCGGCTATGAAATCGCCGAGCAACTGGGCTGGCGGTTGCCGGGAGCGGTGGTGTGCCCCATGGCGGGAGGGTCGCTGATCGGCAAAATTGCCACCGCCTTTTCGGAGCTGCGCGAGTTGGGGTGGGTTTCCGGACCGGCAGGGGCGCGCATGTATGGCGCCCAAGCCACCGGGTGTTCCCCGATCAGCCAAGCGGTGAAGCGCGGACAGACCGAAATCGAGCCGCAGCGCCCCCAGACACTGGCGCGCTCACTGGCCATCGGCAATCCCGCTGATGGCTTTTATGCCGCACGGACCATTCGCCAATCGGGCGGCTGGGCTGACGATGCCTCCGACTCGGAGATCACCGCCGGCATGCGGCTGTTGGCCCAAACCGAAGGAGTTTTCGGCGAGACCGCCGCTGGCGTGACCGTCGCCGTTGCACAAAAACTGAGCCGACAGGACCGCTTCGATCCCGAGCGCCCGGTGGTGCTGGTCATCACCGGCAACGGCCTGAAGACCTTGGATGCGGTTGCCTCTCCGACTGTTCCTATCCCGATTCTGGCGCCCAAGCTGCGTAATTTCGAGGCGTATTTGGCGACGCCCGTTCCTCCGGCCGAAGCGGCCACCGCCGCTGGCCAAAACGTGGCCTAAACAGATTAGACGAGGAAAACCTTATGCCCTGCAAGGTCCATATACCAACGCCCCTGCAACGTTTCACCGACGGCGCCGACCTGGTGGCCTGCGACGCCGGCACGCTGCCCGCCTTGCTGCAAGAGCTGGGCTGCCGGTTCCCGGCATTGCAGGACCGGCTGTGCGAGCCCGACGGCCGCCCTCGCCGATTTTTCAATGTCTACGTCAACGACGAGGACATTCGGTTTCTCGGCGGAAACGCCTATCAATTTGCCAGCGGCGACGAGGTGCTGATTCTGCCCTCCATCGCCGGCGGAGCCGCAAGCCGGGGCGACTAGCAGCCCGTGGCGAATCTGTTGTTTCGCCTTTTCGGAGCGCGAGACCCGCTCTGGGCGCGGGTTTCGTATGGGGCCGTGGCGGGCGCGAGGTAGTTTCGCCATGGGCTGCTAGCCCTGGGGGGGAGTCGGACCGGGGGCAAGCTCGCGGGCGATCGCATCCAGCAGCCCATGCAGGAACTTGAGCACCTCCGGCTGGGAATACCTGCGGGCCAGGCGCAGCGCCGCCTGGGTAACGTCGGCGGCCGGGGCGGCAGGCAGCAACAGGAGTTCGGAGATCGCTAGTTTCAACAGGCTGCGATCAATCACACTAATGCGCTCCAGCCGCCAGCCAACGGCGTGGCGGCGGATCAGATCCTCGATGCGCGCCTGTTGGGCCACGGCGGCATCGAAGAGCGCCCCTGCCTGCGCCTGCACGCGGACTGACAGGGGATGGGCCTGCAGGTACCAGCTCTGAATCGTCGCCGGATCCTGGCCGCCCAACTCGCGCGCATAGAGCATCTGCAGCGCCGCCTCGCGCGCGCTCGCGGCGTGGTCGCGTGATCCGCTGGCGCTCATGCCGGGGGTGCCTCCATGTCAATCTCGTGGGTGATCGCCACGCTGGGCTGGAGCATCAAGAATACGCTGCAATATTTCGCGTGGGACAAGGCCACGGCGCGCTCGACCACGCTCCGTTCCACGCGTTCCCCGAGCACCCGATAGCGAAGGTGAATGCGGGTGTAGACCTGGGGCGGCGCGGGCGCGCGTTCGCCCTCGGCCGAAACCTCCAGATGGCGGAATGCCTGGCGGGTCTTCTTGAGTACGATGAGCACGTCGGTGGCCGAGCAGGCGCACAGACTGCGCAGCACCATCTCCATGGGGCCGGGCGCGCTGTTTAGCTCGCGATCAGAGTCCAACACCACGGCATGGCCGCTGGATCCAGCGGTCAGAAAGCGCTCCCCATCCACCCATTGGGCCGAGGCGAGGGTGGGAGGGGCGGGCGCGGAATGGGGCGATGC
>Ga0307373_10004442_pt1 | contig 23582 bp, 21 predicted proteins | sample OX2MG_FD_202534 | JGI IMG/M metagenome (GOLD analysis project Ga0307373, IMG submission 202534) | Soil microbial communities from Risofladan, Vaasa, Finland - OX-2 | ecosystem: Environmental > Terrestrial > Soil > Coastal area > Acid sulfate soil | place: Finland: Risofladan, Vaasa | collected... | reverse complement strand
AAGCTTCGCTTCCCCGATCTCTGGATGCCCGGCCGCTCCGATCTCTGCTTCGCCACCACCAACCGTCAGGCGGCGCTCAAGGCCATCGCCGGTCGCGCCGACGTCGTCGTCGTCATCGGCTCGGACAATTCCTCCAACACCCGCGCTCTCGAGAAGGTGGCCCGCGCCTCGGGCTGTCCCCGGGTGCTCCGTGTCAATTCGGCCGACGAACTGCCCGACGACCTCTCGGGCATCGTCGGAGTCACGGCCGGCGCCTCGGCCCCCGACGAACTGGTCGACGCCGTGGTCGCCCGTCTGGCCCCCCTCGACGGCATGGAGGAGATCAGCGTCACCGACGAGGACGAGTACTTCCCCCCTCCCCCCGAGATGCGCGACCTCCTCGTCGCCCTCGGCGGAGCCCTGGCCCTCGGTCTCGGCGCCCCGGCCTCGCCGGCCCGGCTGGCCCCGGGGACCGACACCTCCCCCGACCCCACCGCCGACCCCACCGCCGACCTGGGCACCCTGGCCCGGGACCGACACGTCTCGGCCGCCGACGTCCTCGCCCGTCTGGCGGGGTGACGACCACTCCCGGGGACCCGGTTTCCCGGGTCGGGTCCCCGGCTCTGCGGCTGAGCAGTCCGGCCGGCCGCTGGGTGGTCACCGTCACCGTCCTCGGCTCCGCCATCGCCGCCATCGACTCCACCGTGGTCGGTATCGCCCTCCCCGCCATCGGTCGCGACTTCTCCCTCTCGGTGGCGAGCCTCCAGTGGGTGGTCAGCGCCTATCTGTTGACCCTGGCCGGACTCCTCCTGGTCGGTGGGGCCCTCGGTGACCGCTACGGGCGCCGCCGCATCTTCCTCATCGGCGTCGTCTGTTTCGCCCTCACCTCACTGCTCTGCGCCGTCGCCCCCGATGCCGCCGTCCTCATCGGCGGCCGCGCCCTCCAGGGGGTGGGGGCCGCCCTCCTCACCCCCGGATCGCTGGCCATCCTGCGCGCCTCCTTCGTCCCCGACGACCAGGGCCGTGCCGTCGGGGCCTGGTCCGGTCTCGGCGGCGTGGCCACGGCCGTCGGACCCTTCCTCGGCGGATTTCTCATCAGCGCCGTCTCCTGGCGCTTCATCTTCGTCATCAACCTCCCCATCGCTCTCCTCGTCGTCGTCATGGCCCGCCGCCACGTCCCCGAGACGACCGACCCCGATGCCACCGGCCGCGTCGACCTTCCCGGTGCCGTCCTCGTCTCCGCCGCTCTCGTCGGCCTCACGGCCGGCATCATCGAGGCGCCGAGCCACGGCTGGGCGTCACCCCCGGTCCTGGCCGCCCTCGTCGGCGGCCTGGCGCTCCTCGGGGCCTTCCTCGTCCTCGAGGGCCGCACCCGGCATCCGCTTCTTCCCCTGGCGCTCTTCCGTTCCACCCAGTTCAGCGCCACCAACGCCGTCACCTTCCTCGTCTACGGCGCCCTCGGCGGGGCCCTGTTCCTGCTGCCCATCGAGCTCGAGCAGGTCTCGCACTACTCCCCCCTCGAAGCCGGCACCTCGCTTCTCCCCCTCACCCTCATCATGTTGGCCTTCTCGTCGCCTTCGGGGGCCCTGGCCACCCGCATCGGCCCCCGCCTGCAGATGGCCTTCGGGCCCGTCCTCGTCGGCGCCGGCATGGTCCTTCTCCGCCTGGTCGGCGGGTCCGGGAACTACCTGACCGAGGTCCTCCCCGCCATCCTCGTCCTGGGCGCCGGACTGGCCCTCACCGTGGCGCCTCTCACCACCACGGCGCTCACCTCGGCGCCGGCCGATCACGCCGGCATCGCCTCGGCGGTCAACAACGACCTGGCCCGCACGGGCGGACTGGTGGCCGTCGCCGTGCTCCCCGTGGCCGCGGGACTCACCGGGGCCAGCTATCTGCATCCGGCGGTCTTCCTGGCCGGCTTCCGCACGGCCGTCGCCGTGGCCGGGCTGGTGGCGGCGGCCGGTGGACTGCTCTCGGCCGCCTTCATCAGGAATCCCCCCCGGCTCCCGTCGTCTCCGGGGGCCACCGCCGCGGCCACCACCTACTGCGCCCTGGAGGCCCCGCCCCTGGCCACGGCGGCGGCCGGCACGACGCCGGCGCCGAGAGGCGCGAGAATGAGCCCATGAGCACCAAGACCTCCTCCACCAGCACCTTCCGCAGCATGGACGAGTCGACGGCCGAGCAGTGGGCGGTCATCGGCGCCGAGACCTTCGAGCACCAGGGCCGCGTGGCCGACCAGGTTCTCGGCATGCTGGAGGGCCTGCGGGCCATCACCGACGGCTTCGCCGTCGACCAGTTGACCCACTCGCTCCAGACGGCCACCCGGGCCGAGGAGTCCGGTGCCGACCCCGAGATGGTCCTCGCCTCTCTGTGCCACGACATCGGGAAGTACGTCTCGGTGCCGAATCATCCGCGCATCGCGGCGGAGATCCTCCGGCCCTACGTCCGCGACGAGGTCGTCCAGGTCATCTTGGCCCACCAGGACTTCCAGGGCCGGCACTACTACCACCACTTCGGCGGCGACCCCGACGCCCGGGAGCAGTACCGCGACCAGCCCTGGTTCTCCTTGGCCGCCACCTTCGCCGACGAGTTCGACCAGAACAGCTTCGACCCCGACTACCCGACCAAGCCCCTGTCGCACTTCGAGCCCCTCGTGCGCCAGGTCTTCGCCCAGCCCCGCACCATCATCTGATGGACAGCGCGGTCATCTGATGGACAGCGCGGTCATCTGATGGACAGCGCGGTCCTGGCCTCCTTCACGCGCGCCCACGCCCGGGAGAAGAGGCGCCACGACGACATCCGCCGTCTCGTCATGGAGCTCGGCCGCAGCGACTTCCGCCGCCGCCACCCCGACGCCCGCTTCGGCCCCGTCCTCGTCCTCATCGCCTCCTACCTGGAGGCCGACAACATCGGCGCCGTCCTGAAGGCCGTTCCCCCCGAAGTCGACGGACTGGCCGTCTCCACCCTGGTGGTGGTGGACGGCGGTGACGACGGCACCGAGGACATCGTGGCCGAGCACGGGGCCTACTGCTGTGTCCTGCCCGTCAACATGGGCCAGGGTGTGGCCCTGAAACTGGGGTACGACCTGGCCGACGCCTACGGCTCGCGTTACGTCGTCACCGTGGACGCCGACGGACAGAACGACCCGTCCGAAGTGCCCGACCTGCTGGCCCCCGTCCTGGCCGACGAAGCCGACTTCGTCATCGCCAGTCGCCGGCTCGGCACCGACCACACCAGTGACGGCGTCCGCCGCGCCGGGGTGGTCTTCTTCTCCTGGGTCGTGAACACATTGGCCGGCCAACATCTCACCGATACCTCGAACGGCTTCCGGGCCCTCAAGATCGACGTCCTGCGTGACGTCACCCTCGAGCAGGACCAGTACCAGACGTCGGAGCTCATCATCAGCGCGGCGGCGCGCGGATGGCGGCTGGGCGAACGCCCCACCGTGTGGCATCCCCGGGCCTCGGGTGAGTCGAAGAAGGGTGCCAACGTCTTCTTCGCCCTGCAGTACGCCCGCGTCGTTCTGCGGACCTGGTTGCGCGAGCGGCGCTGACCCCGCCGCCCCCGGTACTCGGTGGCCGGGCCCGACAGAGAATGAGCCGCGCCCTGCGGCGACCGGCCGGCCGGCTGTTCGTCGTCTTCGCCATCGTCTCGGCCGCCCTCTACGGGCTGCCCGCCGCCTTCGGCGCCACCTGGCTGGTGGGCGACAACCTCATCCAGAACTTCCCCCTGCGCGTCCTGGTGGGCACCGACCTCCGCCACGGGCACCTCCCCCTGTGGGATCCCTACCTCTGGAGCGGCGCCCCCCTGCTGGCCGGATTCAACGCCGGCGCCGCCTACCCCACCACCGTTCTCTTCTCCGTCCTCCCCGGGGCGCTCGCCTGGGTCCTCAACCAGATGGCGGTGGAGCTAGTGGCGGCGCTCGGCGTGGTGGCGCTGCTGCGCGTCCTCGGCCGGACCTGGTTGGCCGCCGGACTGGCCGCCGGGGCCTTCGCCTTCGGTGGCTTCATGACGGCCCAGAGCGTCCACCTCGACCTCGTCCAGGCCGCGGCCTGGTTGCCCTGGGCCTTCGTGGCTCTCGACCGCCTGGCCCACCGACCCGACGGCCGCTCGGCCGCCCCCTGGGTGGCTCTGCTCGGCGCCTCTCTCGGACTCATGACGCTCTCGGGCGCCGTCGAGCCCATCTTCGACGGGGGCATCGTCCTCGCCCTCTACGGCGCCTGGCTGGCCTGGTGCACCCCCGGCCGGCGCCGGCTCCACATCCTCCTCGGCTCGGCCTCGGGGCTGGCCATCGGTCTCGTCGTGGCCGGGGCCCAGCTCATCCCCGGGGCCGCCTTCCAGGCGCAGTCGCAGCGCGCCATGCACTCCTTCACCTATTTCTCGTCGGGCTCCATGAACAAGTCGCTCACCGTCCTCGGCCTCGACCCGCTCATCCTCGGCGGCGCCCACTCGTTTCCCCTCGGCTTCCTCGGCACCTTCAACCTGCCCGAAATATCGAGCTACATCGGCATCCTCCCCGTCATGGGCCTCATCGGACTCCTGGCCCGCCGCCACCGCCGCGCCCCCGAGGCCGGCCAGTGGTGGATCTGGTACGCCATCCTGATCGTCGGCCTGTTTCTGGCCTGGGGCGGCTTCACCCCCGTGGCCCACCTCGTCTACGACATCCCCCTCTTCAACCGCCAACGCCTCCTCAACCGCAATCTCCTCGAGGTGGACCTGGCCCTGGCCGTCATCTTCGCCGCCTGGATCGACCGCATGTTCACCCCGGCCATCGCCGCGGCCCCGGCGGACGGTGGCGCGTCGGCAGACGGTGGCGCGTCGGCGGCCGGTGGGGCGTCGGCGGGCCGGTGGAGCTCCGACGTCGTGCTGCCGCTTCTGCCCGTGCTGGGCGTCATCGGCCTGCAGGTGACCCTGATCGTCGGGGGCCCCTGGTTCCCCCATCTCCTGCACGTGCCGGCGTCGGTGACCCGCTCGAGCCTGTGGCCGCTCATCGGGCTGCTCACCATCCCGAGCGCCATCGCCGTCGGCGCCGGGCTTCTGGTGGTGCGCCGCGCCCGCTGGGGACGCCGCCTACCGGCGCTCCTCGTCGCCCTGGTGGTGCTGGACCTGGCCGTGTTCAACCTGGGCATCCAGTCCACCCCCGATCCCACCGACGCCGCCTCCTCCCAGAGCACCACGGCGGCGCGATTGGCGGCGTTGCTCTCGGCCCAGGGAAACGGCGCCGCCGGGGGTCTGCACCGCATCGGCATGTTCGATCCGGACCGCTTCTATCCCGTCGAAGCCAACCGGCTGGGCCAGCCCGACCTCACCCTCCTGCGTTCCCTGGACAGCGTCCAGGGCTACGGGGCCGTGGTCGACGAGCATTACGACGCCGAGACGGGGACCCACCTGCAACTGAACCTCACCCCGGCGGCGCTGTCGGGCGAGACCTTCGCCCAACTCGACCTGGGCCTGCTCGTGAGCGTCCCCGAGTACTTCATCCATCTGGTGGGCCGCCCGCCCGGTTACACGGGCACCATCTTGAACGGAGCCCTGCCGCTGCCCCCGGTCCGGCCCGACCCGTCGGCCCCGGCCGACCGGTCACCACCGCCTCCCACCCCGTCGGGTGACTTCGTCTTCGTGGCACCGCCGTCACCGACGGCCATGCTGGGCGCCGGCGTCCCCCGGACCCAGTACTTCGGCACCGTCCTCTCCGTCACCGCCGTCACCGTCCCCCTGGCCTCGTCGGCCGAGACGGGGGCGCTGCGCATCGGCCTGCTCTCGGCCGACGGTCGCCGGACGACCTGGTTGGCCGGGCCCATCGCTCCCGCCGGGAAGACGGAGATCACCTTCCCCACCGCCGCCCGTCGGGCCAGCGGCATCGTCCTGCGCGCCACCACGACCCCGGTGGCGGTCGGTGATGCCATCGTCCGCACGGCCGGTCAGGGCACCTACCGGGTCGACGGATCGCTCCGCGACATCGTGGCGCCCCCGCGCTGGCGCTACCTCGGCCACGACGGGGACTTCAGTGTCTTCGCCCAGCCCTCGGCCCGGGGCCGCGCCTGGGTCAGCGGCGACGCGTCGGCCACGGCGCGGGTGGTGGCTGACACCCCGTGGGGCGACGAGACCATCCGCGTCACCACCGCCCACCGCGCCACCCTGGTCCGTTCGGTGCAATTCGCCACCGGTTGGCAGGCCACCGTCACCAACGCCGTCCCGGGGACGGCGGCGGCGTCGCACAATGCCGCCGTTCTCCGTCACGGACTGGTCCAGGCGGTCACCGTCCCGGCCGGAGTCCACCTGGTCCACTTCACCTACCGCCCGGCCCGGGCCTACCAGGGCCTGGCGGTGAGCGCCCTGGGAGTCACCGCCGTCATCCTGCTCGCCCTGTGGCCGAAGGTCCGGCGCCCACGGCGGCGCCGCGTCACTCCCTGACGACGGCCCGCTGGGCCAGCCCCGCCGGTTCAGGTCCGACCGTGGCGGCACCGGCGGGGGTCGATCGGGCGAGCTCGGCCACCAGCTCGTAGGAACGGACGCGATCGTCGTAGCCGTGGATCATGGCGGTGATCATCAGCTCGTCGGCCTGCGTCTCGCGCCCGAGCGCCTCCAGTGCGGCCCGTACCGTCTCGGGGCTGCCCACGATCTGCCCGGTGCTGCGGCCGTCGAGGATCAGTTGCTCCGACGCCGAGTAGTCGCGGGCCGCCGCCTCTTCGGGCGTGGGCAGGCGCCCCGGCCGGCCCGACCGCAGCCGGACGAAGGCCAGACGTGACGGGCCGGCCAACCACTGGGCCCGCTCGTCGGTCTCGGCGCAGATCACCGACACCGCCACCATGGCGTGCGGGGCGGCCAAGGTGGACGACGGGCGGAAGTGCGACCGGTACAGCGCCAGCGCCGGCAGGGTGTTGTCGGCGCTGAAGTGGTGGGCGAAGGAGAAGGGGACGCCCAGCATCCCGGCCAGCTGGGCGCTGAAGCCGCTGGAGCCGAGCAGCCACAACTCGGGTCTCTGGCCGTACCCGGGGACGGCGGTGATGGCCCGGAAAGGATGGCTGTCGGGGAAGCCGCCGTCGAAGAAGGCCAGGAGCTCACCGAGCTGCTGGGGGAAGTCGTCGGCGGCCAGGGCTTCGGCCGTCCGGCGCAGGGCCACGGCGGTCACCTGATCCGTCCCCGGAGCGCGTCCGAGACCGAGATCGATCCGTCCGGGGTGCAGAGCCTCCAACGTGCCGAACTGTTCGGCCACCATCAGCGGCGCGTGGTTGGGCAGCATGATCCCCCCCGACCCCACCCGGATCGAGGTCGTCGCCTGGGCGATATGGCCCATCAGGACGGCGGTGGCGGAACTGGCGATGCCCGGCATGTTGTGGTGCTCGGCCACCCAGAAGCGGCGGTAGCCGAGCCGGTCGGCCACCCGGGCCAGGGCGATGGACTCCCGCAGGGCCCGACCCACATCGGAGCCGTCGCCCACCACGGCCAGATCGAGCACCGACAGCGCAACACCGCCGCCGTCACCCGCGTCGCCGGTCATGTCCCCGACCAGCGCCAGTTCACCCATCCATCACCCCAACCGGCCGGGCCGCCGGGTTATTCCGCCACCGGCTGTCAATGGTGTCCACCGGAGGCGAGGAGCAGGAGGTCGAGAAGAGCGAACCCGGTGGTGGCCATCATGATGACCCGGACGACCCATGCCCTGACCCGCTTGTCATTGATCACCTTCTTGGTGCCGACACCGGTCGTCTTGCGGGCCACCGACCTGTACGGTGTGACCACCCGCACCCGGTGGCCGTTTCCTCCCGTCCTCCTCGGCCCCGGAGTTGTGATCAGACCGTTCATGGCGCGTCGTCACCGAGCAGTGCCCCCCCGGCCGTCGCCATCGTCGTCGCCGTCGCCGTCGCCGTCGCCGTCGTAGCCGTCTCCCGGTGCTGGGACCCGGGGTCGAGAGCGCAGGGATCGTCGTCGTTCGACCGACCGAGCAGTCGCCGCAGCTCGCGTCCGAGGACGAGGACGACGAGCACGAGCACCATCAACCACGACACCGTCCCGATAGGGCGACCGCGCAGCAGTTGCACGGCCGTCACGGCCAGAACGACGAGCACGGGCACGTAAGGGGCGATCAGAGAGAGCACGGACTCCTCGGTCTCCGAGACCTCGGGTGCCGGTGCCGTCATGGCCCACAGCGCGCCCAGAGCGATCAGGAGATAGCCGGCCACCCACCCGGTGTCGAGGAAGCTCCCCCCGTTGTACCCATTGACCTCCGTCAGATACGAGAAGGCACTGTCGGAGACGGCGAAGGCCACGATTCCAGTCATGACCAACCCCAGCCGGACCCGACCGGTGGGGCCGGCGCGCGCGATCAAGATGATCACCAGCGACACCATGACCACGTCACTCGTCGGATAGGCCAGCGAGATCATCTGTTTGAACGGACCCCCCTGATGCGACCGGTAGAGAGGCCCGAGGATGGTGGCCCAACTGGCGAACAGCAGGGACGTGGCGATGATCAGACCGTCGAGCACGGCCTGCACCCGGGCGCCGGTCCGATGACGGCCCATGAAATAGTGCAAGAGGCCGGCGAAGGCCAAAGGCACGGCGGCCAGAAAGCCGACGTCGGCCAGGGACGGAAACGGCACGGAGACGTGTCGGACGAGGGCGTAGTGGCACCACACGAGCTCCCCCGCGCCCCAGGAGAAGCTCGAGGCGGCCAGGAGCGCCCATGTGACCCGGCCCGGGGTGCGGCGGATCGCCGCGGTACCGCACACGACGGTGGCGCACCAGGCGGCGACCAGCTGACCGATGTCGTCGACCTGGAGGGTCCGGCCGTCCCCACCGACGCCGAAGACGACCCACAGGAGGAACACGAGGGTCATCAGCGCGGCGGCGACGGCTCCGACGAGAAAGGCGCCCGGGTGGTGTCCCGGTGCCCTGGCGGCCGAATCCGTCAATGCCATTGTTCTGTATCGACGGCCTCACACGCCATCCCTAGGGCCGAAGGTCCCTTCTTCGGATTTTCGGGACTATCCGGAATCGCCCCCCTGCCACGATCGCCACAGGGCGTCGTAGGCACCGGACTCGGCCAGGAGCTGGTCGTGACTGCCGAACTCGGTGATCCGGCCATCCTCGACCACGGCGATCACGTCGGCATCGTTGGCCGTGTGCAGCCGGTGGGAGACGGCGATCACCGTCCGCCCTGCGAGCAACCGGCCCAGCGACCGTTCCAGATGACGGGCCGCTGCGGGCTGGAGTAGCGAAGTGGCCTCGTCGAGCACCAGGGTGTGGGGATCGGCCAGCACCAACCGGGCGATGGCGATCTGTTGCGCCAGACCCGGCGCCAGCACCTGGCCGGCGGAGCCGATCCGGGTGTCGAGCCCCTCGGGCATGGCCCGCACGGCGGCACCGGCATCGACGGCGTCGAGGGCGGCCAGCAGCTCGTCGTCGCCGGCGTCGGGCACCACCAGACGAAGGTTGTCGCGGATCGAGGCGGCGAAGAGGTGGTGCTCCTGGGTCACCAGGGCGATCTCCCGGCGTAGGCGCGCCGGCGCCATCAGATGGACGTCGACCCCGCCCACGGTGGCCCGCCCCGTTCGGGGGCCGAAGACGCCGGCCAGCAGAAGCGCCAGGGTGCTCTTCCCCGCGCCGCTCGGGCCCACCACCGCCACCCGGGCCCCGGGTGCCGTCTCCAGGTCGACGCCGCGCAGCACATCGTCATCACCGCGGTAGGCGAAGTGGAGATCCCGGGCCACCACCTGCTCCCCCACCGGCTCGACGTCCGTCGTAGGCGCCGGGTCCACCTCCTGGACGCCGAGGACACGCGACAACGACGCCGAGGCCACCTGGACTTCGTCCATCCACGCCAGCAGGGTGTCGACCGGATTGATCAACTGCTGCGCGTACAGTGCGGCGGCGGTCACCGCCCCCACCGAGAGGTGGCCGTCGATATGCAGCAGGCCGCCGAGGAGAATGGTCAGCACCAGGGGGATCACGTAGCTGATCTCACTGGCGCCGAAGAACACCGTCCGTAGCCCGAGCGTCCTTCGCTCCCAGCCGATCCACGTCCGGATGTCGTCCTCGGTCCGCATGACGCGCGTCGGTCCGAGACGGAAGGCCTCGATGGTGCGGCCCGCCGCCACACTCTCCTGGATGTCTCCGTTCACCCGGGCGTAGGCGGCCATCTCCCCCTGGTAGGCGGCGCGGGCCCGGCGCAGGTACCAACGTGTGCCCACGGCCACGATGGGGATGCTCGGTACCAGCGCCAGCCCGAGCACGGGGGCCGTCCACAAGAGGGCAGCCACGGCCAGAACGGCGGTGACGCTCGCCACCAGGAGTTGCGGCAGCCCCGTGCGCACCGAGTAGGACAGGTCGTCCACGTCGGTCGACGCCCGGGTGAGAAGGTCGCCCGACCCGGCCCGCTCGACCACCCCCAGGGGGAGGTCGAGGACCCGTGTGACCAGTTGCTCGCGTAGCCGGGCCAGGATGCTCTCGCCCAGCACGGCGCCCAGTCCCCGGCTGGCCCCGGTGAGCACGGTCTGGACCACCAGGGCGGCGGCGAAGACGACCACGGCCTCCCCGATCCGGGCGTGGCCGCCCGGGCGCGTCGTGGTGTTGATCACGCTCTCGAGCACCTTGGGTCCGACCAGTCCGGCGGCACTGGCCGTTGCCTGCAGGGCGAGCACCACGGCGATGGGCCGTCGGTGCTCGCGCAGCAGCCGGCGCAGGTGTCGCCACGTGGCCCGCCCCGTCGCCACCGGCAGGATGGTCGATGCGGTGCCGGAAGTCGATGCGGTGCCGGAAGCCGCTGCCGGGGCGGTCGGGGGGATCGTCATACCGCACCCCGGGTCACCAGCCGGCGGTAGCGCGGCTCGTCGCCCAGCAACCGGCCGTGGCTGCCCGTGGCCTGGACGGTACCGTCCAGGAAGACCACGACATCGGCCTGCTCGAGCAGGAAGGGACTGGTGGAGAAGAGAACCGTGGTCCGCCCCTGGCGCACCCGTCGGAGCCGGCCGGCGATCTCGGCTTCGGTGTGGGCGTCCACCGCGCTGGTCGGTTCGTCCAGGACGAGCACCTCGGGGTCGGCCCGCAGCGCGGCGGCCAGCACGATGCGCTGGCGCTGACCGCCGGACAGGCTGCGCCCGCGTTCGGGAATCACGGTGCCGAGCCCGTCGGCCAGGCCGGCCACGATGTCGGCGGCCCCGGCGGCGTCGAGGGCTTCGGCCACCGACGGCCGACGATCGCCGTCGGCGCGTCGGCGGTACTGCGGCATGTCGACGGCGTCGGCCAGGGTCCCGGACAGCAACTGGGGTTCCCGGTCGATCACGAGAACCCGACCGCGCACCACGTCGAGGGCCAATCGGCCGAGGGCCGTGCCGGCCAGGGTCACGCCGGCCAGGGTCACGTCGGCGCCCGGCGTGTCGAGGTAGCGACCGAGCCGGGCTCCCAACGCGCTCGCCTCCTCGGGATCGGTGGCCGCCACCACCGTCAGCAGGCCGGGCTCCACCACCACTCCGGTCAGGGGGTCACTGAGCGGCCCCGTGGGCGGATCGGCCGCCGGCGCCGCCGGGCGCGCCAGGTCCGGAGCCCGGCGCAGGACGGTGAGGACCCTCTCGGCGGCCACGGTGGCGGCCGACCATCGGGTGGCCGCTTCGATCAGCGTCTGGACGGGCAGGACGAGGAAGGCGGCGTAGGCGTAAAAGGCCACCAACCGGCCGGCCGAGATGCTGTGGGCCTGGACCAGGCGGGCGCCGATGAAGGTCACGACCACCAAGATGGCGCCGGGGACGAAGACCTGCAGGGCATCGAGCAGGGACTGGGTGAGCGCCGTGCGGACGGTGGCGGCGCGCACCTTCTGTGACGTCGCCGCGTACCTGTGTCCGAAGACCTCTTCGCCACCGAGGCCGCGCAGCACCCGCAGGCCGACGACGATGTCGGCGGCCACCGACGAGGCGGCGGACCGGGCCGTCCTCTCGGCGTTCTGGCGCCGTTCGAGAGGCCGCATGATGGGCGCGATCAACAGCGCGGCGACCGGGGCCCCCACCACCAGCACCAGGCCGAGGCGCAGCGACGACGAGAAGAGCAGTCCGGCCACGATGAGATACGAGACCACGGCGCCCGTGGCCCGGGCGCTCACGTCGAGGAGGCGGCCGATCCGCTGGACGTCGGTGGTCCCGATGCTCGCCACCTCCCCGGCGTCCACGTGACGGGTCAGGTCATGGCCGAGATCGCTCGCCTTCTCGGCCACCAGCTGCTGCACCCGGACCGCGGCGGTCAGGAAGTTGGTGACGGCCCGACGGTGGCGCAACACGCCGGCCACGGCCTGGACGGCACCGAGACCGAGGACCACGGCGGACCACGTCCACAATTCGGCCCGGTCGCCGCGCCCGACGGCGTCGATGGCGGCACCGAGGGCGGCGGGGATCAGGCCCTGGGCCCCCATCCAGACGGCGCCGAAGACACCGCCGCCGATGACGGTGGCGAGCTGCCGGCGCGCCAGCCAGAAGAGGAAGCGCACCGGCGACCGGGTGTCGGCCACACCGGGATCGGTGAGAGGGAGTCGTCTGAGCAAAGCCGGCCAGCTTACGTTGCCCCGATGACTGATCGCTTGCTGTTTCGCGGTGGCACCGTCGTCTCCATGGACGATCGTCTCGGCCCCCTCCCCACCGGTGACGTCCTGGTCGAGAACGAACACATCGCCGCCGTGGCCGCCGCACTGGGCCCGGTCGACGCCGAGGTCATCGACACCGCGGGCATGATCGTGGCCCCGGGCCTGGTCGACACCCACCGCCACACCTGGCAGACCCAGCTGCGCGGCCTGTGCGCCGACTGGACCCTCACCGACGACTTCAGCGGCATCCGCCTGACCGCCTCACCGTGCTACCAGCCCGACGACGTCGAGCTCGGCACCCGGGCCGGGGCCCTCGAAGCCCTCGACGCCGGTGTCACCACCATTCTCGACGTCTCGCACTGTAGGAACACCCCCGACCATGCCGACGGGGCAGTGGAGGGCCTCCTCCGCTCGGGCATCCGGGCCGTCCACTGCGACGGATTCTTCGAATCGGTCCCCTTGGCCTCCCGCTTCGGCGACCATGCGGCGCGCCGACGGGACTTCGCCCGCCTGGCGAGGTCGGCCGCCTTCGGCGACCGCTCGGACCCGACCAGGTCCATGTGCACGCCAACACCCTGGGCCAAGAGCACCGGCAGGCCCTGGCGTCAGCCGGGGCCAAGGTCTCGACCTCGCCCGAGACGGAACTGTCCATGGGCATGGGCCGGCTGGCCATCGCCTCGTGCCGGGCCCACAGGATCGCCCCCACCCTGAGCTGCGACATCGTCTCGCTCAACTCCGGTGATCTGTTCACCCAGATGCGGCTGGCCCTGGCCTATCTCCGCCAGGCCGAGAACGACCCCGTCAACCAGAGCGGGGCCATGCCCGAACGCCTCGGTTGGCGCGCCGCCGACGCCCTGCGCTGGGTGGCCGGCAACGGCGCCGAGGCTGCCACCACCACCGTTGTTCACGGCGCAGGAGATCGAGGACTTCGCCGCCGTCAATTTCGCCCGGCACTCCTGAGGGCCTCGTCGTAGAGGGCCTGCAGCTCGTCGCGCAGTCGCTCGGTGAGGGCATGGACCTGGGTGCGCGGCACCCGGCCGCGCTCCGAGCGCGCCGGCGCGGCCAGGGCCTGGCCCACCACCACGTGGATCTTCACCGGATGCACCATCTTGGCGCCCTTGGGCATGGCCTCGGCCGATCCGCCGATGCCGATGGGCACGATGGGCGCGCCGGTGCGCGCCGCCAGGAAGGCGGCGCCCTCGTGCAGCTCCTCCACCTCCGGACCGGACCGCCGGGTCCCCTCGGGGAACAGGATCAGGGCCTCCCCGCGTTCGAGGACGTCTTGGGCCCGGTCGAGAGCCAGCCGGTCGGCGCCCTGGCGGTGCACGGGGAAGGCGCCGATCGATTCGAGGAAGCCGCCGAAGCGCGGCGACTTCCACAGACTGTCCTTGGCCATGTAGAAGAGCTTGCGCCGCGTCACCTCGGAGACCACCAGGAAGTCGATGTTGCTCCGGTGCACGGGGGCCAGGATCACCGCTCCCGTGGCCGGCACGCTGTCGGCCCCGTCCACCTCCACCCGGAAGTAGGCGCGGTTCACCACGTGGCACAGCCCCCGCAGCCCGCGGTAGGCGACGGGCGGCAGCCCCAGCATGAAGTGGCGCGCCGGCACGGCGGCCACAACGTCGGTCACGGGTCTTACAGGCATGCCAGAACCTCCCGGAGCACAGCATCGGCGGACTTGCCCGTCGAGTCGATGACCACGGCGTCGTCGGCCACGTCTTCGGGCTTGATCAATGGGGAGTCGGATCGGGTGGAGTCGAGATGGTCGCGGCGCTCGAGATCGGAGGCGATCTCGGCCACGCTACGCCCGTCGTCGCGTTCGGTGGCCCGGCGCCGGGCCCGTTCGCCCGTCCGCGCCGTCAGGTAGATCTTCAGATCGGCGTCGGGCAGCACCACCGTGCCGATGTCACGTCCCTCGACCACACCGGCGCCGCGTTCGGCCACCCACCGGCGCTGGCGCTGCACCAGGGTGGCCCGTACCTCCGGGTTGGCGGCCACCGCCGACACGGCCCGGTCGACTCTGGCGCTGCGGATCTCTCCGGTCACGTCGGTCCCGTCCACCGTCACCCGGTCCCCCACCTCGATGGCCAGACGCCGGGCCATCTCCCCCACGGAGCCGGTGTCGTCCACGTCGAGGCCCCGGGCCAGCGCCTGCCAGGCCACCGCCCGGTACATGGCCCCGGTGTCGAGCCGGGCCAGTCCCAGGTGGTCGGCCACGGCCTGGGCCAGGGTGGACTTCCCGGCCCCGGCGGGGCCGTCGATGGCAATGACCTTGGTCACGAACCACCGTCCGGTCCGGACCCGGCCGGTCCGGACCCGGCCAGTTCGGACAGGTGGTCGCCGAAGCGCGGGTAACTGGTGGCCACCGACGCGAACCCCGAGATGGTGGAGGGTTCGCCGCCGTGGGCGGCGGCGCCGGCCACGGCGCCGGCCATGGCCATCCGGTGGTCCTCGCCGGCGTCGAAGATCCCCGGCACCAGCGCCGGCTGACCGTGGACGACGAGATCGTCACCGTCCACCTCGGCCGACCCTCCGAAGGCGCCCACCAGCCGCACCACCGCCTCCAGCCGGTCGGACTCCTTCACCCGCAGCTCACCCACATCGGAGAACACCGTCGTCCCCTCGGCGCAGGCGGCGGCCACGGCCAGCACCGGGACCTCGTCCAGACCGGTGATCTCGGTGGCCTCCACCGCCGTGGCCCGAAGCGGCCCGTACCGGGCGCGGACGGTGGCGGTGGCGGCCAGGTCGGCCGGGCCGCTCTGCACCACTTCTTCGATGTCGCCGCCCATCCGCCGCAGCACATCGAGAAAGCCCCGCCGCCCGGCGCCCACGTAGACACGTTCCATCCGGATGTCACTGCCGGGAACGATGCAGCCGGCCACCACCCAGAAGGCGGCCTGTGAGGGGTCGGCGGGCACGTCGACGGCGAACGGCCGCAGGGCACTGCGCCTCACCCGCACGACATGGGTGCCCTCGTCGTCCTCCACCCGCACGTCGGCCCCGCAGAGCGCCAACATCTCCTCGGTGTGCAACCGGGTGGGAACACCCTCGCGCACGACGGTCTCCCCGTCGGCGTTCAGTCCGGCCAGCAACACACACGACTTCACCTGGGCGCTGGCCATGGGGGGGCTGTAGTCGATCCCGTGCAATCCCCCACCCCGGACGGTCAGCGGCGGCAGGCACCGTTCCCCGGTGCCGTGCACCTCGGCCCCCATCAACCGCAGCGGAACGGCCACCCGGTCCATCGGCCGTTGCCCGAGCGAGGCGTCGCCGCTCATCACCACGGTCATCTCCCAGCCCGCCACCAGTCCGGCCAGCAGCCGGATGGTCGTTCCCGAGTTGCCCATGTCGAGCGGCCCGGCCGGGGCCCGTATCACGGCGGGCCCGCCGCTGATCAGCGACCCGTCGATCGTCGCCCCCAGGGCGCTCACGGCGGCCGCCGTCCGCGCCACGTCCTCGCCGTCCGACAGCCCCCGCACCTCTGACGTCCCCTCGGCCACGGCGGCCAGAAGAAGCGCCCGGTGCGAGATCGACTTGTCCCCGGGCACGGCCACCGTGCCCGTCAGCGGTCGGCCCCCCGGAACTACGAGCACCTGCTCGGTCATCTCAGGCCCACGGTCACTGGAGGGCACACGGTCACTGGAGGGCACACGGTCACTGGAGGGCCCACGGTCACTGGAGGGCACACGGTCACTGGAGGGCACACGGTCACTGGAGGGCACACGGTCACTGGAGGCTGTGGGCCGTGGCCCGGTAGGCACGTTCGTGCAGGGCGGTCAGCAACCGCTCGGACCCGTCGGCGTCGACCACCAGCACCAGCACGCCCCGGTCGCCCTCGGCGCTGTGGGCGATCTCGAGGTCGGCGATGTTCACCCCGAGATCCCCGGCCAGTGTGGTGATCTCCGACAGCACGCCGGGACGGTCGGGGACGGGCACCCGGATCTCGGTCAGCCGTTCGGGCCGCACGGCACGCGTGGGCAGCGACCGCCGCGCCGTCGCCGCGTGCTCGAGCACCTCGAGCAGCCCGGCCCGGTCCCCCTCGGCCACCCGGTCGCGCATGGCCGAGAGATCGGCCAACAACATGTCGAAGGCCTCGACGATGGCCGGCGCATTGTCGGCACACACGTCGGGCCAGATGGCCGGCTGCCCGGCGGCGATCCGGGTCATGTCGCGGAACCCTCCGGCGGCCAGCCGCAACAGCGCGGCGTGCTTCTCGGCCTTCCGGTCGGCCAGGTTCATCAAGGTGGCCGCGGTCAGATGCGGCACGTGGGAGACCACGGCCACCAGTGCGTCGTGCTGCTCGGGCGAGAGGGCCACCACCTCGGCCCCGAGCGACACCACCACGGCCTGAAGCCGCGAATACGAACCGGGGTCGGTCCCCGCCGTCGGCGTCAGCACCCAGGTGGCCCCTACGAACAGATCGGCATCGGCCCCGTCCAGCCCCACCTGCTCGGAACCGGCCATGGGATGGCCCCCCACGAAACGGGGATCGCCGACGGCGGCCATCACCGGTCCCTTCACCCCGGCCACGTCGGTCACCACCGCATCGGCCCGCAGCCCGGCCTGGCCGAACACGGTGGCCACCGTCCGGGCCACCGCCTCCACCGGGGTGGCCACGAACGTCACCTGGGCGTCGGGGTCGTTGCCCACGACGTCGACGGCGCCGGCCCGCCGCGCCTGCTCGGCCCGAGCCTGATCGGCATCCTGTCCGGTCACATGCCAGCCCCGGGCCCGCAGGGCGAGCCCGATGGATCCGCCGATCAGCCCGGTGCCCACCACGGCGGCGCGATGGGGCGTGGTCGGGGAGGCCATGGCCCCCGCATGCTACCGACCGCCGCGCCCGCTCCCGCCTGTCCGGCCCCTCTTACCAGGGCCGTCGCGCTTTGCGTCGCCCTTGCGGTCGCCCTTGGCGTGGCCTTTGGTGTGGCGTTTGACGTCGCCCTTGCGGTCGCGCCTGGCGTCGCCCTTGGCGGGCCGGGCGCCGGGGCCCGGGCGGGGTCCGGCCGACGACGCCAGGTCCCGGACCTCGGTCAGGCTCAACGGCCGCCACTGCCCCGGGCCGAGGTCGCTTTCGCAAAGCGTCCCGATCCGCGTCCGCACCAACCGCCGGACGGGATGGCCCACCGCCTCGGCCATCCGCCGGATCTGCCGGTTCCGGCCCTCGTGGATCACGATCCGCAGCACCCCGGGGCCGACCACACCTACCGTGGCCGGCGCCGTCATCCCGTCCTCGAGCTCCACCCCCTGCCGCAATGTCCGCAGGGCTCCGGCCGAGGGAACGCCTTCCACCTCGGCCAGGTACTCCTTCTCCACCCCGAACGACGGATGGGTCAGCCTCTGGGCCAGGTCGCCGTCGTTGGTCATGATCAGTAACCCCTCGCTGTCGGCGTCGAGCCGTCCCACCGGGAAGACCCGCGGCTCGTTCGGCACCAACGACACCACCGTGGGCCGGCCGTGGGGATCGTCGGCCGTGGTGAGCACCCCGACCGGTTTGTTCAGCACGTAGTGCACGAGCCCCGGCAACAGCGGCAGGGCCACCCCGTCGAGCTCCACCCGGTCCCGGGTGGGGTCGACCCGCTGCCCGAGGATGGCCCGCTCCCCGTTCACCACCACCCGGCCGTCGGCGATCAGTTCCTCGCAGGCCCGCCGGCTGCCGAGCCCCACCCGGGCCAGCACCTTCTGTAGTCGCGGCGCGGCGCCGTCGGGCTCGACGGTCTCGTTGTCGGCGGGGTTGCCCTCAGGCATCGGCGCCCGGACGCAGGCGCTCCTCGAGTTCCTCCATGGCGTCGGGCCCGGGCAGCAGGTCCTCCACCGGCGGGAGCTGATCGAGTGAGGCCAGTCCGAGTTTCTCCAGAAACGCCGGCGTGGTGCCGTAGAGGGCGGGTTGGCCGGGGCCCTGGGCGTGGCCCACGGCGGCGATATACCCCCGCTGTTCGAGCAGCCGCACCACCCCGTCCACGTTCACCCCGCGCAGCGCGGCGATCTGGCCCCGCGACACCGGTTGCCGGTAGGCGATGATGGCCAGCGACTCGAGCGCGGCCGACGAGAGGCGCGACGACACCCCTTCCAGGGCGAAGCGCTCGACGAACGGCGCCATCTCGGGATGGGTCTGGTAGCGGTAGCCACCGGCCACATGGGCCAGGACGAAGCCACGCCCCTCGGCCGCATAGCCCTCGGCCAGCTCGGCGCAGGCGGCCTCGACCCGTTCGACGGGCAGCTCGAGCAGCTCGGCCAGCAGCGTGGCCGGGATCGGCTCCACGGCCGAGAGCACGACGGCCTCGATGGCCCGATGTTCCTCAGGAAGCACCATGGGAGTTAACGGGGCTGTCCGGACTCAGCCGTCGTACTCCTCGACCCCGTCTCCCGCCCCGACGGCCGACAGGGCGTGGGCGGGTGCGGTCCAGGTGACGGCCAGGTCTCCGAAGGTCTCGCCCTGGTCGAGGGCGATCCACCCCCGCTTGCACAGCTCCAGCAGGGCCAGGAAGCGCACGATCACCTGCATCCGTGTCGTGCAGTGGGCCGTCAGGGTCCGGAAGCTGACGGTGCCGGCGCCGGGGAGCCGGCCCTCGAGCTCGTTCACGGCCTCTGACACCGTGACGGCTTCCACCGTCACGTGCGACAGGTCGAGGATCAGCTCGGGTCGGGGCGTCGATCCGATCAGGAAGGCGGCGGCCAGCCGTTCGGGTGTGATCCCGGCCAGCAGGTCGGGGGCCATCTCCCGGAATCCCTCGTCCAGTCCGGCCGACCGGGGCAACGAGCGGGCCGCCTGTTCGATCAGCACGGCGAAGGCGTCGGAGGCCGCCGCGTAGGCCTGCAGTTCGAGCAGCCGGGCGAGCAGCCGGTCGCGCTCCTCGAATCCCGACAGCTCTTCGTCGTCGTCCACCTCGTCGGGCCCCGGAAGCAGCTTCCGGCTCTTCAGCTCCACCAGGATGGCGGCGATCACCAGGAACTCGGTGGTCACCTGCAGGTCGAGGGTTTCGAGGGTGGCCAATTCGGCCAGGAAGCCGTCCACGATCTCGGCCAGCGGGATCTCGTAGATGTCGAGTTTGTGCTCGGAGATCAATTGCAGCAGCACGTCACAGGGACCCTCGAACACAGGTGTGGAGACCAGCGCGACCACCTGGCCGACGATACCGGTTCCCCGGGCCGATGCCGTGCATGGCCGCTGAGCAGGATGGCGCTCCCCTGACACCATGGCGCTCCGTTGACCAGCCCGGCGCTCCGTTGACCAGCGCGGCGCTCGGCGGCGCCGGTGTCCGGCGTCACCAGGGCTCTCCCGTACCATGGCCAGCCATGGCCAGGATCCTGTCAGGGGTGCAACCGAGCGGCGACGTCCACCTCGGCAATTACCTGGGGGCGCTCCGCCACTGGGTGGCACTCCAGCACGACAACGACGCCTTCTACTGCGTCGTCGATCTCCATGCCCTCGCCCAGGAGCACGACACCGCCCTGTTGGCCCCGCGCACCCTGGAGGCGGCCACCCATCTCCTGGCCGCCGGTCTCGACCCGTCGGCCTGTGCGCTCTTCGCCCAGAGCCACGTCCCCGAGCACCCCCGCCTGGCCTGGCTCCTCGAGTGCACGGCCACCGTCGGGGAGCTGCGCCGGATGACTCAGTTCAAGGACAAAGGCGGCGAATCCGAGTCCGTCCGCGTCGGCCTCTTCACCTATCCCGTCCTCCAGGCGGCCGACATCCTGCTCTACGACGCCGAGCGCGTCCCCGTGGGCGACGACCAACGTCAGCACCTCGAACTCACCCGGGACCTGGCCATCCGCTTCAACCACCACCACGGCGACACCTTCGTCGTCCCGGAGGCCGCCGTCCCCCCCGTGGCCGCCCGGGTCATGGACCTCCAGGAACCCACCCGCAAGATGTCGAAGTCGGTCAGTTCCCCCCTCGGCACCATCCTCGTCCTCGACCGGCCCCAGGAGATCGACCGCAAGATCCGCAAGGCCGTCACCGACACCGAGACCTCGGTCCGCTACGACCCGGTGTCGAAGCCCGGCGTCTCGAACCTGCTCGAGCTCCTGGCCGCCGCCTCCGGCGGGGACCCGGCCGTCCTGGCCGACGGCTATACCAGCTACGGCCCGCTGAAGGCCGACGTGGCCGAGGCGCTCATCGCCCTCCTCAGCCCCGTCCGCCAGCGCTACGAGGAGTTCACCGCCGATCCCGGTTACGTGACCAGCGTTCTGGCCGAGGGCGCCGCGAAGGCCCATGCCGTGGCCGCCGCCACCCTCGACCGGGCCATGCGAGCCGCCGGTCTCCTGCCGCCGGCCTGAAGTTCAGACGTCGGCCACGCCGCCAAACGGTTCCATGCCGGACAGTTCAGATTCCGGACAGTTCAGATTCCGGACAGTTCAGATTCCGGACAGTTCAGAGTCCGGACAGTTCAGAGTCCGGACAGTTCAAATTCCGGACGGTTCAAATTCCGAGCAGTCGACCCCATTCATTGAGCGCCGGGTCGAAGACGTGGGACAGCGCACTCGGGAACAACAGCACCACGCCCAGAGGGATGAACATGGTGAAAGGCCGGATCCGGTAGTACACCGGCAAGGCACTGGCCGGCAGCAGACGCTCGAGGACGGCCGATCCGTCGAGCGGGGGCAGCGGGATCAGGTTGAAGGCGGCCAGGATGACGTTGATGTAACCGGCCACGAAGATGAACTGTGCCCACGTGGGACCGGGAAGGCCCCCGGGGTTGAACGTGATCTTGTCGGCGAACGGCACCAGGAAGCGGTAGGCCAAACCGAAGAGGATGGCCAGCACGATGTTCACGGCCGGCCCCACGAGCGAGACGGCCACCCCTTCGTTTCTCGGATGGCGCAGCCGCGACACGTTCACGGGAACGGGCTTGGCCCATCCGATGATGCCGAAGGAGGAGAGCGAGAGCAGCACCGGCAAGATGATCGTCCCGAACGGGTCGATGTGGGAGATCGGGTTCAAGGTGAGACGACCCGCCCTCTTGGCCGTGTCGTCGCCGAAGGCCAGGGCCACCGCCCCGTGCGACACCTCGTGCAGGATGACCGACGGGATCAGGGCACAGAAGGCCAGGATGGAGAAGGTGCTGATGTGGTGGGTGCGCACCAGCACCACCACCAGGGCCAGGCCGGCGATGACCCAGGCCACGGTGCGCGGGTTCGGACCCTGGCCTCGTGGTGTTCCCTGTGGGGCGGGGCCCCAGGGGTTGCTCACAGACTCAGTGCTTCGCCATGCAGTTGATGCAGTACCGCGCCGCCGGCTTGGCTTCCAGGCGGAGCGGGTCGATGGGCAGGCCGCAGTCCTCGCAGACCCCGTAGCCACCGCCGTCCGACAACTTCTCGAGGGCCCGCTCGACGCCGGACAGGGTCTCCCGGAGCTGTCCGGCCAGGGCCTCGACTTCGCTGCGTTCGGCGGTCACCTGGCTGGAGTCGGCGAAATTCGAGTCGTAGGTCAGGCTGTCACCACCGATGCCGAGCTCCTCGAGCTTGGCCTGGAGGTCCCGCTGCTCCTCCACCAGCAGGGCGCGGTAATCGACCGTCGACGCATCGTTGGGCACGGCACAACGATACTGCCTGGGTTAGCGCCCGGAGCGCGGGTGTGCCTGCTCGTAGGCCTGGCGGAGATGGCCGAGCGACACCCGGGTGTAGATCTGGGTGGTGGCGATCGAGACGTGGCCGAGCAGCTCCTGGACCACCCGGATGTCGGCCCCGTGGGCCAGCATGTGGGTGGCACAGGAGTGCCGCAGCACGTGGGGATGGACCAACTCCTCGAGGCCGGCGGCCCGGGCCCGCTTCTTGAGCACCCCCCAGATCCCCTGCCGGGTGAGCCTGCCTCCCCGGCTGTTCAGAAAGACGGCCTCGGCGTCGCCGCGCCGGGCCCACCGACGGGGTTCGAAGCGGCCGCGGCCGGCCGGGGCCAGCCATTCGTCGAGAGCGGCGGCGGCACATCGCCCCAGGGGGACGAGCCGTTCCTTCGCCCCCTTGCCCAGCACCCGGACGAGACCGGTGTCCGATCCCAGGTCGCCGAGCGAGAGGCCGGCCAGTTCCGACACCCGCATGCCCGTCCCGTAGAGCACCTCCAGTATGGCCCGGTCGCGGCGGGCCGACGGGTCGTCGCCGGGTGCCGCCCCCAGGAGCTTCCCGGTCTCCTCCTCGGTCAGTGCCTTGGGCAGCCGCCGGGCCAGGCCGGTCGGTCGGACGTCGGTGGTGGGATCGGTCTCGGCCCACCGCTCCTCCAGCCGGAAGTGGTGCAGCCCCCGCACCGCGGCCTGGGCCCGGGCCACCGAGGCGGGTCCGAGTCCCGAGGCGCGTTGGGCGGCCAGGTAGTCCTCGACCAACGCCGGGTCGGCGTCGTCGAGGCTGCGGCCGCGCCGGCTGAGGTAGCCCTCGTAGACGAGGAGGTCGCGTCGGTACGAGACGAGGGTGTTGCGGGCCCGTCCGCGTTCCACGGCCAGCCACGTCAGGTATTCCTCGGCGCTCGGGCTGAGCGCCGAGGCCACGGTGGTCCGGGCCATCAGGCGCCGGCCAGGGCGCCGCGGGCGAGCAGCAGGCCGAGGATGGTCTGGCCGTCGACCAACTCGCCCGACGCCACCAGCCGGTCCACGTCGGCCAGGGCCACCGGGACCACCTCCATGTGCTGTTCCTCCACGCCGTCGCGGGCATGGGTAGCCGCTTCGAGATCGGTGGCCAGGTAGAGGTGGGTCTCCTCGTCGCAGAATCCGGGGCTGTTCAGCATGGTGCCGAGGAGCTCTATCCGGCGGGCGTGGACGCCCACCTCCTCGAGCAGTTCCCGTCGGGCGGTGTCCGCCGGTGACTCGCCGTCCACGTCCCGGGTGCCGGCGGGGATCTCGAGCAGTTCGCGGTCGACCGGTCCCCGGTACTGACGGACGAGCAGGACGTCGCCGTCATCGGTGACGGGGACCACGGCCACCGCCCCCGGGTGACGGACGATGTCGCGGGTGAACTCGGTGCCGTCGGGGGCGCGGAAGGTCGCCTGGACCACGGAGATCCGCCAGCCGCGGAAGCGCTGCTCTTCCCGGAGATGCCGGAAACCGGCGGA
>Ga0307373_10004440_pt1 | contig 23587 bp, 16 predicted proteins | sample OX2MG_FD_202534 | JGI IMG/M metagenome (GOLD analysis project Ga0307373, IMG submission 202534) | Soil microbial communities from Risofladan, Vaasa, Finland - OX-2 | ecosystem: Environmental > Terrestrial > Soil > Coastal area > Acid sulfate soil | place: Finland: Risofladan, Vaasa | collected... | reverse complement strand
CCGGCTCACCACCACACAATCGAAAAAGCCATAGTCACTGGCGATACTTGGCAACGGTCCAAATTTGGGCTGTTCTTCCGCTAGTCTTACGGCGGGAGGCAAACCTGTTGCATCAGAGGGACGTTCGGTATTGACCTGGCGTAACCATGCCCGGCATTGCTCTGCCAGATCGGCATCATCATAGAAGGTGCGCCCGGCCAGAAAATTTCCCTTCACAAATTTGACCAGGTTCTCCACCGCACCCTTCTGATTTCCAGATGCTGGAGCACAAACATCCGGGTGAAATTTGAACTCGACCGCCAGTTTTTGGTAGGCCGGATTCCAGATGGGTTGGTTCTGCTCATCGCGCCCCACAACAGCGGTTTTCATATTATCGGTGACCACGGCCCATGGCACACCGTCGATCTCGGTGAAACAGCCAATCAGGCAGCGCAAGAGTGTTTCTTCCCGCATGTCGGTCTGGAAACTGACGTACATATAGCGACTGTATTTGAGCCGGGCGGCGAAGAAGTAGCGCGTTTGTGGCTCCATGTCCTCTTTGCTCCACTCCAGCCCACGCACTTCTCCGTAGGGTAGCCAGCCAGCGAAGGTGGCATTGCTGCTCCTTTTTCTGACTGGCCCCCACCAAACCCGGCGTGCGCGCTTTCCACGCACCGGGCTTTCCAGCATCATCAGGTTTCTCCTGTCCGTGAGCGTGATACCTTGTTGCGTCTGTGTGGGCGTCCGTGCTGAATGTCCATATGGCACGTATGGCAGAGGACAAGCGTTTTCCTCCGGCGTGCGGCCATGATTTGAACCCAGAGCGGCTTCTCTCGACCTGTATACTTGTTCAGGTCTTTCAGTGCTCGTATGTGGTGCACCTCAATTTTTGCGGTCATACGGGTTGCCCCGCATTGCTCGCAGACCTGGGCGAGGAGTCGTTGTTCGAGTTCTGATCGTTTCCAGTGGTATCGCTCTATTTCATCCTCGATGGGCGCGGTGACATCCCAAGTGAGGGGGATGCCTCCCCAGGTAGCTACCAGCGGCTTTTTGCCTTCACGCAAGATGGTCACTTGCAGTCCCTTGTATGCTCTCCCCTCCACATCGATTGCTGCTTTGTACTTCTTGTACACTTTTCTGACTGACATCTTGTATTTGCTTGCTAACGTCTTTGTCAGCGATTGCTCCATGACCCATTTGAGTTTGCTGAGCGTGTGAAGATTGTAGGCCATCCGGTAGTAGTTGACGAGTCCCCGGTATTCAAGTTGATAGGTGGCGATGATGGTAAAGTCACTTTCGTTGAGCAACTCTGCTCGGTGCGTGGGGTTTCCTTTACGCATATATCGCTTGCATTTGTCTTCGACGACGTGCCTGGGCACTTTCAGGCCGATTCCTCCATTGATGCTTCGGCCTTTTCGCCCATGCTTGTTGCGGGTTTGTTTGGTATCGCATTGTAAGGTCGTGATTTCGTAGTTGAGGAATTTGGCAGCGCTGTCCCGTGTGTGGGTAATCAACGTCTTTTCTTCCGAGAGATTGAGCTTGAGTTCTTCAAGCAGAAAGGTTCGGAGCCGCTGTTTAATGGCCTCTGCTTCCTCTTTGGGGCCAAAGAACGCTAAAGCGAAATCGTCTGCATACCTCACATATTTCAGTCGTCGAAAGTCGGGGTCCTGGGGATCGATGGAGGGAAGTTTTTGTGCTTGCTTCTTGAGTTTTTGGGCAGCCTCCTTCTGTCCTTTTTTGTGCAGTTTGTAGGCGCGTTTGATCAGGCGGTTGTATTCCTGATTGCGTTTTCTGATCTTCCCTCTGGTGTATTCGGGGATGAGTTCTGTTTCTATGAACCTGTCCAGTTTCGAGAGCAGAATATTGGAAAGGATGGGGCTTAATATCGAGCCTTGTGGAACACCACTCAGCGTTTTATTCACCTTCCAGTCTTCCATATATCCTGCGTCGAGGAGCTTCTTGACGAGACCCAGAAACCGTCCATCCTGGATGTGCTCGGCGAGCGCTGAAATGATGAGGTTATGATCCAGGGAGCCGAAGCAGTCGGCTATGTCGCCCTCGATGATCCAGGTGCAGCCTTTCCAGTTATGGTAGATTTCTCGCAAGGCCGTGTGACATCCTCGTCCCTCACGGAAGCCATGAGAGTGGTCGCTGAACGTCACATCAAAGTACGCGCTCAGGATCATTCTCATAACCTCAGCAAGAAGCTTGTCGCTCCAAACGGGCATGCCGAGCGGCCTCTTTTTCCCGTTTTTCTTGGGGATGTATGTTCTCCTCGCTGGTTGCCATTGGTATCGTTCTTGCCGCACTGCTTGAATGATATCGTTGATTTTTTTCAATGACATCGCGTCAACCGTTTCTTCCGTGATGCCGGGCGTCATCGAGCCAGCATTGCGGTAGATGCGACCATATGCGCTGAGGTACAGGTTCATGTTGTACAGTTGGCGGTAGACGCGCTTCAAAGGCAAGCCCCGCTTGCCCCGTTCACGGAGAAGTCCTAACAGCTCTTCAGTGTTTTGCATTTCGCATACCTCCATGCTTGAGAGACTTCCTGATACCTTCCCTCTGCGTGGGTATCATTCACGCACTCTGGCCTCCCTTCGGAGGCTGCCCCTTTGACCCCTCGAAATCTTCGTTGTTTTCTTGAGGTCTCATATGGGGGTTCCGTCGCCATGAGTTTCGCAACTTTTAGGCGATCCCGCTTTTGCGCATATGAAACGTGTAGTGTGTTTAGGTGCCCGTTTGTTCTCTTTCGGGTTCATTACCCGCCATTCATCGGAGGGGGTGTTGTCATGAGGATTGGGGTCTCATGCTTTTCCGATGTCGTTCTTTCAGGCATGGTTTAACGGATGCAAGATATCATCATGCGAGAACTCAGGTTTAGCAATTGGCCAGCTTCACCATGCACACAGGACTTGCAGAGCCACTCTTTACATGCCTTCAAGCGTTCTCCGCGTTTCCAACATGCTGTTTTCCCCTTTGCGTTTCCGCTCCAGGTCGGTTGGATGTCCTAGAGGTTCTTACCCCCTTCCTCTCCCGCGTCACGTGGGAATTTCATATGCACCGACACGGCGCACCCAATCGAATTGGACTTGTTCACCCGGCTTCGTCTCATACCGCTGGACTGGTGCGTGGCCAGCCAGCGCAGGCCGCAACGGTTGCACATACTCTTTCAGAATGCTGATCCCTCCTATATAGCCCATCTTCTGCAAGCGCTCGAAAATCACCTCACAATTAGCACAATGGTCTTCCATCACCCATTTCTTGATCTGCTCTTTGTACGCATCTAGCTTGGAGGACCGAGGCGGACGTGGTTTCGGAATCACGGCTTCCGGGTGCTTGAGATATTTGCGCACTGTTGTGCGGGAAAGCTTCAACTCGTGAGCAATCTCCTGCACTGTCTTTTCCTGTGAGTTAAGATCGTGTATGCTATTCACTGTCTGGCTCCTGATCACTGGCTGTCTCCTGTGGATAATCTCTACTAGATATATCCACCAGCTTACAGCCTTCTTGGGGGCCAGTCAATTCTATTCCGGCTCGAGTATACACCGTCGTTAATAGATGTGACACAACCACCACCAGCCCTCAATTACGACATTCAGGTGATCACCTCCCGTGCGAAAAAAGGAAAAGTGACCAGGATAGTTGAATCAGCTGCACAAAAACGAGCAAAGCTGAAGCGGAAAAAGAAGAAAATCTCGCGCCAGATGAAGCTTTTCTAATGGGCATTATTGTACGTGATTGAATACTACACGTATTTATGGCTTTAGCTGTCCAAATGGCTGTCTCAGGAAGGAATCCTTGCCATATACCTTCCAGGCCATCTCCTCACAGAATCCCGTACATATCATGCTTTGTCAAATTTACGCAAGTTCATATTTTGCGGTAAAATATGAACCTATGAGTTTTCAGAAATCTATGGTACAATAAGAAGAAACCGATCACGCTTCCACAAGCAGAGAGGATAGGCATGTCAACCAACAGGGAAAACCAGGTAACCAGGCAAGAGAAAGGCCGAGTCGTCAGCGTCAGCGTTCCCCCAGGTCGGCGAGCAGCGTTTGACGCCGCCCTGGCCTCGCTGAAGCGTCATCACGAAAACCCCTTTATTCAGGCTGCTCCCTTGATCGTCGAAACGATTATCGAAGCAGCCAGGCGTCTCCAGGCTGAGGAGCAGGAGTCTGCAGAGAGAAGAGACCACGGCTCACCGCCTGGACGCCCACAGTGAAGAGGCAAAGCCTACACGTGTCAAAGACGAGGCAGGGCACTACTCTGTGGCTCGCGAGTACCACAAGCGCGGGCGCATGGTTATCGGGACGTGACCTATTGGCTAGAAGGTGGTCCTAACAAATGGATACCAGAACGCCTTTTGCTCGGAGAGACGGCGCAATCCCTTGCTGATCGTTCTCAGCAAGAGCAGACACGCATGCGCTGTGAGGAGTGTGGCAAAGATGAGCAGAAAACGAGACGGGAACAACGCAAGGCAAAAACCCAGAGGCAGTCAGGCCACTGGCACAGAGGTTTGCTGCTTCACAAGCAGCAAGGGTTCAGGAAGGAGGGAGCTATGCAGGTACCGGACTTTGAGTCCATCATGCAGATGAACGTCTTAGGAGACGAGTACTGGAGTGCTCGCGATCTCATGCCATTGTTGGGCTATGGAAACAAATGGCAAAACTTTGAGAAAGTGATAGCAAAGGCCATGATCGCCGCGCAAGAGGCTGGCTTGCCACTCCTGGAGAATTTTACTGGCGTCAGTAAAAATGTCCCCGGCCAAGCTGGCAGGCCAGGACAAGACTACTTCCTCAGTAAGCGAGCCTGCTACCTCATCGCACAAAATGGCGACCCGCGCAAGAAAGAGATTGCAGCAGCCCAGAACTATTTTGCTTTCGCTGGAGAGGTCCTTGACGATCTCACCCGGCTTCGCCTGGAGCAAGGGCGCCGCCTCCAGCTTCGCCTAAAAGTGGCAGAGGGCAACAAACATCTGAGCGAAACCGCGAGGCTATCCGGGGTCCAATCCGAGAATATGGCACTGTTCCATGATGCAGGCTATCATGGCATGTATCAGATGACGGAAAACCAGCTGGCGGTGTTCTGGAATGTTCCAGCAGGGGTCAAGATCCTGGACGTGATGGGGCCAGAAGCATTGGCAGCGAACCTCTTTCGCATTAGCGCCACCGATGAGAAACTGCTTCGCGACACAGTAACGAACGAAACCCTCGCCATCGCGACACACCATGATGTCGGCGCAATCGTGAGGGAATCCATTGAGAAGATCCACCAGAGGAAACCGGAAGACCTCCCACGAGCAGAAAACATTCGCAACCTGGTCGAAGCGGAGCGGCGCAAAGAGAAGAAGCGCCTGAAAAACAAGCCGCCCGACGACCAGGAAACGCTCTTCTAAGGACTCCTGCCGAAATAACGTATCCAAAGAGATGTGATATGCTGGAGGAATGGAGACACTTTCACAAGAAACCCAATACAAGTTGATGAAGGGATGGCTCAACGAGCGACAGTGGCGACTGTACGTGGCGACAGAGGCCAGGCGAATTGGGAGACCATTCCAAAACGGGGCAAGGAGGTTGCTTGGTCCCAATGACATGCATCTGCTGGTTGAATGAGCTCAACAGGAACATTTCTGGCAAGCGTTCGGTTTGCCCCCGTTTTGGAATGGTCTCCACAACGGCTCGCTATACCCAGGTCAGTCGAGCCCAGGTGAAAGAGAAGTTGAAGGGACTCAAAGGCTAATGGCCCATCGTAACGATTGGATAAAAATACACAGATGGGTGCGGATTCTACTTGAGTCTGGCCGTTTGACCAAGGTAAGTGTGGCCGCGACACCGGATTGCCAAATACCTTGATAGCGGCCTGTGAAGCCATGCGAAGGGCAAAATACTCTTCACCTGTCCTAGCTGCACTTAGCATGAGTCAAACCTGACAGAGTGGCCTTACAGGCAAGTTGACCACTTTTCGCTATTGCGTTAGTCAAACGGCCACACTCAAGTAGAATCCGCAATGGGCCATATCTATTTGGGCTGCTGCAGTCCAGGAAGCTCATGTTTCAGACGGCGTTTGTAGATCCATGCGGATTCCGCCCGCACAATAGTGGGATTTACGAATAATGAACCCATAAAAACGTTTTTCACCCCATATAAATCTCCTGCATCACCTGAGCGGCAGCCTCTATCTCATAAATCAGGCTATGAATTGTCTCCACCACATCCGTTTTGCTGACTCGCCAGAAGAAAGGCAGGATCAGTGGCATCCCTTTGAAGAGGAAATAATCGCGATCGTTAGCGGCATCGAGAGTTGCATAGAGAATCTGTGGTAAAAGTTGTAGGAGCATGTCTTCTGAACAAACATCGAGTGCTTTGGTAATCTCTTCTAGAATATCCCCTCGTTGTGTGTCATTATGATCATAACGCATCGATTCGATGGCCTCGCTCAATAGCGGAACAGCTTGATCTACTTGGCCGGCAATCAAAAATAGCTTCGCAGCCTGAGCAAGTAACTCTCCGAGGTATTTTTTGTGAGCATCTCGAGCGAGAGTGATGGCTTGATCCACAAGTATCTGCATCCTGGAATGATCCCAGGTCATTGCTCTAGAGGCTGCCACTAAAAGTGCTTCAACAGGCAGCATTTGCCATGTGGACTTGTTGGCCTCCTGGATTGCGGTATTAAGAATTTCTATGGCCTGGGACCGGTCACTGTTTGCCAACGCTAACGCAACGCTTGATAGTGCTTTGCTTCGACGGGCAGGCTCGACTTTGATAGTGTCCAGAATCGTCAGTGCTTTATCAGGTGCAAAGCTGGCTATTTCCTCACAGAACGCAGCAAGATGTTCTCCTTCATCGTAGGCATTTGCACGCTTGCGTGCCAGCACAACTTCTGGAATGAGTTCTAAGGCAGCTTCTCGATCGCATTTTGCAATGCTCACAAGCGCTTGTCCAATATGGTGCATAAGGCATTCATTCCCAACAAATGTTCTATCGAGTGAAAAATGAGCTAGGATTTTGTTCAGTAGATGCCTCGCGGAGTTTAGATCGTACTGTGCTAAAGCTGTACTGGCCTGTGCCAGGGTGTCACTCGTATCGGTTAACTCACTTCCACCATCCAGGTTCCAGAGAAGCTCCGCCAGGCTCAGAGTTTGGGAAGAGCCTTGATGAGCTGCAGCCAGGATAGTCGAAGCCAAAGCTTTGCGTCTAACGCGATCAAAATCGCGCTTTTTCATCGTTTCGATTAGCTCATTGGGTACATGTGTGGCTAGATGCAGCGATTGTTCAAGATCGGTCTCTGCTAATGCCTCTATTATCGCAAACCGCATAAACGCTTGCGCAAGAACAGGCAATGTACCGAACAGGGTGAGCGCACTCTCCAAATCATGACGGGCAAGCTCCTCGAATAAGACTGACAGTGACTCAATCAACCAGTCCTGCTCGTAGACATTACCTCGAGAGATCTGAGCGACTTTTTGCATCAAAGAGAATGCGCTTGTTGTCTTATTCTCTTGAATATATAGCCTGGCTACCTGGAGCAACACGTTAATACGCTGATCCCTGTTCCCACCAGCCATGATTTTTTCTACCGCACGCTCACCCAGCTCCTCGGAACGACGCCGATTATGAGGCCTAAGCCTGGATGCAATTTCGGCCAGAAGACTCGCTTCCATACCAGCTTGTGAGGAAGCGAGTCCAATGGCCTGATCGACTACCTGCACGCCGCGCGCATCTTCACCGTCGAGTAGTCTTGTACCAATGTCGATTAATGCCCGGCATTTCTCTACTTCTACAGGAATATAATTAGTAATAATCCCTAAGCTGAGATCTACATCACGCTCAAACTGCGAGGAGGCGAGAAAAGCCAGAGCCTGGCTTCTGGTGTCTAATTTTTCTATGCGGAGGGCGGTGTCCAGGGCGAGGGAGATGTCACCCGCTAAATCATGCACAATTTGGCTGTAGGCAACATCCCGATGACGTGATTGGTGGATATTATCAAGCAGTGCCAGAGCAGCCTTCAAATCGTAGCGCGCCATTGCCCAGGCAGCCGCCGCATTCGCCTGGTCCTCCCAATCCTCGGCCTCGGTTTTCCCAACAAAACTAATGTCTCTGGCAGCATGGAGCGATTGCTCAACGAGCGATGCTGCCTGCTTTTGGTCAGTTCGGCCGAAGCGAGCTGCGAGATTGGCGAACGCAAAAGGCTTACCAACCACGCTTCGGATCTTGTTTGCCTGCCTGATTGCCAGATCCGCGTTCAGCAGTGCCAAATCACCGAAGGTTTTCCCCATTTCTTCACCTTTCCAATCTCCCTCATGCATTTCTTCAAGCGCAGAGATCGCCTCCAGGTAAAGTCGTATACCCCAGGCACTGTCTAGTTTGGAGGCGATCTCTGCAATCCAACGGAAAACCTCGAAGCGGGCCTGCGCATCATAAGTAATTTTGCGTGCAAACATCTCCGCTTGTTCTATCAGCTTTGCTGTCTTGCTCTGATCGAATGGCTGGAGTATTTCAGCGAGCTGCCACGAATGATTGCTTTTCCAGAGCGAATCGTTGTCATGTTCGATCAATTCCTCGATTGAAGCGACAAGCGGCTCATGCCCAATTAACGATTGCTCCGCTTTCAGTATGTTCCGAAGTATGCGAGTAAGCGCCTCGGTGCGATATCCCTCGTAGTCAATCTGCTTCGCAACCTCGAGCGACTTGGCCAGGTCAACTGGTATCAAAATGTCGACCATGGCTCGCATCGTTGTGCCGCGAATCCATTTGGTATCGAGTAACCGAGCCATCTCGACCGCGCGGTCCACCTGACCCATAGCGGCATAGAGGGGGATGAGATCCTGGACTGGTAAACTACCAAGTCGTTGTTTTAGTCCAACATAGACGAGTGCGAAATACAGTAGGACAGAAAAATTCTTCAGCTGGACAGCCACTTGCATCCCTAACCGAAGGTCGTCCAGGATTGAGCGATAGGAACCAAGATATTGCACCTTGGCAATGAGAAAAGGCCCTTTCAACAGGTTCACAAGCTGCTGATCTTCTTCGATACTGAAGAGGTGCTGAGCCAGATATCGCAGCCCGTAAGCGTCACCTTGACTCCAGTCCACGTTTTCCCACGAAGTAGCCCTCCCTCGTATGTGATCTACAATCCTTCTATGCCATTCGTCCGGCGGGATGTAGTAGTCGTTCGTCAATTGTCTCTGGTCTCTAAAAATCCGTTTGCGCCCCAAAAAATCGATGAAAGACTGATGATACAGACGATATCTCGCCTCTTGCTCTGACTGATCGTCACGTGGACTTGTTTCCTGGATAAACTGTTGGAAGTCGCTAAGGTACTGCCTGACAGACGACTTTTGTTGTGCGGTAAATGCCTGCAATTGGGCAATCGTCAGGCTTTCCTGGGCGACAGAGAGTACACCCATGAGCGGAAGATACATGGTGAGCCAGTCACGTTTCCCAAGCATGAACACTCGATTGAGTGAATCGAAGTACAACTCATCGAGTCCGGTGGGAAGCCCGCTCAATTCAGTCAATGGCCGCAGACCTTTTGCCATAGCATCAAGCAGGAAGCGGGCATAGAGAAAATTTCCCTCCGCCTTGCGGGGAACTATTTCTACTAACTCGGCTATTTGCTCAGTTTCCGCCTGTTCAGCCTTCTCGATTAGTGCCAGGTCGACGTCCAGTCGGTCTTGTACGTACCGACCAATATCCACTTGATTGCGTTGATCGTTAGGAGTGGAGATTGAGAGGCACCTCATATTGCGAAACTTATTCTCTACGCGCGATTCTTGCCGGGTGGTGAGGATGAAGCGCACATGAGAAGACAAATTGTCAGTCTGGGAGAGCAAAGTAACGATATTGGGCTCCAGGCTTGAACTGAGCGCCTCGTCCAGGGCATCGACCAGAATGATCACCTGCCGGTCCAATTCTTCAGCTACAAGCGCTTCGAGTGGCTCCCGTACAACTCGATTGAAGGCGTCTTCAGGAGAAGTACCACCCACATCGAGCTTATTAATGATAACGCCAACAGCATCTCCCTGCTCAATGTGCTGCTCCACCTCGATACGAATCGATCGGTCCCCGCTCTTCTCTGCCAATGCTTTAGCATAGGCCGGGTAACGCTCCGCCAGCTGCATCGCGAGAGACTCCGCGAAGACCCGAGGATGAATCCAGCGGCTATCACGCGCTGAACAGAAGTGAAGGGCACTCAAAAAATTAGAGGTAAGGTGTGCCAATCCATCAGGAGGTGAAACAGTGTCTTCTGCAAACTGGCTCAAGCGAGCACTGATGGCCGTTTTCCCGCTACCAGGTTCGCCCTTGACGAGGAAGAAACGCTCTCCTTGAGGATCGGCTAGCCATGCATTGATGTCCTGGAAGAGCCATTCGCGACCTGTGAAGTGATCTGCCCGCTCAACGATGTAGCTGGTAAAGTCAATGACAGGTTTTCTCATGGCTTGTGTCATGACGTTGCCTCCTATGTTGTCAATATCGGTGGTGAACTCTGGCAATGCCGGGAAAACTGGCAAGGGAAGAAGATAGCGTCAGCCAAGCGTATCGAATTCTGCTCCTATCACACCCTCAGCTTTTGTGATGTCTTGCGAGATCTTAGCTCTCCCATGTCTCATCTCTCCTCCTTTGAGGCCAATGATGTTCTTCCCCTCGTTCATCCGCTGGACGATTTCTAGAGTAGGTCCCATCTCTTGCAGCAGCTGGGCTAGCTGCGCTGCAAGATCGTGATCTTCAGTCAGCTTCTCCTCTAAGATATCTTGCAGTACCGTCTTGTAGCGCTCCGGCTTTTCTTCAAAACGACTCAAACTCTCTGTTGCCTCTTTGTCTCCAGACCACCTTTGCTTCAATGTAGCAAGAAGGTTCTTGGCTTTTTCATAGGCAGCATCACCAACCTTACTGGCAAACTCCTCTGCGCCTTTCGACACGAACGGCAACAAAATAGCTACTGTTTTCGTTGCCAGGTCTACAACTGTCGGATCCATCATAATAGCCTCTCCATTTCGTTGACGTGCGAGCGTTCCATTTCTTTCTAGAACACTGCTATGTCTCTTAAGGCATGGTTCAAAGTGAGCATGAACCACTGTGACAATTGACGAAAATATTGCCAAAACCTTCCCTAACGACAGGTCTCCATACATCAGCTCTCAGCAGCTTGCTTACTCTAGAATTTCAGACCTTCCAATCCGCAACCTTTGCCCTTTGATAGTATAGAATGGATAAGCAAAAAAGAATTTCCCAAATTGAAATTTACCGTGTAGTAGGCCCTGTGTTAAGGAAGACGCCTTGTAGCCGCAAAGTAGATAAGTGCGGCACAGTTTTCGCTTAGAGCGCCTCAGAGGTGCCCATCATCCGTGCCAAGTCATCGGCAGAAACGCGCGTGTAGATGGTGGTGGTGGAAATATCGGCATGGCCGAGCAATTGTTGGATGGCAGGAAGCGGTATGGGAGGGCGATCCAGTCCATAGGCCTCAGGATCAAGCAATGCTTTGGCAAACGTATGGCGCAGATCGTGAGAGCCGAGAGGGGAAGGGAGCTTTGCTACCTGGCCAAGCTTCGCGATAATCTCCCGAATGCCGCGCTCCGCCAGAGGGCCGCGCTGGCCGAGGAAGAGATGCCCGACCGGCCAGCGACTCCAGGCAGCAACGGATTCTCCCCGGACAGCTGCTCGCTCGCGCCATTGTTCTGCCAGACGCTCGCGATGGGTGAAATACGCATCGAGCGGTTCGCGTGCTTCCTGGACCAGCGGGATCTCCCGATGCTTGAGTCCCTTGCCTCGGCGAATAATCAGCAGTCCGCGCCGCGCGGAAATCTGCACGTCGGGGATCTGGAGGGCAGCGACTTCTGAGACGCGCGGGCCTGCATAGCGAAAAAGGGTCGCCAGCGCCAGGGCTAAGCCATGGTCGCGTCGAGCTGCTGCTTCTGCCGACCTTCGAACTGCGTTCCATTCCGTCTTCGATAAAGCAACAGGTGCTGGTTCCACGATCTCGATCATGGGCAAGTTGCGAAAAGGATTAGTCACAGCAATGGTATCGAAGAAGAGCATGAGGCTAATCAGCGCCCGATTGATCGTCGTGGGAGCATAGCGTTTGGCGAGCAAGTGGTCTCGATAGGTTTTCGCATCGGTCGGCGTGATCTCGGTCGCTTTGAGACCAGGATGTTCCTGGTGCAACCAGGTGGCAAAGCGGCGAGCATCCTGGGTATAGAGCGCGATGGTTTTCGCAGCAAGATCCGGGCGCAGGTTCAGTTGCTCCTGCCAGGCGACAATCTTATTCCACATACCTTCTCCTTGTTATCGGCAGAGTTGGATTATCGGCGCAGTTTTTCGGGAGATAACCGTGCCAACTCTGCCGATAATATACCACATACGCAAGGAAACTGTGCCGATAATCCCTGTTTTCGGCGCAGATTTTTCGCTTAAAGATTCATCGAAAAAGAGAGGTTGACGGCCTTTCCGGTGTCGGTCAGCCCCACAATGGAACTGTGAGTTGGGTGCTGGCTTGTTTCTGCTGGTGCCTCAAAACTGCTGATAGGTGTGTACCTTTTACGAGGACATCTGCCTCTAACTCTAGCTGCACATGTCCGCCTGTCATCCCTTTAGGGGCTTTGACCAGCAGATGCATCCATTTGGTCCCCTGCACAGTCCGATCTGACCCAGCACTGTAATCCCATATCGGAGCGACACTGTCTCCAATGTAACCCTTAATTCGAGGGATGATCTCACTGTACTCGATCCCAAACTCGGCACTACCAAGGCTTGCCTCCCATTCCTGAAACTTGAGCAGAGGGTTCAGAGTAATCTTGAGATGGCGTTTTACCGCTTGCACAACCTCACTGGGATAGAGATCAAAAGCGAGTGGTTGTTCTTTGGTCGTAGGATGTGGCAGAAGGGTTGCCCGGAAGCGAGCCCACTCGACGCTGCTCTCCTCGTGCGGGGGAAGAAACGAGCAAGAGAGACGCACCAGATAGAAGTCGGCCTCCTTGAGCTTAGCGAGGATAGGGCGAGGCAGTTTCCTTGGTGAGTAGAAATCGGAGAGCAGCCAAGTTTCGGGGATGCCTATTTCGACCACTGGTAAGCTGCGTAATGCTTCACGCGGGGTTACTTCTGCACCATGACGGTGCCACTTACGTGTGGACTGGTCGGGTTCCTCCTCGCTCGCTGGTTCTAACTGGCGTTTGGCCAGGACATGTTCAATCGTGTCAGGTGTTTGTAACCACATAGATGGCCTCCTGTGTTCATCTACTCTACTCAAAATTAATCCCAATCTCCCACCAGGATGAATGCTCCCCAGTAGTAAGGATGCCGCCAGCGTGGGTGTTTTGGGTCGTGCTGCACTTGGGTCATGGCTTGCCGCAGCGCCAGAGCTTTGTCGGCTCCTGCTTCTTCTCGTGCATCATAGAATGCCTGCATGAGAGCCGCCGTAGACTCGTCATTCACTTGCCACAAGCTGACCAGCAGAGAGCGTACCCCCGCTTGCAGAAAAGCCTGACTCAGCCCGGCCAACTCCTCGCCGCCCAAGAAACCAACCTGGCCGCTTTCACAGGCAGAGAGGACCAATAAGTCCGCCTGCAAGCGGTGCTGAAGGATTTCTCTCGCGGTCAGAATCTCTTCTCCGGCCAGGACAATGCCTGAGTCAAGCGGGTTCTCGGAGTCAAAGAAAGCGTGCGTCGCCAGATGAATCAGAGAAGCTCGTTCGAGATTGGCAAGGACAGCCTGTTTGGTTGCAGCCCCTCTTAGCAGCGGAGTAGCTCCAAATCGTTCAGCCACAGTTCTGGCTTCATTTTCCATATGGGGCCGGTCGCCAAGAGGATTGCCGATGACTAGTGCTTGCCCCTTTGGTACACTTAGACGTTGTTGAAGTCTCGGCAGCACACTCAAGGCCGGGAGCGTGACCAGAGGCAGCGGCAGCCCAGCGGGCGTGTACCACCCGATGCGCTCAGCCAACACTGTCCAGGGCAGTAGATGCCCGATACCAGCGGGAGCCAGAATGAGCCGCTTCACACCATTCAGATAAAATTGCGCATTGGTGAAGAGGGGACGCAGAAGCTGGTCCCATGTCTCGGTTCGTGGAATATGGACTTCATGGCGAAGGAGCTCCCACAAGTCGGCCCGGTCAGTCTGATTCAGCGGTATTCCAATGACGCAGGGTACGCGCCAACCTGCTCGTAGTAGGAAGAGCAGGGCCTCCTCCTGGATCAGAAAGAAAGAGAGCAGTGCTGTCTCTGGTCCCAGCGCTTTTGCCAAATCGGTGAACTCTTGCCAGGTAGGAACATCCCCGCGACGCAAAGCCACATACTCTGCTCCTTCTGGACTATCGCGAGCAATCTGGGTCCATAGCTGCTCCAGATCGTGCAGAAGCATCTGGCGCTGCTGAAGACGCTGAAGACTGCCAGTTTCTTTTTGCATGAAAACCGGACGGTCGTGAGTAGCCAATTCCTCGGTGTCCAGTGCGATCAGTTCGGCGAGAAGGTGCTGTTCTCGCACAGCAATGTCTGGCGCGAGCCCCGGCGGCAGCGGGAGCGGCCCACGTCCGACCAATTGGGTGAGCAAGCGTGATTTGCTGCCTTCGGCAATCTCCAGCACCCGAGGAGGCACGCTGAGGAAGCGCAAATGGTGCTGTTTCTCTCGATCCAAAATGAAGCGCCCGTTTGCCTCTGCCTGCTCCAGGTAAGCGGTAACCAGGTCGGAAGCAATTCCCTCTCCCTGGTGTTGCTGACCAAGCTGGTAGGTCACTGGCAAGGCCGCAAAGTGCAGATGCTGGATAGACCAGCTTTGCTCCCATAGAGAGATAGTTGCTTCCAGGCTAGCCAGGTCCCCGGTAGTGTGGAAATGTTCAACAAGCATCAGGCCTACATTTCTCAAAAGCTCGGACCGTTCAGGCAGGTCGAGCGGGGCGGCCTGGACAGCTTGCTGGGAAACACGGATGGCTTCCTCCAAGTCAGTCAGGTTCTTGGTACATTCGTAGCGGTCGCGGAGTCCAGCGCCCAAATTAGCTAGGAGCAAAGGCTGTTCAGGCGAGTCGGAGGAAGCAGCCTCGACGGCTTGTTGAAAGGCAGTGATGGCCTCCTCTAGATCGGCCCGGTTCTTTGTGCATTTGTAGAGGTCGAGGAGTCCAGCGCCCAGGCTGGTTAGCCGCATGGACCGGTCTGGCGATTTAGCTGGAGTGCCCTCGACAGCTTGCCGAAAATCCGTGATAGCCGCTTTCAGGTAAGCCTGATCTCCAATGTGCATATAGTAATCGTGTCGCGCGATACCTACATTTCTCAACAACTCAGGTCGCTCAGGCAGGTCGAGCGGAGCAGCCTCGACTGCTTGCTGGGAAACACGGATGGCTTCCTTCAGATCGGCTACGTTCCTGGTGCGCTCGTAGCGCGCACGTAGCACAACGCCCAGATGGTTGAGATACTCAGATCGGTCGGCTGCGTTCGGAGGAGCAGCTTGAACGACATGCTGGAACGCAGTGATAGCGGCCTCCAGATCGGCTACACTCCTGGTATCCGTGTAACGGTTAAACAATTCACTCCCCAGAGTATCTAAATAGCTCAACAGATCAAGTTCTTCGGGTAAGTCAGTTGGCATAACCTGGATGGCCCGTTGGACAGCGCTGATAGCCGCGTGCAGATCGGCCAGATCCCCAACGTCTTCATAGCGACTAAACAGCTCACGTCCCAGAAGATTCAGGTACATAAACTGGTGATATGAGGGGGAAGAAGCTGTTTGGGTGACTGGCTGAGATCCCGTAGGAGAAGGCTCCATACCTGCCTGGTTTCCAGGGAAAGTGGAGCGGTCACGCAACCCAAGGTTCAGATTCTTTAGATACGTGGGTCGGTCGGCTGCATCTGGGGAAGTTGCATCGACGGCTTTTTGGAACACAGTAATGGCAGCCTCCAGATCAGCTACGTCCTCGGCGAGCTTGTAGCGTCGATAAAGTACGCTCCCGAGATTGGTTAGATACGTGGGTCGGTCGGCTGCATCTAGAGGAGTAGCCTCGACAGCTTGCCGGGAAGCGCTGATGGCCTCCTCCAGATCGAGGGCTTTCCCGATCCCACTGAGAGCGGAGCGGTCACGCAGTCCAAGGCTCAGATTGTTCAATCTTCTCGGTCGATCAGTTGAGCTGACTGGAGTGGCCTGAACAGCTTGCTGGGAGGCACTAATCGCTGCTTGTAAATCGGCCAGGACTTTGGTGAGCAGATAGCGATTGCGAAACCCAACACTCAGGTTATCTAGATACAGAGGCTGGTCGGGAGAATCCGAGGAAGTAGCCTGAACAGCTTGCTGGAACGCAGTAATAGCCGCATTCAGGTTGGCTACATTCTTGGTGCGCCCATAGCGGTCAAGGAGCGCAGCGCCCAGACTGTTCATCCGCTCAGGTCGGTTGGGAGAGTCTAAGGGAGTGGCCTGAACGATTTGCTGGGAGATGCTGATGGCAGCATCCAGATCGGCCAGATTTCTTGTGCGCTTGTAGCGGTCACGCAGATCGACTCTCAGACGGTCCAGATCCATAAGTTTGCCAGGTGAGGTGGCCGGAGTTACCTGGATGTTTTGCGGAGAGGAAGGATTGAAACCTTTCGATTCCCTGGGGTAACGCCGCGAGAACAAGGTTATCAGAAATGGACCTATGCTGGCAGCCAGGAGAAGCACCACTATGATGATTCCGAGAAGATTATTCATTCGTTCCCTCCCTACGTTGCGAGGGAATAGCAATGGAGACGCTGGCCGATGGGTCGCGCTGGCTGAGAGCGGCAGCTACGACATCGAGGAAATACTTGTAGAGAGGATATCCCCAGATAGACGCTGGCGCGACAGGAATAAGCATGAGTACTCGTTGCTGCGTGGTCTTATAGGTCTCCAGACCACCAATTTGCAAGCGGGTTTTGCCATTGGCGTCCGGTTCAGTCACGCGAGCAGAAAAGCTACACAACTCGACGCGGCGGTCTAAGCTCGTTATAGACAGCGCAAGGCGATTGGGGAACTCGTGTGCAATATTCACCCGAGCGCTCATGTTCAACACACTGAAATTCAGCACGTTCACTCCACCGCCTTTTTTTGTGTCACCTACTACCTGACGCACAACACTTAGGATGTCGGAAGGGGACAACACTGTGGTAGCGACCAGACGAAGCTGAACTCGAGCTTTGGTGGTAATACCTGCCATTGAGGAGCTTCCTTTCTATTGGTGATGAGAGAGCCAGTACCCGTGGGCCTTGGCAACAATAAGTCTGAAATCAGAATAAACAGAGCCAAACTTTTCCTTTTTGACCAGAGAAAAACTAGAAGTCTTCTCTTCGAGTGTATTCTAGCAAAAGTGAGCCATCCAATCAATAGGATAATCAGGCTGTTTCTCTTGCCAGGAAGCATGTTCGCTTGCTACACTCTGGCTTGATCTCATCAAAAACAAGAAGGAAAAAAGATGAAGCGCACGTGGATATCAGAGGAGCTATTCGAACACTTTACCCTCCTACCAGACGAGTTAAACGCCGTTGGCAATAAATCGGGAGCAACGCGCCTGGGATTTGCCATTTTATTCAAGTGCTTTCAGTATGAAGGTCGTTTCTTGCGCTCCAGGCAAGAGGCGGCTCCAGAAGTAATTCGCTTTCTCGCAACTCAGGTTGGCGTTGATGCTGCCCTTTTTGCGCAATATACTTGGGAGGGCCGCACTATTGAGGCCCACCGAGCGCAGATCCGCGCGATTACAAAGATCCGCGAATTCCACCATGCTGACGAAGAAGCCTTGCTTACCTGGCTCTGCACGGACATTCTTCCACATGAACACCATCCCGAACGTCTCCGCGAGCTGATTCGTGCCGAATGTCGAACGCGCGAGGTCGAGGTTCCTGATGACATCACCACACTCATTGAAACAGCATTCGCTTCTTATGAAACACAGATCTACGCTGTGGTCATGGCCCGTCTCACGCCTGAGATACAGAATCGCCTGGACGCTCTCCTGGTGCTTGCGCCTGTGGCAGAGGGAGAAGAGGAAGAGGAATTACCACTCAACTTGTTGCGCCTCGATCCTGGCCCGGTTGGAGTGGAAAGCGCGCTCTCGGAGATTGCCAAGTTGCGCTCACTCCGTGCCATCGGTTTGCCAGCGGATCTGTTTGCTGGGTATACACCAAAGCTGGTAGAACGCCTGCGGCGACGTATTGCCGCTGAATCTCCTTCCCATATTCGTCAGCATCCCCAGGCCATTCGTCTGACGCTGCTGGCAGCACTGGTCTTTCAACGGACACAGGAGGTCACCGATGCTTTGGTGACGCTGTTGATCCAGATTGTCCATCGCATCGGCAAACGAGCAGAAAAACGCGTGGAAACGGCCTATATCAATGATTTGAAACGAGTCGCAGGAAAAACACGTCTTCTGTATCGAATTGCCGATGCTGCGCTCGAACATCCTGACGAGCCTGTTCGAGACGTGGTTTTTCCGGTCGTGAACGAACAAACCTTACGTGATCTGGTGGCCGAGTATAAAGCACAGGGGGGAGCCTATCGACAAAAGGTGCAAGAGGTCATGCGCTCCTCCTATCGCCATCATTATCGCCAGATTCTCCCGGCCTTGCTTGAGGTGCTCGATTTTCACTCAAACAACACCGCTTATCAGCCCGTGATTGAGGCACTTGCCGTTGTCCGTGAGTATGTGAGCAGCCGGATCGCCTGGTATCCCCTTGAGGTCAGTCCTCCTCTTGAGGGGGTCGTTCCCGATTCCTGGGAGAACATTGTGACCGAAAAAGATAGCGCTGGGGAAATCCGTGTCAATCGCCTGACTTACGAACTGAGCGTGTTGCAAACCTTGCGCGAGCGCGTGCGGAGCAAAGAGATCTGGGTCTCGGGGGCCGCCCACTTTCGCAATTATGTGGAATATGTGCTCTCTTCTTCATAGTTTTTTCCAATGAATGAGCACAAAATCCACATAATATATGTTATGAATGGAATATTCCATATTCCACATAACTTAAACCCAGAAGACGACCTCCCACGGGATTTTGACCAGCATCGAGCCACCTACTATGCGGATCTCAATCTGCCCCTTTCGGCTGATGAGTTCATTGCGTCCTTAAAGACGCAGTTGACGACGGCGCTTACCTCCTTTGAACGCTTCATGGCAAAAAAACCGAGCGATGTGGCGATTGGCACCAAACGCGGCAAAGGCTGGATCACGCTCTCTCCGCTTCCGAAGCAACCCGAACCCAAACATCTTCCTCGCCTGAAAACAGAGATTCTGCGCCGCTGGGGTGTCATCGGTTTGCTCGATATGCTCAAAGAATCCGCTATGCTCACCGGTTGCCTGGATTGTTTTCAGTCCACGGGCAGCCGTGAAGCTATTGATCCCGAATTACTGCAAAAGCGTTTGCTCCTCTGCATGTATGGGATGGGAACCAATATGGGACTCAAGCGGATGGCCGGAGTTGACCCGAACATCACTGGCGAAGATTTACGCTATACGCGACGGCGCTATTTCCTCAAAGAGCACATGCGTGCTGCCATCGCTCAGGTCGTCAATGCCCTGCTTCGCACTCGGCTGGAATCGATCTGGGGAGCAGCAACCTCAACCTGTGCTTCCGACTCCAAGAGATTTTACGCGGTCGATCAGAATCTCCTGACGCAATGGCATGCACGCTATCGTGCGCCAGGCGTCCTCGTGTACTGGCATGTGGAACGTCGCTCCGTCTGCATTTATTCACAGCCAAAGTCTTGCACGTCCTCTGAAGTGGCCGCCATGCTGGAAGGAGTGCTTCGCCATTGTACCGATATGACCATCAAGCACCAGATGACCGATTCTCATGGTCAGAGTGAAATCGGGTTTGCTTTCAGTCATCTCCTCGGATTTCGCCTGCTGCCTCGCCTCAAGCCCATCCACTCGCAGAAATTAGCGCTCGTGGAGGCAGGCACACAGGACAACTACCCTCACCTCAAAGAAGCGTTGGGAAAGCCGATTAACTGGGAGGCAATAGCTCAACAATATGATATGATGGTCAAGTACACCGCGGCGCTCAAGACTGGAACGGCGGATGCCGATGCACTGTTGCGGCGATTTACACGCAGTAATCTTCAACACCCGACGTACCAGGGCTTCCACGAACTAGGTCGAGTCATCAAGACCATCTTCCTCTGCGATTATCTCAGCGATGTGCGACTCAGACAGGACATCCAGGAAGCCCTGAACGTCATTGAACAGTGGAATAGTGTGAATGGCTTCATTTTCTCCGCTCGTGGAGGGGAGCTGCTCTCCAATCGCCCCGAAGATCAAGAGATGGCGCTCCTGTGCCTGCATCTGATCCAGGTCAGCCTAGCCCTGGTCAATACGCTCCTGCTCCAGGAGGTTCTGGCTGAGGAAAAATGGAAGCAGGCCATGAAGCAGGAAGACTGGCGTGGCTTGACTCCGCTCTTTTATCAGCATGTGAACCCCTATGGGCGCTTTACGCTCGATATGACCGAGCGCATTCCTCTCGCTCAAACGACCATTGCCTGAAGAGAGGTGCTTCTTCCAAAACTGTGCCGCACTTATCTACTTTGCGGCTACAAGGCGTCTTCCTTAACGCAGGGCCTAGATGTACCTCACGATCCACATCAGCGAGGTTGCGTAAGAGCCGTTTAATGCTGGGATTTATAGGGAGGCTCCTCGCGTGGGACTGGCATTTTCAGGGCCTTTCACGTGGATAGCGTTGGAAGTAGCTGGCTGTTTGGGTGTCCGCTGGCTGCACACTGATGGTTACGTCCCAGAGCCGATCTGCCCCGACGCCGTGCTCTATCTCTTTCACATGCCACAGGGTTGCGAGGAGCCCCTTACCTATCGCCAAGCGGCAGCGTACCAGCTCGCCAACGCGTGGAATATAAGGTGCTCGGTAGGTATGAAAAACCGTCTCTTCGCACATGAGCTTGACCTCGACCTCTTCCGCAGGTGCCGAGCGTAGTAACTTCTCAAACTCTGCTGAAAGCCTGATCACTTTCGCCTCAGTGCTCAAGCTGGGATCATCAATGATGCGCTGTATCTCCATTCTTGCCTCGCCTTTTTGGTGTCAGTCTGCGGGTGACTTTAAAATATCATATCAGAAGAAACCTCGCCATAGTGTAATACAGGGAAGAGGATCAGCTTGATAAGCCCATCCTTCACCAAACTGGCGGAAGACCCTGATAATGTTGGGATTTACAGTGAGAGGACCTGCGCAAACACCAGGATGTGATATAGTGTTCTGAGCAGGATAGCTTTTCATGCACAGAATAATCATGCAGGAGGCATGCTTATGGCTGACGGACCCAGCAGCTCCAGCCCAGGGCAGCCGCGCAAACGCAAAATAAAGCGGCGTATCCCTGAAAGTGGCGAGGGACGGCTACGCTTCCAGCAGGGCGATCCCCATGCCCTCGATGTCCAACTCGACGAGGCCCGCAACCTGAACGCGCAGCTGCTCACCACAGCGGCCCAACTCCCGGAACTGCTGGCCGCGCTGGAGGAGTTCCAGCAGGTACCGACGCGCCTGGCTGAGGAGGACGAAGCCCTGGCGGCGTTCCTCCGCGAGCACTACTCGGATAGGAAGCACGTTGACCACATTCGAGCCACGCTGCTGATCTTCCGACGCAAACGCGCGCTGGCACGCCTACAGGCGGCAGAGTCCGCGCTGCGCCTGGCACAGGAGCTGCTTGCCCCCGATCCACTGATCCCGCGCCTGGTCGAACTGCTCCAGGCGGGTCCCGGTCCGGTCGCTCGCGCCGAGATTGACCGCGAGCAGCTCACCGGCTCCCCGCGTCACCTGGATGAGCAGATCACCCAGGTGAAAGATCGCCTGCGCGAGATCCAGGCCGCGCTCGGCCAGGGCAACGGGTGGATTGACATCCAATATGTGCGCCGGGAACGCGTGCGCCCGATCGTGGTCCAGTACATCATTGCGCTCAACAAGCAGCGCGAGGATGGCACGCCAGTCCCGGCGGAGCTGGAGCGCGAGATCGACCCGGAGCTGGCCGCCGTCATCCAGGCACGCCAGGAAATCCCAGAACGAATGGCTCCGCTGGTCTACGAGACCGTCTCGTATGGCCCCTACCCGTTCTTCCGGTGGCGCGAGGGCAGGGGGCCGATCTACGCCGTCAGCCTGGCGGACACCTCCGTCGAGATGCCAGAACGCTTCAAAATGGGCGGCTTTTTCGCGATCCGCAGGCGCAAGAAAAGCACCTGAGCGCCCACCTGGTCGTTGCGAAGTGGGATACGTGATGCCAGAAGAGACGTTCTGAGCACTTTATATATTTTTTGCTCAGAATGTAACCCGAATGCCATCGGGTAGCGAGCTGCATGCATCTGATCAGCGAGAAAGGCCGACTGTTTTGTCCATAGCGAGCCCTGAGGTTGCATTGCCTTCTGGTCAGAGATCAAGCGGATCTTGCGCATCATCCACCTCTCCTCCAGGCTCCCAGGGAAAGGGTTGTTTGAATGAAGGACAACTCCACTGCACGCCGCAGTTTCGACAGGTCTGCTGGGGAACTTCTCCTGGCGGTGGTGGATCCCACCGGTTCTGTTCCTCGCACGCCACCTCTTTGGTCAGCACATCACCCAGCCATTCTAAGATATCCTCATCGTCATCGTCGGTCACGGGGACCTGATAGAGCGCCCTGGGGGGACGTGCGGTGAGAGGTGTTCTCTTCACCAACTCTCGCATAAAATACAGCGCCGTTTCTTGAGGGGAAACGTTGAAGCAGCGCCGGTAGAGAAACGCATACAACCTCATCTGCTGCTCGTATGAGCGGAGTTCAGGGCTTCCTCGTTGGGGGGCCTTCCCTGTTTTATAGTCCCACAACGCAATGCCCGGTTGCCTATTGTCCCCTTGTTGAAGAAAGACCACATCGACCGTTCCCTCCAACAGGATTGGCCCTCCTGGAGCCTGTTCCCAGACCCAGCTGAGAGGCACTTCGGCAGCCTGGATGCGCGGGTACAGCCAGGCTGCCTCAAGCGTATGGAATGTCGAGAGCATGTGCTGGAGTTGCTCGCGTTGATCGGGGAAGAGCTGTGGCAGTCCCTGCAGCCGGGTCGCCTCTTCGACAATCCGGCACTCTTCTAGCACCGTCTCCTCGTCAGGCATCCAGTGAGCATCTCCCTGGAGTTGAGCAGCCAGATAGCGTCCATGCAAGTGCTTGATGGTTCGATGTAAGATCAGTCCGATCACCGCCGGTGGGGTGTGCGAGGGATAGCGTCCCTCCGAGAAAAAATGTGCATTGCGTGGGCACAGATGGAACAGGATCAGATCGGTCACTGCTCGCCCGCGAGGCTGATCCTGTTTCTCTGGGGTACGAATGCGCACCCCTTGCGCCGCCAGCCTCAGAACTGGATGATCACCATTCAAAGCCATGCTGTACTGCTCCTTCCTGGGAAACGCTGGCACCACTCTTCGATTTCCTCGTCTTTTGCTGTCGGGGAGGCCACACCTCGATAAGCTTCCCAAACCATTCTGCATCTGTTCCCAACCCAAGAGCCGGCGGCGAGTCTTTCAGGTGCTCATCCACGATGAGCAGCAGCAGCAGCACTTGAGCGCGCGAGTACGCCACATAATGGAGACGCACGAGATCTTGAACGGCCCGCTCCTCGTCAGTGCCTCCGAGAAAAAGGTCAGGCCGAGCAACTTGCTCCGCGGTCA
>Ga0307373_10004437_pt1 | contig 23588 bp, 20 predicted proteins | sample OX2MG_FD_202534 | JGI IMG/M metagenome (GOLD analysis project Ga0307373, IMG submission 202534) | Soil microbial communities from Risofladan, Vaasa, Finland - OX-2 | ecosystem: Environmental > Terrestrial > Soil > Coastal area > Acid sulfate soil | place: Finland: Risofladan, Vaasa | collected... | reverse complement strand
GGACGGCGGGCTTTGCAGGTTGCCGTGCTAGCCTGGAAAACTGCTTCACCTGCCAGGCAAGCTGGCGAGGGGTCGCTGCAAAAGATGTGTAGAACGTAGAACAACGAGGGGCAAGCCCCGTCGTGGCGGAAACGAGAATTCGATCCCGCGCGGGCAGTTTGCCAGGGTGCCTTTGAGCATGTATTTTGGGATGATAGCACGCGTCTGCGCGAACACGTTCCACCGTGGAGGGCCTCCTTTGAGCGACTTCGACAGCCCCTGGAAAGAGGCGCTCGACGCCTATTTCGAGCCGTTCATGGCCTTTTTCCACCCGGAGGCGCACCGCGAGATCGACTGGGCGCATGGCTACGAAATGCTCGACAAAGAGCTGCGGCAAGTCGCGCGTGAAGCGGAGCTGGGGCGGCGAGTGGTGGATAAGCTGGTCAGCGTCCGGCGTCTCAATGGGCAGGAGGAATGGGTCTTGATTCATGTCGAGGTTCAGAGCCAGGAAGAGGCGGAGTTTGCGAGACGGATGTACGTCTACAACTACCGCCTGTTCGATCGGTATAATCGCATGGTGGCGAGCTTGGCGATCTTGGGCGACGAGCGTGCCGCCTGGAGGCCGGACCGCTTCGGTTACAGCCTCTGGGGCTGCAGCGTGGGATTCCAATTCGCGGCGGTAAAGCTGCTGGACTACGGCGCGGACGTGGCCGCTCTGGAAGCGAATCGGAACCCGTTTGCGGTCATGGTATTGGCCCACTTGAAAACGCAGGAAACGGGCCATGACGAGGAGGCACGTCGCGCCTGGAAAGTCCGACTCGTCAAAGGGCTTTACGAGCGAGGACTCGATGCGAAGGATGTTCGCCGCTTGTTTCGGCTCATCGACTGGATGATGGATCTTCCCAAGCCGTTGGAAGGACTGTTCTTACAAGAGATTCTTGATTTCGAAAAGGAGAGTCAGATGCCCTATATCACGGGCGCGGAACAAATCTTCCGTGAGGCGGGATTGGAGGAAGGTCTGCAGAAAGGGCGGCAGGAAGGCCGCCAGGAAGGCCGCCAGGAAGGATTGTACGAAGGGTTGCTGGAGGGAATCGAGCTGAGGTTGAAACTCAGGTTCGGCGCTGAGGGCTTGGCGCTCTTGCCGGAGATCCGAGCGATTGCCGACTTGAACCTGCTTCGGACCGTCCGAAACACCATCGAAACGGCCACGACGCCGGAAGAGCTGCGCCGAGTTTGGGCCTGACGACGCTAAGGCTCGAGGCTTTCGAGCTCCCGCAAAAGCGACGCGACGTCGACCGGCAATGCGTCCGCCGGGACGGGCAGCGCGCCCAACCGCAGACACGCTCAAGGGCGGCATGCAACTCCGGCTCAGCCTCGAACCTACCATTACGACTGCGAAGGAGTTAAAGTCAACGTCACATGAAGATTAAGCCGTCGTTGCGTCAGGTTGAAGACTGGATGGCCGAGAAATCCGCGATCCTGTCGAAGGCCCAGGCGCTTTCGACCATCGGTTTGCCGGAAACCGCTCAGCCGTCGGCGGCGACGTATGAGGAACGCATCGCCTCGCTGCTCGACGCCCAGGGTGAGAACCTGGAAGCGGCGGTGCATCGCATCAGCGCGGCGTCGTGCTTTCAGAAAGCGGGCGACCCGAGCCGTGCGACGACTCTATCGCGCCGCGCTGGCCGGTCCGCTACGACAAGTGACGCGCGATGAAGTTCAAGAAATGCTCCGCGTCTGCCTGGCTCTCGTCGCCGATTGCCCCACTCCAAGTGGGAACAGCTCATCGACTGGATGATGGATCTTCCCAAGGCGCTGGAAGCTGTCGTCGGAACGCCAGCGACGGCGTTCCCTACTGTGCTGCCAGACGTCGCACCCGCTTCCCGGAACGCCACGGAGGGCGTTCCCTACAGAACGCGACGGGACGATTCTGGCATTGAAGCGGGTGATTGTGTTTTTTTTGCCATTTCGCCGGCAAACCGCTTGACGGACGCTAGCAAACCGAATAATCTATCATGGCACTTCTAGATACTATTCGTGCGCGGCATTCAATTCGTTTATCTCGCAAATGGCGATCCAACTCAAGAGTTTGAAGGTGTTTTGCGATGTCGTGCGCCAGCGCAGCTTTTCGCGGGCGGCCGACGAAAACCATATTTCCCAGTCCGGCGCCAGCCAACTGGTGCAACAGCTTGAAGAAGGGCTGGGCGTGAAGCTGATCGACCGCTCGAAGCGGCCCTTCGTCCTCACGCCCGAGGGCGAGGTCTACTACGACGGTTGCCGCGGCGTCGTCGAGCGCTATTTCGCGGTGGAAGACCGGGTGCGGACGTTGCACGAGGAGGTGGCGGGCCACGTACGGGTGGCGTCGATCTACTCGGTCGGTCTGCACCACATGAACCGCCACCTGCAAGACTTCCTCAGCCAACACCCCAAAGCCAACGTGCGGCTGGAATACCTGCACCCGCACCGCGTCTATCAGAGCGTCGAGGACGATTTGGCCGACCTGGGGCTGGTGAGCTATCCGAAGTCGTCGCGAACGGTAACGGCGCTCGCCTGGCGCGAGGAGCCGATGGTGCTGGTGACGGCGCCCGGCCATCCGTTGGCGAAACGGACGAGGATCGGCCTCGAAGAACTGAACGGCGAGAAGATGGTCGGCTTCGACGCCGATCTGACGATCCGCCGCGAGATCGATCGCGCTCTCGATGTACACAGGGCCGAGGTCCGCGTGGTCATGGAGTTCGACAACATCGAAACGATCAAGCGGGCGATCGAGATCGACGCCGGAGTCGCGCTGCTGCCCGAACCGACGGTGGTGCGCGAGGTGCAATCGGGCTCGCTGGCCGCGGTGCCGCTGGACACCGACGAGTTGGTGCGGCCCTTGGGTATCATCCATCGCCGGGGTAAGGAACTGAGCAGCACGGCCCGGCGTTTCATCGAGCTATTGCAACGCGAGGGGCGCCACGCGCCACAGCCGGCCGACGGACGCGACTCGCCTGCGGCCAACGGCCACGCGGCCGAGCCCGTGCCATCGCTTGAAATGGACCACGTCGCGGCGAAACACGAAGCGATTTCGAGCTCGCCGCCGACGAAGCGGCGGGAAGGCAGGGCTGGGTTCCCTCCGGCGAAACGGCGAGAGCGTGTATTCGGAAATGGACGATAAGTCACGAAGTGACATGTTTTGGCAGGTTGGAAACCTGCCCCACGGGGAAATTGGCGGTAAATCACGATGAAACAACATGCGCACCAGGCGGGATTGCCCGAGCGAGACGGTTTGTACGATCCGGCCCACGAGCACGACGCCTGCGGGGTCGGCTTCGTCGTCAACCTGCATGGCGAAAAGGCACGTAGGGTGGGACAAGACCGCGGAGCGGGCGCCGGCCCACCAATGCCGACGATGGTGGGCCGTCGCTCGCCAAAGGCGATCTTGTCCCACCCTACAATTGCGAATCGCGAAATCGCGATTCTCGACCGCGTGAAGTATAAGTCACGAAGTGACATGTTTTGGCAGGTTGGAAACCTGCCCCACGGTGAAATCGGCGGTAAATCACGATGAAACAACAAGCGCACCAGGCGGGATTGCCCGAACGAGATGGTTTGTACGATCCGGCCCACGAGCACGACGCCTGCGGGGTCGGGTTCGTCGTCAACCTGCATGGCGAAAAGAGCCATCAGATCGTGCGCTCGGGGCTCGAAATCCTCGTCAACCTCACGCACCGCGGAGCTTGCGGTTGCGACCCGCTCACGGGCGACGGCGCCGGCATCCTGACGCAGATTCCACACGACTTCTTCCAGTCGCTGGCGGGAAAGCTCGGTTTCGAGTTGCCCGCGGCGGGCGATTACGGCGTCGGCACGGTGTTTCTGCCGCCCGACGCGGCGCAGCGCGAGTTCTTCGCGGGTAAGCTCGAGGAGCTCATCGCCGCCGAGGGGCAAAGGCTGCTGGGCTGGCGCGACGTGCCGATCGACAATGAGCACATCGGAAACACGGCCCGCGAGGTCGAGCCGGTGATCCGGCAAGTGTTCATCGCCCGCGGCGAGGCGACGCCGAGCGACATGTTCGAGTGGAAACTGTTCGTGATCCGCAAGCTGCTCGAACGGGCGGCGGCCGGCAGCGGCTTGTCGCAACGCAAGTACTGCTACGTGCCGACGCTGTCGTCGAGGATCATCGTCTACAAGGGGCTGATGCTGGCCGACCAGGTCGAGCGGTTCTATGGCGACCTGGCCGACCCGCTTTACGTGACGGCGTTGGCCCTGGTCCACCAGCGCTACAGCACGAACACGTTTCCCACCTGGGATCTGGCCCAACCGTTCCGCTACCTGGCCCACAATGGCGAAATCAACACCCTGCGCGGCAACGTTAACTGGATGCACGCCCGGCGGAGCATGCTGGCGAGCGAAAAGTACGGTCCCGACCTGAAGAAGATCATGCCGATCTGCACCGTCGGCGCCAGCGACTCGGCGATCTTCGACAACGTGCTCGAACTCCTGGTGCTCACCGGCCGCTCGCTGCCGCGGGCGATGTCGATGTTGATCCCCGAGCCATGGGCCGGGCACGAGAGCATGTCGGACGAAAAAAAGGCGTATTACGAGTACCAGGCCTGCCTGATGGAGCCGTGGGACGGTCCCGCGTCGATGGCCTTCACCGACGGCACGCTGATCGGCGCCGTTCTGGACCGCAACGGGTTGCGGCCAAGCCGCTACTGGGTGACCAAGGGCGGGCTGGTGATCATGGCCTCGGAGGCCGGCGTGCTCGACATCCCGCCGGGCGAGATCGAATCGAAAGGGCGCTTGCGCCCCGGCCGCATGTTCCTGGTCGATACCGAAGAGGGGCGGATCACCTCCGACGAGGAAATCAAGGAATCGCTCGCATCGCGGCACCCGTACCGCCAATGGCTCGATGAGAACCTGGTGACGCTCGACTCGCTCGCCGAGTCATCCGCCGATCCGCCTTCCAACGGCCACGCGACGGCCATCACCACTCAACACTCACCACTCACGGCTTACCACTCCCACTTGACGAACGGTCACCGTGACGACGGTCTGTTGCGGTTACAGCGGGCCTTCGGCTACACGCTCGAAGACCTGCGGATCATCATGCTGCCCATGGCCGTCGACGGCTACGAGCCGGTCGGCTCGATGGGAAACGATACGCCGCTCGCCGTGCTCTCCGACCGTCCGCAACTGCTTTACAACTACTTCAAGCAATTGTTCGCCCAGGTGACCAACCCCCCGCTCGACGCGATTCGGGAGGAAATCGTCACGTCGCTGATCACCACGATCGGTTCCGAGGGGAACCTCCTGGAAGAATCGGCGGACCAGTGCCGCCTGCTGCGGCTCGCGCAGCCGATTCTGACCGACGCCGAACTGGCGCGGATCAAGGCGCTCGACCTGCCCCCTGGCGGAAACGGGCCCCCTGGCGGAAACGGGCCTTCTGGCGGAAACGGGCCGGGCTTGAAGAGCCGCACGCTCTCGACGCTGTTCCCGCGCTCCGCGGGCCCGGCGGGCATGGAACGCCGCTTGCACGACCTGCGGCAGGAAGCGTCGCGGGCGATCGCCGAGGGGGTCACGCTGCTGGTCTTGTCGGACCGGGGCGTCAACGCCGAACTGTTGCCGATCCCAGCCCTGTTGGCCACCAGCGGCGTGCATCACCACCTGATTCGCGAGGAAACCCGCACCCGTTGCGGACTGATCGTCGAAACGGGCGATGCGCGCGAGGTACACCATTTCTCGCTCTTGACCGGCTACGGCGCCGGCGCGGTGAACCCCTACCTGGCCTTCGAGACGTTGCGGCAAATGCAGCGCGAGGGCTACTTGCCGGCCGACAAGCCGATCGAAAAGCTCGAAATGAACTTCGTCAAGGCCGTGGGGAAGGGCCTCTTGAAGGTGATGTCGAAGATGGGAATTTCGACGCAGCAGAGTTATCGCGGCGCGCAGATCTTCGAGGCGATCGGGTTGAACAAGCCGTTCGTCGACGAGTACTTCACCTGGACGGCAAGCCGCATCGGCGGTGTGGGAATCGAAACGATCGCCGAGGAATCGCTGCGCTGGCACGAGCTGGCCTGGCCCACCCGGCACGACGTGCCGCGGAACCTGGGGCTGGACGTGGGCGGGCAGTACCAGTGGCGCCGCAAGGGAGAGGCGCACATGTTCAACCCTGAGGTCGTGGCCAAGCTGCAGCACGCGACCCGGATCAACAGCCGCGAGGACTTCAAGAAGTACTGCGAACTGATCGACGACCAACAGCGGCAGTTGCTCACGTTGCGCGGCCTCTTGGAGTTCAAGCCCGCCACGCCGGTGCCGCTCGACCAGGTCGAGTCCACCGAGAAAATCGTCAAGCGGTTCGCAACCGGGGCTATGTCGTACGGCTCGATCTCGAGGGAGGCCCACGAAACCCTGGCCATCGCCATGAACCGCATCGGCGGCAAGAGCAATACGGGCGAGGGGGGCGAGGACCCGGTGCGGTTCGTGGCCGACGCCAACGGCGATCTCCGCAACAGCGCCATCAAGCAGGTCGCCAGCGGGCGGTTCGGCGTGACGAGCGAGTACCTCGTCAGCGCAAAGGAACTGCAAATCAAGATGGCCCAAGGGGCCAAGCCGGGCGAAGGAGGGCAGTTGCCGGGCCACAAGGTCGACAAGGAAATCGGCCGCATCCGGCACAGCACGCCCGGCGTGGGACTGATTTCGCCGCCGCCCCACCACGATATTTATTCGATCGAGGACCTGGCCCAGTTGATCCACGACTTGAAGAACGCGAACCGCCACGCGCGGATCAGCGTCAAGCTGGTGGCCGAGGTGGGCGTGGGCACGGTGGCGGCCGGCGTGGCCAAGGGCAAGAGCGACGTCGTGTTGATCAGCGGTCACGACGGCGGCACGGGCGCCAGCCCCTACACCTCGATCAAGCACGCCGGCATTCCCTGGGAGCTGGGCCTGGCCGAGACGCACCAGGTGCTGGTGAAGAACGGCCTCCGCGGCCGGATCATCGTACAGACCGACGGCCAGTTGCGCACTCCGCGCGACATCGCCATCGCCACGCTGCTGGGCGCCGAGGAGTGGGGCATCGCCTCGGCGGCGCTGGTCACGTTGGGCTGCATCATGATGCGCAAGTGCCACTTGAACACCTGCCCGGTGGGAGTGGCCACGCAAGACCCTGAGTTGCGCGCGAAATTCGCGGGCAAGCCCGAGTACGTGGTCAACTTCTTCTTCCTGATCGCGGAGGGGCTGCGCGAGGTCATGGCCCAGCTTGGTTTCCGCACCATCGACGAAATGGTCGGTTGCGTCGATCGGCTCGACACGCGCAAGGCGATCGCCCACTGGAAAGCGCGCGGCCTCGATTTCTCGAACATCCTGCACAAGCCCGAGGCGCGGCCGGGCGTGGAGACGCACTGCGCCGAAGCGCAGGACCACGGCATCGACAAGTCGCTCGACATGACGACGCTTCTGGAGCGCTGCCGGCCGGCGCTGGAGCGCAAGGAAAAAGTCGTCGTCGAACTGCCGATCCGCAACGTCAACCGCACGGTGGGGACGATCCTCTCCAGCGAAATCACCCAGCGATTCGGCCGCGACGCGTTGCCTGACGACACGGTGCGGCTCAACTTCCGTGGGACGGCCGGGCAGAGCCTGCTGGCCTTTGGCGTGCGGGGGGTGACGGTGCGGGTTGAAGGCGACGTCAACGACTACTGCGCCAAGGGCCTGTCGGGCGGCAAAGTGATCGTTTACCCGCCGCGCGAGGCGACCTTCGCGGCCGAGGACAACATCATCGCCGGCAACGTCGTGCTCTACGGCGCGACGTCGGGCGAGGTCTACCTGCGGGGAATCGCCGGCGAGCGGTTTTGCGTCCGCAACAGCGGGGCCCGCGCGGTGGTCGAGGGGGTGGGCGACCACGGCTGCGAATACATGACCGGCGGCGTGGCCGTGATTCTGGGCGAGACCGGCCGCAACTTCGCCGCCGGCATGAGCGGAGGCACCGCTTATGTGCTCGACGAACAGGGGCGGTTTCCCGAGCGGGTCAACCTGGAAATGGTCGAGCTGCAAGCTTTGAGCGATCCGGCCGATCAGCAAACGGTGCATGACCTGGTAAGCAAGCACGTCGAGTTGACCGGTAGCGCCCGCGGCCGGTACGTGCTCGACGCCTGGCCGCGGTTGATCTCGAAGTTCGTGAAGGTCATGCCGCTCGACTACAAGCGGGCCTTGGCCGAGTTGAAGAAAGAACAAGAGCTCGCCGCAAGTCGCGGCGCCGCGGCGCCGGAGTTGCAAGAGGTGGGTCATGGGTGACGTCCGCGGGTTCATTCAATACCCACGCAAGCACCATTCGAACGAAGCCCCCGACGAGCGGCTCAAGCACTACCGCGAGTTCCTTTGCGTGCTTGCCGAGCCGGAAATTCGCGAGCAAGGGGCGCGTTGCATGGATTGCGGAGTGCCGTTCTGCCACACCGGCTGCCCTTTGGGGAACATCATCCCCGATTGGAACGATCTGGTGTACCGCGGCCAATGGCGCGACGCGCTCGACCGGCTGCACGCCACGAACAACTTTCCTGAGTTCACCGGCCGCGTCTGCCCCGCCCCGTGCGAATCGGCCTGCGTGCTCGGGATCAACGAGGATCCGGTGGCGATCAAGGAGATCGAGATGACGATCGCCGACCGCGGGTTCGACGAGGGGTGGATCGCGCCCGAGCCCCCCGCGGTGCGCACCGGTAAGAAGGTTGCCGTCGTCGGCTCCGGCCCGGCCGGCCTGGCGGCCGCTCAGCAGCTCAACCGGGCGGGCCACCTGGTGACCGTCTTCGAACGGTCCGACCGCCCCGGCGGCTTGTTGATGTACGGTATCCCCGACTTCAAGCTCGAAAAACCGCGCGTTTGGCGGCGGATCAGGCTGATCGAGGCCGAGGGAGTCGAGTTCCGCACCGGCGCCAACGTCGGCGTCAACGTACCCGTGCAGTCGCTGCGCGACGAGTTCGACGCGATCGTCTTGACCGGCGGCGCGACCGACGCCCGCGACTTTCCGATTCCGGGACGCGAGCTCAAGGGAGTTCATTTCGCGATGGAGTTCCTGCCGCAGCAGAACCAGCGGAACCAGGGGGACGTGGTGCCCGCCGACGGTTCGATCATGGCCACCGGCAAGCACGTGATCGTGATCGGCGGCGGCGACACGGGGAGCGACTGTACGGGCACATCGAACCGGCAAGGCGCGGCCAGCGTGACGCAGTTCGAGCTTTTGCCGCAACCGCCCGACCTGGGCCATTTCCCACGCCGCGACGAGCGGCCCGCGCACTCGCCCTGGCCCTATTGGACGATGATGCTCAGGACCAGCTCCTCGCACGAGGAGGGTTGCGACCGCCATTGGAGCGTTCTGACGAAAGAGTTCCGCGGCGATGACGAGGGCCAGGTGCAAAGTCTCGTGACCGTGATGATCGAATGGTACAAGGACGACCAGGGCCGGCAGGCGTTCCGCGAGGTCGAGGGGACCGAGAAGGAGTGGCCCTGCCAGTTGGCGCTGTTGGCGATGGGTTTTCTTGGTCCGGAGAAGCGCGGCGCGATCGAGGAGCTGGGTTTGGCCCTCGATCCGCGCGGCAACGTCAAATGCGACGCCGAATACATGTCGAGCGTCGAGGGCGTGTTCGCCGCCGGCGACCTGCGCCGCGGACAATCGCTGGTCGTATGGGCCATTCACGAAGGTCGCGAGGCCGCGCGCGCTGTCGACAAGTACCTGATGGGCGTCACGCACCTGCCGAGCGTGAACGCCGCCGATTTCGCCTGGCGGTGAGAGAATAGGTTACAGGGGACAGGTTACAGGGGACAGGTTACGCCGCTCGCACTGGCGAGCGGGGGGCGTCAGCCCCCCGGTGGCGTTGCAGCGACGAGACGCATCACGGCAAATGGTAGCGAAATCATATCACTACCCGGCACATCACCTTTTGGCAAAGACGCGGGCCTATAGTAGAATATGAAGAGTTGTCTCGATTTTTCAGGTGCCACCCATGAACGCACAAATCATGATCATCGACCGCGGCCGCGGTCCGCAGCTTTCGACAAGCCGAATCACCGTGCAAGATTTGGTTCCCTATTTCCAATTGGGCTGCACGCACGAACAGATTCTGGAAGTCATGCCAACGCTTTCCGAGGCCGAGATTCAGGCGGTCGAGCGGTACGTCGAGGAGCATCGAGACCTGGTATTGGAACAAGACCGACAGATTCGTCAGCGGAACGCGGCCCGCAAGAACCCGCCTCACGTCGAGGAAATCCTTCGCCAAGCGCGTCAACAACGGCTCGACCGAATGGCGTCGCTTGGCAAGCCCGAAACTGAGGGGGACAACGGTGACGGGCATCCTGGCTGACGTGAACGGCTCTCAACCTTCACCAGCCGTTGAGCGCCAAACCTGGGATGCCTCGCTCAACGACGCGCGTTCCGGCTGATCTCGCGTCACGCGCCCGCTGCGGTTTCGCGTGCAGGCTAGTTGGTCGCAGCCATCATCGATTGCGAGCGGACCATGATGTCGTTTTGCATCGTCTGCTCGTCCACCTGCGTGACGAACGAGCCGCCTCGGCGTTTCGCGAAGTGCCATCGGCCCACTTCAAGGGCGAACGTCTTGGCTGGCGTCGAAGCGGGTTTCTGCTCGACGCAATCGAGCGCAGTGGCGTAGGCGATCTCGCTGTGCTTCGTCGTCAGACGCAAGTAACGCCGCTGTTGAATCCATTGAAGAAACTCGCGGTGCAATTCCACGCTGGGTGAGGAGTCCCGGAGTCTGTCCACCCACGCGGCAAATTCGGTCTCGGCTGCCTTGGCGCGGGTTTCCGCCCTGTCAGCGGCAACGTACAACGCGATCATTGCGCCGAAGACCACCACCGCCGCGAAAAAAGTGCCCATAGGACAACTCCAAATTCACTTGAACACCTGACATTCGACGCAATGAAAGCATAGCTCACGGGTTAGACGCGAACCCAACCACCAACATGGCCGCCTCTGGCCGCCCTTACCATGGCGGCGATTACGAACATCTGCAAATTAGTCCACGTGAACGGCGCGACGATTAGTTCCTCGGTTCGTGCGTTCTAAACATGCTCTTACGGGTTCTAGGAATTTTGCGGCCGACCTACGCCAATCCGGCGGCCGCGATGTTCGGAAGCTAGGTTTCAGTGTCGGCGACAGATCGATGGAACGGAATCCGCGATGCGACCGCCGGTACAGCAACCATTCGAGGGCAACAAATGAAAAGCACGACCACCGTTTCCTTGATCAACATGAAGGGCGGCGTTGGCAAGACGACCCTGACGGTCAATCTCGCGTACTTCTTTGCGGAATATCGTCCGGTTCGGGTGCTGGTAGTCGACCTTGACCCACAATTCAACGCGAGCCAATACCTGCTTGGGCCGGACAAGTACCAGCAGATTCTCGCGTTGGGCGAGCCCACGGTATGGGACGTTTTTGAGCGGAATACGCGGGTCCCGCGGCGAGTCACCGGTACGATCGACGTTACGAAAATCGTTCGTAACGTCGGAAAGTTCGGTTCCGGGCGCCTCGATCTCGTGCCGTCGCGACTGGATCTCGCCTATTCCGTAAAGAGCCCGGCGCAAAAGGAACACGAGCTTGCGAAGTTCCTGCGCGAGATGGACGAGAACTACGATCTGGTCCTCATTGATTGCCCACCCACAGAGTCGATGCTAACGACGGCTGCGTACCTTGCCAGCGATTATCTCCTCGTTCCAGTCAAGCCCGAATACCTCTCCTCGATCGGCCTTCCACTGCTGATCAGATCGCTCGACGATTTCCAGGACGCCTACGAGAACTCCCGCCTTCGATTGGCCGGCGTCGTCTTCAACAACATGACTCCCAATACGTCCTCGCCTGAGGAAGTCCAGTCCAAAGCCGACGTGCGAGGGATCGCCGAGGATAACGATTGGCACGTGTTTCGCAACGAGGTTCCGTTCTCGCGGCGATTCGCGAGTGGTGCCCGCGACGGTAAGCCATTCCAACATACGCCAGAGGGGCGGGGGAACAAAGACCAAGAGTTTTTTGACTTTGCGAAAGAGCTCCAAGAAAGGCTTCAGTTATGCATGCCGCGTTTCAGCATGACCTGCTAATCGAGATCGCGAAGCTTCTCAGGAAGTTCGGGCACCAGGCATTTCACACACTCGCGGACGAATTGTCGTCGCCGACGTTCACCGCGACCATGCCGGCCGTGCTCCGCGCTGTTGCGGGCACGGCGAACGCGACGACCGCCGCTTCCAACAAGGCGTCTGCGAAACCGCGTGATTACCGCTCCACGCTCTGCGCTCTCGGAGAAACCGATGCGAAAAAGTCGGCGGCGCTGGTTAGAATCTACGACGACTTGACTGCGGGGGCGCTCTTGCCAAGCTTGCGAGACGTGCGTCGTTTCGCGGAACAAAACGGCTTGCCGAAGGTCAAGGCCAGTTCACGCGCCAAGGCGATCACCCCGTTGGTCAAGTCGCTGTCCGCCTGGCCCTTGAACAGGATCAGGACGATCCTGAACAACAACGGGACGACACCTCCTGAAGGTGATCGGAGTTATGCGGGGTGGTGCGACATCATCCTTCATGGCGGGCGCTAGCGCTAGCCGGCAGGGGACGGATGCACCGGGTGCCTCGTCGGCCTCGTGGTCTCCGCGGGTACGGTTCGCCGGTCATCATCGAATAAGACCATTCGGGCCGACCGTGTCGACGGGTGGGCATCGCGCACCTTGACGTTGCCGTGCCTCAGTGGCGACCGTAGAATGTCATGATGGAGGGACTTGCAAAATGGCACTAACAGACCGCCTTCGTGAAATCCAAAGCTCGCAAAAAACCGACGTTAATTGGGACCAACGAAAGCTTGAGTGGCTGGCTGACGTTGGGCGCCTGTTCGCAAACGTCAAGCAATGGCTTGCGGAGATGCGGCAGCAAGGGTTGATCCAAGTTGACGATTCTGGAACCACGGATTTGCGCGAAGAGCACCTGGGCAGCTATCAGGCGCCGCGGCTCGAGATCAGCGTGCCCGGCACGGAGTCGTTCAAAATCGTCTTTGAGCCGGTCGGACGGTACATCCTTGGCGCACGCGGTCGCGTGGACGTCTATCCTCGCGGCCTGTACGGAAGAAAGTACATGCTGATCCTGGTGGAGCGCGACGACGGGCAGTGCGTGTGGGAGCTCTGGAAATCCAAGTACGCCAGGGATAAGCGGGCCTTCGACAAGCAAGCGCTGGAAGACATCATCGAAGAATGGTTGAACGAGAGAGTCGCAGGTTGATCTCGCACAAGTTGATCCGACAGTAATGAATCAGAAGCTGGCTTGCGAATCCGATCGGTACGAGTTGCTCACCGACGTCCTCACGTGGGTCTCCAACCTGACCCGCGGCAAGCCGGACTACGCGGCGAAAATCGGGTTTCGCGTGAAGGGCAAGGACCGCAAGCAACGCGAAGAAAGTGTCGAGGACCAATTGGATGACCTTCAACGTCGGATCGACCGGCTGTTCGTGGTTTCGGCGGTAGCCGCCTTTGAGGAGGCATTTCTCGACGAATTCGACAGTGCGGCCGGCAAAGGACGCTCTATCCTGCAGGATCGAATGCAGCGGGAGACGCTTGCCTTCCGCAAGCATGGCGCGCGGTTGGTGAAAAACCGTGGAGACACCGACGGCTTCAAAAAGATCATCGAGATCATGAGTGGGATTGGCGATGTGGATAGGGCGGGTCTCGACGAGTTGCGCCGGTATCGCAATACAATCGTTCACGTGGACGTCGAAGGCGAGGCGGCCACGCCGCTCGCCGTCCAAGATAGCATACAACTGCTGGATCAAGCGCTCACGGCGCTCCGCGAAACCTGATCCGACCTGATGAACGAAGCCGGAAGACCGCCTGCCGCCGATCATGATACTTGGGACGCCTCGCTCTACGACGCGCGGCACTCCTTCGTCTCGGCCTACGGCGAAGACCTGGTCGGGCTGCTCGCACCATTGCCGGGCGAGACGATCGTCGACTTGGGCTGCGGCACCGGCCAACTGACGGCGCGGATCGCCGAATCGGGCGCCAAGGTGTTAGGGTTGGACGCTTCGCCCGCGATGATCGAACAAGCGCGGCGGAACCATCCCTCGCTCGCGTTCGAATTGGCGGACGCGACGCGGTTCCATTTCCCCGCCCCTTGCGACGCCGTGTTTTCCAACGCGGCATTGCACTGGGTCAAACCGCCCGAGGCCGCGGTCGAGCGGATCGAGGCGGCCTTACGTCCAGGCGGCAGGTTCGTGGCCGAGTTTGGCGGGCACGGAAACGTGCGGCAGATCGTTGCCGCGGCGCGGGCCGCCGTCGCCGCCGTGTCGGGCCGCGACCCCGGCGACGTCAACCCCTGGTACTTCCCAAGCGTCGGCGAGTACGCCGCACTCTTGGAACGGCACTCGCTGGAAGTTCGATTCGCGAAGCTCTTCGACCGCCCCACGCCGCTGGAGGATGGCGAACGCGGAATGATCCACTTTCTTAGAATGTTCGGCCAGCCGTGTTTCGCGCTGCTGCCGCCGGCTGACCGCGAGCGCGCCATGACCGACACCAGCGAACGGCTCAAGAGTTCGCTATGGCGCGACGGCCAGTGGACCGCCGACTACCGCCGGATTCGAGTGATGGCGGTGAAAAACTAACCGTTCGAGAGGCTCACGGACGATATCCTTGACATCCAAGAAAATGGATCATATGATCCATTAGGCAGCGGAGGCGGTGTTCGTCCGTCTCGACGGAGGTTCACCAAGGTTGCCTAAATGAAGCCGATCCCAACTGTTACGGGCGAGCCAGAACACTTGGCCTCCGTTCGCCATCAGTTGGTTTTGCTGGCACGTCGGAAGGGGGCCAGGCAGTTGGACTGGCCGAGAAAGTGGCATCCCGCCCAAGTTCGCGACCCCAGGCGGCAGGGCGACTACTTCACGCGGGAGAACGCCTGGGAGTTCATTGCAGAGATACTTGAAGCGGGGCACCCCTTCGAGGTGATCGAACAGGATGACCCCCCAGGGGTGAATGCGTACCAGATGGTCGTGGACATCGGTGAGGCAAGCGTTCCAGCGGTGTTTATCAAGGTCCGCCTAGGCGCGGGAGAGATCTTGGGGAGGAGTTTCCACGAGGCCACCGGAAGCCGATCATGAAAAGCACGAGCAAAGAAACAAGGAAACGTCGGCGGGAGCGATCGGAAACCGTCTGCGGACAATGCGGGTCCAGCGCGTTGACAGTCCGGAGCGAGCGGGAAAACTTCACTTACGGCACCGGTAGCAAGGCAAAGGAACTTTCCGCGGTCGTACCGGTGTACACCTGCGAAAAATGTGGATATCAGTTTACGGACCACGAAGCAGAGACGGCACTCCACGAGGCCGTCTGCAAGCATCTTGGGGTGATGACACCTCGACAGGTGAAGGACGTGCGCAAGCGCCACGGTCTTTCGCGGGCCGAGTTTTCTCGCCTCACACGTTTGGGAACGGCTACCCTAGGGCGGTGGGAAAGAGGGGCGTTGATTCAGAATCCCGCCTATGACCAGTACCTTTACCTGTTGCGGTCGAAAGAAAGCGTCGCGCGATTGGCGGAACGTAAATGGCCGGATGAGTCAGCGGCGGAATCCGACCGAAACACCTCGGGATCCCCGGCTGAGTGCCCGGACGAAAATACTTCAGCTCGGGATCTGGCAGTCAGCCATCTGTCCTCGCGAGTAGAGGTCGTTGCCCAACTGGAGCAGCTTCACCGCTTGGTTCTTGACGTGTGCCCGGACTGCCTCGTAAAGCAACGCGGAGATGGGCGGCTGATCTACGTCCCTCCGCAACGTGAACACGCGACGAGGAACAAGAACCTGCTCACCATGTGGGCGGAGTCGGCGGGTGTACGGATGCGGATCATGCCGGACCGCGAAGAAATGTACGACCGGAGCCAAGAGACAACGTATAGGCAACGTTTGAATCGGCTTTATGGGCGCTTAATTGCGCGAACGGACTGACGCACTCGTAATGGCGGTTCCAAACCGAAGCTCCCAGCAACACTGAAGCCGGACACTACCGATATGAGAAACCGACGAATTACGCTCTGGCTTTTCGCCATTTGCGCGGGCGCGGCGTTCGTCGTCGGCGTCGCCGGTTTTTTCTCTGGGCACACACGGGAGGGAGGCCAAGACCTGTTTTGCTCTCTCGTGATGTTCGTGTTATGGATGCGTCTCTATCTGACTGCCCAGAAAAATGGCACGGCCGATCAACAATGAGGCCGGAGATGACAATTCTCGGCCGCGTTGCCCACGTGAACCACCCGCTCAATACGCCGCGGCATGTCGCCCCGCGCGAGCGTCGCCCGCCGCGTCGATCAGGCCGCTGCCGGGGTCGATCCTGAGCACGACGGGCGCCCAGAGCGGACCGCTCGACAATTGTAGGCGATGGCCCAGCGACCTGAGCCGCTCGATCGTGCTTTCGTCTGCCTCGGAGTGGATCAGCAAACTGCCCAGGTCCGGCGGAGTCTGGCGGAACGAACCGAGGTGATGGTTCGTTCCGAACCTCACCGCCGCGACCGACTCGGCGGGCAAAAGGCCGAATTCGATTTCATTCAATACGAGTTGTAGTGTCGCCTGGTCCTGGCCGTCGCCGCCCGCCACGCTGACGGCCAGAAGCGGCTTGCCCCCTTTGAGCACCAAGGTCGGCGTGAGTGTGATCCGGGGGCGCTTGCCAGGCTCGATCGAATTGGGGTGCCCCGGCCAGATGTTGAAGCTTTGCAGACGGCTGCCGAGCCAAATGCCCGTTTCGCCGGCCTGCACGCCGCTCCAGCCGCTGGGCGTGGCGGCCACCACGTTGCCCCAGCGATCGGCGACCACGCAGGTGGTCGTGTCGTGGACCGGGCCACCCAGGCCGCGCCTGGCTTCGGCCTCGGTCAAGAGCGCCTGGCCGCGGCGCGGGTCGCCCGGCCGCTGCACCAGCGAGGCGTGGGCCAGGTCGACCAGCGGCCGGCGGATATCGGCGTAGCTGCTCGAAAGCAACTCCGCCAGCGGCACATCGGCGAACAGGGGATCGGCGTAGTACACGTCACGGTCGGCCAGTGCCAGTTTCATGGCCTCGATCGCGATATGAACCGCGCCTGGGTGGTTGTGCCCCAGTTTAGCCAGGTTGAAGCCTTCCAGGAGCCGGAGCGTTTCGAGCAGGTAGGGGCCCTGCGTCCAAGCCCCGCACTTGAACACCGTGCAGCCGCGGTAGTCGGTGCTCGCCGGCTCCTCGATGCGCGTGACGTGGGTGGCCAGGTCGGTGTAACGGATCAGCCCGCCGTTGGCCTCGCACCAGGCGGCCAGCTCGCGGGCCAATGGGCCCCGGTAGAAGTAGTCGGCCGCCAATCGCAGGCCGCGGCTGCGGTCGTCGGGCGATCCGGATTCGGCCTCGATCAGCCGGCGAATCGTGCGTGCCAAAAGCGCGTGCCAGTCGCGCTCGTGGCGGTCGAGAATCCGCAGGGTCGGCGCCGCCACATCCGCCAGCTTGAGCGTGCCGTAACGGTCGAGCGTGGTCAGGCAGGCGTCGAGCGCGCCGGGCACGGCCGCCGGTTCAATGCCGCTGCCGGGAATCCCTCCCAGCTTTTCGAAGTGATCGCGCGTCGCCAGCTTCGGAGCGACGCCCTGCCCGCAGACGACTTCGACCACCTTGCGATTGGCATCGTACACCAACAGCGGAATTTCGCCGCCGAAGCAGAATCCGCCGGAGTCGGTGACGCTGAGGGCAAGCAAGGTGGCGACGGCGGCGTCGGCCGCGTTGCCGCCGTCCTGGAGAATCTCCATGCCCGCCGCCACGGATTCGGCGCCGCCCGCGGCGACCGCGCCCTGGTTGCCCGAGGCTTTCCAGGAAATGTCGTTCGCGGACGGCGGATCGGCCCACGCGGTTGTAAACGCGAAGGCGATCATCAAACTAAGGGCGGTGAGCGTACGGCGCATGGCGAGGTTCTATCGGAACGGTCGGAACGTGGCTGGTGCTGAGCGGTCAGCCTATAGGATACGAACGGTTGGGGCGAAATGCCAGCGCCTGAGAGGCTATCCGAAAACACCGCGGGATGCCTTCCCAGGCCGTCCCGGCTACGGACGGCGTTCCCTACCGATACCGCCGCGGCCGTCGGCGGCAAGCAGGGCTTGATCCCTTGGCCCCGATTCGGCCATGATAGTCGGGTATCCTCATACCGTGCTTCGAAAACAAGGAAGGATCCCATGTCCAGCGGCGACGTTACCACGGCCCAACCGCGTTTCCAACGAGGCGACGTCGTGCGCGTCAAAAGCGGCGTGCGACATTACAACTATCCCGACTTGCCGATCGGCGGCTGGACCGGGGAAATCGTCGAAATCGACCTGGACGGCGACGGACACGATTTCCGCGTCGATTGGTCGATCGTGACGCTCGGGAACATGCACCGGGTCTACGTCGAGCGGTGCGAGCGCGACGATATGGATGAATCCACGATGTGGCTCGCCGGCGACGAACTCGAAGCCGACGACGGCGCGCCGGCGACGATCGAACAGCCCAACTTCCCCGCGTGGGCCATGCACGCCGGCGACGAACAGCTCGCCGCGATCTTCGGCCTCGGCGACGACGACCCGATTCCCGACACCGACATTGAATCGCTGAGCAAGTACCACCGGTTCCTCGCCGAGCACTTGACGTTGCCCTTCGAAGCGATGTGGGAACCGGAGGACGATCCCGCGGATGACCCGGTCAAGGTCTTGGATCTGCTGCCGCCGACCGACGAGACGGCCGACGCCGGCTTAGGGCTGATGTGTACGATCGACGTCGACGACGACGTGGCCGAGGCCGTACCGCTGGTCAGCCTGTACGTCTCCGATGACCACCCCCACGCCGAGCTCTTGGCCGACTATCGCCACTGGATCGATGGTGGCGTCGATGACGACGACGACTGGGACGACGAAGACTACGATGAGGACGACGCTGAATACGAAGAAGATTACGACGGCGATGAGGACGACGAGTACGGCCCCAACAGCATCGCCGAGCGGATGTTCGAGGCGACGATGGAAGGTCTTCGCGCCGGCCGCGACGTTCTGGGCGATTTACCCAACCGCGACGAATTGCAACGGGTTCAAGCGCTGGCCGATGAATTGATCTTGTCGGAACTGGATCCCGATCCGGAAACCGACCCCAACGCGGATGCCGACGAAGCGCCCCAGCCGCTACGCAAGAGCGGGCCGGCCGTGGGTCGCAACGACCCCTGTCCCTGCGGCAGCGGAAAGAAGTACAAGAAGTGTTGCATGAAGCAGCGCGACTAAACTTCACATTCACGGTGGCTGGGGCAGAGCCCAAGCGATGGCCCGGTCGCGTGGCGGCTCGCGCAGATTCTGTAGGGTACGCCCTCCGTGGCGTTCCGGTTCTGCCGGGGCGGTCCGCATGTTATAATGCCACAATTGCCGGGGTCGGCTCCAACATTCGAATCGTCGTAAGATGCCGCAGGCCGCAATCACCCTCGAACCCGCCGATGATGGCCGGCGGATGAGCCTCGACGACTTCGAGTCGGCCGAAACGTCTTCAGGACGCATCTACGAACTGGCACGCGGAGTGGTGCTGATGATCGAAGTCCCTGGTCGCCGGCACGTGGTGCAGTTGAACGCGGTCCGGCGGCAATTCGGGGCGCATGACGTCGCGAACCCAGGCACGATTCATGCTCTGCTGGGAAGCGGAGAGTGTAAGGTGCTGGTGGCTCAGTACGACACGGAGCGGCACCCCGATCTGGCGGTCTACAAGACGGCGCCTCCCGAGGAAGATGACTTTTGGGCGAGCTGGGTCCCGGAGATTGTGATCGAAGTCGTGTCGCCGTCGTCTCGGCACCGCGATTACGTCGAGAGGCGCGAGGAATACCTGGCCTTCGGCGCTCTGGAATACTGGATCGTCGACGGCGATCGCGAAGAGTTGCTCGTGCTGCGACGATCGCGCGGAGCATGGGTCGAGCGCGTCGTCAGTCCACCCGGCACGTGTCGGACTCGCTTACTCCCCGGCTTCGAGTTCGACGTCGGCGCCGTGTTTCAGCCGCGACCGTAACGGCGTAGCCGAATTCGCCCTCATTCAGTCTCCTCGTTCCCACGCTCCGCGTGGGAACGGTTCTTCGGCCGCTCAGCGGCCCGTCGTTCCGTCCCGCCTGCGCTCTGGCGCCGACGTCTGCTATACTCACGTATTGGCAGTTTCCTATCGCTCCTCGTTCCCACGCTCCGCGTTCCTCGTTCCCACGCTCTGCGTGGGAAAGACTCTTCGGCCGCTCCGCGGCCCGTCGTTCCGTCCGCGGCTGCGCTCCGACGCCGACGTCTGCTATACTCACGAATTAGCAGTTTTCCCCGTCGAGGCCCGTCTTGACCCTGTACAAAACCCACGCGACCGAACTTCTGGCCCCCGCGGGCGATTGGGAAGCGCTGCGCGCGGCGGTGGCCAACGGGGCCGACGCCGTCTATTTCGGCCTTTCGAACTTCAACGCCCGTCACCGGGCCACGAACTTCACGCTCGAAGAATTGCCCGAAGTGATCGATTTCCTGCACGCCCACAATGTGCGCGGCTACGTCACCTGTAATACGCTGATCTTTTCCGACGAACTGCCGGAAATCGCTCGCTTCGTCACGGCAATTGCCCGAGGAGGCGCCGACGCGGTGATCGTGCAAGACCTGGGTCTGACGCGGCTGATCCGGAAACTGGCCCCCGATCTGCCGATCCATGGTTCGACGCAGATGACGCTCACCGAGCCGCGCGCGATCGAATTCGTCCGCAAGCTCGGCGTCGAGCGGGTGATCCTGGCCCGCGAGCTGTCGCTGGCCGACATCGAGCGGGTGAAGCAGGGTACGTCGCTGCAGGTCGAAGTGTTCGTCCATGGCGCGCTCTGCGTGGCCTACAGCGGCCAGTGCCTGACGAGCGAGGCCTTGGGCGGGCGAAGCGCCAACCGCGGCCAGTGCGCCCAGGCCTGCCGTATGCCCTACGAGCTGATCGTCGACGGCCGGCGGCGCGACCTGGGCGACTACGCCTATCTTCTTAGCCCGCAGGATTTGGCGGCCCACGATCTGATCGGCGAGCTGGTCCGGCTGGGCGTGGCGAGCCTTAAGATCGAAGGGCGGCTGAAAAGCGCCCAGTACGTGGCCGTGACGACGCAAACCTACCGCGCGGCGCTCGACGCGGCATTGGAGTCGAAGCCCTTCGCGGTTTCCACGCGGCAACAGCTCGACCTGGCGCAGAGCTTCTCGCGCGGCTTCACGCCCGGCTTTCTCGAGTGGGTCGACCACCAGCGGCTGGTCCATGGCCGTTTTCCCAAGAGCCGCGGCGTCAAGGTCGGCACGCTGGTCGGCCGCACCGGGCGCGGCGTGCTGGTCGAATTGGCGGCCGAGCACCGCCGTGCCGATTCACCCGCCGCGGTCGTCAAGCCGGGCGATGGCATCGTGTTCGACGAGGGGCACCCCGAGCAGGACGAACAAGGCGGCCGGATCTTCGAGGTGCGGAGCACGCCTGGCGGAGATCGAGCGTGGCGAGTGGAGTTGGTTTTCGGCCAGGGGGTGGTGAACCTGGCGGCATTGGCCAATGGTTGCCTCGTCTGGAAGACCGACGACCCCGACTTCCGCCGCCGGATGGGGCGGACCTATTCGCGCGGCGGCACGCCGCGGCGCGTGCCGGTCGTGTTTCGCGTCGCCGGCCGTCAGGGTGGATCGCTGCGTTTGACCGTCTTCGACGATCAAGGGCACTCGGCTGAAGCCCAGTGGCCGGGGCCGCTGGAGCTTGCCCTCAAACACGCGCTCACCGGCGAGCTGCTCCGCGAGCAACTGGGCCGGTTGGGCGATACGCCGTTCGAGTTCGCCGGCGTCCAAGCTGATTTGCCCGAACCGGTGATGGCGCCCAAGAGCGTGCTCAACGACCTGCGGCGTCGCGCCGTCGCCGCGCTCGTCGACGCGCGCGAGGCGGCCGTGCGCGGGCGCAAGATCAACCCGCGGGCGCTCGACGAGCTGCGCGAGTCCGCCGCAAAGGCGAGCGGGGGGCGTGAGCCCCCCGGTTATTCAGGGTTGCAAACGAGTTCTGAAATTCCAAGTTGCAATGTGGCAATTGACGACGGAACGAGCGGCATTCCGTCGCCGCCACGGCTGTACGTGCTGGTCCGCACCTTGCCGCAGCTCGAAGCCGTGCTGGCCTGGTCGCCGGAGCGCGCCGCGCGGCCGGCTTTGGTCTATTGCGATTTCGAGGACGTGCGCCGCTACCGCGAAGCGGTGCCGCTGGCGCGCGCCGCGGGCGTTCCGGTCGGCCTGGCCACGTTGCGGATCGTCAAGCCGGGCGAAGAGGGGCTGCTGGCCAAGATCGCCTCGGCCGAGCCCGACGCGATCCTGGTCCGCAACCTCGCGGCCCTGACGTACTTCAAGGAGCACACGCCCGCCGTGCCGCTCGTCGGCGATTACTCGCTGAACGTGGCCAACGAGCTGTCGGCCGCGCTGTTCCTCGACGAAGGGCTGCGGCGCCTGGTGCCCAGCTACGACCTGAATTGGGAGCAGCTCCTGGCCATGCTGGGCCGCACCGCGCCGGAGTGGTTCGAGATCGTGATCCACCAGCACATCCCGATGTTCCACATGGAGCATTGCGTGTTCGCGGCCGCGCTTTCCGATGGGAAAGATTATCGCGACTGCGGCCGGCCCTGCGATACCCACAAGGTCGAGCTGCGCGACCACGTGGGCGCGGAGTTTCCGCTGTTGGCCGACACGGGCTGCCGCAACACGGTGTTCAACTCCGTGGCCCAGTCGGCCGCCGAGTACGTGCCGCGTCTGTTGGCGTTGGGAGCGCGGCATTTCCGCGTCGAGCTATTGCGCGAAAGCGCCGGCGAGACCGTCAGCTTGCTCGATCGCTATCACCGCGTCCTGGCCGGGCTCGACGACGGCCGCGCGGCCTGGCGCGGCTTGCAGATCCTCAGCCAGCTCGGCGTGACGCGGGGCACGATGCAAGCTTGACGACCTGGGGCGGTTTCTCGGGGTTGCTGGTCTCGCATCCACGACTCGCAACGGTTCATGTACTTTGCAAATCGCTTGCTCATTCTCCGACGAGTGCCAAAGCCGCGTTCATTACGTCATCAGCGAGGTACCGGTTCACCCACGGTCGATCTCCTCGCGCAACTGATCGAGGTCGACGTGGAAGGCAGGAATTCTCTCGCGTGCGAGCGCCATCAGGAAGTCGGTCCGATCGAGGGCGGCGACCTCTGCGGCCTTTTCCTGGGAAATGGTGCCTCTCGCATACCAGTGCATCGCTGCGGCCAGCCGCATTTCGCGCAGGAACCCGCTGGGAGACATTTCCGCTTGCTCAGCCGCCGTGGCCAGGATGACGTCGCGTTGGTGCGGCGGCAGTTTTCGGAGCTCGCCGGCCTTCCAGCGTTTGTCCATCCGGGCTGTAATGGAATGGCTCATGGCGTTGTCCCCCCGGTTTAGTTCGTCTCCATTATACTCTAATTCAAACGCTGCAGCACGATTACCCAGTCGCGTAGCGGCAACAGAGCGTGGCCTGGGGGTGCGCCCCCGTTGTACAACACATTTTTTGCAGCGACCCCTCGCCAGCTTGCCTGGCAGGTGAAGCAGTTTGCCGGCTAGCCCGGATTATTCATAGAGTGGTAGAAGGAGCCTCGGCGGGGCACGAGACTCGGGAATTGTGGTCAGAGGCA
>Ga0307373_10004436_pt1 | contig 23589 bp, 24 predicted proteins | sample OX2MG_FD_202534 | JGI IMG/M metagenome (GOLD analysis project Ga0307373, IMG submission 202534) | Soil microbial communities from Risofladan, Vaasa, Finland - OX-2 | ecosystem: Environmental > Terrestrial > Soil > Coastal area > Acid sulfate soil | place: Finland: Risofladan, Vaasa | collected... | reverse complement strand
CTTTCCCCTGCCCGGCTCCGCGAGCAATTCGGCGATCGTCGATTCGCGCAGCGCTTTCTCAACCAGCGCCACGGCGCCGTCGAGCCGCCGGTGCAACGGACAAAGGCTGAGATGCCCTTCAAGACCCAAGGGGCAGCTTTCGATGCGGCGCAAGGGGTCGACCGCCTGGACCACGTCGAGGACCGTGAGTTGCTGCGCCGGCCTGGCAAGCACGAACCCGCCATGAAGCCCCCGTTGCGAACGGACCAGCCCGTTTCGCGACAAGCCCTGCATCACCTTCGACAAGTAGCCCGCCGGCACACGCGTTACCTCGGCAATCTGCTGAATCGTACGCGAATTGCCACCCTGATCGGCCAGGTAGACGATCGCACGCAGGGCGTATTCGACGGTTTGCGAGAACATGGCGGCCTCGAATTAGGATAAATGGACCTTGACATCCAATTCTAGCACGATATGTTGGCGGAAATCGGATAACCGGAGTTGATTATCCGCAATAAATGCTGGTTTGACAAGGCTCATTCCGCTTCCCCCTTTTTTCTTGGAGTCCCCAATGCAACGAATGGTTTTCCGCGTATCGTTGATGCTGGCCTTCGCCGGCGTCGTGGCCGCTGTTTCGATATTGTCGTTTCGCCATGGCGTGGCCGAGGCGAACGAGGATTCCGCCGACCCAGGCCTCGAGCGGGCCCGCGCACAGGTGCGGATGCTCGACGATCTTTACAAGACGGCGATCGTGTTCATCAACGACACCTACGTTGAAGATGCCGATACGCCCGCGGCCGGCGAGATCGCCCGCGAGTTGTTCGGCGTTATGCGCGCCAAGGGATGGCACGATGCCCGGCTGATCGACGGCACCGGCAAGCCGCTGAATGACGACAACCGGCCCAAGGGCGACTTTGAGACGGCGGCGATCAAGACCATCCTCAAGGGAGAAGCGTACTACGACGCCGTGGTCGAGGAGGATGGCAAACGCTTCCTGCGCGCGGCCACCGTCGTACCTGTGGTCAACGACAAGTGCATCATGTGCCATCCCGGCAACAAAGTCGGTGACGTGCTGGGCGCGGTCAGCTATAAGCTGAAGATCGAGTGAGGAGATGCTCGGTCCCGCGGGCGGACCTTCACGCCGGCGCCATGGAGGGCGTTCTGGACGTGACGGCACCGTAAGCTTATCTTGAAAGGCGCTCATGCAACCGACCTCGCCATCGCCAAGCGGCGAGGCCGAAACCCAGCAGTCGAGGGTTCCCGCCATGTCCGCCGAGCAGGGAGTTGACCCGTACAAGTCCTCCGACGTAAATCGCGTCACGTCTGTTTCCGAATCGCCGCGACGATTGCCTCTGGCCATCGTGTCGGCGGTTATCGCGTCGATTGTCGGAGGGATCGCGTGCGGATGGCTGATCGGCGAGATTGGCGAACTGGGCTCGATCGCGCTTTGGCCGCTAGGGTTCGTAGCCGGTACCATCTCGCGCAAGCTTACGGTCGCACCCAGCCGCGCTTCGGCCTGGTGTCAGGTGGCGGCTTGCGTTCTCGCCATGTTCGTGGCGGAAGCCTGCTGGCTGCATTGGAACACATTGCAAGGCGAGAAAGGATGGTGGGTGTCGATGATGCTCCTTCCAGCCTTCGTGAAGGACTACACCGTTTCCGCGGTCGTAGCTGGCGCATTTACCGTTTTCGGCTGTTTCTCGGCCTACGGCACTGCCGGCCGCCGCTACCGCCTGGTTCGCGAGTACATCGACTGAACTTTAGCGAAACGGCTCAGAGGTGGTCGAAAAACGCCACCTGAACCCGGCCCTGGTACGAAACCCGTAGCGAGATCATGTTCGCTCGGATCACCGGCGCCGCAATTCCCTCGGCCTGGTCGAGTTTCCAGTGCTTCTCCGGGGCCTCGCTGCCGGAAGGCGGGTCGGTCGAAATGGAGCGACCCAGCGATGCACCCTCGACGGCGGATTGGCCGTTGGCAGGGGTGTCACCCGCTGAAATGTTGCCGATCCGTTGCATCCGTGCCGCGGCGCGTCGCTTCATGCTCCGTCCCTGACGAGTAATGGTGCTAGCAATGTGGCGGTCTGCTAGATCATTGTTTCGGCATGCGCACCGCGCCAAGGTAAGTGGGAATTGTTAAAGGTCCTTCAGCAGGAGCTACTCGGTTTCCTCGCTGTCCTTCGCCTTCCCCTTCTTCTTTACCTTCTCCATTTCCTTGTCTTTTTCCTTTTCCTTGCCCGCCTTTTTCTTGGTCTTCGCCTTGACCTCCTTCTCGATCTGGTCGGCCGCCTTCATGGCGGCTCGTAGCGTTTCTTCGGAGACAGTGCCCGTTTCGGCGAGTTGGTCCCACGTCATGCTGCAGTTGAAATGCCAGGCGGCGAGCTGTGCAATCTCCCGGTTGAATCGCCCTTGGGCGAAGCCCTCGAGCATGGCCTTGACTTCAGCCTTCTTACTCGCCGTTTCGATATCGGCCATCGTGTACGGCAAGATCGGCAGCGGATTCGGCTTGCCGAACTCGAGGCCCACGCAGGCGACGGGAACGACACGCGTTTCGCCGGGCGACAGCGTAAACTCGCTGGCCTTGGGTGGTTCGTCGCCCTTGGCCGCCGCGCGGCCGGGCGACTTTTTCTTTTTCGATCCACCCGCCGCCGCGCTCTGATCCGCGATGCTGGTGACCCCTCCCACGATTTGTGGGGGCGCCGTGCCGAAGCTTGCGAAATACGCAGTCGCATTCGTGCCTGGTGGAGTGGTCGGAGTGCCGGCGACGACCACGGGTACCCGCACCTTGACCGGCTGGTCGGTAATATTGATGATCGTCAGGCTCGCCACGGCCGCGTTCTGCGCTACGAACGTCACATTGAGTTTTTTCTTCTTGACCGCCTCGAACAGGTCGCCGGCTCCATCGCCCTTCGCCTCGCCACCGTCGGCTTCCGCACCATCTTTTGCCTGTTTGCCGGCCTTGTTCTTCGGCTTCTTCGGCGTTTCGACTGTCCCCGGTTCGTCACTCGCTTCCGTCTCCTGGCCATGGAGCACGGCCGGGAACCAAGTAACGAACGCCGCCAACGCCAGTGCCAGACCAATTCGCCTTCGCATGACGCGCCTCCTAGTTTCACGATGGACGACCATCCCTCGGGTAATGTCCCTGTCCCCTGATGATAAGAAACGGCAGCGCTTTGAGCAACGTGCCGGGCTCACGAAAGCGCCATGGAAACCCTACATCCGTTATTACCCGTTTCAGCGATGTCTTGAGCGCATTGCCCGTACCACTGTTTCGTGGGTGAGGGGATCAATGCGGATATCGGGTCGTTGCCAAAAAAGGCCGGCCGGGGCGTCAAAAAAGTGCCATCCTTGAGGACAGCCTGATTGGTTGGGAATTGCCGAGTTTGACCGACAAGGGCTTGAAGGCGGCCCGGAAGGATGCGTTGTGAACTCATCGGAGTACCGTCTCGAGCCCAGTCAACCCGGTGGCTCCCGAGCCGCCGGATACCTGGTCGACGAGCAACTGGCTTCGATCGCACGGCGAACCGATCGGATGTTCGCCTGGTTGATGGGCCTCGAATGGATCGCGACTGTGGCGGCTGCGCAATGGTTCTCGCCCCGCGGCGCGCTCGGTACATTCAGACCCCTGAGCTCAAACGTCGAGGCGGCGGCCGTTCTCGGCGGCGTTCTGGCCTGTCTACCCATTTACCTTGCCGTCGTCCATCCCGGCCGGGCCCTAACTCGCCACGTGATCGCCATCGCCCAGTTACTCTGGCCGGCGCTTTTAGTCCACCTCATCGGCGGGCGAATCGATCCGCGCCTGCACGTGCTCGGTTCCCTGGCGGCGCTGGCGTGCTACCGGCGTTGGCGGGTGCTTGTGACTGCCACCGTGGTCGTCGCGCTCGATCACCTGGCTCGCAACCTTGGGTGGCCGCAAGCGGCCCAAGGCATCGCGGCGACGGGCTCTTGGAGCGCGCTGGAGCACGCGGGCTGGGTCTTTTTCGAAGACGTCTTTCTCTGGTTGTCGATGCGCCACAGCCTGGTCGATATGCGCCGGCGCGCCGTGAGCGAGGGGCTGGTTGTCCAGAAGACCGACGAGCTCGAGAAAGTCTGTGACAGGATGCGGGCCAAGAACCGGGAGCTGATGATCTCCAACCAGGAGCTGGTCGAGTCCGAGGCTCGCCGGCGCCGTGCCCATGAGGAGACGATCCATTGGCTGGTAAAAGTGTCGTTGTACCGCGATGAGGAGACGGGGGCGCATATCCAACGCACCGGATGGTACAGCGAGCTTCTCGCCGCGACGGCGGGCTGGCCTCGGGAGCTGGTCGATCAGATTCGACTCGCCGCCCCCATGCACGACCTCGGCAAGATCGGCATTCCCGATGCGATCTTGCGCAAGCCCGGCAAGCTGACTCGCGAGGAAATGGCCGTCATGCAGACGCACACGCTGCTGGGAGCCAAAATGCTTGCCGGAGCGACCACGCCCGTGCTGTGCATGGCGCGTGAGATCGCCATGTGCCACCACGAGCGCTGGGATGGCGGGGGATATCCGGCTGGGTTGGCTGGTCCGGAGATTCCGGAAACGGCCCGCATCGTGGCAATCGTTGACTTTTTCGACGCACTGTCGCACGATCGCTGCTACCGTCCGGCGTTTCCCGATGCGGACGTGGAAAGGATGCTGCGCGAGGGCCGAGGCACCCACTTCGATCCGCGTCTGCTCGATATTTTTCTGTCGCTGCTCCCCGAGATGCGCGCCATTTCGCTGGCCGTGCCCGATGACGCCGAGGAAAAAGAGGTTCCTGCCCCGTCCGGAACCAGTCAGGCCACACGTCTTCCGCCGGCCTTGGCGTCGGCCGGGGCAAGCGGTCGAAAGGTGGGTTCGCTGTGATAAAAATGGCCAATCCTTTGGGGCAGCTTGACGCCGATTGCCACCATGCCGCCGATCGCCGGGTGGAAGAGCAACTGGCCACGATCGCGCGGCGCACCGACCGGATGTTCGCATGGCTGATGGGCCTGCAGTGGATCGCGGCTGTGGCCGCCGCGCTTTGTCTCTCGCCCTTGGCTTGGGCCGGAACGCGGAGCTCGATTCACGTCCACGTGTGGGCCGCGGTGTTTATCGGCGGCGCGCTCGCCTGCCTGCCGATCCTTCTCGCGGTGTTCTATCCCGGGAGCGCAATCACGCGCCATGTGATTGCCGTCGCTCAGATGCTGTGGTCCGCTCTGCTGATCCACCTGACCGGCGGACGCATCGAAACGCACTTTCATGTCTTCGGTTCGTTGGCGATCCTGGCACGACATGGTGCGAGAGCTGGGCGAAACCGACCGGCTCCTGATCTTGAAGAAGCCGTTCGACAACATCGAGGTCCGCCAGTTGGCCGCCTCCCTGCAAAGAAAATGGGAGCTTGCCAGGCAGGCCGAAGCCAAGCTCGAGAGCCTCGAAAGGATGGTCGCCGAGCAGACCCGCGGCATTCGCGAGGCCCACGAGGAGACGATCCTGCGGTTGGGCGGCGCTTCCGGGCAGGCCCCGTAGCCGCGGCACTCCGTGACGGGGACCGTCAGGGCGGCCGCCAAAGGCGACCGGTGGAAGTAAAACGAGGCCGGCCAAGGACTGCTCGACTCTATTTGATGTACCTCAATTCATCGTGGTCGGTCGCGTCTCGGTTGACTCATCGGTCAGGCTTCGTTGCTTTGGTGGCTGCGTACGACGGGATGTGCTTGCCCAAGATCGTGTCGGGATCGTTGTCTTCATAAAACCCCGTCAGCACAAACCCGGCGGCGATCTGACCGCCGATCTGATCTTCAAGCGTATGCCCGAACTCCAGCGGGGCGTCGAGCTCCGCCAACCTCGCCCGTTCCTCATCGCTCAAGCTGCACAGGTCCGAATAGGGAATACGGTGCGCGACCCGGAGCTCACCCTCCTCAAGCGCGAAGAAATCGAAGAGGTAGTGCACCGGGTTCATAAAGCCGGCTAGCAGTGATCCGCCCGGTCGAAGCACCCGAAATGCCTCCCGCCAGACTGGTCTCACGTCGGACACGAATACGTTGGAGATGGGGTGAACGATCAAATGGAACCGCGCGTCGGGAAAGATCGACAGGTCAGCCATGTCCCCTTGGATGGTTTCGATCCCGAGCCCCTCGACATCGGCGACGAACCGATCCTGGACAAGTTGCTTGGAACTGTTGTCGAAGACGGTTACGTTCGCTCCGGCGGCGGCGAGAATCGGCCCTTGCTGCCCACCGCCACTCGCCAGGCAGAGCACATCGAGGCCCGCAAGCGGCGGGAACCATTCGGCGGGGACGGGCTTCGTCGGCGTCAGCGCGATTGCCCAATCCCCATTCCGCGCACGGCCAACCTCGTCGGGGCCGACAGGCACGGTCCAGCGGTTTCCCAGTTCGACCTGGCGGTCCCAGGCGCGGCGGTTATGGCTTACGACGATTTCCGGGTTGTCCACGACGGGATCTCCATTCTTACTCGGCGTTCGGCGAATCCAACTCGCCCATCTCGATGTCGACGAACCCGCGTATTCGCTGCATTGCCACCGGATCGGATTCGACCGAGGCGATGGCCGCCTCGACGTCTTCCCAGCCTTGCATTGGATGGCTCAAATAGCCAGTTCGGCTTCGGTAGTCGTCGTCGATCGTGTTCAACACGGTAGGGAGCGTTGCCAAGTAAACCCCGGAATACCGAGAAGCGGCAACTCCGCGCGCAAAATTCTGCTTGACTCTCCCGTTACTGGAGGCCGTAAGATGGCGACAATCCGCAAGGAAATGATCAGGCATGTTCAGCATTGGAGAACTTTCGAAGCTCACGCAACTCCCCGTTAAGACGCTGCGCTTCTACCACGAGGAAGGACTCCTCGTTCCGGCGTTCGTCGATCCTGACACCGGATACCGCTACTACGACGAGAGCCACATCGAAACGGCGCGTGTGATCATCTATTTCCGCAGCCTGGAATTTGCCCTGAGCGAGATTAAGGACCTGCTCCGCTCGGAAGGCGAAGGCGATCTGTTGGCGATTCTTGAACGGCAGCAAGACGTCTTGAAAGAACGAATCAAGCAGGTTCGCAAAGCGGCGAAATCACTCGAACAATTCATTTCTGAAGAACAGGAGGCCCGAATTGTGGCGCAAAACGCAGGCGACATTAAGGAAAAAACCCTTGAACCATTGTTGGTGGGCGGAATTCGAGTCAAGGGCCGTTACAGCGATTGCGGCCGGCTTTTTGGCCGGCTGGCCCGCGCTCTCGGACGGGCGATCGCAGGCAGCCCGATGCTTTTGCATTACGACAATGAATACCGTGAAGAGGATGCCGACTACGAGGCCTGCATGCCGCTTCGCCGCAAGCAGGTGGCAGACGGCGTCGCCGTTCGCGAATTGCCCGGCGGCCGTTGCGTGTCACTCGTGCATCGCGGTCCGTACGACCAGCTTGGCCGCGCTTATGCCACGGTTTTCCAATATCTGAGGGAGCGAAAGTATCAGCCGCTCACGCCGACACGCGAAGTCTACTTGAAAGGACCCGGAATGATCTTCAAACGAAACCCCAGGAACTACCTGACCGAAATTCAAGTGCTCGTCGAGAAGGAGGGCGCGTGAAATGAAGCGGCTTGGACGTGAGCTCGGATTTGCCCTGCTGGCGTGGTTCGTGGTAGTACCAAGGGTTGACGCCGGCAATGCACCGTCGGCAAAACCCAATCTGTTGGTCCTCCTCGCCGACCAATGGCGCGCCGACGCGCTGGGCTACGTCGGAGATCCCAACGTGCAGACTCCCCACCTCGACCGGCTGGCGCGCGAGAGCATGAACTTCGCGCGGGCCGTGTCGAACTGCCCGGTTTGTTGCCCGACCCGCGCATCCCTGATGACCGGCCAGCGGCCGTTGACGCACGGGGTCTTCTTGAATGACGTACCGCTGCCCGACAAGGCGGTGACGATCGCGGAAGTCCTCCAAGCGGCGGGCTACGCGACGGGCTACATCGGCAAATGGCACCTCGATGGTCGGGGACGATCGAACTTCACTCCGCCCGAACGCCGGCAGGGTTTCCACTATTGGAAGGCCCTGGAGTGCACGCATGACTACAACCAGTCGTTCTATTTTGCCGACGATCCCACGCGACTCGTCTGGCCGGGCTACGATGCCATCGCCCAGACACGCGATGCCGAAGAATACGTTCGCGGCCAGGCGGCTTTAGGACGTCCGTTCGCCCTGTTCCTGGCTTGGGGGGCGCCGCACAATCCCTACCACACGGCGCCCGACGAGTACCGGGCACGGTACGAGCCCGACGACATCCGCCTCCGCCCCAACGTCCCCGAGAAGCTCGCGATCCCGGCACGCCGCGAACTGGCCGGCTATTACGCCCATTGCTCCGCACTCGACGACCTCGTGGGAAAACTGTGGGAGACGTTCAAGCAGGCCGGCATCGAGGAGAACACGATCCTCGTCTTCACCTCGGACCACGGCGACATGCTCTACTCGCAGGGCGAGGTCCGCAAGCAAAAACCCTGGGAAGAATCGATCCGGGTGCCAATGTTGATCCACTGGCCCGCCGGACTTCGCCGCGCGGGGCGGCGCCTCGACGCGGCGTTCAATTCCGAAGACCTGCTGCCGACGCTCTTGGGACTCATGGGCGTGGTAGTTCCCGAGATGGTCGAAGGACACGACCTGAGCGGCGCCATGCGGGGCCATGACACACCGTCCGACGACGCCAGCTTGATCACCTGTGTTTCGCCTTTTGGCGAATGGAGCCGCCAGCACGGTGGACGCGAATTCCGAGGCGTCCGCACCCGCCGCCACCTCTACGTGCGCGATCTCTCGGGTCCTTGGCTGCTCTACGACATGGATGCCGATCCCTACCAGTTGCATAACCTGTGCAACCAAGACGAGCACGCGGCTCTACAGGCCGGGCTGGAGGCGCAGCTTCAGCGAAAGCTTGCCGAAACGAACGACGAGTTCCTGCCCGGCCCGAAGTACATCGAGCAATTCGGCTACAAGGTCGATGCGACCGGGACGGTGCCCTATACGCCGTGATCCTTCACCGGCGTCTTGCGAAGGGTTGGCAAGCCGACGCCCGTCGCCTCGAAGCCTCCGTCGACCGCGAGCACCTGGCCATTGATGTAGCTCGCGGCGGAACTGCACAAGAACCCGGTCGCCGCGGCGATCTCCTCGACGGTACCGTAACGGTTCAGTGGAATCACGTCATGGTAATCGGCGCGGATGGCAACGCTGTGGACCAGCTTCGACATTTCCGTTTCGACCGGGCCGGGGGCGATCGCATTGACTCGAATCCCCTGGGTCCCCAATTCGACGGCCTGTTGCTTGGTCAGGTGGATGATGGCGGCCTTGCTGGTGCCATAGGCGACTCGTAGCGTGCTGGCTCGCAGTCCGGAGATCGAAGCGATATTCACCACACTACCTCCGCCGCTGCCGAGCATTACCGGCACGCACGCCTGAGTGCATAGGAACGCGCCGTCGAGGTTGGTCGAAAGCACGTACCGCCACTCTTCGTAGGTGGTCTCAGCGATGGGCTTGAAGATTGCGACGCCCGCGTTATTTACCAGCGCGTCGATGCGACCAAAGGCCGCCGCCACCTGGTCGATCGCGGCCTGTACCTGAAACGGGGATGAGACGTCGCAATGCACGGCCAGCACTCGATCTGGGTCGTTCAACGTCCTCGCCGTCCGCAAAAGCGTCTCGGCGTCGATGTCGACGAGCGCCACGCGGTATCCCGCAGCAAGGAACCATTCCGCGATTCCCAAGCCAATGCCACGAGCGCCGCCCGTCACGACGGCAACCTGGGTCGATGTGATTGTCATGGGGTAGTTTACCACACTGCCAAGGGAAGTCGCGGCTACGGGATCGTAACGCGACGCGCGGGCGATTACAATCACGCGATGGCTCGTTTCGTCGTGATCCTTGTCGTTCTGCTCGCCGCGCTTTGGATGCTGTCCGAGAGCGGCCTCCTGCCGGAGCCGGTGGCGGCGGCGGTGCGACCGATCTTGGGATTGAGCTGCTCCCTCGCCTGGCCGCTGTTCTTCCTCTCGCTCTGGCTGGCCCCGGGCCTTTATCGCGAGCTGGCCAACGACATGTCGCACTTCTGGCGGCGGCTGCGCACCCGGCGCCACGAAATCGAGGAGCTGGAACGCAAGATCGCCCATCTCGACAAGCCGCACCACCGCCTGCAACTGGGCAACATCCTGCTGTCGCAGGGACGTACCGAGCGCGCGGCCCGGCTGTTCGAAGAAGCGTTGACCGGCGACGGCGAATCGCTTGAGGCCAGGTACAAGCTTGGGTTGTGCCATTTCGAGCGAAAGCGCTACGGCGAGGCGGCCGACCTGCTGGAACAGGTCCACGCCGTCAAGCCCGAGCACGATTACGGCATCGCCTACCTCCGCCTCGCCGAGGCGCACGACCGCACCGGCAACGTCGAGCGCGCCGGCCACGTCTACGCCACCATGCTGCGATTCTATCCCAACCACCCCGAGGGGAGTTATCATTACGCCCTGCTCTGCGAAGGGCGCGGCGAGCTGGACGACGCGCGGCGCCTGATGCGCGACGTGGTGTTCTCCGTCCGCCACAGCCCCCGCTTCCACCGCCGCCGAAACCGTCACTGGCTGCTCAAGGCCCAGTGGTGGCTCTGGCGGCGGCGCTGATGGGGCACGGGAAGGCAAGGTACCACGGCTGCCGTGAGCAATTACATTGCGCAATTAAGGTCAATCAATCAGCAAGTGGAGACGGCCGAATAGAGTCGGTTGCGCGGTGCCGCAAAACAAAGTGCGCCCCGATCAGCCTATTGACCGCGCCAGGGCCCGCCCGCTATGCTGGAAAGTGCCCGTGGGCAGGTTCCTTATCGGCCGCACCGGATTATTTCCGGTGCGGCCATTTTTTGTTTGGTCGATGTAAACGCCGATCGACGGATGCCGGATCGGCCTGTAAACTGGGTGGTATGTTCAGGACCATGCTCCCCCGTGTGTTGTTTTCGGTCGTGGCTGCGGCGCTCGCTATGTGCGTCGTGAAAAGCCGCGGCGATGAGCCGCCGCTTGCGCCCGAGAAAACGGCATTCTTCGAGCAGAAAATCCGTCCATTGCTCGTCGGCAGTTGTCTCAAGTGCCATGGAGATGCGGGCAAGCCCAAGGGTGGGCTGCGGCTCGACTCTCGATCGGGGTGGGAGCAGGGGGGCGACACCGGACCGGCGGTCGTGCCGGGCAAACCCGACCTGAGTTTGCTCATCAAGGCCGTTCGCTATGCCGACGCCGATCTCCAGATGCCCCCTTCTGGCAAGCTCGCCGACGCCCAGATCGCGCTTCTGGAGCAATGGGTTTTGATGGGGGCCCCTGATCCGCGCGTGGAATCGCCGGCCGGCGCCGCGGCGGTGAGCGCTCGGGCGGAAGCCACGAGTCATTGGGCGTACCAGCCATTGCGCTCCGTTTCGGCACCGAAAGTCGGCGACTCGGCCTGGCCGCTGGATGAAGTCGATCAGTTCATCCTGCAGGCGCTTGAAGAACACGGATTGCAGCCGTCGCCCGATGCCGATCGGTTTACCTGGCTCCGCCGCGTGACACTGGACCTGACGGGTCTGCCCCCAACGCCGGACGAAATTGCCGAGTTCGTGAATGACGGCTCCGAACACGCGAGGGAATCGGTCGTGGACAGGTTGCTCGCGTCCAGCGGGTTTGGCGAGCGGTGGACCCGCCCCTGGCTGGATCTCGTCGGTTACGCTGACCAAATCGGTTCGGCCAACAATGTTCCCGCGGAGCACGCCTGGCGGTACCGCGACTACGTGATCCGCGCAGTTCAGTCGGATAAGCCATTCGATCAGTTCGCGCGGGAGCAAATCGCGGGCGACCTGCTGACCGCCGGCAGCATCGAAGAACGGCGCGACCAGTTGACGGCGACCGGATTCCTGGTCTTGGGAAACGTGAACATCGTCGAGGCGGATAAGCTCGTGATGCGGACGGACGTCGTCGATCAGCAGGTGGAGAAGGTCGGCAAAGTGTTCCTGGGTCTGACGCTCAACTGCGTTCGCTGCCACGACCATAAGTTCGACCCCATCACCCTGGGCGACTACTACGGACTGGCGGGCATCTTCGCCAGCACCGAATCGACCTACAAGGAAGAGCGCGGAGTGTGGAGCTCGGTCACCAAGCTCCCGCTGCCGGAAACGCTGGAGCAGTTCGCGCTCCGTGAAACGACGCGCCGCGCGCACGACCGGCAGGTGGCCCAGGTCCGTAGCGAGAATGCGGCCGCCGCGGCGCGGCTGGCCGAAATCGGGCCACTCGTCAAGGCGAACAAGGAACAGGCCGGTGCCGTTGGGGCTGGTGCCGTTGCGGCCGGGGGCGCGCCGGTAAGCGAGTTGGAGCAGGAAGCCGCGCGGCTCACCGCCCGGATCAAGTCGCTCGAGCAGCAGTTGCTGCACCTCGACTATCTAAAGCCGACCGCGCCTTTGGTATTTGCCGTCAAGGACGCACCGGAAATTGCCGACGCGCGAGTGCAGGTTCGTGGCGACCCGCACGTCCTGGGCGGTTCGCACCCGCGCGGATTCGTGCGCGTCGCCGGCCATGTGCCCGTCCCCGAAATTCCTCCCGGCCAGAGCGGCCGACGGCAACTGGCGGACTGGCTCACGACGTCAGCCAGTTCCCTCGTGAGCCGCGTCACCGTCAACCGGCTGTGGCAGGGGTTGTTTGGACGGGGGATCGTCGCATCGGTGGACTATTTCGGCGTCCGCGGCGAACCACCGACCCATCCCGACCTGCTCGACTACTTGGCGCAGGAATTCATTACGGATGGCTGGTCACGGAAACGGCTTATTCGACGGCTTGTCCTCAGCCGCGCGTACCGCCAGCAGTCGGCCGTGGACGACACGACGCGTGGGGCCCTGGCGGCCGACCCGGACAACCGTCTGTTTTGGAGGATGAGCCCGCGTCGCCTCGACGCCGAGATGATTCGCGACGCGGCGCTCGCCGTCAGCGACGGTCTTCAAGCCTCCGGCGGAGGGCCGGCGCTCGCGCTCGAATTCATCGAGAACGTCGGCGGCCTGAACCCGAAAGACGTCAATCCGATCAGCTTTTCGCTGTCGAAATTCCGCGACGAGCAGCACCGCGTTCGGACGATCTACTTGCCGGTCGTCCGGTCTTCCGAGCAGCGGGGACCGTCCGACGTCCTCAACTTCTTCGATTTCGCGCAGCCGGCGCGGTTCACGGGCGACCGGCCCACAACCGCCGTGACTTCGCAGGCGCTGTTCCTGCTGAATGGCCCACTCCTCAACGACGCGGCGAGAAAACTCGCGACGACGGTTCTCGCCGGCGCCGCGCACACGACCGACGACGGCCGGATCGCCGCCTTGTACTTGCGTGTCCTGGGGCACCCTCCATCTTCCGAAGACATGGCCGCCGCCCGCGAGTTTCTGGCGGTTGATGAGGGGGCCGCCGGGGCCGATCATGCCGTGCTCCGCTGGCAGCGGTTGATCCATGCCTTGTTGGCATCGAATGAGTTTCTGTTCCGACTGTGATCCGAAGCGCGAGGCCACACCATGCCCACCCCCCAATTCACTAGCGGCCGTTGCCGATTCGACCGCCGGCGGTTTCTCGCAGGTTCCGCGTGCGGTTTCGGGGCCGTCGCGCTGGAGGCGATGCTGGCCGATGTCGCCTCCGCCGCCCAGAACCCCCTTGCCCGTCGAGCGCCTCATTTCCCCGCGGCCGCAAAGCGGGTGATTTTCCTATTCATGGCGGGGGGACCATCTCAGCACGACTTGTTCGTTGCCAAGCCGCGACTGGTCCGCGACCATGGCAAGCGCGTCGGTGTCGCGAATCTCCCGCGCGGGATACCCGTGGGAACCGAGAAATTCCTGACGCTCGGGCCGACCGCCGAATTCGCGCCCCGCGGAGAGTCTGGGGCGACGATTTCCAATCTGCTCCCGCATTTGGCGGAGGTCGCCGACGACCTCTGTTTTCTGCACGGAATGCAGGTCGATAATCCGGCGCACGATCTGGCGACACTGCAGTTCAACACGGGGGTCATCAACGAGGTCCGGCCGGCGATGGGGGCTTGGGTGAGCTACGGACTGGGGACCGAAAACGCGAATCTCCCCAGCTACATCAGCATTTTCGCCGGCAGCGATGTGCGCGAACGGGCCTCGGCGTTCCTGCCCGCGGCGCACCAGGGAACCGTCATCGGGAACATTCCCAGGGACTCCAATGAACCGGCGATTCGGTTTCTCGACGATCCGCAAACGACGCCGGCCGCGCAGCGCCGCGAGATCGACCTCGTGCAAGGGCTCAACCGCCGGTTGCTGAATCGGGTCGCCGACGATCGAGTGATGGAAGGGGTGATGGACTCGTTCGAACTGGCGTTCCGGATGCAGGCCGAGACGCCCAAGCTGGTCGACCTGTCGGGCGAAACGGCGGGCACGCTCAAGCGCTACGGCGTGGGCGAGCCGCACACCGACAAGAACGCCCGGGCCTGCCTGCTGGCGCGGCGTCTTTGCGAAGCCGGAGTGCGGTTCGTGCAGGTCACCATCGGCGGCTGGGACCATCACGGCAATATCCGCGATGCGCTTCCCAAGACGTGCGCCGAGGCCGATCAGCCGGTCGCCGCGCTCATCGCCGACTTGAAGGTGCGGGGATTGCTGGAAGACACGCTCGTCGTCTGGTCGGGCGAATTTGGCCGCACTCCCTGGAGCCAGGATCTTTCTGGAACGGCCCCCATCGAAACCCACGGCCGCGAGCACCAGCCGGAGAGCTTTACCGCGTTTCTGGCGGGTGGCGGCGTCCGGGGCGGGATGAGCTACGGCGCAACCGACGAATTTGGCTACCAGGTCGTCGAGGGGCGGGTCCACATTCACGACCTGCATGCCACGATCCTGCATTTGCTGGGTCTGAATCACGAACGACTGACGTACCGCCACGCCGGCCGCGACTACCGGCTGACTGACGTCTATGGGGAGGTCGTTCACGAAATCGTGCGAGTATGACTATATGACTAATCGTCGTCACGGACCTTTGTAGCAATGAAGAAGCAGGCGAAGGTGAACGCGAACAAGCACACGATCACGAGATCGCCAGGCACGCCGGCCACGAACGTGGCCGAAAAGAAAAAGGCGCCGACGAGTGACGTCAGCCAGAACAATGTGCTCAAGCGAAACTGAAGGCGGTGGCGGGGCATGGCGTTATTTTACCACCCCGCGGCTTTGACGGAACCGGCGAAAGATCCGCTTTTGCCCGTCAGCCGCCTGCTCGAGATGCCGGCCGGCATGGCCAAGATTCCAGCGAAGAAGGAGCCCACGTCATGTGGCGAAGTTTGATTGCCTTTGTGTTATACCTGTGTGTGACCGCCGCTGTGGTCGCCGCGGAGCCTGTTGCCCAATTGAGCCAGGAGGAGCAAACGGCCTTCGACTGGTTTACAACGCTCGGTTTTCCCGACGTCAAAAGGGCCAAGTTCGTCCACGTTGCAACTGGCCGTTTGTCACAACACGGCGACGACGAGCCGGAGAACCACTACTTGGATGGCTTTCTGCTCGAAGATCGTGACGACTGCTTTACCGTCTTCACATTGTCGCTGACCGAGGATGTGTTCCAGAAAACCCGTGATCATGCGCCGGCCCACGAACGGGTCACGTATGAAGTGCAGGACCTCAAAGAAGGCGTCGTCCAGTATTTGAATCCCCGCGATGAACACGCGGAAACGGAAGGCTCGGAAGTATTCTGGCGACGACTCCTTGCTCGACTGCGCAGCCGCACCGAAGTGTTCGTCTTGGCCTGGGCCTGCTCTCGCAACAGCCTTAATGGCGAAGCCCACGACCTCTTTACCCATGCGCGCAAGATGCCGGCGCAAGCGCAACCTCGCGGACGGAATTCACGCCCGCCGCTGCACGAGTCTATCGCCGAAGATATTGGCGAATCGACGATGTGGCGGATGATTCTCGATTTCGGTGAACCGTCCGTTCCGCGCGAGGAGCTTTTGAAGCGTTTCCGCCTTTTTGTGCAGCGATTCCCACGCACGTATCACATTGAGCGGGCCAAGAATTCGATGGCTATACTGGAAACGATGGTTCGAGAAGATGCTGACCACGCAAAGAGGCTGAATGCGGCCAAGCCCTTCGATGAGCTCGATCACCAAGAGCAGATCGCCGAGCTGATTTTTCAGCTACGCGATCAGAACGGCCATCAGTTTAGCCAGCCCGGCTCTTGCAACGTTTTTTTCGGCTTTCGTGGCGAGGATGACAGTCCGGCACACCGCCTCTTGAAGATCGGCCACGATGCCGTACCCCAGTTGATCGAGGTTTTGGACGACCAACGATTCACGCGATCAGTCGGTTATCACCGTGATTTTTATTTTTCGCATTTCGTGTTGCGCGTTGGCGATTGCGCCGAGCAGATCATCAGCCGCATCGCCGGCCGTGGCTTTTACCAACGGAAAACGACATCCGGGGCCATGCTAAAGGACGATCAAGTCAAAGCGGTGAAGGCGGAGATTGAAGCATGGTACGCCGAGTTCCGAGAGAAGTGAGGGCCCATCCGAGGGCCTAAGGCGTCACACCGTTCAAAGGCCACTTCACGAGGGTAGACGACGACGGCCAAAACGAGAGAGGAACCTTGCGTTACACCTTTGTAAGGTTCATGCGGCCGGCCGGATCCAGCGCGCGCTCAACGCTCCCGTTTACGTTTAATGGCGGTAGAGTGCCGATGGCAATGGGCAGAAGGTGAATCATGGTTCTTCGCCGAAACGCAACCCGCACGGAATGCGATTGTCCGGCCGATTCTACGCCCGATCGCGTCGAGACATCGACTTTACAGACGGCGGCGGGCCTCCTCCGGCACAGCCCTTACCTGCCGCTGCGCGGTATCCGTTGCGAGCTCAGGGATGGCGTTTTGACCCTTCGCGGCCAAGTACCGACCTACTTTCTTAAGCAGTTGGCCCAAACGATGGCCATGACCGTGCCGGGGATCGATCACGTCGCGAATCGGATCGACGTGGTGACGCTTTCCGCCAGATCCACGCACCCGGAAACCCTCTAACGAAAAGGTAATCCCGCGCACAAGAAATCTTCCGCCATTCGAAGCGTAGAAGTATTGAGGGCACGAACAATTCGAAATGAGATCGGAAGGAAGGTGCGACATGCGAAAGACAGGTTGGGCAAAGGCGGGCGCGCTCGGGATCATGCTTCTGCTCTTGGCGGCTCCCAGGACGTTGCTCGCCCATGGCGGTGGCGGCGGCGGTCATGGGGGAGGCGGTCATGGCGGTGGTCATCATGGTGGCGGACACCATGGCGGCGGGCATCGCGGCGGTGGGCATTATGGCGGAGGGCACCACGCGACGCACTCGAACGGAAATCGTGGTGGCTCGGCGGCACGCGGCACTGGCGGCACTCGCCACGCGACAGGCCGAATCGCGGGTACCGGGGCCTTCGCCCATCGCCATACGTTCGTAAGGCGAAACTTCGCCAACGGCATCGGCATCTGGAACCCGTTCGCGTTTCTCTACGGCTACGGCTGGTACGGCTACGCCAATAACGGCGGGTACGCCAATTACGGCGGCTACGCGACCACCACCACCGTTGCGGCGACGGCGTATACCGGCACGACGGCGTTCGACTACGCCCTTCTGGGCGATCGGGCATTCAAGGCGAACCGGTACGATGAAGCGATCCACAACTGGCAACATGCGCTTCTCGACGATCCGTCCAACGCCGGCCTCGTGATGCTCCTGGGCCAGGCCTATTTTGCCAAGGGAAGTTACGATGTGGCCGCCGGGGCCGTGCAGCACGGCATGCAGATGATCCCACAGGACCAGTGGGGTGTCGTGGTGCAGAATTATCGCGAGCTCTACAGCCACAATCAGGCGTATACCGACCAACTGCGCGCGTTGGAGCGCGCCCGGAACGAAAAGCCCGACTCGCCGGCCCTGCGTTTCCTGTTGGGATACCACTATGGCTACCTCGGTTACCCGAAACAAGCCGTGCACGAGCTTGATCTGGCGGTGAAGCTCAACCCCGAGGACAAACTGGCGAGCCAGTTGCGCGACCTGATGCAGAGCAAGCTCAGCCCCGCCGCTACGCCAACGTCAGTACCGACGAGCTCCTGAGTTCTTCGAGCCCCTGAGCCAGTCGAGCAATGTCGCCCGATGCCAGCGCATCGGGCGACAGTTTTCGTTGCTCCCGCGGGATCGTTGCGCAGCAACGAGGGCGCAAGGAAATGCGAAAAGCGGAGCAACGCAAACCGATCTCCGACATCCCCATGACGGGGAGCAAGCCGCGTAGCGGCGACGTTCACAACCTAGCCACCCTTTGCCTCGCGTGCCCGGTTTGCCGTGGCCCCAGGTCGGGGGATTCGGAGTCGGTTTGCGCTGCGTAGCGCGCGGCGCCGGCCAGTCCGCGCCGCGTGATGGAGCGCCAACTCTTGCGGCGCGCGGACCGCCGGCCTAACGCTTGGTCGTCGGGATCCGCAGCGCGCGGAAAAGCCGCTCGATTGCCGTCGACTGCCCAGCCGGACGTCGGCCCATTGCGCTCGGCGACAGCTCAGCGCCGCCGCCCCGAGAAAAAAAGCCAACTCGCGGCAGCGGGCCCCTCACCCTGTGCCGACCGGGCCGTGGCGTCGCGGCGACAGCGCCGCGATGCCGGCAATGGAAACGAAAAGGCACCCTAATCCGCCAATGTTCCAACCGTGCGGCTTCGACGACACAACACGCGGGGCGGAGGGGGTTGGGTTGGAACACGTGTACGCCACAGCCGCCGAGACGGCTGTCGGCGGGCGGTGGCGGGCTGCCTTTTCGTTTCCATTGCCGTGGCGGCGACTGCGCCGCGACGCCGGCCTGACGCTACGCAAAGAAAAGCCACTCCAAATCCCCTGCCCAATGGCTTCGGCGGCGCGTAAGGGAGTGAAAAAAAGGAGGGGCGCAGTTTGCAGGAACGCCGCTACGCGGCTTGTTCAATGGCGGGGGGATGTCGGAGATGGCTTTTCTCTGCTGCGCTCGCCCGACGGTAGTGTGCGACCTCGCCTCAGGCACGAGTGTTCAGGCTGCACCATCTCGGCGAAAAAAGGCCCGTTAATCCCTCTTCGCAATCGCGGTTGGTAGCGCGTTGAAACTGATTCGGCGCTTGACTGGGAGGCTCGTCATGCATTCGGCCCATTTGCGGTCTGGTATTTCGCACGTTGGTCAGGCGTTGCGGATGCCGGAGGAATTTGCCGTCGCGTGGAACGACGGCACGGCGCGGTACCGGTGGTGGGTCTGGTGCTCACTGATGGCAACGGCCATTCTAGGGACCACGACCTACGGAATGACGATGGGGTTGCTCGGCGGGACGGGCGACGTGCTTTACAAGGGAATGGCTTGCACGTTGGCCGCAGGACTGGCGTGGGGAATTCCGCTTCCGGCACTCTACATCTTGAACAGCCTTTCCGGCTCGCGGCTGCCGGCCAGCAGCACGCTTCTCGCGGCGATGGTCACGACGAGTTGGGGCGGCCTCGCGATGATTGCGTCGATCCCCATCAACTGGTTCTTCTCGGTGGCCGTACCGCACCCCGCGTTCGTGCTGACGGTGAACCTGACGGTCTTCGCCGGTGTGGGTGTGGCGATGATCGACGTGTTCCAGCGAGTCATGCGCAGCCTTGAACCGCGACGCGAAACCGCGCCCACCTGGTGGCTCGTGCTCGTCGGCGTGATCGGCGCCGAGCTGTTCTATTTCTTCGGCTTGTTCCAATTCCACTTCGTCCATTAGGGTCGATGCCAATGACCACCACCCAGCGCTTGGAACTATTGCACCGAATCGCCGAGGGAAAACCGATGAATCCGAACGTCGCAGGGATGTCCGCCGGTTGCGACGTTCGGTGCGCGACCCAGCCCGACGCCGGGACCATCGAAGCCACGCCGGCCGAACCACCGCCATCGACGCCCAGCGCCGAAGGGCCGGGGAAGACGGGTATCGCCGATCTGGTCGAACTCATTCTCAAGCGGCGCGATCGACTGGAGCGCCTGGTTCGCGAACCGTCGTTGCAATCGCTGTTACTGCCAAAGTTCCTCGCGATCGCGTTGATCGGGTTCGTGTTCTTCGGCGTCGCGCTTTCATTGGTTTTCACATCAGCCGGCCAGTGGCCGCGGCTCGTCCCGATCCGCGACCTCGTGGCCGGAGAGGCCGACTCCATCGCGACCTTCGATTCGCTTGGTGGCGAAACACGTCGCGGGCCCTGGCTCGACGGCTCGGCCGAGGCGCTCGTCGCCGCCTACGCGATCGGCCTGATCGCGGCCACCGGCATCTGCCTCCCGAGCCTCTACTTCTACGGGCTGCTCGCCGGCGCGCGGATCACGATGCTCGACGTGGTGCTCCAATCGCTCAAGGCGAAAGCGACCGCGGCCGTCGCGCTGGTGGGGATTCTGCCGATTTACGCGGCCCTGGGTCTGGCGGTCGCCATTTTCGATCTTCCCGCGGCCGTGCGCCACGCGACTTTCTGGCTCGGCCTGGTACTGCCGTTTCTGGCTGGGCTGTTCGGAACGTACTCGCTGTACCGGGGGCTGGCCGGATTCACCGACACGCTTTCGCCCCAGCGCCGTTGCCGCCGCGAATGCTTTCTGCGGCGGCTCGTTCTGTCGTGGGCCGCGTGCTACACCGCCGTGACGCCCGTCATGATTCACACTCTATGGGCCCTGCTCGCCAAGGCCTGATCAAAGGAGAACCCAATGCGTTGGTTGAACCGTCTTACGGATATTTTGTCCGCCAACCTCAGCGATTTGATCGAAAGATACGAGGACCCGGAGTTGTTGCTCAAGCAAGCGGTGCGCGAGATGGACGAGTCCATTCGGGCGGCCTTGCAAGACGCGGTGAAGGTCGTGGCGCACGAAAAGATCCTGGCCAGGCAACTCGCCGATGAGGAATCGGCAGTGACCCTGTCGCGGCGGCAAGCCGAGGCGGCCGTCCAGCGAACCTCACGACAACACTGCTCTTCTACTTGTTGTTCGGCGGCGCGGTGGCCGTGGCGGTCAGCTTGGCGCCTGGCGCCGACCGTAGCGGCCCAAAGTGGTTTCGGACGCTTACGGCGGTAGTATTCTGGCCGCTGTATCTTCCGGCGCTTTTGCAGCAACCGGCGAATCCGATTGCCGAATCCGCCGAGGGCGGCGGATCGAACCCGTCTAAAGGCGCCGCCGCCGCGGGCGATGAAATCTCGGCGGCGATTCAGCAAGTGGAAACCGAGCTGGATCTGGCGCTTATGAGCCTGGGCGGCTGGTCGGACGCCGTGCTTGCCCGCGAACAGCACCGATTCGAGGAGCTCCGCCTCGCTTGGCACTCGCAGGCGGACAAGATCCGCGACCTGGATCGTATTCTTGGTCAAATGGTTCCCACGGGTGCGGTGGTCGACGAATCGGCGGCCATGCCGGGCGACCGTATCGCGAGCAGCCTCAGGGCGCGGCAGGCCAACATCACTCGCCTGCATGCGCTTCGCGACCGATTGCATGCGGACCTCATGAATACCCTGGCATGGGTCCGCGAGCTGGTGACGATGATCCACCTCGCCAAATACACCGGCGCGCCGGCTTCCCGCGCCGAGGAGCTCGTGCTGCAAATTGCGACCAGCATCGAATGGACCGACGCTCTAGGACGTTACCGGCTGCCGCCCGTGCCGCGTGAACTGCCGCTGACGGTCATCGCGACGGCCTCTCAGCCAGGGTTCGACAGTGTGTCGGAGCGCGTGTCAAACGCCGAATTTGCGGCACGTGTGGATTTGACCATTTCGCGGCGTCCACGAGGCGGAGCCATTCAAGGGATCGTCGTCGATTCACAAGGGCGAGCTGTTTCCGGCGCGACGCTGGACAACAGCCCGTACGGCCAATTGTTCGAACCAAAGCGAACGGCCACCGACGCGAACGGCCACTTTGTCTTCGAGGATCTCGTCGGCGATCCCGCTCTCGTCGACGTCCAGGCGGCCGGCTTCGCGAGAAAGCGAATAAGTACCACCGCGGGGACGAAGGACGATCCGGCCGAGGTCGATATTGTGGTCGAAGCGGGTCATCGCGCTCGCGGGCGAGTGGTCGATGCCCAAGGTACGCCGCTGGAAAAAGTCGATGTCGCATTCGTGAAGAAGAGCCCGTGGCCGCAGTGGACCGACTACGGTTTCACAACCACCGACGTCGATGGACGGTTCGAGGTCGACTCGCTGTCAAATCGCGACTCATTTACTCTTACGTTCCGAAAGGCCGGTTTTGGCACCATCTACGGGCGACCGTTGGCGCTCGACACGGACCGCGACGAGCGGATCGTCATGGATCGCCCCGAAGTCCTCGTCGCGAGGGTGGCGGACGCGGGCAACGGCGAGCCAATTCACCGTTTCAACGTGCGGATCGACCTTTCTCGAAGGAGGACTTTTTCGCTATCCTCGGCTCAAGTGCGCGAGGTTTTGGACCTGCCAATCGTCAATTCCGGAATTTCGGTTTTCACGGGCGATGGCACGTTCGAACTGTCCGGCCTGCCGCCTGACATGGAGCTGCAGTTCATCGTCGATGCGGCGGGATACCTGCGCTCGATCGTCAACGGTCCACAGGCAATACGGTGGGGTCTTCCGTTCCCGGCGCCTTCGCGTGCCCGTCCCCGCCAAGCTACGAACATCAGCCTGCTGCAAGAAGACCCATCGAGTTTTGTTCGGTACGCCGGCCGATTGATCGACGAGGATGGTGCGCCGGTTGCCGGCGCCGAGTTGCGGCTCGTCGCCGTCGCGGGATCCGATGAAAGTGCGCATTTGTCGATGGGCATGCGAGGCGTGATGAATGGTTCGACCGGCTCGCAGATTCCGGTCGTCCGATTCGAAAAGGCGATGAGCGACGACGCGGGACATTTCGCCTTCGCCGGCATCCCCCGAGTAAAACGAATTTGCCTTTTCTGGTGGAAAGCCGGCCTCGCGCCCGGGTGCCGCGACGAATTACAACAACTGGCGGAGCCCGCGGAGGGCGAGTTGGAGCTTCGCGCCGAGCCGGCGGCCCGAGTCGTGGGGCGAATCGACCTGAAGGCGTTCCCTGGAACGCTCGCGCTGCGCATCTCCGCCCTTCGCTTCGGCGGTCAAGACCTGGATCGCAAACTAGGGCCCGGCCAGGACGAATTCGAGTTCGCCGACCTGGCCGAGGGGGATTACGATTTGGATGTCAGAGCGCTAGAGAATGTGGACTCCAATTCATGGAGCGGTGAGCTGGTCATTAAGCGAAAACTCAAGGTCGAGCGCGGACAAGAGTACGCGATCGAGTTAGGCGAAGCCGACCGGCTGAGGGGCAATTGAAATTCCTTATGGGCTTGCTCCTGATAGGGAACTCCCTCTCCCGGCGCGCCGGGATTCCGAGGAGCTACTGCGACGGCGTCCGGCAGGACACGCCAGCGCCACGGAGGACAGGGTCGGTGACGGTCTGAGATAGCCACTCCTGGGATTTGGGGGTCGAGAACTAGCCCTTAAGGTGCTATCCGCGAAGCCGCTAGTCCTTTAAACTCAACGACCCGCTCAACGGCTAGGATTGCTGGTCGATGACAAGGTACAAAGCATCGCGGTGAACAACAAAGTAGTAGGCACACTCCGTGCCGTAACCTACTGCGAGTGGATATCGACCGGCGGAAAGCGACGGCACACGGAGTGTGCCTGCTACCTTGGCCTTGCAAACAATCTTAGCTTTGGAGCGGGTATTT
>Ga0307373_10004434_pt1 | contig 23611 bp, 20 predicted proteins | sample OX2MG_FD_202534 | JGI IMG/M metagenome (GOLD analysis project Ga0307373, IMG submission 202534) | Soil microbial communities from Risofladan, Vaasa, Finland - OX-2 | ecosystem: Environmental > Terrestrial > Soil > Coastal area > Acid sulfate soil | place: Finland: Risofladan, Vaasa | collected... | reverse complement strand
TGGGGGGCGTGCAGCTTTTCCGACCTGGCCAGGATGGCCACTTCCGAACTTGTTCTGTCGGAAAAGTGCTCGAGCTAAAAAATTTCATGGATGAAATTTTTTGGCGTCCCCCCATACGGGTTGTGTGCTCTCCCATCACCCACCAGCACGCAAACCCCACCCTATACCTACATCCAAAGTCCACGAGCCTCCGTTCTGTTCTCGTAAGCTCGGCGAGCGGCTCGATGTCGAGTGCGCGACCCAAGAATGAAAGGTTTGTGGAATTTTATGAAATCTCGATTGATGAAGGCGCTGGCCTTCGCGGGCGTTATGAGCCTCTCGGCGCTTCCGGCCCTGGCCTCGATGATGCCGAACGTTACGGATGCTCCGTCGCGTTTCTCCGGCCCGGGCGTGTATACCGGAGCACCCGCACTTCCCGTTACGCTCTCGATGGTGATCGCAGGCGGCGGCCCGGCCCACTTCAGCACGTTGACGCTGGTGCATACGCTGGCCGGCGCTAAGACGGGCGCCGAAGTTGCGTCGCTCACCAAGAAGTTCGGTTCGGCCAAGGTCGGCAATTTCGTTAAAGTGTTCGACTTCGTCGTTGCGGATACGCTCAAGATCGTGACCGAGAAGCACATCGCGCTTCCGGCCAAGCCGAGCCCGAATCCGAAGAACGGCAAAGCTCTTGCAGCGGCGCTGTGGGGCGCGGGCCAGACCGGCGACGGGTTCAACGTCGAAGTAATGCTGGATCGCGCCGTTTCGCATCCGATTCACGACCAAGTGATGAAAGACATCGATGCGAAGTACGGTATTGCGGCTGACGCCGACTACCACGCTGTGCTGAATCAGGCGATGAACGACCTGGCCTCGGTGTACGGGCTCCGGAAGTCCGGTTCGATGTAACGACGGCCTCGCCGAAAAGCAAAAGGGCTGCGCAATCGTGCAGCCCTTTTTTTGTTTGCCGTTCGCCGGGCCGCAGTCTCTCGCTACGCGCGCCGACGCCCTCCGATATAGGAGAACAGGATAATATCAAACTCACCGCCCGACGCCAAGGGCCGGGAGAGAAAAAATCGCGTAGCAGAGGGCTAGCGACCAGTTGATGGCATGGGACGTCCAGCAGTAGACGCAGGGCATGCGGGTTACGAAGAGGAGCGAGTATGCGAGAACGGCGGAGACGGCTGCCGCGAAGGCGCAAATAGTGAGCAGGGTTAGTATCTCCCACGGGCGATTCGCGAACCAAACCGCGATCCCGAATGCGGGATAGTATGCGGCGCCCAGGAGGGCGTTCGGTATGCGACCGAGGAGACGCGCTCGCGATGTCTGGACGACGCTGGGCTCCCTCAGTTCGCCGCGGGCGGCCTTTACGGACTTCCTTAGCATGAAAAGGGCAGCGTAGAGACCAACACCGCACAACACCGTGATCACTAGCCGGAGCTCCACCCTATTTCCCCGCTGAAGCGTTTACTGCGGCGCCTAGCTGCATTGGCGATCCTCTTGGTCTCCTTTACGCTGGCGGCGCTGGTCATTCGCTTTCAGCCCCAGGTGGACTATTTCATTCGGACGGTAGGTCCGTCGGCATACCCGCTCGCGGTTGCGATCTTTGCAGTGGTGGCTGCGGCACCGTTCTCCGTAACCGACGCTCTAGCGGTGATGAACGGCGCGATTTTCGGGCCGTTCTACGGGTCGATCGTCAACGCGATCGGGCTCGTGCTGGCAGCTCTGCTGGGCTATTGGATCAACCGCCGCGCGTCGCACATGATGGAGATCGACTCCTACCTCAAACGGCTCCCCCCTTGGGTGAAGCGATTCCCGGTCGGATCGCCGGCGTTTTTGCTTGCCGTCAGAATCATTCCCGGCTTCGGCGGTACCGTAGCAACCGCGAGCGCGGCGACCTTTCGAGTGCCTATCTGGGTGCACGTGTGGACGATGTGCGCGATTGCAATTCCCATTTGCACGTTGCTCGCGATTTTCGGTGACCGCGTGACGGTTGTCGTTCACGGATACGAAACGCGGGCGCACATCTACTGGGAGCACCATCATCCGCACTTTCACTTCCATCGCCTGCCGAAGGTAACCGCGACACCGTGAGTTTCGAACTGATCGATTCGCAAGAGAGCCTGGAGGCGCTGGCTCGTCGCGTGCGGGACGCGCAACGCGTCGCGTTGGATACGGAGTTTCACACCGAACGCACGTACTCGCCGCGGTTGATGGTTGTGCAGCTAGCGTTCGACGACGGCGAAGCGATCGTCGATCCGTTGGCGATCGGCGACCTTTCGCCGCTCCTGTCGGCTCTCGACGAAACGCTCGTTATCGGCCACGCGCTTTCGTCGGATCTCAAGATTTTTGCGGAGCGCTTCGATAGCGTTCCCTCAAGCGTTTTCGATACGCAAGTGGCGGCCGCGTTCTTGGGGTTTGGGATGCAAATTTCCCTGGCGGATCTCGTGCGCGATCTACGCGGCGTGCGTTTGGCAAAATCGCAGACGGTGAGCGACTGGTCGACGCGCCCGCTTTCGGAGCGGCAACTCGAGTATCTCGTGGACGACGTGGTGCATTTGCTGCCGATGTACGACACGCTCGTGGAGCGATTGCAGGCGCAGGGGCGCTACGCGTGGGCCCTGGAGGAAAGCCAGGCGCTGGGCGGGATCGAGCGCTATCGTGCCGACGAGCGCCGCGCGTATCTGCGCATTCCCGGTGCGATGCGGATGAATCGGCGCGAGCTCGGCGTACTCAGCGAGGTCGTCAAGCTGCGCGACGCGCTGGCCCGCGAGCGCGACCTGCCGCTCAAATACATCATGGCCGAAGATATCGTGGCCGGGATCGCGACCCTGCGGCCCAAACGGGTCGAGGATTTGGCGCAGTTGCGCCGGCTCGAAGCAGGCGTGCGCCGCCAATTCGGGCAGGCGATCGTCGACGCCGTGGCGCGGGGCGAAGCCCTCCCCGAAGACGCGTTGCCGCAGCGCCCCCAGCGACCGCTGGGAACTTCGCGCGACACGGTTGCAGCGGTGATGGGCGTGCTGGTCGGCGAGATCGCGCGCACGCACGAATTGCCGCCCAGCCTCTTGGTTCCACGGGCTTCGCTCGAGCGCGTCGCGCGTGAAGTTCCAGGCGATCGCGCGGCCCTGGAAGCGGCGCTCGGGATCTCGAGCTGGCGCGCGGGCCTCGTCGTCGAGCCGCTTTGGCGACTTTTGTCGGGCGAGTTACATTTGGAAATCGAAGGCTACACGGCAGGCGATCCCAAAATACTTCTATCGCCATGAATCAGCACGCAAATAGCTTCAATGCCGCCGATACGCTCCGCGTCGGCGATCGCTCCTACACGTACTATCGGCTCGATGCGATCGAGCGCGCGGGGCTGACGAAGCTCTCGCGACTGCCGTTCTCGCTCAAGATTCTGCTCGAGAATCTGCTGCGATTTGAAGACGGCCGCTCGGTCAGTAAGAGCGATATCGAGGCGCTTGCGACGTGGAACCCGCATCAGCCGCCGGATCGCGAGATCGCGTTCCGTCCGGCGCGCGTGCTGTTACAAGATTTCACCGGCGTACCGTGCGTCGTCGATCTCGCCGCGATGCGCGATGCGATGGCCGCGATGAACGGCGATCCCAAAGCGATCAACCCGCTGCAGCCGGTGGAACTGGTGATCGACCATTCGGTGCAGATCGATTACTTCGGTTCGAACGACGCCTTCGTTAAAAACGCGGATCTCGAATTCGAACGCAATCAAGAGCGTTACGCGTTTCTCAAATGGGGACAATCCGCGCTCTCGAATTTCCGCGCGGTTCCGCCCGATACCGGCATCGTGCATCAAGTCAATATCGAGTATCTAGCGCGCGTCATTTTCGGCGCGGGCGGTGCCGGCATCGGCGTCGATGCGCGGGGCGCCGTTGCCTATCCCGACACCGCGGTCGGAACCGATTCGCACACGACGATGGTCAACGGCCTGGGCGTGCTGGCGTGGGGCGTCGGCGGCATCGAGGCCGAGGCGGCGATGCTCGGCCAACCGGTAACGATGTTGATTCCGGAAGTGGTCGGATTCCGCTTCGACGGCAAATTACCCGAAGGCGTTACGGCGACCGATCTCGTGCTGACCGTTACCGAGATGTTGCGCAAGAAAAAGGTCGTCGGCAAATTCGTAGAGTTCTTCGGCAAGGGGCTCTCCGCGCTTCCGGTTGCGGACCGCACCACGATCGGGAACATGTCGCCCGAGTTCGGCTCGACCGTCGGCATCTTTCCGATCGACGACCGTACGCTAGAATACTTGCGTCTAACGGGACGCTCGGCGGAGCACATCGCGTTAGTTGAGGCGTACGCGAAAGCACAAGGCCTCTTCCGCACCGACGACACGCCCGATCCCGAGTATAGCGAGGTGTTGCATCTCGATCTCTCGACGGTCGAGCCGAATCTGGCGGGGCCTCGCAGGCCGCAGGACCGAGTGGCCCTTCGCGACGTGAAGACCTCGTTCGCAACCGCCATGAACGAATGGTCCGCCGCTCGCGACGGGTCGAATACCGCGGTTGCGCGCTTCGAAGGCGAAGGCGGCGGACAGACGGCCACCATCGCACACACGGCCAAAGACGTTGCCGACGGGGCGGTAGTGATCGCTTCGATTACGTCGTGCACGAATACGTCGAATCCATCGGTGCTGATCGGCGCCGGGCTTTTGGCGCGCAATGCGGTCGCGCGGGGATTGCAGTCGCAACCGTGGGTCAAGACGTCGCTCGCGCCAGGTTCGAAAGTCGTCAAGGATTATTTGGCCAAGGCCGGCCTGCAAGATCCTCTCGACGCGCTCGGCTTCAACATCGTCGGCTACGGCTGCACGACCTGTATCGGCAACTCGGGCCCGCTCCCGATCGACGTTGCCGAGACCGTTGCCGAACAGGACCTCATCGTTGCGGCGGTGCTTTCCGGTAACCGCAATTTCGAAGGACGCATCCATCCCCAAGTCCGTGCGAATTATCTTGCGTCGCCGCCGTTGGTTGTGGCGTACGCGCTGGCGGGACGCATGGATATCGACCTAACGACCGAACCGCTGGGCACCGACCGTGCCGGCCGGCCGGTGTATCTCAAGGATATCTGGCCGAGCAACGACGAGATCGCTGAAACGGTTGCGCGCTGCGTGACCGACGCGATGTTCAAGGCGCGCTATTCGGACGTCTTCGCAGGTGACGCCAACTGGGCGAAAATCGACGTCGCGGCAAGCGAGCGCTACGCATGGGACCCCAAATCCGAGTACGTCAAGAAGCCGCCGTACTTCGAGAACATGCCCGCGGAGCCGGCCGCCGTTCGCGATATCAAAGGCGCGCGCGTGCTTGCGCTCTTGGGCGATTCGATCACCACCGACCATATTTCGCCGGCCGGAAACATCGCGAAATCGAGCCCCGCGGCGAAATACCTCATGGAGCACGGCGTCGAGCCGAAGGACTTCAATTCTTACGGCGCGCGCCGCGGCAACCACGAAGTGATGATGCGCGGCACGTTTGCCAACGTGCGCTTACGCAACCGTCTCGTCCCCGGAGTCGAGGGCGGCGTGACGCGCTATCTGCCGGCCAACGAGCAAATGTCTATTTTCGATGCCGCGATGAAGTACAAGGCGGACGGCACGCCGCTCGTGGTGTTGGCCGGCAAAGAGTACGGCAGCGGTTCGTCGCGCGATTGGGCCGCCAAAGGCACCAATCTGCTCGGCGTGCGGGCGGTGATCGCCGAGTCGTTCGAACGGATCCATCGTAGCAACTTGATCGGCATGGGCGTATTGCCGCTCGAATATATCGACGGGGCCGACGCTTCCACGTACGCGCTCACGGGCGAGGAGATCTTCGAGATCACCGGCGTCGAGAAGGGCCTAAAACCGCGCATGCACGTGGACGTCAAAGTCACCGATCCGCAAAGCGGCCGGGCGCTGACGTTTAAGGCGCGCCTGCGCATCGATACGCCGGACGAGGCCGAATATTACCGGCACGGCGGCATTTTGCAGTACGTGCTGCGCCAACTCCGCGACGCGCAAAAATAGCCGTAGCGTAAAGAACGAAGCATGAGCCTGGAGGATGCCGATCGCGAACGCCTGGATGTGCTGCACGCGCGTCTAGGCGAAGCGAACGCCGTTTCGCTCGGCTATCCGTCCGCAAAGGATTTCGATTACGCCGAACTGGCGCCGTTTCTCAGGTTTCCGATCAATAACGTCGGCGATCCGTTCGCCGAGGCCACCTATCGCGTCGAGACGCGCGAGTTCGAGCGCGAAGTGGTCGGGTTCTTTGCCGATCTCTATCGCGCGCCGGCGGACGATTGGTGGGGCTACGTCACCAACGGCGGAACCGAAGGGAATCTCTACGGCCTGTACTTGGCGCGCGAGTTGCTCCCGAAAGGGATGGTGTACTACTCCGAGCAGACGCATTACAGCGTCGCGAAGAACTTGCACTTCCTGGGCATGCGGCACATTACGATCCGTTCGCAGTCCAGCGGCGAAATCGATTATGAAGATCTTCGCGAAACGCTGAAAATCCATCGCGACGTGCCACCGATCATTTTTGCCAACATCGGTACCACCATGACCGAGGCACGCGACGACGTGGCGCGGATCGTCTCGATCATGGACGACCTTGCGATTCACGAGCGCTACATCCACTCGGATGCCGCCCTCGCCGGTGCGTATGCCGGCTTATTGGAGCCGCGCCCATCGTACGATTTCGTCGACGGCGCGGATTCGATCGCCGTGAGCGGCCATAAATTTTTGGGCGCGCCGATTCCGTGCGGCGTGGTCATCGCGCGCAAGCACAACGTGCAGCGCATCGCGCGCGCGATCGACTATATCGGGAGCCTCGATACGACGATCACCGGATCGCGAAACGGTTTTACGCCGCTGATGCTCTGGTACCGCCTGCGGGAGTTGGGGCTGGACGGCATTCGCCGGCGTCTAAGACATTCGCTCGACTTGGCATCGTATCTAGAACGATCGTTACGGGCGGCTGGAGTCTTGGCGTGGCGCAATCCGAATGCCATCACGGTCGTCTTTCCGCGGACCAGCGAGGCGTTGCGGGCGAAGTGGCAACTCGCGACGGCGGGACCGATCGCGCACGTCCTCGTGCTGCCGAACGTGATGCGCGAACAAGTCGACGCCTTCGTAGGCGATATGCGGGCCGAGCAAATCGTCAAGGAGGAAGCATGCAGAGTATCCGGGTGATCGTACCGAACCGTCCGGGCCTTTTGGCCGAACTGACGGAATGCTTGGCAAATGCGCAGGTGAGCATCTCGCAGATCGTGGTGGAAACGCACGGCTCGGGTGCGCTCGTTCGCATCGAAGTGGAAGAGGGAGACAGAGCGCTCGCGACGCTGACCGGTGCGGGGTACGATGCCGTGACCGACGGCGTGTTGTTGGCGCGGATCGAAGATCGCCCGGGTGCGCTCGCGCGCCTGTCGCGCCAACTCGCGGACGCGCACCTCAACATTCGATCGATGCATCACGTCCTTCGCGAGGAGGGCTACGCGCTGGTCGCCATCAGCACCGACGACAACGAGCGAGCCCGCGGAGTGCTCGGCGGGACCGCGCTGTAGCGCATCGGTAGGGGCGGCGTTTTTCCGGGAATAGACCCTTCATGCGTGAAGCGGTTTTGATCGGGCATCTCACTTCCAAGAACGGTCCTGCGGCGTTTGCCGAGGTATCGAAGGCGCTTGTCACCCGCGGAGTTTCGATCGTCGAGGCCCACCAGGTGGAGAACCGCAAGGAAATCCGTCGCCGTGTGAAACGCGCGGTAAAATCCGGGCATACGCTCATTCTGGTTATAGGCGGCGATGGTAGCCAAGCCGCGGCCGTCGGCCCGCTCGCGCATACGAAGGCCGTTCTGGGCGTGATTCCGGCCGGTACCGGGAACAGCTTTGCCCAGAGCCTCGGCATCAAGCCGACGATTGAAGACGCCATCGGCACCATTCTCACCGGGCGGGTGGCGAGCGTCGATCTGGGAGTCGTCAACGGCGAGTATTTTGCGAACTTTGCGACCATCGGACTGAGCAGCGAAATTGCGGAGAGTACGCCGAAACTCTTGAAAAAAATCGTGGGCGGTGCGGCCTACGGTCTCTCCGCCATTCTCCCGATGCTCAAACATCGAGCGTTTGTCGCGAATGTGTCGTGGGAGCGGAACGCTCTCACGCTGGAGACGCACCAGATGATCGTCGCCAGCGGTCGATATTTCGGTAATACGCCGATATTGCCGGACGCGACGGTGACCAGCGGACGATTGGCGTTCTTTACGACCGCCGGCCCCGGGCGCCTCGATGTAATGAGGATGTATCTGGCATTTCTCAATTGGACGCAGACCGATCTTCCGGACGCGCACTACTTCCAGGCCGCGAAGCTTACGATCAAAACAAAGAAGCGCCAGCCGATCGCCATCGACGGCAGCGCGTTCGGATACACGCCGGCGAAATTCTCCGTGGCGGCGAACGCATTGCGCGTCATGGTGCCCCTGGCCCCGGATGAAGCGACGGCGCCGTGACGCCGGCGGTCGTACTGTGGGGCCTCTCTATCGCGCTCTTTCTCGCGTTTTTCTTTTTAGGGACGTTCGTTTCGACGCGCCCGTTGACGCGGATCGATATTGACGGCGCAAGGGTGCGCGGTGCATTCCCGGAATTGGCGCTGCTCTTTACCCGCTCCGGACGAGGGTTGCCCTTGCTGGCGATCGGGGCCCTTGCAACGCTCGGGTTTTACTTGTTGAAGAAGCCGCTGTGGATTCCACTGGGAGTGTCGGTCTCGCAGTTGCTCTCCCAAGGCTTTGTGGAATTGCTCAAACGGCGTTTCTCGCGCGAGCGTCCCGACGATTGGCTTGCGCGCCGCGAGCGCGGGCTTTCGTACCCGAGCGGGCACGCAACGACGGCGATCGTCTTTTTCGGCGGCTGGTTGCTCGCGCTCGCGGAGGTTCCCATGCCGCCGGGGATCGGGTTCGTCGTGGGCGCAGCGTTAGCGGCGTGGATGATCGGGATCGGCTGGTCGCGCGTGGCGCTCGGCGCGCATTACCCGACCGACGTCTTCGGCGGTATCCTCTTCGGATCGGCTTGGATGTGTGCGATACTCGCGATGTTGCTGCGACTGCGAGCTATAGCATGAGCCGGCGAAAATCGCCGAGCACGTTTGCGACGTACACGAGAAACCGCGCTGCGCCCGCGCCGTCGATGACGCGGTGATCGTAGCTGACGCTGATCGGAAGCATCAGCCGCGGCTGGAAGGCCGAGCCGTCCCACATCGGCTGCATCGCGGCGCGCGTCGCACCCAGGATCGCGACTTCGGGAGCGTTGACGATCTGCGTGAATTGCGTTCCGCCGATCCCACCGATCGAGGATATCGTAAACGTTCCGCCTTGCATATCCGTTAATCCGAGCTTTCCGTCGCGAGCCTTGGCGGCAAGCGCGGAGGTCTCGGCCGCGATCTCGAGCAGGCCTTTGCGGTCGGCGTCTTTGAGCACCGGCACGACCAGCCCGTTCGGAGTGTCGGCGGCGAAGCCGAGGTTGTAATACCGTTTGTACACCAGTTCGTCGCCCGCGAGCGACGTGTTGAACTCGGGGAAGTGCTGGAGCGCGCTAACGCAGGCTTTCATCAGGAACGCGAGCATCGTCAGCTTCGGGCCGCCATGCTTGGCTTGCTCCGCGTTCACTTCGTTGCGGAATGCTTCGAGCGAGGTGATATCGGCTTGATCGTAGTTGGTGATGTGCGGAATCTGCAGCCAGTTGCGGTGTAAATTCGGCCCGGAGATTTTTTTGATGCGTGAGAGCGGCTTGCGTTCGATCGTCCCGTATTGCGCGAAGTCGACGTTGGGCCACGCGGGTAGGCCGGGGAAGCCCGCGGCGGACGCCGACGCGCCCGGTGCGGCTTGCAGTGCGCCTTTGACGTAGCCTTGTACGTCCTCGCGCGTGACGCGTCCGTTTGGGCCGCTCCCGCGCACGCCGTGCAGATCCACGCCGAGCTCGCGAGCGAAGCGACGGATCGCGGGGCTCGCGTGGACGATTCCGGCATCGGCCGGTTGCGGCATCGGCGCGGCAGCCGGCCGCGCCGGAACGATTGGAGCTTGTTGCGCGGCCGCAGCGACCGGCGCTGCCGGGGTTGGCGCAGGTGCGGGAGTTGCCGGAGCCGCGGTGCGTAGCGTCGCGAGTACCGTGCCCTGCGAGACGCGATCTCCAACGCGCACGCGCAGCTCTTCGATCGTCCCGGCGGTGCTCGCCGGCACGTCCATCGAAGCCTTATCGCTCTCGAGCGTGACGATCGAGGCTTCTTTCGCGACGGTGTCGCCTGCCTTCACCAACACGTCGGTGACGGGGATCTCTTTAAAGTCGCCGATATCCGGTACGCGCAGTTCGATGAGGCTCGTCGCCGCGGCGGTCGGCGGCGGCGCTGGCTGCGCCGCATCGGCGGGTGTTGGCTTCGCAACCACGTCGCTGGGAGCGGCCTTCGCGCCCGTGCCCGGCTCGTCTTTGAGCGTAGCGATGACGCTGCCTTGGCTGACCTTATCGCCGGCCTGAACCGCGATGCTTTCGATCACGCCATCCGCGGGCGACGGCACTTCCATCGACGCTTTATCGCTTTCCAACACGACCAAGGAATCGTTTTGATTGACGCGATCGCCGGGCTTCACCAACACCTCGATCACGGGAACGTCGGCAAATCCGCCGATGTCGGGAACGCGTATCTCCATGACGTAGCTTCCTTATACCGTGATGGGGTTGGGCTTATTGGGATCGATACCGTACTTCGCGATCGCCTCAGCGACGAGGCTGCGTTCGATCGTGCCCTCGTCGGCGAGCGCGTTGAGCGCCGCGATCGCGACGTAGTGGCGGTTCACCTCGAAGAACGTGCGTAACTTGCGCCGGTAATCGCTCCGTCCGAAGCCGTCGGTCCCGAGCGTCACGTAGCGCCGGCCGACGTACGGGCGCAATTGCTCGGCGTAAGCGCGCACGTAATCGGTCGCCGCTATGCCGGGGCCGATGCGCCCTTCGAGGCAGCGTTCCACGTGGCTCAATCGCGGCTTCTCGCCCGGGTGCAGCAGCGTGTGCCGATGAGCGTCGACGCCGTCGCGCGCGGATTCGTTGAAGCTGGTCACGCTCCAGATATCGCTCTGTACGTTCCAATCCTCCGCAAGCAGATCGGCGGCGGCGATCACTTCGCGCAGGATTGCGCCGGAGCCGAAGAGCTGCACGCGCGGCGATTTTTTATGGGGCTTCCCGCCGTCGCGCAAGAGGTACATGCCGCGCAAAATGTCGTCGGCCGATCCCTCCGGCATCGCCGGATGGGTGTAGTTTTCGTTGAGCAGCGTGATGTAATAGTACACATCTTCTTGCTCGGCGAGCATGCGGCGCAGGCCGTCTTGGATGATGACCGCCACTTCGTACCCGAACGTCGGATCGTAACTCTTGCAGTTCGGGATGAACGAGGCCATCATTTGGCTGCTGCCGTCTTCGTGCTGCAGTCCTTCGCCGTTGAGCGTGGTACGCCCCGAGGTGCCGCCCAGCAGAAAACCGCGGGTTCGGCTATCGCCCGCAGCCCACGCAAGATCGCCGATGCGTTGGAACCCGAACATCGAGTAGAAGATGTAGAACGGAACCATCGGCAGGTCGTGGTTGCTATACGACGTTCCCGCCGCGATCCACGACGAAAGCGCGCCGGCTTCGTTGATGCCTTCTTGGAGGATCTGGCCGTGCTGATCTTCGCGATACCACATCAGCTGCTCGGCATCTTGCGGATGGTAGAGCTGCCCCACCGACGAGTAGATCCCAAGTTGCCGGAACATGCCCTCCATGCCGAAGGTGCGCGATTCGTCCGCAACGATCGGCACGACGCGCGGCCCGACGGTCGCATCTCGGACGATGGTATTGAGGATGCGCACGAACGCCATCGTCGTGGATATCTCGCGCTCGCCCGTGGCTTTGAGTTGCCCGTCGAATGCCGAGAGCGCCGGAACCGGAAGCGAAGCCGAGGTGCGCCGCCGTTGCGGCAAGCTTCCCAACGCGTGCACGCGATCGCGAAGATATTTCGCCTCGGCGCTATCGTCGGGCGGACGATAGAACGGTATGCTCTCGATCTGCGCGTCGCTCACGGGTATATTGAAGCGATCGCGAAACACGCGCATCTCCTCGAGATCCATTTTCTTCGCCTGATGGGCGATATTGCGCGCTTCGCCGGCTTCGCCCATGCCGTAGCCTTTGATCGTCTTTGCGAGAATGACCGTCGGTTGGCCCTTATGCTCGACCGCGGCCTTGTAGGCGGTGAAGACTTTGCGCGAATCGTGCCCGCCGCGCGCGAGCGCCCAAACCTCGTCGTCGGTCCAATCGGCCACCAGCGCCGCGGTTTCCGGATACTTGCCGAAAAATTCGTCGCGCACGTATTTGCCGTTGCGCGATTTGAGCGTCTGATAATCGCCGTCGATCGTCTCGGTCATCAATTGCACGAGCTTGCCGCTCTTATCGGCCTTGAGCAGTGCGTCCCATCCGGTTCCCCAGATGACTTTGATAACGTTCCAGCCCGCGCCCTTGAATACGCGTTCCAACTCTTGAATGATCTTGCCGTTTCCGCGTACCGGCCCGTCGAGACGCTGCAAATTGCAGTTGATCACCCAGATGAGATTGTCGAGCTGTTCGCGCCCGGCGAGCGAGACGGCTCCGAGCGATTCGGGCTCGTCCATTTCGCCGTCGCCGAGGAACGCCCACACCTTACGATCGGCGGTATCGCGCAGACCGCGATCGTGCAAGTAGCGCATGAAGCGCGCTTGATAGATCGACATGATCGGCCCCAACCCCATCGAGACCGTCGGATACTGCCAGAACTCGGGCATCAACCACGGGTGCGGATACGATGGGAGCCCGTTCCCGTCGACTTCTTGCCGAAAATGTTCGAGTTGTGATTCGGTGATGCGTCCTTCGAGAAACGCGCGCGCGTAGATTCCCGGCGACGAATGGCCTTGCATGAACACCATGTCGCCGCCGAACGTCTCCGTCGGCGCGCGCCAGAAGTGATTGAATCCGACGTCGTACAGCGTGGCGGCGGATGCGAAGCTCGCGACGTGGCCGCCGAGTTCGGATGAGGCTTTGTTCGCGCGCACGACCATCGCCATCGCATTCCAGCGCACGTAGTGTCGCAGGCGCGCTTCGAGTTCGCGATCGCCCGGCATCGATGCTTCGCGTTCGGGCGGTATCGTATTGACGTACGGCGTTTCAAGCCCGAGCGAAACGTGGGCGCCGCCGCGCCGCGCTTCGTCGACGAGTTGCTCGAGTAAGGCGCGGGCTCGGTCGGGGCCTTCCGCGGCCAAAACGCCGCGCATGGCATCGAGCCACTCGGTGGTCTCTTGCGGGTCGGGATCGTGTACGAACGCGCTCATAATAACGCTTCCATTCCGCAGAGTTTGCGAATCCCTTGCAGGTGGATCGATCCGATCGACAGGCCGCATCAGTCCAATTCTAAGGGCTACATTTCGGTGCTGAAAGCGATGCGGTCTTCTTTCAGGGCAACGCCGATTGCCGCGAGCAGTAACACCCCGCCGGCGATCGCCGGCGCGGGGACGGCTTCGTGAAAGATCGCGAGCGCCAAGGCGGCCGCGATGGCGGGTTCGAGCAGCGTCGCAAAGGCGACCGCACTCGGCGAAAACCAGCGCAGGGCGGCGTTCAGTGCGGTGTGTCCGAGCAACTGCGAGACGAGCGCCATCGCCAAGATGCCCAGCCACGGGCCGGTTGCGCTCGCGGGCGGCAACGGCTGGTGGGCGAGCATCGCGGCGATCAACAGCCCGAGCGACGCCCAGGTGTAGGTGTGCGTGACGATGGTACGCGTGCCCAGATCCCCGCGTACTTCACGGACGAGCGTGAAGTACGCGCCGATGGCGACCGCGCCGGCGAGCGCCAGGCCGGCGCCCAACAGGTCGTGCCCGCGGAACGGCGGCGGCGTTCGGTCGAAGCCGACGACCATAATCAGCCCGATGCCGCCCACGACGAACGCTCCGAGAGCAGCCGGGCTCAGTCCGCGGCGATGCACCACCGCATCGTAGGCGGCGGTCCAAATCGGCGTGGTCGTCACCAAAAGCGTGGAAACCGCGATGTTCGTGTAGTCCAGCGAGGCAATCCAGGTGCCGAAGTGGATCGCCATCGCGACCCCGGCGAAGAACAGGAGCAGGCGGGCGCGGGGCGTCAGCGTCTCCCGCGTGGGCCGAATTGCCGAGACCAGCAGCAGGATGAGCGCGGCAATGGTGAGGCGGCCGGCGGCTACCGCAATCGGCTGCGCACCGCCCAGCGCGTACCGCGCAAAGATTGCCGCCGCGCCCACCGCAAGCTGAGCCCCGCCCAGGACTAGGTAAGGAAGCACAGCGGCACGGGTTTGGTCCCCGTACCGCCGTAACCTTGGCTAGCTAGCGGGGATTTCGTTGGCGATAACGCCAACAATCGGCGAACGGGAGCTCGCTGCAAGCGGGCTGAGAGGGCGCGGTCACCGCGCCGACCGTCGCGATTCCGAATTGCGGAGTCCACACCCGATCCGGATAATGCCGGCGTGGGAAGAGGAGATATTTCATGGCGATGACAGCAGCGGCGGCGACTGGCGGCTCGCGCAAGATCTACGTGCAGGGCGGCGACCCGTCGATTCGCGTACCGATGCGCGAAATCGCGCTGACCGACGGCACCACGCATGCCGTGTACGACACGAGCGGGCCCTATACGGATACCGATGCGACGATCGACGTGCGAACGGGGTTAGCCGCGTTGCGCGAACGCTGGATCGATCTGCGCGGGGATACCGAGGTGCTGGAAAAGCCGACGTCGGTGTATCGGCGCGGCCGCGAAGCGATGCACGAACTCGATGCCATCCGGTTTGAAAGCAAACGCACGATCCGTCGTGCCAAGCCGGGCGCTAACGTTTCGCAGATGCACTACGCGCGCAAGGGTATCGTCACGCCGGAGATGGAGTTCGTCGCGATCCGCGAAGGCGTCGAACCCGAATTCGTGCGCGAGGAAGTCGCGCGCGGCCGCGCGATCATTCCGTCCAACATCAATCATCCCGAGAGCGAGCCGATGATCATCGGCCGCGGCTTCCATGTAAAGATCAACGCCAACATCGGCAATTCGGCGGTCGCCTCGACGATCGAAGAAGAAGTCGATAAGATGACGTGGGCGACCCGCTGGGGCGCGGATACCGTCATGGATCTCTCCACCGGCAAAAACATTCACGAGACGCGCGAGTGGATTCTGCGTAATTCCCCGGTGCCGATTGGAACGGTGCCGATCTATCAGGCGCTCGAAAAGGTCAACGGCAAAGCCGAAGAGCTCACGTGGGAACTTTTCCGCGACACGCTGATCGAGCAGGCGGAGCAGGGCGTCGACTACTTCACCATTCACGCCGGAGTGCTTCTGCGATACGTGCCGCTCACGGCCGCGCGAATTACGGGGATCGTATCGCGGGGCGGATCGATCTTGGCGAAGTGGTGCCTCGCGCACCATCAGGAAAACTTCCTCTACACGCACTTCGAAGACATCTGCGAGATCATGAAGGCGTACGACGTTGCGTTCTCGCTCGGCGACGGTTTGCGCCCGGGCTGCACCGCCGACGCGAACGATGCGGCCCAGTTCGGCGAATTGGAGACGCTCGGCGAACTCACGCAGGTTGCATGGAAGCACGACGTGCAGGTGATGGTCGAGGGCCCCGGCCACGTACCCATGCACCTGATCAAAGAGAACATGGAGAAGCAGCTCGAGATCTGTCACGAAGCGCCGTTCTACACGCTCGGCCCGCTCGTCACCGACATCGCCCCGGGATACGATCACATCACCAGCGCCATCGGCGCGGCGATGATCGGCTGGTTCGGTACCGCGATGCTTTGCTACGTGACGCCCAAAGAGCACTTGGGTTTACCGAATAAGAAAGACGTCAAGGACGGCGTGATTACTTATAAGATCGCCGCGCACGCGGCCGATCTTGCGAAGGGCCATCCGCGCGCGCACCATTGGGACGACGTGCTCTCGAAGGCGCGCTTCGAGTTTCGATGGGAGGATCAATTCAATCTCTCGCTCGATCCCGATACCGCGCGCGAATTTCACGACGAAACGTTACCCGCACCCGGGGCGAAGGTCGCGCACTTCTGCTCGATGTGCGGCCCGCATTTCTGCTCGATGAAAATTACGCAAGAAGTGCGCGAGTACGCCGCGAGCGGCATGGCCGAGAAGTCGCAAGAGTTTTTGGACAAAGGCGCCGAGGTGTACGTCGCAAGCAGCTAAGCCGCGGGCGATTCTCTTCGACCGCGACGGAACGATCGTCGCCGACGAGCCCTACAACGGCGATCCGGCGAAGGTCGTCCCGATTCCCGGCGCTCGCGAAGCGATCGATCGCCTTCGCGCGCGGGGGTTGCGCGTCGGCGTTATCACCAATCAGAGCGCGGTTGGTCGCGGGCTGATCAGCACGGCGCAGGTCGAGGACGTCAATCGGCGCGTCGAGGAGCTCCTTGGCGCGTTCGATGGCTGGTTCGTCTGCCCGCACGCACCTGACGATGCTTGCGAGTGTCGCAAACCAAAACCCAAGCTCGTGCTCGATGCGGCGCGTGCGTTCGGCGTCGAACCTGAATCGATCGTCGTCGTCGGAGATAGCGATGCGGATATGGGCGCTGCGGCTAACGCCGGTGCGAGCGCCATTCGCGTCGACCGGAACACGTCGCTAACCGGCGCGGTCGACGCTATTCTCGCGCGCTTGGATTAATGCGCGGCGCCGAGCCAGTAGTCGATGTCGGGGCCCTGCGCCGGAAGATCTGCCAGCGCGCTCTGCGGTAAGTGCACCGATGCCTGCAATAGATGCCATGCGTGGAGCACCTTGACGACGTAGTTTTGCGTCTCCGCGAACGGCGGGATGCCGCCGTACCGCACGACCGCTTCGGGGCCGGCGTTGTAGGCCGCGAACGCGAGCGAGTAACGGTCGGGGTTCGAGCCGAATTTCGCGATCAGGCCGCTGAGATAGCGCGCCGCCCCGGCGAGATTCTGCACCGGGTCGCGCGGGTCGACGTGAAGGTTTGCCGCGGTGCCGGGCATCAACTGCCCCAGGCCCATCGCGCCGGCATAGGAGACTGCATGGGTGTGCCAGCTCGATTCAACCGTGACGATCGCGGCCAAGACATTCGGGCTGATCTTCCAGCGAGCGGCGCTCGAAAGCAGATGGCTGGCCAGCGAGCGGCTCTGCCAGTCGGGCATCTGCGGGTTCGCGTGATGCAGCACCTTCGCGTAGGCGCGGATGGTCGTGGCGTTGGTTGGGACCGGTCGTTCGGCGGCACGTGCGAAGCTCGGAACGAGCACAAGTGCAAAACAGAGTCCCGCAAGGAGCGGGGCGCGTGATCGGCTCATCGGTCGGCGCTTCTTGGGCCCGGCGGGGATTCCCCCCGTGCGGTACGGAACCTGAGAGCGTCATGAGTCGCTACTCGGGAATGTCTCCAGGCAAGCGTCGCGCTTGGGGGATCGGGCTGGTTCTGTTCTTTGTCGTCATGTGCGGCATGATCGCTTGGTCGCAGTGGTATGCCGTCCACGTGAACGTCCCAAAGTACGAGCAGATGCAGAAGAGCAAGCCATGAAGCTCGAGGGAACGGGCAAACTCCTGCGCATCTTTATCGGCGAGAGCGATCGCCACGGGGCCCAGCCGCTCTATACCGCGATCGTCGAGCGAGCGCGAGCGGAGGGGCTCGGCGGAGCGACCGTTTTCAAGGGGATCGAGGGATACGGAGCGCACTCCGTCGTGCACGCTGCGCGCGTGTTCGATCTCTCGACGGATTTACCGGTGCTAATCGAACTGGTCGATAGCGAGGAGCGCATTCGTGCATTCATCCCGATCTTGGACGAACTGGTGCACGAAGGCATGATCACGATGGAAACGGTCGAGGTGATCCGCTACAAAAGCGGATCGCCCAGAGCGTAGCTGCGCCGTTGCTCGATTGGCGGACGCTCGCGGCGATCGCGCTCGGCGGCGGGTTTGGTTCGGTTCTTCGGTACGTCGTGGGCTTCGCCATTACGCAGCGGCTTGGCCCCGGGTTCCCATGGGGAACGTTCGTCATCAACGTCACCGGTAGCCTCATCATCGGCCTGGTGGCGGAACTCTCCGCAACGCGCGCGCTCGGCATCACCCCGCTGGTGCGCGTGTTCCTTATGGTGGGCGTGCTCGGCGGCTACACGACGTTCTCCGCGTTCTCGCTCGACATGGTGACGCTGGTCGGCGATCGCGCCGCGGGTTTGGCGTTGCTCTACGGCTTCGGCAGCCTCGCGTGCGGGTTCGTCGCGGCATTCGCGGGCATCGCGCTGGTGCGTGCTCTGCAACCTTAGGGACGCAGGCTGGGTCTTTCCGCGTTAATACGGCTTGACGACACCATAAGGAGACGGAGCATGGACGACAAGGAACTCCTCGAGCGCATCGAGGCCCTGGGTGCGGACGAGATCGACGCGCTGCCCGTAGGTGTCATCACCTTGGACCTGCAGGGCAAAATTCGGCGGTACAATCGCCTTGAGGCCGAGTTGGCTCGCCTCGACCAGAAATCGCAACTCGGCAAAGATTTTTTCCTCGACGTGGCTCCGTGCACGGCCAACCCGGATTTTCAGGGTCGGTTCACGGAACTGGTCGCCAAGCCGAGCGGCGTGATCAACTTCGATTACATTTTCCGTTTCTCGTGGGGCCACCAGCGGGTCCACATCACCTTCGTGCGCAAGGCCGGCCGTGACGACGTCGACGTTTTGGTGACGCGCGTCAGCGCATAAACCCCGTCTTTGATGATTCTTTGACCGCACGCGCGCAGGAGAGTCGCGCGCGTGCGGGGGACGGCTAGAAGAACTTCTAGGAGGTCCCAACACGTGAACCCACGCTTTTCGGCTGCTGCGTTGCTATGCGCGGCTCTCTCGCTTATGTGGGCTGCGCCCTCGCGGGCCGCTACGGCCGCGCCGGCCGCCAAGCCCAGCGCCGCGGCTAGCCCGAGCCCAAAGCCCTCCCCGACACCGACGCCGGGGCCGCCCTTCTCTAATATGAATTGGCGCGAGATCGGCCCGGCTGCGGCCGGTGGCCGGGTCGCCGCGGTCGCGGGCTCCGCGACCGATCCCAAACTCTACTACGTCGGCTCGGCCGGCGGCGGCGTCTGGAAAAGCGATAACAGCGGCCAGACCTGGACCGCCGTCTTTGCCAAGCAGAAGGTGGCCGCCATCGGCGCCGTCGCCATCGACCCGACCGATAACAACACCGTCTGGGTGGGAACGGGCGAGGACGACCCCCGCAACGACGTGAGCTACGGCGACGGCGTCTACAAGTCGACCGACGGCGGCAAGACGTGGACGGACATGGGCCTCAAGCAAACCAAATATATCTCGCGCATTCTGGTCGATCCGCGCGATCACAATCACGTCATCGTCGGCGCGCAAGGCGATATCTTCGCCGACAGCACGCATCGCGGGGTCTACGTGACCAACGACGGCGGCAAGACGTGGAAGCAGACGCTCTACGTGGGGCCGATGAGCGGCGTTTCCGATATGGCGATGGACGCGCAGAATCCCAGCATCCTGTACGCGGGCGTTTGGCAGTTTCGCCGTCAGCCGTGGACCTTCACGAGCGGCGGCCCGGACGACGGACTCTACAAGTCGACCGACGGCGGAAATTCGTGGACCAAGCTTACCGGGCACGGCCTTCCGACCGGCTTCACCGGCCGCATCGGCCTCGCTGTGGCTCCGAGCAACGGCAATCGCGTCTATGCGTTGATCGAATCCAGCCAAGGCATCCTCTGGCGCTCCGATAATGGGGGCGACACGTGGACGATGGAATCGAAGAATACGCTGATCGATCAGCGGCCGTTCTACTTCACGCACATCGCCGTCGATCCCAAGAACGCCGACAAGGTCTACGCCGTGTCGGAGGCACTCTCGATGTCGACCGACGGCGGAAAGACGTTCAAAGCGATTGCCGATCAGGTACACGTGGATTATCACGCGATCTGGATCGCGCCGAACGATCCCTCGCGTTTGATCGTCGGCGAAGACGGCGGCTACGCGCTCACGCTCGACGGCGGCGACAATTGGTTCTTCTCGGCAAATCTGCCGATCGGCCAAGTCTATCGCGTCGGTTTGAGCAACGAGAACCCGTACTGGGTCTGTGCGGGCTTGCAGGACAACAATGCGTGGTGCGCTCCAAACAACACGCAAGATCCGTCCGGCATTCAAAACAAAGCCTGGATCGCATCGGCCGGCGGAGACGGCGAATGGACGATTCCCGACCCGATCGATCCGAATTACCTCTGGGGCGATTCGGAGAACGGTTCGCTCACGGTTGAGAACAAAGTCACGAAAGACTCGTGGTTTATCGAACCCTACCTCCAGAACGTCAAAGAGCAGTTCGATAACCGCACCGCGCGCTATCGCTGGAATTGGGAATCGCCGATCGGTTTTGCGCCGTGGGACGGACACATCGCTTGGTTCGGCGGCAACGTCGTCTTTCAAACGACCGACCGCGGAATGCATTGGAAGGTGATCAGCCCGGATCTCACGCGAAACATCAAAGCGCACCAGAAACCCTCTGGCGGCCCGATCACGAACGACGTGTCGGGAGCCGAGGAAAGCGATACCATCCTGGACATCGAGGGATCGACGCTGCACAAGGGCGAGATTTGGGTGGGCACCGATGACGGGCTCGTTCAGCTCACGCTCGACGGCGGCAAACACTGGAGCAACGTCACCCCGCCCGGCGGCCCGGAATTCGGACGCTACGCGACCGTCGCTCCGTCGACGCTCGTCGATGGTACGGCCTACGCGGTGGAAGACGGGCATTATACCGGCGACAACGCGCCGTATGCGTTCGTGACCCACGATTTCGGCAAACATTGGACCTCGATCGTGAGCGGTTTGCCGAAGAGCGAATGGGCGCGTTCGATTCGCCCCGACATCCGGAACAAGAACCTCGTCTATCTCGGAACCGAAGAGGGCATCTGGATCTCGTACAACGGTGGGACGACCTGGCAGCCCTTCAAGAACAACCTGCCGACGGTCTCCGTGCACGACATCCGCATGCAACCGCAGTTCGACGATCTCGTGATCGCGACGCACGGACGCTCGGTCTACATCATGGACGACATGGCGCCGATCCAGCAGTTGCAAGAAGCGATCGCACATGGATCGTGGCTGTTCCAGCCGCGCACGAGCTACGAGTACAATCAGCGTGGAGACGACGAAGGTACGTACACCAATTATGCCGCGGCGAATCCGCCGACCGGCGTGATGATTACGTACTATCAAAACGCCGTGCAAAAAACCGCGCCGAAACTCGAGATCCTCGACGACCACGGCCGCGTGATCCGTACGGTGCAGGGCACGCACAAAGTCGGCGATAAGGAGATGCCGTACGTCCCCAACAAGGTGGGCTTGAACCGCTACGTGTGGGATTTCAGCATCGATGGGCCGATAAAGTGGATGGGTGCGGCCAAGAAATCCTATGAGGGGCCGGACTCCGGGCCACCGGTACCGCCGGGCTCCTACTCTGTCAGCATGACGCTGGGTGGGAAAAACTACGTCAAGTACTTCCAAGTCAAAGCCGACCCCCGCACGAAGTACACGCAGAAACAAATCGTGGATTCGTTCGTGCTCGCCAAAGAGTTCGAAGGGAAGTTCTCGAGCGTCGATACGATGCTGAACAACATCGATAGCATCACCAAGGCGCTTAACGCCGCTTCCGCGGCGGCTAAGAAGGCCAACGACACCGCGCTTGCAAGCAAGCTCGATGCCGCGCTGGCATCCCGCGACACCGTCTTCAACTTCCTGACGGCGGATTATCACAACGACGAAGATTCGATCGAGCGCCCGGGTGCGCTTCGTGAAGATCTGCAATTCGGGCAATACCTCGCCGGCACGGCGCTCACGCCCGCGATTCTCGATTCGGCGCGTCGCGTCAACGTCGAGTATCAATCCGGGGTTGCGCAGTACAATGCGTTCGTTACCAATGCCCTACCCGGCGTCGACGCCGCACTCAAAGCAGCCAATCAAAAGCCGTTACCGGCAATCTCAACGGTGCACGCGCAGTAGCGTGCACCCATCAACCCTCGTGGAGGAGGCATTAGCGTGAAAAAACGCATCGGTGCGATCGCCGCTTTGGCGGCAATCGCACTCCTGGGGCCAAGTATTGCATCCGCGGCGGATGCCCCGTATGCAGCGCTCAAATGGCGCAACATCGGCCCGGCGATCGCCGGGGGCCGCGTCGCGGGCGTGGCGGGCACCGATCAAGACCCGAACCTGTACTATTTGGCGACCGCCGGCGGCGGCGTGTGGAAGAGCGCCAACGGCGGCGCGACGTGGAAGGCGGTCTTCAACAATCAAGCCGTCTCGGCGATAGGCGCCGTGGCGATCGACCCGCGCAACGACAACGTCGTCTGGGCCGGTACCGGAGAAGCCAATCCGCGCAACGATGTCAGCTACGGCGACGGTCTCTATAAGACGACCGACGGCGGCAAGCATTGGAAGCGCGTCGGCCTCGCGCTCACGCGCAGCATCTCGCGCATCGCTATCGACCCGAAGAATCCCAATCACGTCGTCGTCGGCGCGTTCGGCGACCCGTTTAAGGACTCGACCCATCGCGGCGTCTACGTGACGTTCAACGGCGGTAAGACCTGGAGCAAATCGCTCTACGTCGGCCCGATGAGCGGCGCGAGCGACATCGCGATGAATCCGCAAAACCCGAGCGTGGTGTATGCGGGTATCTGGCAGTTTCGCCGCAAGCCGTGGACGTTCACCAGCGGCGGCCCGCAGGACGGTTTGTATAAATCGACCGACGGCGGACGCAAATGGAAGCGCGTCACCGGCAACGGCTTCCCGACCGGCTACACCGGCCGCATCGGGCTGGCGATAGCTCCGAGCAACCCCAATCGCGTCTATGCGCTGATCGAGGCGAAGGGCGGCATTCTGTGGCGCTCGGACGATGCGGGCGCGCATTGGAAGATGATGTCGAACGATACGCTGGTCGACCAGCGCCCGTTCTACTTCACGCATATCGCGGTCGATCCAAAGAACGAAAACCACGTCTATGCCGTCTCCGAGATGCTCTCGGAGAGCAAAGACGGCGGCAAAAAATTCAAAGAGATCGCAAAGAGCGTGCACGTGGATTACCACGCGATCTGGATCGCGCCGAATAATCCCAGCCGCATCATCACCGGCGAAGACGGCGGATACGCATTGACGCTGGACAACGGCAAGCACTGGTCGTTCTCGCGCAATCTGACGATCGGCGAAGTCTATCACGTCGGGCTCTCAAACGAGAACCCGTACACGATCTGCGCGCCGCTGCAGGACAACAACGGTTTCTGCGGCCCGTCGAACTCACTCGACAACGAAGGCATTCTCGACCGCCACTGGACCGACGTCGTCGGTGGTGATGGCGAATGGAGCGTACCGGACCCGATCGATCCCAACTACATCTGGTCGGATCTCGAAAACGGCGTCATACTCGTCTTCAATAAGCAGACGCAATCGAGCCGGTTCGTCATGCCGTACAACGCCTTCCCGGGCAGTTTCCTGGGCCCGTTCGATCTGAGCAAAGCCAAGTATCGCTTTAACTGGGATTCGCCGATCGCGTTCGCTCCATGGGACGGACACATCGGTTGGTTCGGTAGCGACGTCGTGTTCCAAACGACCGATCGCGGCG
>Ga0307373_10004433_pt1 | contig 23612 bp, 22 predicted proteins | sample OX2MG_FD_202534 | JGI IMG/M metagenome (GOLD analysis project Ga0307373, IMG submission 202534) | Soil microbial communities from Risofladan, Vaasa, Finland - OX-2 | ecosystem: Environmental > Terrestrial > Soil > Coastal area > Acid sulfate soil | place: Finland: Risofladan, Vaasa | collected... | reverse complement strand
CTATATAGCTCGAATGGTGTCCTTCGGGTGAACCTGACGTATGAGACCGCGACGGATCAGGCGGGCAGGACCCTCTACTGCTTCATGACCGACGACGGCCATGAGTCGCCCACTTTTCACGTCAACCCCGGCGACGATCTGATCATCAACCTGAAGAACGATCTTCCGCCGGCATCACCTCAGATGCATATGGAGGTTACGCCCTCGCAGGTGTGCGGGGCCAGGACCATGACCGCGTCCTCGGTCAATATGCACTTCCATGGCACCAACGTTTCGCCCGCCTGTCATTCGGACGACGTCATCCACACTTTGGTGAATCCGGGACAAACGTTTAATTTCAAGATTCATTTTCCGAAAAACGAGCCGCCGGGTCTCTATTGGTACCACCCGCATGTCCACGGCATCTCTGAGGCGGCCGTTCAGGGCGGCGCGTCGGGCGCTATCGTCGTCGATGGAATCGAAAAGATAACGCCCGAGGTGGCGGGGTTGCCACGCCGGCTCCTGATCGTGCGCGACAACAATGTCGCGGGCAATCCGCCTCCCGGAGGCAAAGTGCCGGCCTGGGACGTCTCACTTAATTATATTCCTATTCCATATCCGACCTACCCGCCGGCTGTCATCCTTGTGAAGCCGGGAGAAAAAGAATTCTGGCGAGTGCTCAATGCCTCTGCCGATACATATATCGACCTGGAGTTGCGATACGACGGCGTGGCGCAGCCGCTTCAGATAGTTGGCCTCGATGGCGTGCCAACGGGATCTCAGGACGGGACGCGCCGCGGCAAGATTGTCGTGCGCCACAAGATTCTGCTCACGCCCGCCGCGCGCGCCGAATTCATCATCACCGGTCCGCCGTCAACCGTAACCAATGCGGAGCTGATGACGCTGAAGGTCGACACCGGACCCGATGGAGACAACGATCCGACGCGTCCCCTTGCCGTCATTGAGCCGAGTGACACGACGCCCGAACCTGCCCTAATGCCCGCGGTTGCCGGTCCTCCGAATCCTCAGCGCTTCGAGGGTCTTGCGGCCGCAGTGCCAACCGCGCATCGCACGCTCTATTTCTCCGAAGTATTATCGGACCCTGCCAATCCTCTCAGCCCAACAGACTTTTATATCACTGTCGATGGCGCTACTCCCACGCTCTTCAATCCCAACAACCCTCCCTCGATTACTACAACGCAGGGCTCGGTTGAAGATTGGACTATTCAGAATCGCTCTCTTGAGGCGCATGCGTTTCACATCCATCAGATCCATTTTCTGCTTCTGGACCGCGATGGCGTCCCTGTGCCGCCGGATGAACAGCAGATGCTCGACATGGTCCAGCTTCCCTACTGGTCGGGCACAGGTCCATATCCTAGTGTGACGGTCCGGTTAGACTTCCGCGGTCCGGATACGGGCGATTTCGTCTACCACTGCCACATTCTGGGACACGAAGATAACGGCATGATGGCGATTATCCGGGTTATGCCGGCATCGGCGCCGGCCGCTGCGAAGGCCGTGAAAACAGTCGGTTCAATGTAGAAAAATCACCAGCCCCCGCACGAGAATAGATACTCACTCGCGAAAGTCTTACCCCGTGCCCGGATCAGCATGTTACCATCCGGTGTAGTCCACCGAGCGAGTCTGCGCTACATAATAGGAATCGAATTCAACGTCGGCCCGCGCCTCTGGCAGCAAATAGTTGTAGAGATCGTCCTGTGACGGACTTGCAGGCTCATCCATCCGCGCCAGCTCAGCCGTTGTGATTGCGGGTGCCTCGGCTATTACGATCGGCGTCGCATGCTCCCTCGATGCTTGCCGCTCAGGCGCCTTGGGCCACATCACCGGACCGAGCGCGATAAGCATGAGGATAGCCGCTGCCGCTCCGAAACTGACACGCCTCCCGAGCTGTCGGCGCTCGCGCTCGTGCGCTGCTATTCGGATTACGCGCCGTGCAAAGTCGTCCGGCAGAGGCGGTGCCTCCGGAGATTGGAATTCGCCCAATTCGCGAAATATCTCATTCATCGTCCGACTCTCCTTCGCGCAGGATTGTCTTGAGCCTTTCTCGCGCGCGAAAAAGGCGCGACTTGAGCGCCGCAACACTGCAATTCGTTATCTTCGCCATCTCCTCGTAACTCCACGCGTGATCGCGAAGCAGTGCGATCAACTTCCGCTGGTCGGGCGGCAGTTCCTCGAGCGCGCGTTCGAATCGCTTCAGCCGATCGTCGGGCGGCCCCGGCGTCTCACTCGCAACGTGATCGTGGTACGGTTGCCATGACACAAACAGGTTTCGCCAACGGCGCCGCCGCAGATGGCTGATACAGGCGTTATGCGCAATTCGAAAAAGCCAGCTCTCGAAAACCTCCGGCGTCCGAAGCCGTCCAACTGAAAGCACCATCGTGACAAAGATATTCTGGCAAAGGTCTTCCCATACCTGATCGTCAGCACCGACTATCGACATCACGAATCGCGCTATTCGTCCCTGGTACAATCGGATCAGCTCTTCCATCGCGGCCTCACTACCCGCTTGTGCGGCGACGACTATCCGCGCTGTGGCAAGCCTGGCCGCATCTTGCGTGGCAGTCGCCCAAGGCCCGACGGACGGCGCGCCCGGCCGGATCCTGGCACCCCCCCTTGAGTCGCCGTGCGGCGAATCCGCCGAGTCGCCGGCTTCCTCCGATGGAAGCGCAGGGGGCACAAGCGATAGCGTTTTTGCGCGTCGATTCATCGAAGTCGCATTCAATCCCTCAAGCGCCCGGTGCCGCCCTCGCGACCGGAGGGGGGAGTCTCCGGGCGCGAGGGTGGTTCCACCGACTGGCTCATCAACGACCGGGCTCCGTCATTCCGCGGGCGGACCAGCAGGCCCATCACCCGCTCCATTGCCGTTCAACAGCGCCTTAATCTGGGCGTGGATACTCTTAAGCTGCGTGTGAACGTCAGCGAGCTTAGTCAATTGATCACTGGTCAACACGCCTCTGACCGCGATCGCGGTGGACAGCATCGAAGCGTCAATTTGCCCGTGGATTTGCCCCGCCTGTTTCTGGAGCGCCTGCAGGCCCGACTCATCAACCGTCCCGCTGGTCAGGAGCTTGTCCGCTATCTGCTCGCGAATCGTGTGAAGCTGCTTGAACAGCGGCCCGACCTGCCCCCGGTTCGAATCCAGTATCTTCTGGACCTGCGCCTGCTGATCCGTAGTCAGATTCGCCGTTCTAAGCAGCATCATGAACGGCGGTGGCATCGACGGCGCCCCTCCGAACATCGGGGATCCAAATCCTCTGCATCCGCCATGCGCCAGCGCCGCGGCCGGCGCCGCGATCAGCAGCGCGAGTCCGGCAATCACCAAAAACTTCTTCTTATTCACAGTCCTTTAACCTCGGGACTCGAAAGACTTGTACCTGTAAGACGCGGCCCCGAGTCCAAAGTTGCGCTCGCGCCGCAGCGCCCCTCGATCTGCCTTGACAGCTCGATCGCCGATGTCCTACTGCTGCTCCCAACAGCTCCGGCGCCCGGCTCGCGGCCGGTTCCACAAGCGCATCCGGCCGCTGCGGTGTACTCGATGCATGACCAAGCCCCCCGCCACGTCCTCGATGGATACAAAGTTCTCGATTTCACCCAGTATATCGCCGGCCCCACTGTGACCCGCACGATGGCGCAGATGGGCGCTGACATTATTAAAGTCGAGATCGCGCCCGGCGGCGATCGCACGCGCGACCTGCCCCTGATCAAAAACGGCCGCAGCGGTTACTTCATTCAACAGAACGTCGGCAAGAAAAGCCTCTGTATCGATCTCAAGAGTGCCGCCGGCCTCGCGATCATCAACGACCTTATTCCGCACGTCGACGTCGTCGTCGAAAACTTCGCGCCCGGCGTCATCGCGCGCCTCGGCCTCGATTACGAAACCGTCCGCTCGATAAATCCGCGGATCGTGATGTGCTCGGTTTCGACCTTCGGCCAGCAGGGCCCGCTCGCCCATCTTCCCGGCTACGATTTCATCGCGCAGGCATACTCCGGCATTACCTACATGATCGGCGAGGCCGACGGCCCGCCCTACTTTCCCACCGCCGCCCTGGGCGACGTCAGCGCCGGCATCCACGGCGCCCTCGCGATCGTCAGCGCGCTGCTCTTCCGCGAACGCACCGGCCGCGGCCAGTATCTCGACATCTCCCTGCTCGACGCCTACTTCCCCTGCCATCACACCGCCGTCGAGACCTATAGCCTGAGCGGCGGCGCCATCAAACTGCGCCGCAGCGGCCATCACCTCTCCTACTCCGCCCCGAGCGGAATGTTCAAAGGCCACAGCCGCTATATCATCATCATCGCCGGCATCGAGCATCAATGGCGCCTGCTATGCGCCGCGATGCGGATGCCGGAGCTCGCCGCCGACCCCCGCTTCGCGACCAACGAGGCTCGCCTGGAAAATATCGCCGCGCTGCTCGCGATCATTCAGGATTGGATATTCTCGTTTCCCGACGACGATGCGGTCATCGCACGCCTCGCCGAGCATCGCGTACCGGCCGCCCCGGTCCTCTCGCCCGATGAGGCCATCAACCATCCCCATCTCCGCCAGCGCGGCACCATCACCGAAGTGCGCGACCCGGTCGTCGGCAGGATCGAGTTGCCCGGCTTCCCACTGCACTTCTCCGAATTCCCCAATCAGCTCGAGGTCGTGGCCCCGACCCTCGGCGAACACAACGAGGAAATATTGACCCGCTATCTCGACTACCCGCCCGAGCGTGTCCGCGCTCTCGAACGGGACGGCACCCTGCATCGCGAGCCGCGCTGACCTCGCGAGCTTGATAGGCGCCTAACCGGGCGCTCCGCTTTCAGTTCGACATCAGCCGCCGATAATGGCGCCACAGCGCCCGCTGCGTCGTCTCGTCGGTCTCATGGCCCGCCACCACGCCGTCCGCTTCGCGAGTCTCCCGCTCGAGCCCGCGCCGCAGCACCAGCCATTCATTGATCCGCGCCTCGAAGCCGCCCTGGTTGCGCTCGTAGGCCTCGAAATCGTCGGGCGCCACCCGCCCCGCTGGACCGTGGACCATGTAGGTTTCGACCAGCCGCCGCTCGTTGATCTCGTCCGGCACTCCCTTGAGCATCACTGGATAATAACTGACTATCGTCTCATTGACGCTGACCGGCTGGATCACCCGGAACTGATTGAGTATGCATATGAGATTTGGAAATACGCAGAAATGCGGCGGCCCGTTCTCGATTATCGCCTGCGCGCCCTCCTTGCCGTGCCGCGCTGCCATTGCCGAAAGATACGCGTCGTAGACCTCCGCGCTCCAGCCCGGCGGTATCATCCGCCCGCCGCGTTCCCGATTGATCGGATTGAAATCGAGTTGCGCGCTGCCGTTGCCCAAATCCCGCGCCCACGCATCGCTCCGCTCGCCGAACACGCTCTCCATGTCCACCTTGCGGCTCTTGCTCAGCATCGAGAGCGCCGCGTGATGCAGGATATTCGGATGGTATCCGTCGACCGAATTCTCCAGCGCCATCTTCCAGTTGCCACGGTACGAATGCCTGAGCACGCCCGCGCGCGCCACCACCTCGCCCTCGGGCGACAGGTCAACGAACTGATCGATCAGCCGCGCCGCCCGTCCCAGGTGTTCCTCGAGCGAGGGTCCCTCCGCCGCCAGACTGCCAAAGATTAGCCCGCGATAAATTCCCATCCGCGCCGCCCGCGCGAGCCCGTAATCTTCGCGCCGGAACGACGCCCCGTAGCCGCTCGCGTAAGGCACTCCCAACAGCCGGCCGCCGTTGCTGAACGTCCAGCCATGATAGGCGCATCGGAACGCGTTCGCGTTGCCCCGCTCGGCCTGGCATACCGTATTCCCCCGATGCGTACATCGGTTGAGCAGCATGTTGACCCCGCCATGCTCGTCGCGCGACACTATCACCGGCTGCAACCCGATCTTGCGCGTTACATAATCGCCCGGCTCGGGAATCTCACTCTCGTGCGCGACATATACCCATTCGCGATACCAGACCTTGTCCAGTTCCTCGCGGAAGATCGCCGGATCATAGTAGAGCCGCCCGTTTATCCGATCGTCCTGAATCAGCTCGCTGTAGTCGACTCCGGCCGAAAGCGTCATCGCCATGATTCCCGTGCCTCCGTTGGCCCTGCCCTGTTAGCGCTGTCTCAATCGTCCTGCCGCAACCGCGACGGATCAAGCAACGGCGCAAAATCTTCGTGCCGCGCCCACGCCAATGCGCAAAGCTCCAGCGGATCGAGACTCATCGATCGCCCCGTCCGCAGATCGCGGATCCTAAGCCGCGGCCCGTTGCCCCGGTCGTCCCGCTCGACTTCCACCGCCGCGAATTCACTCACCAGCCGCATCGTCCCCGCACTATTGTCGCCGCCGCCTGCCATCGTCAGATAAGAAACATCAGGTTGGGCAGCGGCTCGTTGTTATTCAGCAAAAGCACCTTCTTGTGCCGGATTCTCAAGCCCCCGGCCGCCTCCACCAGCGTATGCACCGAAGTGCCCGCCCACAAATACTGTTGATGGCGATGAATCTCGGCCAGGATAAAGTTCGACCGCGCCACCGTAGCGCCGCTTTCGTCCGGCTCGACCTGCACGTTAGACACCACCCTGGTCAAACGCGGCGTCTGCTCGCTCAGCCACGTGGTCTCCTTGAGCCGCGTGATCCGGTTGCGCAACTGCGCTCGATTGTCGTGTATTAGCGATACCTGCCGCTTAGGATCGGCATCGTCCACATTGCATGGCACCCAATAGACGATCGCGCCTTCATCGGCCCATAGCGCAAGCCACTCGTCGTACTGATGGCGGTCCATCAGCGCCGCCTCATGATAGAGCAACTGCTCGATCGCGCTTCGCTCCACGCCCATCGATCCTTCTCCCGCGCGCCATCCGGCTCCCGGCGGCGTACCGCGCACTGCCGCCGATTTCCCATTTCCAGCGCGCCGCGCTTCATCGGTCGCTGATGCGAAACCTATCGCCGATCCGCCGCCGCGGGCAAGCACCGGCTTCCGTGCGCCTCGCCCGTCTCGTAATCTCCATTGTCTCCGGGCTTGAAACAGCGCGCCGCTTTGCTCACATTCTCCCTAGCGCTGTCGCGGACCCGCGATAGCCCCGGTCCCAGAGACTGAACGGAGTGTCATTTTGAATGCGACTCTACATCTGCTCGAAAAGGTCGCCCAGGCTACGGTCGGAATCCATTCGCTGATTCCACCGTCCCATCCTTCCGCCAGCATCGGCCTCGGAACCGACCGCAAGGGCACCGGTGCTATCGTCAGCGCCGACGGCCTCATCGTTACCGTCAGTTACATGCTGATGGGCGCTAAGACCGTCACCGTCACCTTCACCAACGGCAACGAGGTGCCCGCCACTATCGTCGCGCAGGACTATACGACCAACCTCGGCCTCCTCAAGGTCGATGCGCGCAACCTGCCCAATTTGCCAATCGCCTCCTCGATAGATTGTGCGCTCGGCCAGGAAATCTTCATGGTCTCGAGCATCGGCGAAGACAAGCGATGCGCCGACGTCGGCCATATCACCTTCCTCGGTCCCTTCGACGCCGCCTGGGAATTCGTGCTCGACCGATGCCTATGCGTAACCGCCTCGGCGCTCAACATCGGGCTCAACGGCGGCCCCATCTGTAATTCCAAAGGCGAGATAGTCGGCATCTCATATCTCAATTTCCCCGATCTGAGCCGCCCCATCCTCGCCATTCCCGGCGAATGCTTTATCGCCGGACGCGATGAGCTCGTCCGCCACGGCCGCCGCATCAGCGTCCCCTCGCGCCTGTGGGTCGGCGTGCTCTCCTACACTCTGCGCGAGCACGTCGTGATCGCGAGCGTGATGCCAGGTAGTCCCGGCGAAAAAGCCGGCCTTCGCCAGGGCGACGTCGTGCTTCAGGCCGACGAGCGCGAAATCCACGACCGCCGCACCCTCTACGAAGCCATCAACAGCCATCGTCCCGGCGAGACCGTCAACCTCAAGGTCCTGCGCAACAGCCAGGTCCGCCAAATTCCCGTCACCGCCATCAAGGTCGAAGACTACCTCGGCTAACCCGCCATGTATCGCAAGTGATGAAGACGCTGCGGCCAACTGCTTTTGCGACGGACGAGGAATTGATGGCCCGCTCATCCGGTGGAACTATAACGGCTGTACAGGCAAAACTTAGTTGCGCGGGAGCGGCGGAACACACTCTTGTCGATGATCAATCCAACGCAGGATGGCTACTGCTTAAAAACCACCGGAGGCCCGCTGACTCGCTTCGCCTTGAGGGCGACGGTTACCTCGACGCGGTTGGCGATTTTGATGAAGGGAATGCCGCTGTTCATCCCATAGTCCTTACGGTCGAAGGCCATCGTCCCGTTAATCTCGCCTGAGCCTGTCCCCCTCCCTGATACCGCAAGTGTTAGCTTCTCGGGTCTGGTGACTCCACGTATCGTAAAGTCGCCATCCACCTCAAAGGTGTCGGGACCGCTCTGTTCAATCTTCGTTGACCTGAACTTGATCAACGGATTCTGGTCGACGTCGAAGAAGTCTGCGCCCTTCAGCTTGCTATTCTTCAAGGCGCTTCCGGTGTCTACCGTGGCAGCCTGAATTTCGACGTCCAAAACCCCTGTCGTCACATCTGGAGATGTAAATGTTAGAGTAGCGTCCCACTTATCGAAAGTACCCTTTATAGCCACTGACGCTTTCACGTCGAACGTAATCGAGCTTCCTGCCCGCACAATCGCGAAAACAGGAGCCTCCTGTGCTCGGCTTACTGACGGGAGCACAGCGAACATCAACAGGCAGAGAGCAGCTAATCGCATGCCGGCCAGTGTGAGTTTTCCCCGCTTCATTGTCAATTTACAGCTTTTAGATTAGTGGATCGAAGCCCCGCCTTTTGACTGTATCTCCAAAAAATGAGTCAGGTGCTTGACCGTTCCGTCTGATGCTTGATGTTTTTGATCGGCGCAGAGTGCTCCGGCCGCCGTCCCCGCGAGACCGTCAAACTCAAGGTCCTGCGCAATAGCCAGGTCCGCAAAATCCCCGTCACTGCCATCAAGTTCGAAGACTGCCTCGGCTAGCCCGAAACGTGCGCCGCCTCTCCCGATCTCGAACGCGCGTCGCGCCCCATCCTGAGCGAGCGCTGCGCGAGTCGAAGGACCCCCCCTCTTGCGATGATTGCCCCGATGGATCGCACACCACGCGATCCGTTACGCTGCCTCCGGTGCCTATGACGCGAACCAGCTTCGGCTTCATCATCCCGCAGCGCGCGATCGTCTTCGGCGCCGCCACCTGGCCCGAACTTCTCGATCTCGCGCGCGCGGCCGATCACAACCCCCTCTTCGATTCGATCTGGCTCGGCGACAGTCTCATCGCCAAGGCCCGCCCCGACCCTATCCCGATCCTCGGCGCGCTCGCCGCCACAGTCTCGCGCGTGCGGCTCGGCGTCGGATGTATGGCCAGCTTTCCGCTTCGCGACCCGGTCGTCTTCGCCGCGCAGTGGGCCGCGCTCGACCTCATCTCGAACGGCAGAACCGAGCTCGCCGTATGCACTGGAATCGGACTCGGCGGCACCAGTGCGCGCGAAGGCGCGATCTGGAATATCCGCGACAGCGAGCGCGGCGCCCGGATGGTCGAAAATATCGAAATTTGCCGCCGTCTATGGAGCGAAGACAGCGTGACCTTCGACGGCCGCTTCCGCTCGTTCGCCAACGCGGCGATTCAGCCCCGCCCCGTTCAGCAGCCATGCCCCATCTGGATCGCCGCGAATCCGCAGCCCGCGCTCGCTGAAAACCCGCTCCGGCGAGTCGCCCGAATCGCCGACGGCTTCATGGTCGCCGAGGTACGGCCGGGCCTGTTCGCGGCGCTATGGCCCAAGCTCGAGCAATACCTTATGGACGAGGGCCGCGATCCCACCGCCTTCCCCAACATCGTCTATATGAACGTCAATATCGCGCCCGACCGCACCGTCGCGCTCGAAGAGACCGCCCGCTTCCTCGATCGATACTACGGCCCGGTCTTCTCGCCCGCGATGGCCGCAGGATGGACCGCGGCGGGCACGCCCCGCGAATGCATCGATCATTTGCGCGCGATGGTCCGCGCGGGCGCCAAAGCGATCGCACTTCGGATCACCGGATGGAATCAGCGCGATCAATTCGCCCGCCTCGCCAACGACGTCCTTCCCTTCGTCGACGCTCAGTAACTGCTCGATATCTGACCCAAAACCCGAAAAGCGACCGCAGCGACCGCTCCGGAACCCGTTCCGGCCCAGTCGGGAAAGCCCGAAACGGGCAATTCATTGGAGACGCTCAATTGAGTCCGTTGAGTGCAAAAAACGCCGGCCAGACCGGCCTTAACTGGACCACGCGGGCCGTTCCCTCTACTTCGACTTGGTATGCTTTCGCGGGGCAGGTCATGCCCCCGCTCGACGCTCTCCATAGCACTGGCCGTGTTTAAGAGAGCAGGTCAATCCCTCCCTCGCGGCCGCGAATACGATCCCCCGCCTCTCCCAACCTCGGGAGAGGCCGGCGCGTAGCGCCGGGTGAGGGACCCTGGAGATAATCAATCGATCCTCTCCAGCACGCCCGGAAACTCTGCTCAAATCAGAAGCGCTGTTAGCCGGATTCTTAGACGAAAGTCGATATCTTTAATTGCTACCCGATGTTGCGCGTGATGGGCATCACCTCTGGCCGGGCCTGCTAGCCTCTTAAACGACCGGCGAGACGCGATCGCTCCGGTGGGGCACCCCTACTTCAGGTCGTAGTACCGGATTGCGCCGCCCGCCAGCACTTTGCTTAGCGTCGCCGGCGGCAGCCCCATCGCCCGGATCATCTGTGGCGCCCCTGTGAAGCCGTCGAAATGCGGATAGTCAGTCGCCCACAATATGTTGTCCGCGCCGATATAGTCCGCCAGAATCGCGAGCGACTTCTCCACCGGCTCGAACGAAACGAAGCATTGGCGGCGGAAAATCTCACTCGGCCGCGTGCTTAGTCCCGTGTCATTCATCCCAAGGTCGTCGAAATGGCGATCCATGCGATCGAGCCAGCCCGCCATCCAGCCCCCGCCTGATTCCAGAAACCCAACGCGCAGTTGCGGAAACCGATCGCACGGCCCGCACATGATCATGCTCGCCGCTGCCGTCATCATCTCGAGCGTATGCGCCACGCAATGACGCACCGCGCGGCGATTTCCCTCGAAGCGATCCATCGCCAGCGTCGGCTGCCCGCTCTCGGCCCCGCTGTGAATTCCGATCGCGACGTTAAGCTCGACCGCCTCGCGCCATAACGCGTCGTTGGCCGGATCGTGCAGCACCCGCCCGCCATATGGATTCGGCCGCACGAACGCCGCCCTGAATCCCAGTTCGCGCACCGCAAACCTCAGTTCGCGCACCGCCAGATCGATCGACAGCATCGGTAGCATCGCGACGCCGAAGAGCCGCTCCGGATATGGCGCGCAATACTCCCCGAGCCAGCGGTTGTACGCCCGGCATACCGCCGCCGCCAGCTCCGCATCCGCAATCGCGCCCAAAAAGAGTCCCAGGCTCGGATAAAGGAACGCCGCGTCGATTCCCTCGCCGTCCATGTCGGGAATCCGCCGATGCGGATCGAAGCCGCCCGGCTTGCCCTCCTGGTAACGATTCCAGACTGAGACTTTGCCCTCGCGCGCGCCGATCGCTCCGGTCGCGCCAATCTTGACCCGCCGCCGGCCGGGGCCGTTGTCGGTCACTTCCTGCTCGCCCAGCGCCACGATCTCCGCGCCGTCATTGGTCACAATACGCGGCGCCCGGTCGCGGAATTCAGGCTCGATATACCTGACCCACAAATCCGCCGGCTCGAGCACGTGCCCGTCCGCATCGATTACTTCATACCCGCGCGCCATTCGATCGTCGCTCCACAAAGGCAATTCTCTAGCGCTAGCTCAGACGTCCTTGAACTCGCGCTTCGCCTTGCGCTCCTCAATCGCCGCCTGCGCCGCCGCCAGCCGCGCGACCGGCACCCGATAAGGCGAGCATGAAACGTAATCGAGCCCCAGCCGATGGCACAGCTTGACGCTCTCCGGGTCGCCGCCATGCTCGCCGCAGATTCCAATCTTGAGCTTGCGATTCGCCTTGCGCCCGCCCTCGATTGCGATCCGCATCAGCTCGCCGACGCCCTCGGGATCGAGTTGCGCGAACGGATCCTTCTTATAGATCCCGCGTTCGATATAGTCGCCCAGAAATCGCGCCGAGTCGTCGCGCGAAAGCCCGTAGGTCATCTGCGTCAGATCGTTGGTCCCGAACGAAAAAAACTCCGCCACTTTTCCGATCTGCTCCGCCAGGATACAGGCGCGCGGCACCTCGATCATCGTCCCTATTGTGTAGGCGCCCGGCCGGCTGTGATTCTCCGCCGCAAGCTCCTTGGCTACCTCGCGAATCTCTCCCGCCAGCACCTCGAACTCGCGCTTCTCGCCGATCAGCGGAAGCATTATCTCCGGAATCGCGCGCACGCCCTTCGCGCGCAACTCGGCCGCCGCTTCCAGAATCGCGCGCGCCTGCGCCTGGTAAATCTCCGGAAAGCTGATTCCAAGCCGCGACCCCCGATGACCCAGCATCGGATTGAATTCGACCAGGCTGTCGCGCACCTGCTTGAGCCGCGCCGGCTCAACGCCGATCTTCGCCGCCAGCTCGCGGACCTCGGCGTCCTCCTTGGGCAGGAACTCGTGCAGCGGCGGATCGAGCAGCCGGATAGTCACCGGCAACCCCTCCATCTCGCGCAGAATTCCGATAAAGTCCTCGCGCTGCATCGGCAGAATCTTCGCCAGCGCCCGCGCCCGCTGCTCGGCGTTCTCGGCCAGGATCATCTCGCGCACCGCGTCGATCCGCTCGGGATCGAAGAACATGTGCTCGGTGCGGCAAAGCCCGATCCCCTCCGCGCCAAACTCGCGCGCCACCTTCGCGTCGTGCGGCGTGTCCGCGTTGGCCCGCACGCCGAGCTTGCGCTCCTCATCCGCCCATCCCAGGAACTTCTTGAAATATGCCGACATCGCAGGATCGACCGTCGGCACTCGCCCCTCGATCACTTCGCCCGTCGATCCATCAAGCGTCAGGTATTCGCCGCGTCTTATCACAGCCCCATTAGCGTTCAGCATCCCGGTCGCGTAATCGATTTCGATCTCCGAGCATCCCGCCACGCAGCACTTGCCCATCCCGCGCGCCACCACCGCCGCATGGCTCGTCATTCCCCCGCGCTGGGTCAAAATCCCCTCGGCAACCTGCATCCCATGGATATCCTCGGGCGACGTCTCGACCCGCACCAGGATAACCTTGCGCCCCGCCCCGACGACCGCCACCGCCTCGTCAGCCGAAAAGACCGCCTCGCCCGCCACGGCGCCCGGTGAGGCCGGCAACCCGCGCGCGATCGTCTTCTTCGCCGCCTTCGGGTCGAGCTGCGGATGGAGCAGTTGCTCGAGCTGTACCGGCTCGACGCGCATCAGCGCGGCTCGCTTGTCGATCAGCTTCTCCTGCGCCATCTCGACCGCGCACCTGACCGCGGCCGCCGCCGTGCGCTTGCCGTTGCGCGTCTGCAGCATGAAGAGCCGGCTGCGCTCGACCGTAAACTCCATGTCCTGCATGTCGCGGAAATGACGTTCGAGCCGGGCCGCAATCTTCAAAAGCTCGCCGTAAACCTGTGGGAAACTCTCTTCGAGCGTCGCCTGATGCACCCGCCGATCCGCCTCGCTCATGCCCTGCCGATGCGCCATCGCCCGCCCGGCCGCTTTGCTTATCGACCGCGGCGTGCGGATTCCGGCCACCACGTCCTCGCCCTGCGCGTTGGGAAGAAATTCACCGTAAATTCCCTTCTCGCCAGTCGCCGGATCACGTGTGAAGGCGACGCCGGTCGCGCAATCGGACCCCAGGTTCCCAAACACCATCGACTGAACGCTGACCGCGGTGCCCCAGTCGCCCGGGATATTGTTTATCTTGCGATAGACCATCGCGCGGTCATTGTTCCACGACTCGAACACCGCGCCGATCGCCGCCCATAACTGCTCCCAGGGGTCCTGCGGCACGTCATGGCCGCATCGTGCGCGAATCAACTCGCGAAACTCGGCTACCAGCTCTTTCAAGTCGTCAGCGGAAAGATCCACGTCCTCCGTGACGCCCCGCGCTGCCTTCTTGCGCTCGATAATCTCCTCGAACGGGTCGCGATCGTTCTTGTTCTCGGGCTTGAGCTTCAACACGACGTCGCCGTACATCTGGCAGAACCGCCGATACGAATCCCAGGCGAAGCGCGGGTTCTGGCTCACCGCTTCCAAGCCGACCACGGTCTTGTCCGTCAGGCCCAGGTTAAGCACCGTATCCATCATCCCGGGCATCGAGACCCGCGCGCCCGACCGCACCGAGACCAACAGCGGATTGGCCGAGTCGCCAAAGCGCCGCCCGAGCGCCTTTTCTATCCGCACGACGCTCTTCGCGACGCCTTCCTTAAGCCCTTTCGGATAGCGATTGCCGTGGGCGTAAAAATAGTTGCAGACCGCCGTCGAGATCGTAAACCCCGGCGGCACCGGCAGCTTGAGCGACGCCATCTCGTGCAGATTCGCCCCTTTGCCGCCCAGCAATTCGCGCATATCAGCGCGACCCTCGGCCACGCCCGCCCCAAAGAAATAGATTTCCGGATGAACCCGTGCCATGACCTGAATGAAGCTCCTCTTCCCCGGCTTAACGGAGATTATGATGCTGTTTGTATAACGGACGCCCCGACCGTCATTCGGTCGCAGGTTGCGCCGGAATCACCGGCTCCAGCCAATTCGCTCCGTCAGTTCCGCCACCAACCCCGTGATCGGCAAGCGAACTTGCTCGGTCGTATCTCGATCCCTCAGCGTTACCGTATCGTCGGCCATCGTCTGATGGTCTATCGTTACACCAAACGGCGTTCCAACCTCGTCCTGCCTGCGATAGCGCCGCCCGATCGAGCCCGCCTGATCGTAGGCGATCAGGAAATGGCGCCGCAGCATATCCTCGACAGCGTGAGCTTTTTCCGGCTGGCCGCCCTTGCGAAGCAGCGGGAAAACCGCCGCCTTGACCGGCGATAACCGAGCGTCGAGCCGCAGCACGATCCGTTCCTCGCCTTCGAGCACATCCTCGTCATAGGCATCGAGCAGGAACGCAAGCATCGTGCGATCCACACCCGCCGCCGGCTCGATTACCCACGGCCGATAGCGCGCCTTGGCCTCCTCGTCAAAATACGACAAGTCGCGGCCGCTGACCTTCGAATGCTGGTCAAGGTCGAAGCTCCCGCGGCGCGCGATTCCCTCCAACTCGCCCCATCCGAACGGATACTGAAATTCGACGTCGGTCGTGCCGCGCGAGTAGTGTGAAAGCTCATCCCTGGCATGCGGCCTGAGCCGCAGATGCTCGCGTTTCATCCCAAACCGTACGTACCATTCGAAGCGCTCATTGACCCAGTAATCGAACCAGCGCTCTTCTTCGGCGGGATCGGGCTTGACGAAGAATTCCATCTCCATCTGCTCGAATTCGCGCGTGCGGAAAATGAAGTTGCCCGGCGTGATTTCGTTGCGGAAGGACTTGCCAACCTGGGCCACGCCAAAGGGCAGCCGGACGCGCTGCGTATCGACGATGTTGGCAAAGTTGAGAAAGATTCCCTGTGCCGTCTCGGGCCTCAGGTAAACCGTACTGGCGCTGTCCTCGACCGGTCCCATGAAGGTCTTGAACATCAGGTTGAAGTTGCGCGCCTCGGTCAGTTCGCCGCCGCACTCCGGACATCGGTCGCCCTGGATCTGATCCGCCCGGAAACGTTGTTTGCAGCTTTTGCAATCGACCAGCGGATCGGTGAAATTCTGCAGATGGCCCGACGCTTCCCAGGTCCGCGGATGTTGCAGGATTGCGCTGTCCAGTCCGACCACATCGCGACGCGTCGTGACCATCGCGCGCCACCACGCCTCTTTCACATTGCGCTTGAGCTCGGCGCCCAGCGGACCATAGTCCCAGGTCGAACCCAGGCCGCCATAGATATCGCTCGCGGGAAAGACGATTCCCCGCCGCTTGCACAGATTGACCAGCTTCTCCATCGTGACCGCGCGCTTGCTCACGATAGAAGATTCCTCAAGCTTCTGATCCGACAAAGGGAAACTCTCCTGCAACCCGCGCGACCCGGCGGCCATCAATTGCGAGCCGCGCTAAACACTCCAAGGACGCGCAGCTCTGCTTCAGGCGGCGCGAGGCCCTGCTCGAAGCATCGCGCCACTCCGCTTTAAGCCGCGCGCTTCAGGCCGAATTGACTAGCGTAGCATGACCCGCTGAACTCGGCAATTTTGACCGGCCAAAAGCGAGACTGCCCAGAATCCGGTCGTGACCGGCCGCGTGATACGCCGAGTCACCGAAGCCGCTTCCCCCATATGACCCGACCTGGCAAAAACGGTATATTTCGAGCGTCCGGGCGCCGCAACTCGCGCGTCCCGACGTGAGGCCTCATGAAAAATCGACTAAAGACTGCGACGCCGATCAAGACTGCGCTGGCGGGGCTGATTTGCGCGACCGCTTTTCTCGCCGCCGGATGCAGCCATCGGCTGGTTGCCTCGACCGGCGAGCACACCGTCAACGTCTATCCAGATCAGGCGACCTTCGACAAGCTCCAGAATCTCAAATCCCAAGGCGGACCGATGGGGATGATAGGGGGAATGGGCGAGAGCGTCGCCACCAAGGCGGTCGACGATCAGACTCCGGTAAGGGTTGACTCAAGTAATTCGGAAGGCTCCGAAATAGTCGTTACCGACGGGCCTTTCAAGGGACTCAAGGGCTTCGTGCCCAAGGAGAACGTCAACTGACCCCGAGGCCGCGCGAGCCCGCCGACGTGCAAGCCGAGCGCAATCGCGACTACCGATCAGAGCGCCGCGCCGCCCCGCTCGCCAGTGCGGATACGCACGACCTCTTCCATCGGCATGACGAAAATCTTCCCGTCGCCGATTCGGCCGGTGCGCGCCGCCCGCTCAATCGTTTCGACGACCTGAGTCGTCAGCTCGTCCGAGACGATTATCTCGAGCTTCACCTTGGGCAGAAAATCGACCACGTATTCCGCGCCGCGATACAGTTCCGTATGGCCCTTCTGTCTGCCAAACCCCTTGACCTCGCTGACCGTCAGACCCTGCACACCGATACTCGACAGCGCTTCTTTGACCTCGTCGAGCTTGAACGGCTTGATAATCGCCTCGACCTTCTTCATTTGATCCTCTTGGCCTCTTGCCCGACGGACGCCCGCTTCTGGGTAAGCCTTCTGAGCTTGGGACTACGATAACTGTATCCCGATAGAGGAAGGGTCACGCAAGAGGGCGTCCGCCGAAGAGACCGCTTCCGGTCGGCTTTTCGACTAATTGTCGGAAGAAAGTTCCCGCGCGGCAATCCTTATGTGGCACCGATCGTCGGCTCTTCGCCCCTGACCAGGCGGCGGATATTGTCGCGATGGCGCAGGAGGACCAGGCCCGCCATCACGATTGCCAGACCCACGTAAGGACGCGGGCATCCCAGGACGGCGGCGGCCGGCGGAAGTGTGATCGCGGCGCCTATCGAGGCGATCGAAACGATTCGGGTCGCGGCAAAGATCGCGGCGAAGACCGCCAGCGCCACTAATATCGGCCATGGTGAGAGCGCGAGCCATATTCCCAACGAGGCCGAAACGCCACGTCCACCCTCGAATTTAAGGAATACCGACCAGATTGCGCCCAGAAACGCCGCCAGTCCGACCGTCGCCAGTACATCCGGCCCAAACCCCATCAGTCGCACCGCGAGCACCGGTAGAAAGCCCTTGAGCAAATCGCCCACGAACGTTATCGCGCCGGCTCCCGAGCCGCCCGCCCGCGTAACGTTGGTCATTCCGATGTTGCCCGAGCCAAGCGCGCGCGGATCGAAGCCGCGCATTCGCCCGACCATCAGGCCGATCGGTATCGAGCCGATCAGGTAGGCGGCAATCGTCAGGATCGCAACGATCATCTTGAAGCCGTTGGTATCTCGCGAGGTGGAATTTTTGCGAGGACCGGTCGAACCTTGCGATATATGCAAGGGGGAAATTGGTCGGGGTGACTGGATTTGAACCAGCGACCCCTGCGTCCCGAACGCAGTGCTCTAGCCATGCTGAGCTACACCCCGACCGCAGTCCTGACCAACAAACCGACCTTCGCTTATAGCATCGCGGCGCCGCTCAATGCGAGTGCCCGTCTTGGGGGCCGGGCGGCGCGAGGCGGGGCGTGGTAAGATTGATGCATGGCGTCCGGCGAGCGATTCGACGTTATCCTGATTGGCGCGGGCGTGGTCGGAAGCGCGGTCGCGATGGGCCTTGCGGAGCGCGGGCTCAAAGCGCTCGCGATCGATATCGACCTGACGGGCCGGCTCAGCTCGAGCGAAAAGAACGCCGGCGGCGTACGCGCGACCTGGTGGCAGCGGGTCAATATCGCGCTATGCCGCGCCTCGATTGAGTATTACGAAAAAATCCGCGACGAAATCGGCTTCCGGCAGAAGGGATATCTTTGGCTATACGACGAAGCGACCTGGCCCGGCGCGCTCGAGCACATGGCGATTCAGCGCGAACTCGGCCACCCGATCGAGGCGCTGTCACCGGCCGAGGTGAATCGCCGCGTTCCCGAGATCGATCGCCTCGACGGAATCGCGGGTGCGACCTTTTCGCCGAGCGACGGCCTTATCAATCCGAATCTGCTGAAGGAACACTATCGCCATCGCGCGGTCGAACTTGGCGCCCGTTTTCTCGATCGCACCTACGCCGCCGGAATCGAGGCTGGAAGCGACGGCGTGCGGCTTGAATGCTGGCAGCCGGATGCGGCGCTCGCGGAAGCGGCGCTCGCGCGGCTCATGACCGAGGACGGGCCGGGCGACGCGGAGACGGGCCGGATGGTCGAACTGCGCGCCGAGTCGATTGTGCTGACGGGCGGCGCGTGGTCGCCCACGCTGATGAAGATGCTGGGACTCGAGAATCTGACCGAGGCCGTTCGCCGGCAGATTTGCCTGGTCGATTCGCGCGCGACCAATCTCGCCGCCTACGGGATGATCGTCGATACGAGCGGCGTCTATTTTCATAATGAGGGCGCACACATTCTCGCGGGCTACTCGCCGCCCGGCGATCCGCCCGGCTATCATTTCAATTACGACGGGGAGCCGTTTTTTCAGAACGAAATCTGGCCGCGGCTTTACGCCCGGATGAGCTGCATGGAGCGCTTGCGCCACGTCACGGGATGGGCGGGGCTTTACGAAGTGAGTCCCGACCGCAGCGCGATAGTCGGATTGGCGGCGGCGCGGATTTACGAGGCGCATTCATTCAGCGGACGCGGCGTGATGCAATCCTACGGCGCGGGACAGGCGCTCGCGGACCTGATCGCATACGGCGGCTATCGATCTTATGACGCGAGCGATCTTTCGCGCGATCGGTTTGCCAATGGCCTGCAGGTCCGCGAAGAGCTGCATATCTAAGCTTTTCGCTCTTCCAAAGGAAATTCCGGGGCCTGACAGACGCGCGATCGTCGCGGCGATGCCGATGGCGGCGCTGGAGCGGCGCTCGGCTAATGGTTAGATGATCTCTTTGCGCGAGAATGAATCGAACGCGCGGCGAGGTGTTAATCCAAATGGCAAGGCGAAATCACAATCAAATCGTTGCGGTCGACAGCGTCAGTCCGAACGATGGCGTGGACAGCGATCGCTACTTCGCTGACATCTATCATCATCTGCTGACCTCGTCGTGGCCGTTTTTGTTGTTGCAAATCGCCGCGGCGTTCTTCGCCATCAACGCGGTTTTCGCGCTCGGCTATTATCTCGACGGTGGGATCGAGAACGCACGGCCGGGATATTTCTCCGACGTCTTTTTTTTCAGCGTCGAGACGATGGCGACGATCGGTTACGGGCGGATGCTTCCGGTTACGCTGGTCGCGCACATCCTGATGAGCTTCGAGGCGCTGACCGGACTTATCGGGCTCGCGGTGGTGACCGGACTAATCTTCGCTAAGTTCTCGCGGCCGAGCGCGCGCGTCAGGTTCAGCCGCCACGCTGTCATTTCGGCGCGCGACGGGGTGCCGAGCCTGATGTTCCGGATGGCGAACGTGCGAACCAATCAGATCGTCGAGGCGCAGGTTCATGTGCTGCTGGCGCGGGCGGAAGTGACCGTTGAAGGCGAAGATGTGTGGCGCTTCTATGATCTCGAGCTGAAGCGTTACCGCAACGCGACGTTCCGCCATTCATGGACCGTGGTTCATCCGATTCGGCCCGGCAGTCCGCTTTACGCCGCGTCGCCGGAATCGCTGGCCGCGGCCTTTGCGGAAATCGTCGTTTCGATGACGGGCATCGATGGCGTTTTAGTGCAGACCGTCTATGCACGGCATACCTACGATGCGAGCGACGTGGTGTGGGGCGCCCGGCTAACCGACGTGATGATCAAGCTATCGCAGGGCGACTTCGCAATCGACTACGGTAAGTTCGACAGCGTTGATCAGAGTGAGATGCCGTTGTGGGAGTATGAACAGGTGCAGTGAGGCGCCGCGCATCTCTTCAATCCGTATTCAACCAGGCTCATCGGCATCCCTCCGGGCATTGGCCTGGCGTCCAAATCATACTAGAAGTTTTTTGTGGCGAGGACCTCGCGGGCGGGAGTGCGATCGCCGGTGCAGTTGATCATCCGCGGCGCGTCGAGGAAGGCGAGTCGGAAGCCCAATCGGCGGTAGAGGCGGACGACGCGCGGCGTCGCCTGATTGGAAATTACAACCGGACCGGTGTGTCGCGCGAGCCACTCGGCCAGGCGCTCCTGGTCCTGCCATCCGAAACCCTCTTTCGAGTATTTCGTGAACTGCACATCGTAGGGCGGATCGGCATAGATGAAGTCGTCCTTTTCGAGCGCGAGATTCTCGAAATCTCCATAATTGAAATCCCAGTTCGAGAAGACCTCCCGGTAAGACTCGAAATCGGTTACATACTGAATCTTTTTGTAGCTGCCTATCGGAACATTGAATTCACCCTTGCTGTTGAAGCGGCAAAGTCCGTTGTAGCAAGTGCGATTCAGATAGTAGAAAAGGCCCGCGGCCTCGTCGCCTGCGTCATCCCCTGAAGAGATCAGCGCGTTGAAGCGCGCGCGATTCTGATAGTAGACCTCGCGATCGTTTTCGATTCGGAGCGATTTGGGCATCCGCAATCCGCGCTTGAGCGCGCGGTAGAAGTTGATCGTGTGAGGGTTAATGTCGTTGAGGATCGCGCATTTGGGCATCAGGCCCAGGCTGATCGCTAATCCACCGCACAGCGGCTCGACGATCCGGCGATTACCGGTGCGACTCCAGAGTTTGCGGATCTCGGGGACGAGCCATCGCTTGCCGCCCGCCCATTTGAGCGGCGGCCTGACGGCTTTATCCGCCGCCGTCATCAACATCGCCCGCTCGATCGCCGCCGCCATCTATATCACTGATACTCGGGCGCTTGTTGGCTCTGACTATTCATTACTTCGCGGGCGAGTTCACCGGAACGCCCGTGATTTGCGTGCGCATCTGGGAGATGATCGCGTGATAGTCGTGATGGCCGAAGATTCCCGAGCCTGAGACGAAGACGTTGGCGCCGGCTTCGGCGGCGGCGCGGATATTGTCGAGCTTGATACCGCCGTCGACCTCGACGTCGGTCTTGAGTCCGCGGCGTTCGAGCTCGCGGCGTATCGCGCGGAGCTTCTCGAGGCTTTCGGCGATGAAGCCCTGGGAGGCGAAGCCCGGATGTACGCTCATCACGAGGATCATGTCGAGATGCTCGGCCCATGCGAGCACGCGATCAACCGGAGTCTCGGGGTTGATCGCGACCGATGCGCGCGCGCCGAGCGAGCGAATCTGGCGTGCGATCGCGGGGATATCGGGGCATACTTCGGCGTGGACCGAGATCGAATCGGCGCCGGCCTCGACAAATGCGCCGACATATCTCTCGGGCGATTCGATCATCAGATGGGCGTCGATGGGAACGCGGGTGACCGCGCGGATCGATTTCAACACTGGGACTCCGATCGTGAGGTTGGGCACGAAGTGGCCGTCCATCACGTCGAAATGGATCAGGTCGGCGCCGGCCGCTTCGACCTTGCGAATCTCCTCGCCGAGGCGGGCAAAGTCGGCGGAGAGTATCGAGGGCGCGATTTTGCGATCGGGAAACATCAGAGAAGAGATTAGCTCCTGGCGGGCTGCTGAAAAAGGATCGCGATCTGCGCTCTCACTTATAGCGGTCCCTCACCCGGTGCCGCGCACCGGCCTCTCCCGACAGCGGGAGAGGTTAAAACTTAGAGGCGGCGCATCCGCGCGGCGAAAAACCCGTCGAGGCCGCCGCGATCGGGGCTGGTGCGAAGCATCAGATCGATACCGATGAACGGGGCAAGTTCGGCGCACGGGGGCGCTTCGATTACGAAGTCCGGATGTGTTGCGAGAAAGGCGCGAATCACGTCGGCGCCTTCTTCGGGCGCGAAGCTGCATACCGAGTAGACGAGTACGCCGCCGCAACTGACGATCGCCGCGGCGCTCGCGAGCATCCGCGCTTGAACCGCGCCCATCCGGATGAAGTCATCTACGCCGACGCGCCAGCGGATTTCCGGATGCGCGCGCATCGTGCCGATCCCGGTGCAGGGCGCGTCGAGCAACACGAAATCGGCCGAGGCAGGCTTAAGCGGAATTGCGCGGGCAATATCCGCGCGTGCGACGATCACGTTTCGATCGCCGAGTCTTGCGGCGACTTCGCGTGCGGCCCGAAGGCCGGCAAGGCGCACGTCGAGTGCGAGCACGCGGCCGCTCGGCCCCACGATCTCGGCGAGATGCGTACTCTTACCGCCGGGCGCCGCGGCACAATCGACAACGGTCGCGCCGGGCGGCGCCGCGAGCATCCGCGCGACAAGCTGCGACGCCTCGGATTGCGGCGTGAAGAGTCCCTTGCGATAGGCCTCGGAGTCAAAATCGATCGCCGAGTCGAGCACGGCGGTTTCGAAGAGCGCGGAAGGCTCGAGCACGTTCATCCCGCCGGCTCGCATCAGCGCAAGAATCTGCGCGCGCGAGCCGCGGGCAAGATTGAGCCGGACCACGTTGGGCGCGGCCTCGTTGTCGGCCGCCATCACTTTTTCGGCGCGCGCGGCACCGAACCATTCGATAAATTTTCGGACCATCGCGGGCGGATGGGAGTGAAGAATCGCGAGCCGATCGATCTCACCCGTATCGGGATCGAGAACTGGCGCCTCGCCTTCGGCGGCACGGCGCAGCACAGCATTGACCATCCCGGCCGCGCCTTTGCTCGCGCCGCCTTCGCGCGCGAGACGGACGGCGGTATCGACGACGGCATGCGGCGGGACGCGATCGAGGATGCGCAACTGGAAGAGGCCCATGCGCAGGACAGCCCGGATCGCGGGGTCGAGGCGAGCGAGCGGACGTTCGCATCGGCGGGCGAGCTCGTAATCGAGCCGGCCGCGCCATGCGAGCGTGCCGAGGACGAGGCGCGTCACGAGGCGGCGGTCGGCGGGGTCGGAAAGCGCGGCGAGGTGGCTCCCGAGGAGCGCGTCGGCGAAGGCGCCGCCGCGATCGACGCGGAGGAGGATCTGGGCGGCGAGGCGTCGCGCGGCAAGGCCGCGCGACGCCTCACCGCCGAAGGCGCGGGCGTCGCGCGCCGGCGGGGGCGCTAACC
>Ga0307373_10004431_pt1 | contig 23619 bp, 24 predicted proteins | sample OX2MG_FD_202534 | JGI IMG/M metagenome (GOLD analysis project Ga0307373, IMG submission 202534) | Soil microbial communities from Risofladan, Vaasa, Finland - OX-2 | ecosystem: Environmental > Terrestrial > Soil > Coastal area > Acid sulfate soil | place: Finland: Risofladan, Vaasa | collected... | reverse complement strand
CCTCACCCGACCATTATACCGGACGGAACGTTTTTTTCAAAATCGCTGTTAACTGATGCGGGGTGCATCTTAGATATTGATACTTCAGCCGCAGTCTCCGGATCCCCGCTTGAGTTATGCGCTCGGGTCCGGGAGTCGCTGAGCTGACAATCCGAGTCACCGGAAAGCCCGTGAACTTGGTGAACCACGGTTCACCAGAAAACGACCCCGTGACCGTGATTGAGCGACCGCACATGGACAGACGCCCTGGTGAGCGGGAGCAACAACCAGAGGCGGACACGCGCGGGTGGAAATCCCGTGAAGATAGCCCTCCTAATTACAACTTAGCGTTCGTGTAATCGCGATGGCAATCATTTTAGGGAGTAAGGCAACTGGAGTTAGTTGAATGACGCAATTATGCCGGCATTGAGTTAACATTGGGTCGTGAGATCCCATGCTGAATCATCTGTGGACGTGCTGGAGCGGAGTGAGCCTGCGGCGGTTACACGAGCGCGACCCGGCTCCTGTCCCACTACGGGGTGTGCACAGGTGTCGTCCTCACCCGTAGGCTCCCTGCAGGTCTCCACCGAGCGGGTAGACGATATCCCGGTGCTTTTGGCACAGTGCGCGCGAATGGGGCTTGCTGCGCTTCTTAACAAGCACTTTCCTTCCCACGGCAACTGGCGAGGGACGGACAGGGGGAGCGTTACCTGTGTATGGCTCAGCCACATTCTCTCTCAAGGGGATCACTGCCTCAACCACGTGCAGCCTTGGGTGGCTCAGCGACAGGAGTGCATAAGCCTGTCGCTAGGCCAGAGCGTCCGGGAGTTGGACTTCAGCGACGACCGACTGGCGTGTATTCTGCGGCAACTGGGCGACGATGTAAAATGGGAGGCCTTTGAGGCGGAACTGCAGGGCCGGCTGATCCAGGTGTTCCAACTAAGACCCGAGCCATTGGGGCACAGCGAAAGAGACGCGGAGCCAGCGACACCGTCAGAGCCAGCGGATCCAGTAGAATGCATTCGGCTCGACTCCACCACAGCCAGCGGCTATCGAGGCGTGACTGAAAACGGGCTGTTCCAGTATGGCTACAGCAAGGATGGTCGCAAAGAGCTTCCCATCGTCAAGGTCATGCAGGCCATCCTGGACCCGTTCGGTCTACCCCTGCTCACTCAGGTACTGCCGGGCAACGCCGCCGATGACCCTCTGTATCTGCCAGCCATCCAACAACTCCAGGAGAGGCTGCGTTGCTCAGGAATGCTTTTTGTGGGCGACTGCAAGATGGCGGCGCTGACCACACGAGCCGCCATCCACCATGCAGGGGATTATTACCTTTGCCCCCTTCCGATTTCTCAGACGTCAGAAGCGGAAATAGACGCCGCCCTGGCGGGGTTGCTGGACGACTCCCAGATCCTGACCCCGCTGTACCGTCATCCTGGTGAGGTGGTTCTCAAGAAGCGTCCATACACCCATCCCCAGCGATCAGAGCAGGTGCAATCAGAGCAGACCCAGACAGATGACGGGCTCGTCGCTCAAGCATTTGAGAGAGAACAGACTCTCAGGCTCATTCAAACTCCCAAGAGTGAATACAAACCTGCTCCTCCCCCTCCAGTTTGTCGCCCTGCATCCAAACCGGCCATCGCAAAAGCTCTGTCGCGACAGATACTTGGTCCCTTACAAGCTGATCCCGCTTTAGAGCGACCTGCTCAGGAAGAAGATCATCCGCCGGCAGAAGAGCACCCGGATGCAAGCAGCCAGGAACTGATCTTCCAGGAGCGCCACATCTGGGTACGCTCGGAGCAAAGATTGGCGGCTCAACAAGAGGCTTTGGAGCGTAAAGTGCGGACGGTCTCCACTCAACTGGAAGTCCTACAAAAGCGCCTCCTCGGCAATCAGCCCTTAAGAAGCGTCCCGGAAGTCCAATCCAAGGTGGAAGCTCTCCTCCAGAAGTACGGTTGTAACGCCTTCTTTCGTATTCGTTATCTGGAGTGCAGCGACACTCGTCCTGCGCGGCGCTCTCGCCGTCAGCCAGACACTGAAGTAAGCCAGAACAGAGCCACTTTCGAGGTGGAGTTTGACGAGCATGCTTTCCACAGACATCAAAAGCGGTTGGGATGGCGCCGGTTTGTCACCAACACCCCCGTGAAATTGCTGCCCCTGCCTTTAGTGGTGTCAACCTATCGAGGGCAGCCACATATCGAGAGAGGGTTCTCCCGCCTCAAAGGTTCTCCGCTCTCCCTGTGTCCGATGTACTTGTCCAAGGACGAGCACATCAAGGGCCTGCTTCGCCTGCTGAGCATCGCTCTTCGGATCCTCACGCTCACGGATCACGCCTGCCGGCGTTCCTTGCGACAAGAGTCCGTGCTCACGGATAGGGAGGTTGCTGGATTGTATGCCGGTAATCCTGCACGCAAGACCTCTCATCCTACGGCCGAGTTGGTGCTGAGGGCTTTTCGGGGCATCACCTGCACCACTATTAGCACTCCCACGGAAACGATCAAGCACCTCCCGGAGCTGACACCAATTCAGCAGAAGCTCCTTTCGCTCCTGGACCTGTCCCCTTCTATCTATCACGGACTGCTGCTCCCCTCCACGCTCCCGGTCTCATCCACGCTCCCGGACGCGTCGGAAGACAATCTGCGCGGACCTCCATAAAATGAGCGAACCGCAAGTTAAATGAGGCAACGAAGCACAAAAAGTCAGATTCTTAAATGAGGCAACAAGAGCAACCGCCAATCTCCGTAATACGATGGTTCTCTATCAAATTGGCGCCGATGTCGGATCGAAGGGGCACCGGCACAGCAGTCGCCTATCTCATTCATATCCACGCCGTTCGGTACTGTTTGTTATCCGTCGACGCTCGTGTTTAGACCGCGAGCCGTGGCATTCGACAACCACGTAAATCTGGAGAAAAGCCGTTACATAATCGGCCCTGACAGGGGTGCCGCCGCGTTCATATACTCTTGCGCCTGCTATGATATACCTACCGCGGCCGCGATCGATGCTCACGCGATCCAGGGCACCTTAAAGCTGCGGACCTATGTTGGCAGAGGAGCCACGTGGCTGACCGATCCGTCTATTGTCGAGCAGGTCGAGAGCCTTAAGAATCTCATGGCGGCGGGGGCCACCGGCGGGTATCCGGATGCCGCTGAGTACGTCCTGCTTCGCTATCAGCTTCTATCCGATCCCTGCATTCGCGACAGGCTGCCTGCGTTCGTGCGCACCTGCTCCAGCCCTGTTGAATTCTGGGGGTACATCCAGCCCAAGTACGCCCATTACCGTGAGCGACGCGCGCACATAGCCGAGGAGTTTGCGCCTCTGATACAGGCCCTGATCGACCGCCAGACAGCTCCCCTCGATTCGTTAGTATCTTCCCAGGTTGCTCTCGTGGACGCGCCTTACATACAACAACTCTGGCAAAAGGCGCTGGATCGGAGAGCAACAGACTTCGATGGCGGGATTACTGCCGCACGAGCTATGCTCGAGTCGGTCTGCAAGCTGATCCTGGACACGAAGGGAATCCCATACACCCCCGGCTCTGATCATCCCGACCTCTACGACAAGGCCGCAAAATCGTTATCCCTGGCTGCAAGCCAACAGACGGAGCGATGCCTCAAACAAATCCTCGGTGGATGTCGCTCCGTAGTGCTTGGGGTAGGTACGCTGAGGAACCTCTTGAGCGATGCACACGGCAAAGGTAAGCAGGTAGAGCTTGTCTCGGCTGACTACGCCTCGCTCGCCGTAAACCTTTCCGGCGCCAGCACGTTCTTCCTGCTGTCTCGGCTAGCAGATGAATCTGGCGCCATCGCCGAACAGGAGTTGGAGGCCATGTTCCCTTGGTGGGGCACTACCGCAGAATCCGTCTGGCGAGCCGAGTAATGTCGCTCTATGATACTAAACGCATAGCGTTCAAGCAGTACGAAGGTGGTTGACGGGCATTCCGGTGATGTGCAACGAGCGGTGGGAATGCGATCTACTTCCGTTGCCAACTTGCGCACGCTTTAGAAGCAAATGAGAGAGCGCGCCCTCCATCACAGACGGGCAGTCCGCCGGACGCGCTCCGGCCTGCCTACGCCCAACCGGTCCTCGCCTTGCTCCCTCTCGCGAGACTCGACAGGACGCCCGAAAAACCACCGCGCAGACACCCGATTCTGCCCTCACCGAGTCCAAGCACCCGCTCCTTTTCGGGCCCCATTCGACGCCACCAGACCGCGCTTCACCCTCTGGACCTGCACTTTTCGCAGCCCGCCGCCGACCCGCGGCGCGGAGTCGCCGGCGAGCAACAGATGAAATCTGCTCCGCCGCATCGTTTTGGGGATTGGTCGAAACGCGGCGTTGTTGAGTTGGGCCTGTTCTATGGCGCGGAGCGGGTTCATGGGTACATCCTACGGGCCGGCTTTGAGGCAAGGGAACCGATCGACCGGCAGCAGGCGGTTCATGTTGCCATCCGGGAGGAACTCGGGCCGGACTCCACCCGGGTATCCATCATTTTGACCTACACGCCCGAGGAGTACGCGTTGATGAGGGCGGCGTGAAACTGGTCCGCAGAAAACGCGCGAGGGAAAGCTAAGTCAAACGAGCGTGTCAGGGGCGCTCGCCCCGCCCGCCTTCCCCCATCCTCCCAACTCCATCCAATCTTCACTGAATCAACTTCCCCCTCCTCACACAACCGCCCCGCCCGCCGCTTACAATTAGGGAGACCCAGCGTACCGCGCCACTTTCCGCCCCCATCCGCCATTCCCTCCCATCATCCGTCCCAGCGTCTCACGCTCCCACACACCCACACACCCACACACTCAACACCATCCGTCCTGCTCCGGCTCTCCGAAAAGGCCAGCCTCAGTCTCGCCCTCGGCCGCGGCATCGAAGCCGCCGAAACCACCATCGTGAATCTCGAAAACCAATCCTGACCTCCCACCCAATACCTAAGATCCAATACCTGCTTCGCGCCCAGCATGACATCAACCTGCGTGGTCCATCCGGATTCTCCTCCGATCCCGACGGCTGTCTGCCCTCGTTCGGGCGGGGAGAGCCACCGGGCGGCCGCGCCGCGTGGTTCGATCTTCTCGATTATCTCGAGCCCATCATTCGGAAGGTGAAAAGTGCGCAATTGTGCCATATAGTCGTGCCGTCAAGCAGCAGGGCCGCGAATGTCAACAGCCGACCTGCGGCAGAACCGGAGATCCCGCCCGGGCCAACCGATCAACAACCCGAGCCTCTGTGGGGATAGCAATCTCGGAATCGCAACACGCAAAGGAGATAAACCTAGCGCTGAAGAACTTCAACAGCAGTGGCCCTGTAAGCATACAAGAGCGGCGGTCGTTCGCCCGCCCTGGAGAAGAGTATTTGATGATGACACCGTCCGATCCACGCCAGACGCCATCAAGCCCACCGCAGCGCACGTCGGCGCTGGCCACCGGCCGAATCCTGGAGATCCTGCGTCCACTGCTTCTCACCCATTCGCCCACCGGCCATGAAGATGAAGCGACGGCGTGGGTGCAGTCGTGGCTGCGGGAAAGGCTGCGTCAAGTCAATGTGGATGACGCCGGGAACGTGATCGCCCGCGCTCCGGGCACAGGCGACAGGCCGCCGGTGTGTCTCATCGCTCATAAAGACGAGATCGGCTTCATCATCAAACGGATTGAGCCAGACGGTAAGATCCGGATCGGCAGGGTTGGGGGCAGTTATCCATGGAAATATGGGGAAGGTCCCGTCGATCTCCTCGGCGATGGCGATCCAACCCCCGGATTCCTCTGCTTTGGGTCGCTCCACTGCTCAGCGGAGAGCCGCGACATCTGGGACGCCAAGAATTCGAAGAACCTCACCTGGGAAGTCTGCTGGGTTGACGCCAAGCTCTCCTGCGACGAGTTGGCGTCTCGCGGCGTTCACGTGGGAACTAAGGGCGTGCTTTCTAGGAGCCGTAAGGCTCTTGTTGAGATGGAAGGGTTTGTGGGCGGATTCGCCCTGGATGATAAGGCGCTGATCGCCGTAATGCTCGCGCTGGCGGAACAGCTCGCCGACCGCCCGGCGCCGCGGGATGTCTACCTGATCGCGTCGGCGGGTGAGGAGATTGGGTCCGGCCGTGCCGCCTTCGCCGCCGGTAATACGCCTGCGGAGACGTTCTTAGCCCTGGAGATTGCGCCTGTGCTGCCGGAATATGGCGTCGAGGCGTCTCTGAACCCGGTCGTCATGTATAAAGACGAATACAATATCTACGACGAGACCGTATGCCGGGAGTTAGAGGTCGCCGCGATCCTCGCAGGATTGAAGCCCCAGCGCGCAGTGCTATCGTCCTTTGGCAGCGATGTCAGCTTTGGCGCGAAATCAGGTCGATTTGCTCGTTACGGCTGCATCGCTGTCCCCTGTGAGAATACTCATGGTTATGAAATCGTGCCTCGCGAATCGCTTGGCGCGCTCGCCCGCACGATCGACGCATGGCTGAGGAAATGACCCCGGGCGCCGGAGCGGCGGGGGACCCGAGTCCGAGTCCGGACGAAGCGGGGCGAATAAACATCGAGGAGAGATCGCCCGGCGCGAGGATTCCGACCCGCGCAGAGTCGGGAGTCTCACTCCGGGCCCTCCTGATCGGCGTTGCCGCAGTGATAGCGGTCTGCGTCATTGTGCCGCGGGCTGAATTAATCGACCAGGTGCAGATTGGCTACCTGCAATTTCCAGCGGTAGCCATCGGGATGCTCGTCTTTCTGCTCTTAGGCAGCAGCTATTTCCGGACCCTGAACCGCCGGCTGGGACTCACCTCCCAGGAATTCCTCACCATTTACAGCATGATGGTGTTAGCGTCGATGATCAGCTCACGTGGGCTCATGCAGAAGCTGATCCCCGCGCTCGTAACGCCCAATTATTTCGCCGATCCATCCAACAACTGGCAAACCATCTACTGGCCCCATTTCAAGCAGTGGATGATGCCCTGGCGCCTGCATGGCGGCCTGCAGCAGTACGTGGCGAAGGCCTTTTTCGAAGGTCTTCGCTTCGGGGCAAAGATCCCCTGGCGTCCCTGGGTGCTTCCCATGTTCGCCTGGATCGTGCTGGCGCTCCTCTTCTTCACCGCCTTCCTCTGTCTCGCGGCCCTCCTGCGTCGGCAGTGGATCGACAATGAAAAACTCAGTTTTCCGCTGGTGCAGCTTCCGCTCGAGATGGCGCGACGCGATGGACAGAGCGGCCTGTTCAACAACCGGCTCACCTGGATCGGGTTCGCCATCCCGGCCGCTATCTTTAGCATCAATGGCCTTCACAACTTCTTCCCGTTTGTTCCCGACATCACGACCACGGTAAACCTGAACCAGTATTTCACCACCCGGCCCTGGAGCGACATCGAGTACACCGCGATCTACGTCTCATTCGCCGGCATCGGGTTCTTCTATTTCCTGCCGACCGAGTTGATCTTCTCACTCTGGTTTTTCTACGTGCTCACACGTGTGCAGGACGTCTTTGCCTCATCCCTGGGGCTGACCATGGATGCCATGCCCATGTATCCGACGCATCTCTTTATCGGCTACCAGGTGATCGGCGCGTATTTTGTGTTGACCGGTTACTTTTTGGCGACCGCTCGCCCCCATGTCCGGACGATAATGAACGCCGTGATTGGCGGTCGCGGCGCGCAGGCGGTCGACGATAGCGGCGAGCTCATCCCCTACCGGATCGCATTCTGGGGCCTGGTTCTGAGCCTGGCCGGCGCTGTAGTCTGGTGGTGGATCGCGGGAATGGCGGTCTGGCTGGCCGTTTTTGAGATCGTTATCTTTGTCTTCATCATCGCGCTGGTACTCGCCCGCAGCACCTCTGAAGCCGGAATGCTCATGACGGAGACGTCGTTCCGCCCGATCAATGTTTATGAGATGTTCGGCTCCCGATCCAACCTCGGCGCGCAGAACCTGACGATGCTTGCTCTTATGGACACCATCTTTCTGCGGGATCAGCGCGGACTGCTGCTCGGTGGGTTTATGGATGGGCTGAAACTCGCCGAAGGGGTCAATATCCGCCGCCGGTCGTTCCTCAAGGTATTTGTGCTGGCGATCTTAGTGGCGATCATTGTAGCGTCCTATATTCAGATTCGCGTCCCGTACACATACCACGGCGGCGGGCTCAATTTGTACGGCTATGTCTACCAGGGCAATAATGAGTGGGGCCTGCAGGATTACGCGACAGCCGTCGCCGGCGCTCCGCAGCCCTACGATTGGCGTCGCCCGGTTTTCTTTCTTGTAGGAGTGGCGATTACCCTGTTTCTCTCCATCATGCGGCTCAACTTTTCCGGGTGGCCCCTGCACCCGCTCGGATACGCGCTTTCGGCGTCGTGGACCATGGTGGTGTTCTGGTTCCCGGCGTTGATCGCCTGGATCGTGAAGGGACTGATTCAGCGTTATGGCGGCATGAAAGTCTACACACAATTCCGGCCATTCTTCCTGGGCCTCATTTTAGGGGAGTTCAGCATCGCGCTGCTCTGGACCTGTGTGAGCGCCGTCACTCACGTCCCTCCGCCGAGCTTCCCGTGGGCGTAGCCTGATGCATCATCTTCGCAAGATAACCGGCGCCGCGTCACTTTTTGCCTTCGCGGTTCTCTGGAGTAATATCTGGGGCCAGCTCCGGGACAGCCTCTCGATCGCGTTGTTCAACAACCAGTCGTACTCGGCGTACAATTACGCGCTCAAGATACCGTTCGAGGCGCCGCAGGTGATTGGCGTGGCGCTCGCCGCCGCGATGGTGCCCGTGCTGGTGGAGTTGTGTAAGCATGGCCGCAGCGCCGAAGCACGGAAGATTGCGGATGGGATTGTAGTGGCGATGGCCTTGATTCTCGGGCCTCTCGCTCTTGCAGGCGCCCTTCTCTCCGGTCCCATCCTTCATATCTATTACCTCGGGTCGTCCAACCCGGCGACGCTCTCGCAGGCGATCCGGCTCTCCCGGATACTCTTTCCTTATCTGATGATCAGCGGTGTGGCCGGCGCGCTCGCGGCGGCGCTTCAGTCATTTGAGCAGTTTCGCGCGCTCGCGTTCGGCCAGTTAATACCAAATGTGGTTATCGTGGGATCCATTTTGCTGCTCCACAACCGGCTCGGAATCACGGGGCAGGCGGTGGGAGTCGTGTTGGGCGGGGTAGGGTATTTAGCGCTGGTGCTGGGTTATTACTCGCGGTTGAAGTCCGGACGCCGGGATGGTGATCACGGGTCTCCGGCGGGCGCCGGAACCTGGTGGCGGCTGCCCGCGGCCCGGGCCATTGCGCTGGCCATGATCCCGCTCCTGCTAATCGGGCTGGCCGACTGGATTGGCAGCCAGTTGATCGTAACGCGAGCGGTGTCGTGGGTGGCGCGGTATCAGAGTGTCGATTACAAGTTGTTCACCACCGCCATGAAGACTCTCCAAATTCCGCAGGGTGTATTCGTCGCTGCGCTCTCGCTGGTGCTGCTGCCGTATTTGAGCCGGCGCGCCGCGTCCGACGACCGATCCGGCCTGGCGGCGGCGGCGGCTGAAGGAATGCGCCTTGTCTTATTTGCCGTCGCCCCAACCGTGCTGGTGATTGGCCTGCTGGCGCTTCCGATTCTGAATATTCTCTTTGTGCATGGCGCGTATACCCCACTGATGGCGCATCGGTCGGCGCCGCTCATCGCTCTCATGGCGCCCTATGTTCTTTTGAGCAGCGTGGGCGAAGTGCTCATTATCTGCTTGCTGGCCCTCAAGCGCGTCTGGCCGCTCTTCCTGGTTCAGATGCTGACGCTCGCGGCTTCCGAAGCGCTCTGCGTGATACTGGCGCGCAAGGCCGGTCTCGTGGGCATCGCCGCCGCAGTCACGGTCATCGCGCTGGTCAACCTTGTATTGCTGTTATCCATCGTGACCCGCTATCTCCAGTTTCATGAATGGAAGGAAACGTCGCGCTTTCTGGCGAAACTGGCCGTGGCCTGCGCGGCGATAGCGCTCTGGCTTGCGCCGTTCACCCGAGCCTTCGAGCACGGCGGGAAGCTCGGTGTGGGAAGGAGCCTGATCGAAATCGTAGTGGGCGCCGTAGTCTCCGGGATCATCTTCGCCGGCGTTTCAGAAGCGCTCGGCGCCCGGCAGTGGATCCTGATTCGCAGCAGCCTCTGGCGCCGGGCCGAGCCGGCCGATGCTCACGGTGAGTGAGTGTGTGAGCGTCTGCGGGCGCGTTGCTGTCGCCGGTGAGCATCAAGACTCGCGGTCCGGCCGGCTTGCCATCCACGGCCGTGCATCGGGCCCTCACCAGATTCTTGCACCTAACAGCGTCATTTGCCCTTGAAAGAGCCTGCGGCTACTTTACCCGCCCGGTTCGTACACGCCGCTATCGCGCAGGGTGGGTAGATCGTTCGCCGGCGGCGGAGCCAGATGCCGCGCGAAAAACTCGCCCACCAGAACACAGGCCTCTCCGGTACGCCGGGGAAGACCGTGGGTGTCATCGTGAAATACCTTCAGGTCGCATACATTTCCCTGTTCCCGTAGCGCATTCAGGAAACGCCGCGCCTCATCAATGGTGGCTACGGTGTCGTGTCCCGCCTGGATAAGCAGCACAGGAGCCGTAATCCGGTCGGTCATCCGGGAGGGCGATCGATTGGCCTCCCAGATCGGGTCGTGCAGATGGCCGCTCGGCATCATCCAAGAAACCGAAAAAGGGCCGTAGAGCGATACGCCTCCCGCCCAGATGGCCGGATAAATGGCCAGAGACATCAGGGTGAGCCATCCACCAAAGCTGGCCCCAAATATGCCGATGCGACCGGGGTCGGCCAGCCCGCTGGAAATCAGGTAGTCTCGCCCGGCTACGGCGTCCCCCAGGTCAACCACACCGGCATCCCAGGGATCTACACTGGCCCAGGAGGCGCCGTGGCCCGTAGATCCCCGGTGTGGGTAAGCGGCGTGGGCTGATCTCCCGGCTTGAGAAGCCAGAGATCGCCATTACGGTGGAAAACGACATTCTCCCCATCCGGTGAAATTTGAGGGAAGCGATCGATGGCAGGTCCCCATGTCAACTGCGTCAGCAACGCTGGATCGAGTTGCGCCGCGTAAAGGTGCGGGGGATGGTCCGGTCGGAGGGGTGGCTCATACGAATTGAATACCAACCACTTGCCATCCGGGCTCCATGATGGGAACGAAGCATGACCTGCCAGACCGGCTGTCAGGCAGATCAACTCGTGCCGGTCCAGGTGAAGCACCCAGATGTCCGTAATGCCCGGAGCTCCTGCGCTTGGAGCAAAAGTAGCCACCATACCGCCATCGGGGGACCAGGAGAGAGTCTGCGGACGAACAGTGTCCACCAGTTCATATGTCAGGGCGATGGCCGAGTCGATCTCGAACAGCGATAGATAGACCTCTCCATCGCGGAGGTACAGCAGGGCCGCCCGCCCACCATCCGGGGAGAGTGCGCCGCCTGTCCCTTCAATTGGCGAGCCTGGCCAGAGGCTGTTGACATCCACTTCACGGCGGCTGGCGATCTTCATGTCTCCCCCTCTGGGTGGGAACCTGCTCGCGGTCGCGAGTACGGTGTCAAGAACAGGTTCCCCGGTTGACATATTCTACCACTTCCATCTACCGGACCGTTTTATCCCAACCTTTGGTCCCCATCGCTGCATCCTGATAAGTAATGGATGCCCAAACCGAGGAATACGAATTGGCGCTGCGGGCGCAGGCCGGGGATACCATCGCCCTCGGGGAACTGGTGGAACGCACGCGGATGCGACTGTTCGCGCAGGCGTATTCCGACCTTCGCCATTACGAAGATGCCCGGGACGCGGTGGCGGCAGCCCTTCTTCAAATCTGCCTCCATGTGGGCGAACTTCGAAACCCGGCAAAAGTACGGGCCTGGATGCAGAGCGTCGTTCGGAACGAATGTCACCGGCTCCGGCGAGGGAGCTGGGGCGCAGAAGTTGGCCTGGACGAAGCCACACTGCTGCCCGATCGTGAAGAACCACTGATCCTCCGGCTGGATATCGCCAGTGCGCTCCGCCGGTTGCCGCGTTCTCAGGCGCGCGCGCTGCATCTTTTCTACCTTGAAGACGCATCTATTGCCGAGATCGCTGTTATCACGGGCCGGCCCGAAGGAACGGTGAAATATTGGCTCCACGAAGGCCGCCAGAGACTTTCAAAGGAAATGGAGGACTATCGACCGATGACCACACCTACTGCAGCCGCGAATTCCCCGGCGTTTTTGATTCATACTGATCTTAATCCCGGGACTATGAGTGAGATCCAAACTGCTCTTCGGAAGGCCGGCTATACACCCCGAATCATCACTGCCGCTGAAGCTGATCTCCTGGATCATGATCTTCGGCGCGGCCAGCTAAAACTGCTTGTCCGGTGGACGCGTAGCTCCCGCCTCTTACTACTGGATGAGCACGTGGGAAGCCGTTCCGCCTTCGAAATCCTGCTCAATATGAGCGCCATCCGTGAATTGACACCATCCGGTCCACGCGTGTGCTTGCTGGCCACAAATCCTGGCGCGAGCACCGCGTTCGCCTGCTGGCAGCAGGGAGTCGATCTCTTGGTGAACAAGGCGAGTAGGGGAGAGATGGCAAGTTTGGCCGAACTATTCCGACGCGGTCCACGCAGCCCGAATTCCCGCCTACTGCGGTTAACGGCGCGGGCGAAGTACGTGGTGGTGGCGGCGAGGGGTGTGGCAGCCTACCTGCAAGCCGCGTCCTTGGAACCAGAGCACGTTGCGCTTACCATTCTGGGGGAACCTGGCTGCGCAGCATTCCGGCTGATGAACGAGAACGGAATCAGCCGGGACAGGGTGCGGCGCGCGATCCGGAATGAGCTATCTCCTTCGGAGCAAGCGCCAAAACTGCCCCGAGACGTGACGCTTCACCCGCGCATGAAGCACCTGTTAGATCTGGCTTTTGCCGGGGCCTGGCGTGAAGATGCTGGCTCATTAAGTTCAGTGCATCTCCTGCTGGCTATACTTCAGGAAGGGAGCGGGCCGGCAAGTCGGGCCCTGGAAGCTGGTGGTGTGGATCCGGATTTTGTATGCGGACACGCGGCTTCTTACATCGCATCCGAACTGCAGGACAGGGGGATTCAGGAAGCGAATGAGGCGGAAGCAGTGGCTCTTCATGAGCAATACTGGGCGCAGGCCGCCCATTATGCCGAAGGCTCGTCGGAGCCACCTCGATCGATAGGCTGACCGCGCCTCAATCCGCGCGCCGGATCGTGCTGACGACATTCGGCTCCCTTAGCGACCTCTATCCCTGATATCGCGCTGGCCGGTGGGATGCAGGCCGAGAGACATCAACTCGAGATCGCTACGAGCGGCCACTACCGCAGGAAGTTCGAGGCGCGCGGCATTGGCTCCTACCAGGTGCGCCCGGATGGTCCGGACCTGGACGCCGACCACGAGGCGATGCGGCCATTGTTCATCCGGGCGGGATTGGATCAACCGGGCTGGCCATGCCTGCCGGCCTGCCTACGCTGGTGGCGCCGTACGCTCACGACCAGTTTGATAACGGCGCGCGTGCCGTCCGACGGGGGATCGCCCGGTAGCTTTCCCGGCGCCAGTACGTCCCGGTTCGTGTTGCGTCGGAACTGCGGCGCCTGCTCGATGACTCCCTGTATTCCGGGCGGGCGGCAAGGATGGGAGAGCTGATTCGTCAGGAAGACGGCGTGAGAACCGCCTGTGACGCCCTGGAGGAACTGTTCCACCGGGATAGGACGACCGAACAGGACACCCGCCAGATTGATTCAAACCGAACAAGCTGACCGGCCCGGGAGTGGAGATCCTGAAAACCCAAAGCGCCCTGGGAGCACGGATGCTCGCGGCAGGAAACTCATGATCATTCGGGAATAGATTAGAAAAGAAGGCGCGGGCCCGAGGCACAGGGCGCGAGGCGTGAGGCGCTGGGCTGGCGGGCGAGGACTCCGCGGTTATCGGGGGCTGGGGGGCTAAATGAGGGAGAGACGTGTTCGATAATCTTGAGGGCATGGAAAAGATATTAGCCTGTCCGGTCTGTCATGCGCCGATACGGATTATTGGCCGAAAAGTCTGGTGTACGGACGCCGAATGCCGGCGGAGTTATCCGATTGACGAGCATGATCTGCCGCACATGCTAGAGCAGGAGGCGACAATCGAGGCGGAGCCGGCGCCGGTCAAAGGCGAATAAAAGGGGGTATCATGCGCATCTTAGTCATTCACGGCCCGAATCTGAACCTGCTGGGAACACGTGAGCCGGAGAAGTATGGCCTGCGCTCACTCGACGACGTGAACAAGCAAATTAACGAAGCCGCCCGCCGACTGGGCCTGGAGGTCACGATTGTACAGCATAATTCCGAAGGGCAGATCTTAGACGCGATTCACGATGCGCGGACCTGGGCCGACGCCATTGTCATCAATCCCGGCGCCTATACCCATTACAGCATTGCAATCCGCGACGCCCTGACAGGAGTTCGCCTTCCTGCTGTCGAAGTTCATCTAAGTAATATTCATGCCCGTGAACCGTTTCGCCACGAATCCGTGATCGCCGGCGTCTGCATGGGGCAGATCTGCGGCTTTGGTCCGTATGGCTATGTGCTGGGTTTGCAGGCCGCGCAGCAGATCGTCGCCGAAGCCAATCGGTAGCGAATCGTTCCGGACGATATTGCGGGCGAGAAACGCTCAAGCGATTGAAACCCGTCGCGACGACTTAAGACTCAAACAAGATCACCGAGGATACACTTTGAAGACCAGGTTGGAGCGGTGCAGGGAAGCGATGGCGCAGCGCGACATCAGCGCGCTTCTTGTCACGAACATCGATAACGTACGTTATTTGAGCGGGTTTAGCGGTTCCGCAGGCTCATGTTTGATCACGCGAAGCGGCGCTCATTTCGTGACCGATGGACGGTACGGGATTCAGGCGCGGCTTGAAGTGAAGGATTTTGTGGTTCACATTGACACCGCCCAGCCGCAGATTGAACTGAATTCGCTCCTGAAATCGGTGGGCACACCGATTGGGTATGAGGCTGATTCACTGACCGTTGCGCGATTGCAGCATCTCCAGGACGCCACCGGACGGCAGTTTGAAGCCGCGAGCGGCCTGGTGGAAGAGCTGCGGCTTCTCAAGGACGCCGATGAGATAGCGACGATACGTCAGGCGGTTCGAATCGTTGATGAAACCTTTGCGCAGGTGATTGGCTTCATCCGGGCCGGACGAACCGAGAAGGAGATTGCGCTGGAGATTGATATGGCTATGCGCCGACGGGGCGCGGAAAAAGCGGGATTTGACACGATTGTCGCATCGGGTCCGCACTCGGCCTGGCCTCATGCCCATCCGACGGATCGAATCCTGGAGCGTGGTGATTTTGTGACGCTTGATTTCGGAGCGCTCTACAATGGTTATAATTCGGATATCACCCGGACGGTCGTCGTCGGCGCCCCGAGCGACCGGCAGCGGCAGGTGTACGCCGTCGTGCTGGAGGCTCAATTGAAAGCTCTCGACGCCATTCGGCCCGGATTGAAGGGGAAGGATGTTGACGCGGCCGCTCGTGATATCATCGAGAGGGCCGGTTATGGGAATCAATTTATGCACAGCCTGGGACATTCACTCGGCCGCACGGTTCATGACGGTCCTGGATTCGGCCGGACGGTGGAACAAGAACTGGCGCCTGGTATGGTGCTCACAGTCGAGCCGGGTATCTACGTTGAAGGTTGGGGTGGCATCCGCATCGAAGACGACGTGATGGTGACCGCCGACGGCTGCGAGATACTCACGCGGAGCGCGAAGACACTTCTGTCGGTCTAAAGAACAAAGTCCAGGCGGCAAGGGAGAGGCGATTTTGACGATTGATACCAGCGATTTTCGGAATGGTATGGGTTTGGTAGTCGACAATGATGTTTACCAACTGGTTGAATTCCAGCACGTGAAACCGGGTAAAGGCGGAGCGTTCGTGCGTACCCGTCTCCGGAACGTGAAGAGTGGGAGCGTGCTGGAAAAAACATTTCGAGCCGGCGAAAAGTTCCAGCGCGCTCACCTCGAGCGCAAGCCAATGCAGTATCTCTATAGCACGGGCAGCGAATTCTTTTTTATGGACATGGAGTCTTATGAGCAGCTCTCCATGCAGGCCAGTGAAGTTGGTTCCGGAGCGAAGTATCTAAAGGAGGGCACGGAGGTCGCGGTCCTGATCCATAACGACCGTGTTATGGGTGTCGATCTCCCGATCACGATGGAGCTGGCCGTGGTCGAGACGGATCCCGGTCTCCGGGGTGATACCGCCTCCGGCGGATCCAAACCGGCCACGCTTGAAACCGGCGCCGTGGTGCAGGTGCCCCTGTTTATCAACGTAGGCGACGTTCTCAAAGTGGACACCCGCACCGACGCGTATCTCGGGCGCGCTCGCACCGCCTGAGCAATTTGTTTGGGCTGCAGCACGCGCTGTATGACGCTCGCGCGCATCATCGATACCGGCCAGGTTTTGTTTGTGGGCCGGCCGATTAGATAACGGAATGACTGACGTCGAAGTATGGGAGAATGACTGATGCCAAAAACGCTGCAGCGGGCAGAACCGGCTGCGAATGGGCGTAAGCGGCAGCGCCGCGCTCTACCGACGCTGTTGGAAAGTTTGCCGCCTGCGATCGCGATCATCCTCGAATGGCTGATGCGGATTGCCGGGATCGTCGCTGTCGCCGCGATCGCTTACTATACCTATGCCCTCGCGCAGGGCGGCGTCACCAAGCTCTGGAATCAGTCGCTTCAGGATCAATGGCATATAATCCATAACTTAGAGCTTGCAGGGACGCTGCTGGTTCTTTCCGGCTGCTATCTCGCGTTCTACGCGTTCCTGGCATGGTATGAGCATACCGACTGGTTTCTGGGCCTCGTCTTCATCTTCGCGGCTCTTGTATTTGGCGCCCATTTCCTGATCTATAATCAGATGCGGGTTGATCCGCGTAATATGGCCGCGGTCGAAATTCTGTACTACCTGCAGGTCGTGGGTGAGGCATGCCTGAGTGTCGCGACGTTCCGTTTTTTCTGCTACGTCGTAGCGCTAATGAAACACGGCCTCCCGGACGCGGTTGCGCGCAGTGGAATGAAGCTTCGTATGGAAGCGGGGCATGAGCGGAGCCGCGTCAAACCCGCCACCCATATCTGGCGGCGCTGCTGGGAGACTCCGTACTGCCAGGATTTCCTGCTTGCGGTCTGTTCGGCGTGGCAGCGGCAGAAAACCTGCTGGAAATATGGAAGTGGGTGCATGTGCGATCCGTCGATGATGGAGCGCCTGATTCAGATCGAGATGATTCCGCTGGGTGCGCCCGACAGAAATACGGGGCCGGCGGGAACGGCGCCGAAGGGGATGGCCAAGTGCCGGCGCTGCCCGATCTATCTCGAACACGAAGAGGAGAAGTACCGGGTTATCAGTCCGCTGGTTCCCGTAATAACCCTCCTGGCGGTAATTCTGGGCTGGAACTGGCTCGCTACAGAATACCAGACCTTCGCTATATGGATTGGTCATCTGATTGCGCAGGTCGCTCTGGGTCCCACTCAGGCGCTGGCCCACGAGTGGACGTGGACTTTCCTTGATCCTTTTGTGAAATACTCGCTCATGGCGTGCGGGGCCGTGGCGCTGCTCAGTTATCTATTGAAGTTTACCGAGTGGGCTATTCTGGAGAAGAAGCTGTAGGAGGCCGTGTGCTGGATATCAATCGAATTGAGGCCCTCGCCCGCGCCCTGGATGGCAGCCCGGTTACCGAGCTTCTGCTTGTCGAGGGAGAAACGGAAATCCGGTTTGCGCGTTCTCCCGAGGCTGCCGGCCCGGTCTCCGACGAATTCTCGGCGCCAGATCCGCCTGCCCCTGCTCCTCCGCGCGAGCGACTGATAACGGCGCGGCGGGTAGGCGTTTTTCACCATCCCCGCCGCGACATCCAGGTGGGTGATCGCATTGAGGCCGGCACGGTCGTCGGGTATATCGAAGCGCTCCGAATTCCCACCGAGGTGATCGCCGACTGCGGCGGTATCGTCGCGCAGTTCTTCGCGGACGAAGGTGTCCCGGTGGAGTACGGTCAGGAACTCCTGCTATTGATGGAGATTGATGATGAAACTACGCAAGCTTAAATCCGGTTGGTGGTCGCTGTGTCTTCTTCCCGCCGCGCTACTTCTGATCCTCCTGGCCGGCTGCTCGTCCGGCTCACCCAATCATCCAAGTCCCACGGGCAATATCGCCTCCGACGCGGTTCACGATTACGGGCAGAACATCCATAGCTCACTTGAGGCGGGCAAAAAGGTAGAGTGTCAGAGCGATCTGCAGCAGCTTCGCACCGCCATCCAGATGCAAAAGGACTCCACCGGCCAGTATCCCGCCAGCCTCGCCGACCTCGGCACGCAGATGACGGCCCTCGAGACCTGCCCATCCTCCGGGCGGCCCTACCAGTACGACCCCTCCACGGGGAAGGTCTGGTGCACCACGCCGGGGCACGAGAAGCTGTAACCGGGCCGGGCAGTGGATAGCGGATCGCGGACAGGCTGGCCAGTCCCGACATCACCCGGGCTTATCGCCGAGGCGTTGTGATCGTCACTCGCCGTCAGTAGGTAGATTCTCGGGGTCGACGCCGAACTTCCGTAACTCCGCCCAGGCTCGCTCCTTCAACGCGCGCTCGGCTTCCTTGGCTGCGCGCTCGGCTTCCTTGGCTGCGCGCTCGGCTTCCTTGGCTGCGCGCTCGGCTTCCTTGGCTGCGCGCTCGATTTCTTTAGCGGCGCGTTCGGCTTCTTCTCCTGAAAGCCGCAACCGTCCATTCTGCTCATAGAGCCTCAACCATCCCGCTTCCGGAACCAGCCAGCTTTGAAGCTCTTCGCTCCAGACCCGCCCTTGCTCATCCGCCGGCAGCTCACGGGCTCTCCCTTCCACCATCCTCCACACTCTCAACTCTGGTGAGCCTGACGGTCGTTTAGGCCGGGCATCGATGTAGACGTACTCACTCACTCCCATCCGCGCATAAATGTCCGGCTTTTCGTTCAGATCCTTCTGCCACGTATCTTTTGACGCGACCTCGAAAACAACGGCAGGCGGAGGAGTCCCCGGCGGATCGATACGCCAGCTGAGAATCAGAGCCTCTTGCTCTTCGTCCAGGACCACGCCCTTATAGACCGCGAGATCCGGGACGGTTGGAACTTCATAGGGATCCGGGGACATGTAGATGTTGAGATCGAGGGCGATGAACCAGCCTTCGCTTCGAAACATCCATTTCAGGACAGCGAGGAGATACGCCGCGAGCCTGGCCTGCAGAGCGTTATAGCCCATTAGATCCTCTTCGGTGACATGACTGTCATAGTTGTATTCGATGGGTGGCTTGCTGATTACCGACATGGTGTTACCCCTGAAGAACGACCCTCTTGAATCCAGGTTCTTTGTACGTGTCACTCAATCCTTCTTCGCATCATACCCGCTGCGGTGAGCCATTCGGAGAGGGCGGCTTCGTCGCCCTCGACGATGCGCTGACGGAGACCGGCGAGCGCCTCAACGAAAGAGTCGAGCGATTCGATCAGCGGCCCCTTGTTGGTGAGGCAGATGTCGCTCCACATCGCGGGATGACCGGCGGCGATACGGGTGGTGTCGCGAAAGCCCGCGGCGGCAAGAGACAGGGCGGAAATTCCTGACCGGGTGTAGTCCTCGGCGCACTCCACAAGGGCACAGGCGGCGACGTGAGGAAGATGGCTGATTCGCGCCACTAACGCATCATGATCTTCCGCGTCCAGCCAGAGCGGGCGCGCGCCAATCGCACGGGCCAACTGCTCCATCTTCTCCAAATGTTCGAATGCGGTTTGCCCGTCGTGCGTCAGGAGGTACCGGGCGTCTTCAAAGAGGCCGGCGCGGGCGGCGGCGATTCCGCTTTCATGAGAGCCGGCCATCGGGTGTCCTCCCACAAACCGGCCGGGTCCCAGGATCCGCAGCGCCTCATCCATCACGACGCGCTTGGTGCTGCCGAGGTCCGTGACCAGGCAATTCTCCGGGAGTGACGGCGCGAGAGCGCTCAGAATCTCGATGGTGGCTCGCACCGGAGCGCCAATCACCAGCAGATTTGCGCCGCGAACGCCGTCTGCGCCATTCAGCGTGCCGATGTCGAAGGCCCCGCGCTCTAAGCCTTCGTCGAGCGTCTCCTGCCGACGCGCCACGCCCACAACGGTTCCGGCAAGACCGCGCTGCCTGAGCGCGAGAGCGAGCGATCCACCGAGCAGGCCTGGCGCCGCAATGGTGACGCGGGAGAAGAGGGGTGTGCCTCGGGAGGCGTTCCCGGGCGATGAGACAGCGGGGATGCTCAAATCAGATGCGTCGTTCTCAATCGCTGAGCGCATGGCGCAGCGCCTGAACGAACCGATCGCATTCCGGGATGGTCCCGGTAGTGACCCTTATAAAGCTGGGCATTCCAAACGGCTCACCGGATCGCACAATGACCCCGCGCCGCTCCAATCCTTTGCAGACCGCGCTCGCCGGTCGCCGGGTATCAACCATCAGGAAATTGGCTACACTCGGAATCGCTTCGAGTCCCAGCTCACGAAAGGCAATCAGCAGATACTCTTTCGCCTCCCGGTTCAGCCGGCGGGACCGCTCCACCTGTTCGGGATCGTCCAGGCTGGCCGCCGCCGCCGCCTGTGCGATGACGTTCACGTTGAACGGATCACGCACCTGGTTCAGGAAGCGGATGAGCGGGGTCGTGGCGATGCCATAGCCGATTCGCAGTCCCGCGAGCGCATAAATCTTGGAAAAGGTTCGCAGCACAACGACGGGACGCCCCTCACGAACGTACTGCAGCGTATCGGGATAGCGTGTATCCTCAACATACTCGAAATACGCCTCGTCGAAGACTGCGATAGCTCGGGGCGGCAGCCGATCCATCAGGCGATCCACTTCACTCTGCGTATTCATCGTGCCGGTCGGATTATTCGGGTTGGCGATGAAGACCAGGCGGGTCCGGGCCGTGAAGGCGGCCGCCATCGCGTCGAGATCGTGCGTATAATCCTTGAGTGGGACTGAGATGCAGTTGGCCTGGCCGAGAATGGCGGCCGCTTCGTAGCGAGAGAACGTGGGATGCGCTTGAACCACCTCGTCACCCGGCTCAAGGAAGGCGAGCCCCAGATCGTGAATCACTTCGTCTGAGCCCCGGCCAAAAATGAGCATCTCCGGATCGACTTCCAGGCGCTTCGAAAGCTTCTGCCGTAGTTCAAAACAGTTGTCATCCGGGTAGACAGCAGCGCGTTCGCACGCCTCCCGCATCGCTCGAATAACGGATGACGAGGGACCCAGTGGGTTCTCGTTGGACGCCAGCTTGATGATATCCGAAAGCCGATGCTCACGCTTCACGTCCTCAATGGGCCGACCGGGATGGTACGGCCGAAGCCGCCGGACATGATCGGCGACCTGGATTTCGATACTCTCCGGGCTGGTGATCGTCAAGTTGGATCCTCGTACGGCGTCGACGCGTTATGGAGTAGGCGCGCTCTGTCCGCTAAGCTGGTTGAACCGCTGCTCCGCATCCAGCGCCCAGGCTGCGCCCGGGTCCAGATTCACAGAGTTCTGAAAATGCTGCTCGGCGATCTGCGATTGTCCCTGGCCCAACGCGCTCAATCCGGCCTGGTATTCCTGGTACGATTGCTGTTTGTTTGCTGAGGTGTCGCCCGAGGCGCCGCTGCTCGCCGGCGTCATCGCCGGCGTTCCCGTCCCGGCCGCCGTGCGCGGGGGCGTGTCCGGGTTGGTATTCGCTGGCGGAGCGCTGCCCGAAGATGGCGCGCCGGTTGATGGCGCCGCAACGGGCTGAGCAACAACCCCTGCGTTGGCGGCGGACACCGGCGGACTGCCGGGATTCGGGCTCGAAAGGCTCTGCAGTGACTGGTTGATCTGGTCCGTCTTCTCCGGAAGAAGGGGCAGCGCATTTTCGTAGGATTGTCGAGCGTCATCAAGCCTCCCGCTCTGCTGCGCGGCAATTGCGCGCTCGAACCAGTAAACGCCCATATTTCGCTCAGCACGCTGATGCACGGGCGAGCTCACCGGTGAATTGTCGAGCGCGTACTTCAGTTTTGCATAGGCGTCAGCATAGTCGTTGCGATTGAGCATCGCCACCGCGGCGTCGTTGCTCTCGCCCACCGCTGTCTTGACCGTTGTATTCTCAAAACCTTGATAGCCGGACATCAGCGCCCACGAGACGCCGAGGCCTATCAGAAGAACTACCATGACGATTCCCAGCAGCGTGAGGAACGGACCCTGCCGAACCAAAAAGTCTTTCATCCCTGCGGATAGGACCGGCGACGGCAGCGGGGGCATCGGCGGCATGTTCGGGTCCGGCGGCGGAATCCCATTCGGCGGAGCCCCTCCCGGCGGCGCGTACTGCGTCTGCGCCGGTGTATATCCCCCCGTGTACCCGCCGGGAGATCGTGGCGCCGCGGCGCCGTAAGGCGCTAATGGCTGATAGCCGGGCGCAGAGGGCGCCGCCGCCGGCTGATAGCCTGTTCTCGCCGGTGAGCTCTGGTAGCCGGGCGCGGAGGTCGGTGGGCTCTGGTAGCCGGGCGCGGCCGGCTGTGTCATCGGCCCAGGCCATCCCCCCGAGGCGGGCGGGGCTGGAGACAGCGGCGAAACGCGCGGCAGCGCCGTGACGTGCTGTGTGGCGGGGAAAGGCGAATTGAGCGGCGCCGGCTGCCGCAGCTCCCGCGCCATGTCCGCGGCGGTCGGATAACGCTGTTCCGGCGCTTTCGCCATCGCCCGCCGGATGATCTGCTGAATGTACGGCGGCACCCCTGGCGGCGGCATCGGTTCAAGATTCACGATGTTATAAGTAATCGTCACGACACTGTCGCCGGTGAACGGCTTTCGCCCGGTGAGCAGCTCGTAGAGGAGCACTCCCATCGCAAAAATATCGGTGCGCCGATCCACCGGCCGCCCGGCGATCTGCTCCGGAGACATGTAGCTTGGCGTGCCAAACACCTGCCCGGCCTGGGTTATGCCCGGCTCGGATCCGAGACGAGCAATCCCAAAGTCGGTGAGCTTGGCCGTGCCATCCGGCAAAATCTGGATATTATCCGGCTTTACGTCGCGGTGAACCACGCCGTGCTGATGCGAGTAATCCAGGGCGTCACAGATGCGCGCGCAGATCTCGACCGCCTGGCTGAACGCCAGGGGTCCGCCAATCTGAAGACGGTTGCGAAGTGTCTCTCCTTCGAGATACTCCATCGCAATATAATGGCGGTTATTATCGACGCCGACCTTGAAGACCGTGACAATGTTCGGATGAGTAAGACTGCCCGCGGCGCGCGCTTCCCGATAAAAGCGTTCCACGCGTTCCTGCCGCTCTTGACCCACAAGATTCTGAGGCAGCGCGAGCTCTTTGATAGCGACCCGGCGATTGATCGCAGGATCGCGCGCCTCGTACACAATGTCATTGCTCCGGGCAATCTCCCGGATAATCTCGTATCCGCCTAATGTGTCTGGCGATCCAGCCATTTAATACCACCCGGACGGCGCTGCGCCATCCATTTGTTATATTCCCAATATCTTACCGGGTATCCGCATATCTCAACCAGCGCAAGCTATTTGCGCGCCGGTTTTCCCGCGCCTGGCCACCGAAACCCCTTCTTCTTCTCGAACGGTTCAATCGCTTGTATCTGCAGCACGACAGCAGTCACATTATCGCGCCCGCCCGCAGAATTTGCCTGCTCCACTAACATCAACGTCGAGAGCGACGGCGCC